>ERZ1026776.59-NODE-59-length-78429-cov-7.754000_pt1 | contig 78429 bp, 68 predicted proteins | sample MGYA00380125_ERZ1026776 | MGnify/ENA primary metagenome ERZ1026776 (study PRJEB33269, sample SAMEA4719761) | human gut metagenome | biome: human-associated habitat; feature: organic feature; material: feces | place: Cameroon | collected 2013-10 ...
AAGAGACAGCCCAAAAATGAGAACAATCCTTTTGTAGTATACTAAAAATAATTTCAATAATCAACAATATGTTGTAAAATGATTTTTCCTTTGTTATAATTTTCTAAGAATTTATCTGTTATACAGGAGGCTATCATAATAAAATGGCAAAGAAGATTAGAACAAGATTTGCACCAAGCCCAACCGGCCGGATGCATGTAGGAAATTTGAGAACTGCTTTATACGCATACCTGATTGCAAAACATGAGGGTGGCGATTTTATTTTGCGTATCGAGGATACTGACCAGGAACGCGAGGTGGAAGGTGCTGTTGACATCATCTACCGTACTCTGAAGGAAACAGGTCTCGAGCACGACGAAGGTCCGGACAAGGACGGCGGCGTTGGTCCTTATATCCAGAGTGAGCGTCAGAAGAAAGGCATCTACTTAGAATATGCAAAGAAACTGATTGATAAGGGCGAAGCATACTACTGCTTCTGCGACGAGTGCCGTCTGAAGACACTTGTCACAGAATTCGAGGGAAAGACGATCTCCCGTTACGACAAACATTGCTTACACCTTTCTAAAGAAGAAGTCGAGGCAAATCTTGCTGCAGGCAAGCCATATGTCATCCGTCAGAATAATCCGGAAGAAGGCACAACGACATTCTCCGACGAGCTGTATGGTGACATCACGGTTCCGAACATCGAGCTTGACGATATGATCCTGATCAAGTCCGACGGTTTCCCAACCTACAACTTTGCAAATGTTGTGGACGACCATCTGATGAACATCACACATGTTGTCCGTGGAAATGAATACTTATCTTCCTCTCCAAAATACAACCGTCTCTACGAGGCATTTGGCTGGGAAGTTCCAACTTATATCCACTGTCCACTGATTACAAACGAAGATCACCAGAAGCTTTCCAAGCGTAGTGGTCACTCTTCCTTCGAGGATCTGTTGGAGCAGGGATTCCTGACCGAAGCGATCATCAACTTCGTTGCATTGCTTGGCTGGAGCCCGGAGGATAACCGCGAGATCTTCTCTTTGCAGGAGCTGGTAGAAGCATTTGACTACCACAATATCTCCAAATCTCCGGCAGTTTTAGATATGACAAAGCTCAAATGGATGAACGGCGAGTACATCAAGGCAATGGACGATGAGAAGTTCTATGAGATGGCTCTTCCGTATATCAAGGAAGTCGTTGGCGATAAGATGGATGCTAAGAAGATCGCCGCTATGGTAAAGACAAGAATCGAAGTATTCCCGGACATCAAGGATCAGATTGATTTCCTGGCTGCTGTACCGGAATACGATATCGCAATGTATACTCACAAGAAGATGAAGACAAACGCAGAGAATTCATTGCAGTTATTAAAAGAAGTTCTTCCGGTCCTTGAGGCACAGGAAGCCTTCGACAATGACAGCTTATTCGCAGCGCTCTCTGCTTTCGGTAAAGAGCACGAGTACAAGACCGGCTTTGTAATGTGGCCGCTTCGTACCGCTGTATCCGGTAAGCAGGCAACGCCGGGCGGTGCAACCGAGCTTATGAGCATCCTCGGTAAGGATGAGACACTGGCAAGAATTGAGGCTGCGATTACAAAGTTGGAGAACGCGTAATAAGTGATTATATGCAGGTCAATTTACACGTAAATAATCCTTGCACATTACAATTTTCACGCAGACTCGCTCCCGCTCAGCGGAATCACGTAGCGGATACTAAAAAAATAAAGACTGCCCGAAATGTAATGTTAGATAAAAACGTAATTAAGCGAATATTTTCCATAGTGCAAACGCGGTGTGAAGTCGAAACAATCAAATACCGGCAGACTCAAAGAGCGTTGATATATAAATACCAGCGCTCTTTTTCTGTTTTCATGCTGTGAGGATCCATCCTATGACGTTTTCATATCCGAACCTGTCTCTGTCTCAAAACTGTATCACATAGCGGGGAAAGTCTCTGTTTTTCTACTCAAGGCTCCCCAAAGCAGACGAGCATGGGATACTAAAGATTACATTCTAGCAGTAAAACGATGGCTTTTTTCATCAAAAAATCAGCACTTTTCATTTTCACAGGAATACGACTCGAAGATAACTGCATTCCGCATTAAACTACTCTGTTTTAATGACGAGACAATCATGCTATTTTTAATACAACTTTCATCTCCAACATAAGTAATATTATCATTGTCCACAATAACAATCGTCTTCTCGATAATAGCTTTCACCCCCCGTAGAAGTTTTTGCGAAGTTATCAATGTCTAACTCGTCTAAGTTGCCAAAGCCTTTCTCTGATACAATCAACGCATCAGGAAATCTACTCTCAATAATTGAAAACACATCTTGAATAAGTCGCAACCCAATGAGAACTTTTGCAGATGTAATACACCTATTTGTTACAACGGCTACAAAAACGCTACAATTGTACTTCCTAAATGCCAATCCGACTTGCTACTCTCCGCTAATTGCCTAAGTACCACTACGACTTCTCTGAAATAAACAATTAGCATGGTTTCTTGGATTTTATTAGGAATTTTTTGTAATATCAATGCCACACTTGTCCATTTCATGTATATTGCCACTACACCATTAATGTTCGCCCATTAAACGACCTCTAACTTTTCTGTAAACCATGGAATTTGAATCAACCGGATAACCAGCAATTTCATAGGATACCCATTCAAGGAGATCATCGTTTTATAAGTTCAGCGAGCAGTACCCTCGCTCTCTTTAATGCAGTTATATACCAACAGTGCTACTTGCAAATCCTTAACAATTGCTCTTCTTGCCTTTAGAACATCCCCTCTATAAATGAAATAAGCTTATCCCAAAACGAAAATAACAGAATTATGCCGACTATAAATGAAATAAGCACACTACAAAGAACAGGATGCTTTTCATAGAACCCTTTTGGGGTATCAGCGCCATTAGCATTCATTACCTCCACAATTGTAGAGTTTTTAATTTTATTGTTGTTTCCAATAGTTATATTTTGCGTTCCAGATACTTTCTTCTTAATCTCGTATTCTGCTAATTGTTCTTCGTATGTCCTAGCCGAATTATTTATTGTAACATGATATGGCTCGTTGTTTGCCCAAAGTATCGTTAAATAGCCTCTTTCTTGCAATTCTCGCAGAATCCCCTTTAGTTCCTGATACTGGTTGGGAGAGGCTTTTTTTAACTTATCACATAATAAACTAACAGGATTTTCAGCAGATATTATTTCGCCTAATAATTTTCGTGAATTTGAAGGTAGTTTTTGATACATCTTCTTTTCCTCCTATAATAGCTGCCTATCATCTTGTACTTGAACACTAACATTTATTGTACTATTTTTTATCTGGTTATTATCACCTATAGAAATGTATGCATTCAAGGGAGGTGGTTCAACCAAGGGAATACCAATGGTGTAGAATGCATCCTCGATTTTTGAAAACAACTCTGATTTTTCAGCTTTTTTTATATGGTAATCAATTCCATTGACTTCCTTATATAGTTTACACAAATCAATATAACGTGATAGTAGCGCTCTTATTGGTTGCTCACATGTTAAATACTGTTTATCTCGAATACACTGCATAATTCTTTCGCACTGTATGCTTTTGCTAGCGCAGGAAACCAACTGCTTATACGTATTCTCAATTTGATTTTCAAGCTTGTCCTCTGATACTAACAATTCATCAACTAAAGGACTAATTCGGTTAAACAAACGTTTAAAATATGCATATAAATCTATCTCACCTTCAGGAAAGGGAACTACTATGTTTCGAACAGGAAGTTTACCTTCGTATAACGGCGAGTATACCAAACACGGGATATCTTGTTCGCTAATACCAAAATATTCACGAAGCGAATTAATTGCGTCAGTTTGATTCCTTTCAACATTTCGAATGTGGTTTTTAAGAATATTATATCTTTCTGATGATAAGTCTGATTTAATTGACCCGCTATTTCCAATTACAGTGGCAAATGGATTGTAGCGCTTAATGTAGCTCTCATATTGATCAGTTATGCAAAGCTTATCTATATCTAATGAATAATATAACTCATCCTCACGCACTTCATTCCCCGCAAAAAGAACTAGCATACTCTTTCCTGTGATACTATCAAGAGACTGCCAATCGCACTCAATGGATTCATATAAATATCTGCAATCTCTGGATCTACAAAGAATACATACTATCCAAGAATACCCGTTACGCTTAGCCCCCTCTTTGCAATATTTCAAAAAATCTACGATGGGTATTTTTGCAATATCCATAATACCTCCTTACATATCATACAAATTTGTTATGTCTGTTCTTACCATTAACAATTGGTTAATAATCTCATCGTGAAAATACACATATAATATATATTATACAACCATATTTTTATGCAAAATGCAACTGCAAGACACTATATTATTGAAAATGCTGCTCAAAAATAAAAAAGACTTTCCCGGCAATCACCCTCTACCTTGCCATGATCAGAAAAAAGCGCCAATTATTCCATTCAGGATAAGGTCCAGCGCGAACAGTACGATTCCTTCACTCAGAGAGCCACGGCCAATATAATCCAGAGACGCAGCCACCAGATGCCCCCCCGCAAAGTATCCATAACCATTAATAGTCCATCTCGTCATTTTTCACGCAAGGAAACCGAAAGATGCAGTACAACTACACGGCAGCTGTCACAAGCAAGATCGTTTTGCGAAAATAATCCTTTATAGCTTCACCTCTTCTCATAGGCGGACCGCCTTAAATATGCCTATATCATTATTATTTATTATATTTGATGTTCTAATAAATGCCCATGATAAAACGTAGAAAACAGATTTATTTCAGCTCATATTTTTTGCTCCTGTTCCAGCTATGGTGAAAAAAGTAAATCCTCCACGTTCCGCCTCACGGCAGTATATCTCCATTCTTTCCACTGGTTTTTCTGCAATTCAGCTTTCCTTGCGCTGAGTTCATCCTTTGAGGACTACAGCCGCTTGCACTCTCTGGCGACGACTTCAAAAAGGATGATCTTGCTTTCATGATACTTCAGAAATTTTTCCTTATTTTCGGATATCTTATATGGGCATAAATCGAATTGAGCTAGTGATAGTTATCGACGTGCTTCATCTTCAAGTCCCGCTTGACCGTCTAGTTGATGTTACGGACGATGTTGAAAAACTCTTAGAACAATGACTCACAGGCAGGCTCAAGAATACTCACACAATGAACGCCCACCAAACATTGTGCGCTACCTCCATCAGCATGGTTTTGAGATTGACTTCCGTCGAGCTGTGCCAGAAGCCGTCCTTTTTGCCTCTTTTATTGCTTATCAACTTACAAACAATGAAAGGGCAGAATCTATACATGAAAATAGATCCTTTTAAAACAGAACCACCAGCTTAGCCGGTGGTTCTGTTTTAATCCAGTATATCCTTATCTTGAAAATATAAGGTTCCACATACAATCACACAAAGTAACCCGAATACAGCTATCACGAATCCACTCATCGGTTTTACGCCTTCATAATTGATATAGGAACTTCTCTGCCACATCGTATAACTTCCCGGCAGCCACCAGCAGGTATAATAAGCAGACAGAATATAGACCCCACACGTTGCAGCAAAGCTTATAACGGGTGTAAACAAAAAACTGAAAAGCATCTGTACTTCTGTCATCAGCACAGATATGGCAAATGGCAGCAAAACGGAAATCAAAATCATATCGGACTGGCTGACATAATTCATAGAATCTCCATACAAATGTTCCAACAGATCCACTGAAAAATCCACACTTAGCTTTGCACCATGCACACAGGCACTGATCGCGCAGGTTATGGCAATTCCAATATAGTATAGAAAAACTGTCATCAGGCACCAGAACATCTTCGCAATCCACCAACGAATGCGGGAGCCGCCTGCCGGAAGCACAATCGCTCCATACTCATTATAATCCTTACATGGATAATATGCAGTCAGATATGCCAGCCCGATGTGAAGCATAAACCACGAAATCGGAATCACGAACGTCGAATCGGGACTGAATTTATAGATATACATTCCCTGCATAACACACAGATAATAATCTGCTGCTGTTCCACTTCCGGCAATCGCCCCCGCATCGTATAGGTTTGCAGCATATTCCGCAAAACCGGCAGTCATCAGCACGACAACAAGAGGGATGATCAGAAATCGGGCACCATGCCGGAACGTCCCAAGACACATATCCCGCCAGAACATCTTTGCTGTTCTCATGCCACTCCCTCCTTCTGCTTACACACAACTGTACCGTCCTTGATCTCAATGATCTCATCACTCAGATACTCCAGTTCTTCCCGATCATGACAGGCAATGATAATCAGATGATCCCGTTCCCGCAAATCCACCAGCACTTTCTTTACCTGCTCCACGCTTGCTTCATCCAGCGCATTGATTGGTTCATCTAATACAATAATATCCGGCTCTCCCATAATTGTATTTGCGATTCCAAGCTTCTGTTTCATTCCGAGCGAATATTTCCGATAAACACGCTTATCCTCCGGATCAAGCTGCACCCGCCGCATGGCTTCTGTCACATCCTCTTTATCTATATCCTTGCGAAGCGATGCCAGCATGCACAGATTCTTATATCCCGTATATTGCGGCAGAAATGCCGGATTCTCGATCAGCGCCCCAATGCTTTCCGGAAACTCGATATCCTTCATGAGTACTTTTCCATTGATACTGACCGTTCCTGTACTTGGTATCATCAATCCGCAAATGGTTCGCATAAGCATGGTTTTTCCACATCCATTTTTTCCTTTCAGACCATAAATCGCTCCCGAATGGAATTTCAGATTGATATCATGTAAAATCGGTGTTTTATGTATTGTCTTCGATATATTTTTTAATTCAACCTCTATCATAACACGTCTTTTCTCCTTCCTTTTAAGAACAGCCAGAGTATAATAATCAGCGTCCCACCGACTGCCATAAGCACGACCTGCAACCTGCTGAAAACAACCGATTGTAACGGGTTCAACATTTCCATCACAGAAAATCTGCCATCATTGTTTTCCATCATAACTGCACTCCACATGATATAGAAAGCAAAAGGAATCACAATCGCACTAAACATACTCTCGACCCGTTCTGCCACGCATACAGAAACAAGTGCCAGAAGTCCTGCAAACAGGCCATCTAAAAGGATAAATGCCAATGCATACAGCGCACCGTTCGTCTCATACAGCCCGGAAAACAAATTCACATCCAGAATTCCAGCTGCCAGAAATTCCAGTCGTTCCGGCATACGAAGTGGATATATTGTCATAACCGCCATCAAATCTAACAACAACGGAATCATCACAGTGATTGCTGCCATCACAAACACAACAAATGATTTTGCCATATAGTACCCACGTCTGGAAGTGTGCAGTAAAATATTCTTCAGATAACCTGTTTTGATGTCTTCATAATAAGTTCCCGCATATGGTAATGCTGCCAGAATCGGAAGCAGCGCATAAAACAGACTGTTCGTCACGAACTGATAATCCGTCCCAATCCATGTCTGCATCACAACTTTTGCATCTATCGTATCCCGAAATGCATTATGAAAGAGTACGATGTCGCCGATTGCCAGAGCCGTTCCTAACAGCAATGCCACATAAAATCCACCCGACCGAAAAGCTCTGTAAAACTCAAATTTAATCACTGGTTTCATAGGCTCGCTCCTCCATAATTCTTCCCCGTTTTTAATCGGATGCGGACGGCATCCGGATACAGCGACACCACATATTCAAACTCCATGTCTGAAAGATTCTCCCATGTTTTCTCACGAAAGCACACACGGGACGCCGTAGTTACAATCCATATATCCTGTTCCATTCCCGGATTCAACTGTTCAGCATAAAATTTGTTTAATTTTGCCCCCATGAATGGATCATAAGAGCTTCCCCATCCTTTACATACAAATCCCTCTCCTAGAACAGATATCACATTATCCCATGATATTGCATTTTCCGAATCGTTTCGAACTATAAACCGCACACATACAGCTTTTTCATTGTCTGTCACATCATCCTCCACACCAAAATAAGCCTCATATTCATCCGCATTCAAAAGCAGAAAGTCATCCGCCTGAATCGCAAGTCCTCCATAATAAAATTCCTGTCCCTGTTCCACATACATCACATTGCTTTTCTTCTCCTGATTTAAGTTCACGACACGAATCGCCCATAACAGAAAACCAAACAGAATCAGGAACACAATCACCCGTTTTTTCACGTACCTATCCTCCTTAAAACCAGTTTCCTGTTTTATTCATTTTCTGGTTTCGGCAAATCATACAATGGTACAACGGTGTCTGATATCGCCTGATTTAACCATGTATTCTGCCTTTCCATACTCATAGTTCCTATATACATAAGTTGTCTTTCCGGGTGTTTTCCGTCAATTCCCTCCAACATCTTATAACCTATTATGCATTCCAATGTTTCATTTGGTTGTAATGTATACCACGAAAAGTGATGCATACGATCTTCGCCTTCTGTATGCTGTGGTTTATCAAAATAAATTATACTATCCGTATACTCATCATAGCTTTTCTCCTCGTTGGTACGAATCAAATAAAGTGATTGATCTGACAGCTCTTTCTCATCGTTGGATTCATTTGTCACCCGCATTTTTACAAAATAATAATATGTTTTCACATGCACACATCCAAGATTATATTTTGAGTAATCGATTTGCCTGCTTATATCAGTGATCTTTTCGCAATAATCCTCATAAGAATAATCATATCTGTGCAACGAAAGCTCATAAAATTCCGGATAATCTTCATACATTCTGTCAGAATCGTATTGTTCAACTTCTGGCACTATCTCATCTGATTCTGGTACTCTCTCATCACTGAAAAACTCTGCTTTGTATCTCGTCTGTGTCTCGATTTCTGTGTCCTCTACCATCTCATACCCCAGAAATTCATATGTAAGAGATCCGAGCTTAAAGCTATGGGAATTATCCAATGCTGCATCACTATCTGTATTCGATGCAACCGTTGTGTTATCCTGTTGTTTTTCTTCTTCCTGCTCCATATACCGTTCGACAGGATATTTTTTATCTCGTTCATTTTTTACTATGTAGTTCCAACAAACACCGCCTGCCACCAGCAATATGACTCCAACAATAATCCACTTAATTTTTTTCATTTTCCTCACCTTCTCTTCTGTTTTTCATCAATATGGTAATCGCACTATAACATGTATTTATGATTCACAATCAAAATAAGCTATGAACGGTCAAAAATAAGGGATGAACGAACATTCATCCCTTATTTTTGACCATTCATAAGATATTTTGTATCAATCTGACATTCTTTGCTATACTGTAAAAAATATTATTCTTTATTTACGCATTTGCGGTTCTCATGCTATCATGAAAACAACAATTATTTTACAAGGAGAAATAAATGACACTGAACATAGCCATCTGCGATGACGAAGAAAAAGAATTCGAGCCATTATGTCATCTTTTAGATATATGCTCTTTCCAATTCAATATTGATCTGCATATTGATACTTATACAAGTGCACAGGCACTTCTGACACGCTACCGGGAATCCACAAGAGCACCCTATCATTTGCTCTTTCTGGATATCGAAATGCCGGAGGGGAGCGGAATCGCACTTGCAGATGCCATCAAAAGAAATTTTGATCATCATGTAATGATCGTCTTTGTCAGCAACTATCCAAAATATATGCAGGACAGCTTCGCCGTGCACCCCTATCATTTCCTTCAAAAGCCAGTCCAGGAAGTCGAGATGAAGCAGTTGCTATCGGATATCCTCGAAGAGTACACGAAAAATCTATCATTGATTTCCGTTGTAGATGGCTATGACCGGGAATATACATTGAACTTAAAAGATGTCTATTACATCGAAGTAAAAAATGCAAAGTCCAAAGAATTATACTTTCATATGCGAGAGGATACGATTCCTGCGAAAGGGACGATCACTACCTGGAGTTCCATGCTGGATGAAGGCTTGTTTATGATGTGCTCCCGCACAGTTCTTGTGAATCTTACCCATATTCACTATCTGAAGGATTGCACGATTATTTTTGACAACGGTGCCTCCGTCTCCATGAGCAGACGGAACCGGAAGCTGATTACAGACCGCTATCTGAATCAGGTTGTTGCCCTGCACCCAAATTTTTTATGCTAACCAAGGAGCCTAATATGCAATACGCACTTACGATACTCACATATCTTTTTGATATGTTCATCTTAACTACATTTCTGACGAACACGTTGCATCATTTCAAGAAACGTTATGCCCCACTATATCTTTGTGTCCTTGTCGGCTGTGAATGCTGTCTGTATGGATGTGAAGTATTAAACAGCCATTTTCCTACCATGCAATCACAAATTACCGCAACGCTTATCAGTCTGGGTACAACGTTTATCCTCTGCTTATTTTTCACAAGCAGTCTGAAAGCAAAGCTATACATGACGCTGCTGTTCCAGACGCTTGCAGCACTTGGTGAAGCCATCTTTACCTTTCTTTTAACGAAACTGAATCCGGATTTCTACGCAGAAAGTAACACTACATTTATGTACAGTGTCATGAATATCGGTTCCAAAGTTATCCTGTTCATACTCTGCCTGCTCATGTCTTTATTATTTCGGAAACAGGCACCTGCGCGCTCTCCGGAATACAAGTTTTTGATTTTATCCACACCAATCATATCCATCATCATTTATGTGTGCCTGCCGATTCAGAAATTATTTCTGATTGATAACATACTTTTCTATGAGCTTTTGATTTTCTGTCTGGTATTGTTAAATATCATAAACTACATTCTGATTCAGAAAGAATATGCATCGACTGCATTAAAATACACAAATGCCCAGATGGAAGAGCAGATTTGTTTTCAGAAGGAAAAATACGAACAGCTCAGCGAATCCTATCGGCAAAGCCGCCGGATCATCCACGATCTCAAAAAGCAGTATTTCTGCATCAACGAGTATGTGGATAACGCCGAATACGACAAACTAAAAGCCTTTACAAAGGAAGCTGTCAGAGATATCGAATCAACATATTCCAAATACAATACCGGTAATCTGGTCATTGATTCTTTCCTGACAAACTATGATACGCTTGCAGCGAAAAATCATATTCAGTTTGTTGCTAAGCTTGGGGTGAGTTTTAACCGAATCCCGGTCAATGATTATGATTTGTGCGTGATTCTCGGCAATATGCTTGATAACTGTCTGAAAGCATGTATTGCCAATCCTTCCAGTGAGAATTTTATCCATATCGCGATTGCGACTACCGAAAATGATAAATTCACGATTCACTGTGAGAACACAACCGCAGAAGGAACATCCCTAGAGCACATACATGCCAATCGGCAAAATTCCCTCTATCACGGATATGGTCTCACCAATATCCGGAATACAGCAGAAAAATATCATGGTTTCTTCACTTACAGTGTTGAAACCCTCTTCTATATGGACTTGATGATTCCGATTATCGAAAAAAGCAAACGCATTATGCTCTAACTTAACTCATCGAGTGTCTTCGCATAGGCCGGCAGGAATTCCTGCACGAAGTCCTTTACTTCCGGGTAGCTCTTTGATAGCTCCTGCACCATCTGCTCCGTGCTTTCCTTCGCCTTGACGAATTCGCGGTTGCCGGTTTTTTCTTCCTCCATACACTTGATCAATGCAGAGAGTTTATCTGCCGCTTTTACGAGCTTCCACAGATACTTCGTCTCTTCCGTATCATCATCCTGCTTGAAGAAGTAGTTCCGGTAATATGCCTGCAAATCTTCCGGAAGCTGTCCGATCAGCTTCTCGCACGCTTCATCCTCGATGGAATGAAACAAATCCTTCATCCGGTTATTGTAATATTTGATCGGTGTCGGCATATCGCCGGTGATGATCTCGGACGCATCGTGATACAGTCCGATCACTGCCGCCTTGTCTGCATCTAAATGCTTGCCATACCGCACATTTCCAATCACGCAGAGCGCATGCGCAAGCATGCTCACCTCCAGACTGTGTTCAGACAATGTCTCCGGATATGTGTTCCGCATGAGCGCCCAACGCTCAATGTATTTCATGCGCGCCACTGTCGCAAAGAAATTGTATTCCATCCTGATTTTCCTCCACATGTTTGAAACGTATTGTGATTTCTATATCCATGTATCAACAATCAGAAATATATGATGTATTGAAACTAAGAAGTACTAAATGTTCTGATATACACAATAATATCGTCCGCAACCGCCGTCGATTCGCCGTCCATGGCTCAACGACGGCTTGTTTGAACATCGTGTTCAAACATTGCTGGATATTTACAGAACATCAAGTACTTCTAAGTTCCAAACATATTTATATTTCTGATTGTTGATACATGTCTATAATGAAATCACAATTACGTTTCCTACTATTTTCTCAAAATCATATTCCTACTGTACCTTGCTCTCTTCGTTCAATTTTACATTCTGGTACTTCTCATATAATTCCATGAATTCCTTACCGCTCAGGTTCTCCTTCTCATAGAGCACCTGTGCGATTGCATCGAGGGTCGGCATATTCTTCTTAAGTAACTTATATGCTTTCTCATAACTTGCTTTCATCATATTCTTGACTTCGGTATCAACCTTCGTCTCCGTCTCGGAAGAACAGTTTAGCACCCGGCGGTTATCAAGGTATTGCCCGGTCACACCTTCGAGCTGCACCATACCGAACTTCTCGGACATGCCGTACATCGTGATCATCGTCCGTGCCAGACTCGTCGCCTTCTCGATATCATTTGAGGCACCATTCGTAACGGAATCAAACTTCAACTCCTCCGCTGCACGGCCAGCCAGAAATGTCACAATATCCTCTTCCATTTCCTTCTTTGTCTGCAGCTGCTTCTCTTCCTCCGGCACCTGCCATACATAACCAAGCGCACCGGATGTACGAGGTACGATCGTAATACGCTGAATTGGAAGTGTATTCTTCTGTAACGCCGCGACAAGTGCATGTCCGACTTCATGATATGCAACAATCTTCTTTTCTTTTGGAGAAAGCAGTTTTTCTTTCTTCTCTTTTCCGGCGAATACAACCTCCACCGAAGCGATCAGATCCTTCTGGGATACATAATCCCGCTTGTTACGGACAGCCATCAGCGCCGCCTCATTGATGATATTCGCAAGGTCTGCACCGACAGCACCGGATGTGGCAAGTGCAAGCTCCTTGAAATCCACCGTCTCATCCATCTTGACATTCTTTGAATGTACTTTCAGTGTATCAATTCGTCCCTGCATATCCGGCTTTGACACGATGATTCTCCGGTCAAATCGTCCCGGACGGAGCAATGCCTTATCGAGTACCTCCGGGCGGTTTGTCGCCGCAAGCACGATGATACCCTTCGAGCTGTCAAATCCATCCATCTCCGATAAAAGCTGGTTCAACGTCTGTTCCCGTTCGGAATCGCCACCACCATGCCGCGTGTCACGCTTTCCTCCGATCGCATCGATCTCATCGATAAATATGATACACGGTGCCATATTGTTAGCCTTGCGGAACAAGTCACGCACACGGCTCGCACCGACACCGACGAACATCTCCACAAACTCCGAACCGGACAATGAAAAGAACGGAACATTTGCCTCGCCGGCAACTGCCTTAGCAAGCAAAGTCTTACCGGTTCCCGGAGGTCCTACAAGCAGGGCACCCTTCGGCAGCTTCGCACCGATCTTTAAATACCGCTCCGGTTGATCTAAGAAATCTACCATCTCACAGAGCGACTCCTTTGCTTCCTCCTGTCCTGCAACATCCGCAAATGTCACACCGGTTTTCTTCTCCACATACATCTTTGCATTGCTTTTTCCAATTCCTCCGGATTTGGACATATTTCGCATAAGAAGTGACATCAGAAGATAAAATGCACCAATCATCACCACATAAGAGAAGATCGTCGATACAACCGCATTTTTCCCCTCATCGATTTCTTCAAACTGCACGCCCGCCTTCTGCAAACGGTCTACGATTTTATAATCACTGATCCGGATTACATAATAGGTCTTATCCATCTCCGCACCTGTCTCTTTCGAAATCGGTGTAAAGCTGATCCTGTCATTATAAAGTTTTACTTCTGTTACTAATTTATCATCAAGCATCTGCAGGAACGTATCATACGTAATTTTCTCCTGCTTTGATTGCTGTATCGCCGTAATTCCCTGCCAGATCATAAATGTCAATAAAATCGATACAACCCATATCACCACCGTCTTCGATGGCTTTTTCTTATTATTGTTATTGTTCGAATTCCGGTTATCTGAATTATTTTCCGGACCAGAATTTTTCTGCTGATTTTCCATCTATCTGTTCGTTCTCCATTTATTTTATAATCGTCACGGTTCATTCGTGGTTCGAACACGTGAAAAAATAACAAAACCGGAAGCTATGTGACAAGGGAACGGATTCCCTCTCACGCAGCCCCCGGTTTCGCATTGGTATTATTTATTATACGGTTTCAAATTGTTCTTTATGCGTTTTATGCATACAACGGATACTTGTCTGTAATGCTCTTTACAAGTGCCATTGCCTTGTCATTATCCTTATCGATAACAGCAGCCTTGATAGCATCTGCAATCACGATCATATCGTCTTCCTTTGCACCACGTGTTGTAATCGCCGGTGTACCAAGACGGATACCACTTGTAACAAATGGTGACTTTGGATCGTTCGGAACCGTGTTCTTGTTCGCTGTGATATGAACAGAATCGAGGAGCTTCTCCACTTCCTTACCGGTCAGGTCAAGATTCTGTAAGTCAACAAGCATCAGGTGATTGTCTGTACCGCCGGATACGATCTTGAATCCACGCTCAGTCAATGCCTGTGCCAGACATGCTGCGTTCTTCACAACCTGTTTCTGATACTCTTTGTATTCGTCTGTCAAAGCTTCCTTCAGGCAGACTGCCTTACCTGCAATGACGTGCATCAATGGTCCCCCCTGAATGCCAGGGAACACTGCCTTGTTGAAGTTATACTTCTCATTTACTTCGTTGCTTGAGAGGATCATACCACCACGCGGTCCACGCAGTGTCTTGTGTGTTGTGGTTGTTGTTACATGTGCGTATGGGATTGGGCTTTCATGAAGTCCGGCAGCAACCAGACCTGCAATGTGTGCCATATCTACCATAAGAACTGCACCAACCTCATCTGCGATCTCACGGAAACGCTTGAAATCGATTGCTCTCGCATATGCAGATGCACCGGCTACAATCATCTTCGGCTTGCATTCCTTCGCGATGCGAAGCACCTCATCATAATCGATAAACCCTTCATCATTCACACCGTAAGGTACAACGTTAAAATACTTACCTGACATATTAACCGGTGAACCGTGTGTCAGATGTCCGCCATGTGCCAGATTCATTCCCATAAATGTATCGCCCGGCTGCAAAATAGCGAAGAATACTGCCATATTTGCCTGTGCGCCGGAATGTGGCTGAACATTGACATATTCACATCCAAACAACTTCTTCGCACGCTCTCTTGCAAGGTCTTCCACTACATCGACATACTCACATCCGCCATAATAACGCTTTCCCGGATATCCTTCAGCGTACTTATTCGTAAGCGGACTTCCCATAGCTGCCATAACTGCCTTGGATACGATATTCTCTGATGCAATCAGCTCAATATTATGATCCTGTCTGTTAATCTCGTCCGTCATTGCCTGTGCAATCTCTGGATCGAAATTTGCTATTTCATCAAAACTATACATCTTTGTCCCTCCATCTTGTTGTAATTTATCGGTTTGATTATCGCACATCCGTTTTGGAGTGTCAACCGATTGACATTAAGATATATCTGCTTTTTCTTCCTGTTGATGTTCCTGTTGATTTTTTAATCTCTGTTTTTCTTCCCTTTTATGTTTTTTCTTTAACCGGTACTTCTCCCGGTATTTCCAGATCAGATCCGACAGATAATAATTGATTTCCGCGCCATACAAAACAATCTGCATGCCGATATACAGCCAGATAATAATCAATACGATGGAGGTCATACTTCCATACATCTTCGAATTATCTGCGGAATACTTAATATAGACAGAAAATCCCCGTGTCATCAGCATCCATGCAACGGATGCCAGCACAGCGCCGGTAAACTCATGCCGCATATGTCCGCGCCGGTTCGGAAGCTGGTAATAGATCAAAAGTAAAAAGATAAAGATCACAAGGAATGTTACGACATTCTTCAGGCTCAGGATCAGAAGTGTTGCATCTGCAAATGCCGGATAATGATCAATAATCTTATGGGCAATCTGTGAACCGAACGCCTGAATTGCAATCACAACCAGACAAAGCATCATAAATATAAGTGTATACAGCGCACAGATCAGACGTACAAGAAAATAATTTTTGTTCTGCTCCACACCATAGATCTTATTTAACCCTGTAGAAAGTGCCTGAATGCCCTTCGCCGCAGACCACAAGCTGACAAATACCGTAATGAGTGTAAATGACTGGACATTTGCATTGACCACATCATCCACAATATACGCCACATAAGATTCCAGACCACTCGGTACAACACGTAATATATATCCTAGTACATTTGTATTCATAACAGACAACTTTGACGCAATCATAACAAGCAGCATCATGAACGGAAAAAAGGAAAGCATCACAAAGAAAGCAACCTGTGCAGCATATGCCGGTACACTGTCTGCAGTTGCTTTGTTGACGAATTTAACAATAAACCGAACGACTTTTTTCATATATACCCCGTTTTGCGTCCTCTGTTTTCCCACGAAAAAAATATATCCGGGATGCCGGTTCCTGCCTTTTGACTCCTAGCTGACGCTAGGTGGGCAACCGCATGTGATCGTCTGTCTTCCACTGCAAAGGAGGCCTGACATAATATCACAGATATAGGAATCCCGTTTAAAGTAAATGTAGGTTCAAAAATAACAGGAGTTATCGAACATTCCAGATATATTATATTTTTAATATGTGCTAATTATAGCCTAGTTATTCTGATTTTTCAAGATATTTATTCATGTATGATGGAAGCATTGCAGTTGTTATGAACATAGGAGTTGCCGCGTCCACAATCATCCCCTCTGCACAGCCGGCTATTCACTGATAATCTTGCGACTGCAGATATATGTGATTGCAAAATAAAAACCATATATCACAAGTATGATCGCTGCCGCAAGCAGAATCGAACCAAGCAGTCCGCCCCGTCCAAATACAGTCAGAATGAACATTGCTGTCTGCATTCCAAAGACGGAATGCACGATTGCGAGCAAAAGCGGCATGGCAAAGAACACGCCAGACTGTGCCAGGAGGGAATGACGGATTTTCTTCTCGTCCACGCCGATCCGGCGCAGGATTCGGTATTTCTCCTTGCTGTCGGCTGCCTCGGAAAGCTCCTTGAGTGACAGAATTGCGGCACCGGAGATCAGAAATACAACACCTAAGTAGATGCCGATGAATACGATCATCGCAGTAAGTCCCACGCTGTTGTCACGGAGCCGCTTGCTTGTTTCGCAGTTCATAGAATAATAGGAACCGTCCCCGCCAACAAACGTCTCTGCCTTCGCCTCCTGCAGTTTGTAGAAATTCGCATCACTATAGTACTCATTGAGCGCATCCACCTCTGTCTGGTCTGTCGTATTGTAATTAGCTGAATAGATATCATACCAGAAATCACAGTCAGACATATCCACAGAATCCGGGACAAGCAGCACGCCTGCATTGCTCTCTGAATTGCTGATGTGCACGATTCCATCCACGCAGGTACTGTATTTCGGATGATAGGTCTTTCCTTTTATCGTAACCGTCTGTCCCTCCGCAAGTCCTGCGTTGTATCGTGGTTCCATCTCCCCATAATTACAGAGTATTACATATTCATCCTCTGTAAGATCGATCGTGGTTCCGCCAAAGGAGCTTACAAACGCATTGTAATCTCCAATATGCATCGTCTCCATCGATGCTTCTTTGAAATAATCCTCCGATCCGTTCTCTGCAAATGCCTTTCCGAAGAAATCTCCGACACGAATTTCTTCCGGTGCATAGAGAATCATTTCGGTCACATCCGTAAGCTTCGATGTATCGATATCACAGGCTTTCAGGTTTTCTTCCACATTGTGTCCGGTCATATCATAGTCCTCGGCTGCATCATACGAATACAGCTTTGAAAACTGCACATCAACTGGTGTACATGTCTCTAACACATGGTTCATCGAGTTGCGGATTGCCACCGAGCTTGACAGAATACAGATGGTAAAAAAGAGCAGCAGACAGATAATCCCGCCGGAGAACACCGTTGTATTAATCCGGCTTCCAAGTTCTTTCACGCTGAACGAGTTGATACCTTTATAATAAAACCGTCTGCACCGCTTCACGATTGCAAGCAGCATCCCGGATACCGACCAGAATACAAGGAAGGTTCCGATGATACCTTTCGCGATCTGGATGCCAAGTCCCTGAAAGTCAGAGATTGTGCGGACACCGGCTGTCACTTTATAATATGCTGTTCCAAGCAGGATAGCCGCAACAATAAATACAAGCACACAGACAACCGGATTTTTTGCGTGGTTTTTCTGTGCCTTTGCGCCTGCATAAAGCAGGTTTATTAGCTTGGCGCGGCTGACAATGATTACATCTAATGCCATAACAATCACATACATGATTGCAAAATAAATAATCGTTTTGATAATGGCAGATGTGCTGACCATAAACCGAAAGTTCGTCATATCCGCTTCGAAGAGGTTCGCCGTTACAACGCTCATCCCCTGTGAGATACCGATACCGAGCAATAATCCGATTACCAGAGAAATCACACCGATCAGCAGTGTCTCGATCACAAGAATCTTTGCTACCTGTGTTTTTCCCATACCGAGCGTTAAGTAGATACCGAATTCCTTCTTCCTTCGCTTCATCAGGAAGGTACTTGCGTACACGACGAGAAAACCAAGTACGATCGATACGAATACACTGACGACAGACATCGACTCGTTCATAAGCCCAATGATTTCTTCCGTATTTGACGATACCTTCAGCATGACTGTCTGGCTTCCAAGTGCATTAAATACATAGAAGATTGCGACTCCTAAGATCAACGTTGCAAAATAAATCAGATAATTCTGCATACTTTTCCGGATGTTCCGGGTGGATAATTTAAAGAGCATCATTCAAACTCCCCCCTAACACTGTCACAACCTCAATAATGCGGTTAAAAAACTGTTTCCGGGTATCATTCCCTCGGCGGATCTCATTGAATATCTTACCGTCCTTAATGAAGATCACACGCGACGCATAACTTGCCGTGAATGCATCGTGTGTAACCATCAGGATTGTTGCAGCAAGCCCTTCATTCATCTCCTTCATACTCTCTAACAGATAGCGGGAGGACTTGGAATCAAGGGCACCGGTCGGCTCATCGGCTAAGATCAGCTTCGGATTCGTAATCAAGGCTCTGGCTGCCGCCACACGTTGCTTCTGTCCACCACTCATCTGGTAGCTGTATTTGTTTAGGACTTCCTCGATACCAAGTCGCTTCGCAACCTCTTTGATCCGGCTGTCAATCTCCTTCGGTTTTACGTTCTGGATGGAGAGCGCCAGTGCAATATTCTCATATCCGGTCAGTGTATCCAGCAGATTAAAATCCTGGAAGATAAATCCCAGCTCTTCCCGGCGGAACTTATTTAATTCATTCCCGCGAATCGTCGTGATGTCCTTATCTCCGACATAGATATGTCCGGCCGTTACACGGTCGATCGTGGAAATACAGTTTAAGAGTGTTGTCTTTCCGGAACCGCTGGCTCCCATAATTCCGACAAACTCGCCTTTCTCTACAGAGAAAGAAATCTTATCTACCGCCTTTGTCAGATTCGCTTTGTTGCCATAGTATTTTTCTACATTATCAAGCTTTAATATCTCATTCATAGATAGTCTCCCTTCGTTTGCTGACATTCTGATTGCAGGCAGTCATGTTGTGCTTCTGCCGCTTAGCAGTTTCTGGATTTCACCTGTTATTTTTCCTGCTCAAGCTCGCAGACATACTGTATTCCTTCCACGTACGCATTTTCCCTGATTCTCATGCCTTAATGGTTCTCTGATTTCCACAAGAATTGCACAAACCGTCGCCCGCATCAACTGTACTCAGTATATATGTTTTTTCAGCTGCCATCCATCGGTCTTGATTACAGGTTTCTTACGTTTTTGTAATATAACGGTTGTATTATATATTGATTTGGTACAGATGCCTATGCAAGAGTGTCGATTTTGGAGCAATCCTTATAATTATCTAATTTTACTCCAAGTCACTTTTTGTATAATTCTTCCGGTTTGGAGCATTTGCTTGATTTTCTGTTTTTTTGCCCCAACTCACTCTTTGCTCAATTCTTCCGATTTGGAGCATTCCCCTGATTTCTGCTGTTTTGCTCCAACTTACTCTTTGTTCAATTCTTCCGGTTTGGAGCATTCCCCTGATTTCTGCTGTTTTGCCCCAACTTACTCTTTGTTCAATTCTTCCGGTTTGGAGCATTTGCTTGATTTTCTGTTGTTTTGCTCCAATCCGCTCTTCGTACAATTCTTCCGGTTTGGAGCATTTGCTTGAATTTCTGCTGTTTTGCCCCAATCCGTTTGCTTCCTGCAACTGACCTATTGGGGGATTTTTCCAAATTTCCGCTGTTTTGCTCCAACTAAGAAAAATGGAGGCATCTCAGCCTCCAAAAATAACAGGGTATATATCAACAATCACTTCTTAACTGATGCATACTCCACACTATCTTCCTCCCAGTGTTTGTAATCCGGATTGTTTCTTTTGTCTTTCAACCCATAAGCTTCCGATAACCAGCTACCCACATATGCGCTCACCTTCTTCGCACCTTCAAAGTTCAGATGATCACCACCATCCTTCGTATCGGCTGACCAGTCAATGCCAAGCGCATCATTTAGATTCAGATCTTCATAAGTAACTGCGTTTGCCTGCGCCCAGTCAGCTACACTGTTGTGCTTTTCATATGTCCAGTTCTTCGGGGATGGGGAACTGACCAGAACAAGATCCGCGCCGTGATTTTCGCAATATTCTTTCATAAGGAGCAGGTATTTTTCTGCATCGACATCTATCATCCTTCGTTCCTCGCTTGCATACATGTAAGCTCCGCCCTCATAAGGCTTAACCGTACTTCTCTTGATAAATCCACGGTTCTTCTCATCCTTTTTCTTTGTTAAGGAATTTGTACTTACAAACGCATCCTTCCACCGGGAATGATTTCTAAAGATTTCCACATGATCGGACAGACGGTCTAAGACATAATCTTTCGAATCGCCTTTTGATTTCACACTGCGGAACAGGCAGTTCGTCTCTAAAACAACAACCTCCGGTGTCTGCGTCTCAAATGCCGCCTGTAAAATTGCATATGAATCGCACATGCGCTGTGCGGATGTCCCGCAGATAAACGAGGTGTAGCCATGCTCTGCGAACATCTGTAATGGATTGAAGCTTGAATAGCATTCGCTATCCCCTAAAAACAATACATCAATCGTATCCTTCACTTCACTTTTTACTTCCGCATCCTTCGTCCGGACGGCAGTTGTGTCGTAGATATCTGCGTTGTTTTTCGGACGCAGGAACTTCCCTGCCAGTAACAGCACCACACAAAGTCCGGCTAAAAAACCGACACTGCCTGCTGCCATCCTGAAACTTCTTTTCCATTTTCCACTTACTTTTTTCATATACATTCTTCTTTCGTAAATCTTACACCATCCATACGCCACATACATGATTCACATATTCATTCATCCGTCCATACGCTGCATATATAATTCACATATATTCTTCTGTCCATACGCTGCATATATAATTCATATATATTCTTCTGTCCATACGCCGCATACATGATTCACATATTCATTCATCTGTCCATACGCTACATATATAATTCACATATATTCTTCCGTCCATACGCCGCATACATGATTCACATATTCATTCTCCTGTCAATACGCTGCATAAATCATATCCACGATCGTATATCCGCTGCCATATGCGCCAAATACAACGACAAGAAGTATAACCGCATACCAGAAACTCCACCGGACCGGCAGCTTGCATTCCGCCACCTTTCTCCGAATTGAAATTCCCTTCTCGTGAATAATGTCCACCACGAATACGAGCAGGATACTTACAGATGCCAGAATAATATCCGGCACATCTACTCCAAAATTCGACTCCGCAAGTGCTGTGATATGGAAATCTGTTACGATTCCGCGCAGCATCCGGAACCCGGTTGCAACGGTATCGGCACGGAAGAACATCTCACCGATGTTCACAATTATAAACATTTTCAGGAACCGGAATATCCTGAATCCGATACTTTCTGTATCAATCCTGAAATGTTCCACAAGCTTCCTACATGGTTCCTCGGTCAGATTCTCGATTACGATCAGCACAAAATAATACATACCATAAAAGATATAATTCATATGCGGTCCGTGCCAGATGCCATTTGACAGCCAGACGAAGAATAACGCAATCGTTGGTGCCACGAATTTACTGACCGAAAATCCGGCTTTCTTCTTAATCTTCTTTGCAAGATTCTTGACCGGTTTTGCAAGCGAGATTGGATAAAATACATAATCCTTCAGCCATGCGCCAAGCGTAATATGCCATCTGCGCCAGAAGTCCCCCGCATTCTTCGCGAAGAACGGCTGACGGAAATTCTCCGGCAATGATACACCGAAAATCTCGCCGCTTCCCATGATGATATCCATACATCCGGAAAACTCCATATAAAGCTGCATTGTATACGCAAGCACTCCCGCGAGAACCGCCGCACCATCGAAATTATTGTAGCTACTGAATACCTTTGCCACAAGTGGTGCCAGCCGGTCTGCAATCACCATCTTCTTAAACAGTCCCCAGATGATACGCTGGTACCCAAAGACCAGATTTTCAAACTGAATGCTTCTTCCTCCATACAAGGCTTCTGCAGTCTCGGAAAAGCGGCTGATCGGGCCTTCCATAATCTGTGGAAAGAAGCTTAAGAACAGTGCCACCTTAAACGGATTCTTACAGGACTCCTGGGTGCCTCGATAAACATCTGTCATGTAGGAAATCGCCTGTAAACTGTAATAGGAAATACCAATCGGTGCTGCAAGTGTCACACCAAATATCCGCAGGTATTTGAGCGTCACAAGTGCCCCTAAGATCAGCACGATCCCGACTGCCAGCACGCCGCGTTTCTTCCGCGTAAGCGCTTTCCCGCGCAGGTCACTATGCTTTACAGGAATTAGCGCAAGCCATCTTCCGGTTCCGTATGTCACAAGCGTTGCCAACAGCAGCCAGACAAGAAGCTTGCCGCTTATCATACAGAAAAATGTATAATCCGCTGCCAGCAGCACCAAAAAACGGAACCGTGCCGGACATAATTGATACAATACGATCACAACCGGCAAAAATATTAAACTGTATGTAAGCAGATGATACGCCATATGTCCTGTTCCTTTCTCTTTCGTACGATTCCATGCCGGTTTTTCATCCCGCATCCACACGCAGTCGTCATCCATTCATTTGGATAATTTCCCACATCCACACGCACCCATTCGCTTGAATGATTTCCTGTATGTATGGGATGCTACGCCTCCTTCAATCTACAGATCATCTCCCACAGGCTCTTTGCTGAATTAAAGTTCGCCGGAATCAGTTCTGCCGGTGATACCTCAACATCAAAAGTATCCTCAATCTCTGACACGAGTGATAAAATGGCAAAGGAATCTAAGATATGATCGTCAATTAATGTCGTACAGTTCTCAAAATCCTCACCCGGTGCAATACCTTCCAAAATCTCTAATAATTCTTCCATGTTACAAATCCTCCTATTTTTGTTATTGTGACCCCATGCTTTCTCCTGCGTTGTCGCATCCGGTTTCCTGTTTTCATGCATCCTGCGTTGTCACATCCGGTTCCAGTTTCCGCAGCCATGAAACGGATACGTCTCCACCCGGTCACGCAACTTTTCGATTTTTCCGTCTGTCCTGCAGATCAAAATCTGCGGCAGTTCCCGGCTCAGAAACATTGCCATACCCTCAGTCGCCGCATAAGCGCCACATCGTTTGAAGCAGATCACATCGCCCTTTTCGGGATTGTGCAAAGTGACATCCCGCGCCAGCACATCATTGACGGTGCAAAGCGATCCACACAGATGAAACAGCTCTCCGGCATCGCTGTTTTCCGGCAGGTTGAACTCACTCTTCCCGTCCGTTCCACCGTGCTCTGGCAGGCTGCACTCACTCTTTCCGTCCGCTCCACCGTGCTCCGACAGGATACAGTCATCCCCATCTTTTTCCGCAAGCACTTTAATCTCCGGCTGCTTCATTCCCATCATCCACCCATAGTAGTTGATCTGGTGGATTCCGCCATCTAAGATTACAAATCCCGGCTGTGCCGTCCGCTTGACATCCATCACACGCGTCAGGTAATAACCACTCATCGACACAAGGAACCGCCCAAGCTCGATTGTTTTTTTGCCGTAGGCATCACATGTCCGAAGCTTCTCGGCAAGTGCCTGTATCTGCGGTTCCGGCTCGCTTTCCCGTTGATCCTTCTCACTGTCATTTACGAAATAAGAAACCTTCATGCCTGCTCCGTATTCAAGCTCCGAAAGCTTCATTCCGGTCTCAGATTCGAACGTCTCTGCAAATACAGCTAAGGCATCCATCTCCTTCTCCAGCTTGCTTTGCCGCTTCTGAGTCCCGGCATAATAATGAACGCCAGCCAGTGTCAGATATTGACTTTCCTGTACCTCCTTTGCCAGCCGGATAAATGTCTCCGCATCAACACCGAACTGATTGCCACTTGAAAGCCGGATAAGCACCGAGAGCTGCATCTGATTTTTCTCTGCGAGTGTCCGCAGGATCTTCGCATGTTCTTCCGATTCAATCGTGTAGATTCCGGCGCCCTTGCTGTAAGACAAGATGCGTTTCATGGATTCATAGGTCTTGTTAACCCCGGATACCACAATCTTCTCCGGTGCAATCTCTGTCTGTATACAGATCTCATATTCGCCCGGGGAGCAGACCTCCAGCCGGTCAACCATGTCTACCACATACGGAATCAGAAATGGATTCGCTTTTACCGCAAAACAAAGTCCGGTATCCTCCGGCAGCAGACTGCGAAGCAACCGGATTCGAGCTTCCACTTCCCGCACATCGAAGATATAGGTCGGCGTTCCATATGTCGACGCCGCAATTCTTAATTCTTCTGTATTCATGCAAACGCTCCTTCCTTATACTGTGCTTCCAACAGCTTCTTGTCTGTCTTGCCGTTCTTATTAAGCGGTAACGTGTCCACCTTGCAAAAAACATTCGGCACCATATAATCCGGCACCTTCTTCTTCATCGCAGTAATCAGATATTTCTTATCATCAATTCCGATGTAGCAGGCAACAACCTTATTCTTCTCCCGGTCGTAAAAACACGCGGCACCCTCGATCTCCGGGATTGCGGCAAGCGCATGTTCTATCTCTTCTAACTCGATCCGGTGTCCCATATGTTTGATCTGAAAATCTTTCCGACCCGCAAAATAAAGCAGTCCGTTCCCGCCATAGCTTGCCAGATCTCCCGTTCGGTAGATTGTCTCCGGGTAATCGGGATTAAGCGGATTTGCCGCAAATGCCTTCGCCGTCACCGCAGCATTCCTGTAATATCCGAGGGCAAGTGTCGTACCTGCCACGCAAAGCTCTCCAATCTTGCCAACGCTTCCCGGTTCGATCAGTTGATCTTCCTCGTCAAGCAGAAATACCCGTTCGTTCGGAAATGGAATTCCGATCGGAAGCTTCTCCTCCTCGGTATATTCGCGTTCCAGAATATGATAGGTACAGTTACAGGTGATTTCCGTCGGTCCATAGAGATTCACAAACACCGCATCCGGATAGCAGCTTTGCCATGCGTGAAGCTGCCGGATCGGCATCGCCTCACCGCTGAATAAAATCTTGTTGATATCTGCCGGAACTTTATGTTTTAGTCCATGCAGACGATTCAACAGGCAAAGTGCCGATACCGCCCAGATCAGTGTTGTGACATGATTCTCATCAAGCATATCCACAACTGAATTTGGGAACATAAAATATGCTTTCGGAATCACAACCAAGGTTGCACCCACCTTCATCGCACTGTAGATGTCCTTGACCGATACGTCAAAATCAAACGGTGCCTGATTACCGATCACATCGGCTTTGGTGATATCGAAAATCTCCGTAAACTGATCGATAAATTCAATCACCGACCGGTGTGCAACAAGTACGCCCTTCGGAGTTCCGGTCGATCCGGAAGTAAAATTACAATAGAGCGGATCGGTATCAATCATGGATTCCCGGATTTCCTGCAGCCGAGCATTTTCTATATCCGATAATTTCATCTGCCGATCTGCATATCCGGTTTCACCGGAATCAATTTCATCTACCGCATGCAATTCCTTCTGCTGATTCATAGGTCCAGTTATTCCGTCTCTGCCGGTCTGTGCCATGTTGTCTGTATCTTCTGAATTTGTACATTCAACTTTCAGCCCGTGTACCAGTGTCTCCATCCGGATCACCCGCTCCGTACAGCCACATACAGCAAGCTTCTCTGGTACACTGCTTCCGTCCACAATTACATCCGGCTGTAACACCGAAAGCATCGATTGGATACGTGCTTCCGGAAACGATGGATCGACCAGCGTATAGAAGCAGCCCGCATAGACAATTCCGAAAAATACCGCCAGCGTATCCGCGCTCTTATCCGCAAATACACAGACCGGATGCTTCGGTGTTGTATGCTTTGCCAGACGGCTGCCAATGTATCTTGCTTTCTTCTGTAATTGTTCATATGTATAGGCACATGCTGTATCCTTCACTGCAATCTTGTCCGGATATTTCTGTGCACTTTGTTCCAGATACTCTAATACATTTTTCATAATATCCTCCATGCAGGCAGATTCGTGATGTCTGAATGTGAAAATGCTCTGGTAAATTTTCACACATCGTATATATGCTTCCATCTGCGTGTCTGCTGCATTTTCTTGTTCTGTATATTAGTATAGCAACTTAAATATTAAGATAAAACCAAGCAATCATTTAAGATTTGTTTAAGTTTGCGGAATGAGTTTTTCTAACTCTGACGCCCGCTTGTTCCATGCCTCATACCGGGCATCTTTCCGACGATCCGGCAAAGTATAATGTGCCTGCAGATACTGCTGCAGATACACTGTCACCTTCCGGCATCCATTATAATTAATATGATCTCCGCCATCGAGCGTATCTAAGTTCCAGTCTATTCCGAGTTCTTCGGTATCCAGATTCAGATCAAGATATGGAACCCCCAGTTTATCCGCGAGTGCCTGCACCGCATTGTGCCGCTGCATCGTATGATTGACCGGAGAAGGTGCCGTCACCAAAAGCAGCTTCGATCCATGCGTATCGCACAGGTCTTTGATTGCCTCCAGATAATACCGCGTGATAAATGTCACCGGTGTTTTCTCAGCCGTCGCATGCATGTAGGCGCCGCCGGTATATGGTGCCACGGCTGTCCGAAGCTCAAATCCATTGAAAATCGTTGTCTGCAGTTTCGGATCGGCAGGTTCCATCTTCCAGAACCGATGGTATTTGAGGATTGGGAACATCTGCCACGCAAGCTCCTGCGCGGATTTTGCCGCATCCCGTATCACACTTGCATCTCCTCGGGAGAAAAACTCATTTGTCTCTAAGATTACCACCTTCGGGGACTGCCGTTTCAAAATCTTCTTAAGCGAGAAATAACTTTCCCCGATCCATTGTCCGGACTGTCCTCCGATATAGGACGCAATCCCCTCATCCTTCCATAACTGATATGTGGACAGTAACGTATAGCTCTCGCTGTCACCAAGGATTGCCACATCGACCATATCCTCCGGTTCAGACAACAGATGCAGCAGATACCGTTCCCGCTCGGAAACCGAATCCTGTAAACCACACCGGATCGGATCGCACAGCTTCCCAGCTGCTACAAGAAGCAGCAAAACCACCATTGTAAATGCGGCCGCCCGAAGCCATATCTTATGTGTCCCGGATTTTTTTCTTCCAGAATCCGTATTTTCCGAAATATCTTTCTTTTGTATATCCATATCTTTAGAAGCCTGCATAGATCAGATCCACCTCCTGATATCCCGGTCCATACGCACCGAATATAAGCACGACAAAGATGAGTGCAAGATACACGAGCCAGCGAACCGGCAGCCGTTTCTGTAAGATTACGCCACGCACATCCACCTGGTGCTCACGGAAATGGTTTACCACACCAACGAGCAGCAAAGACGCAAGAACAATTCCCATCTCCACTCTGCCAAGTCCAATGGAAAGTAAGGTTCCGTCCCAGAGCCTGTGTATCTCAAAATCACGGAACAGTGATGCAAACATATGCATCCCGATGCCCAGTGTATCCGCCCGGAAAAACAGTTCTCCGGTGAAAATGATCACCCATGTTTTCAAGATTCGAAGAACATTCCACCATGTCGCAGCTTCGGTAATCTTCCATGCTTCACAGAGCTTCTTCATCGCCGGTTCAAGCATCAGTTCAATCATGATTACAACGAAATAATACATGCCGTAGAAAAGGTAGCTCCAGCTCGCGCCATGCCAGAGTCCGTTGCACACCCACACAGGGAATAATGCGATTGCGGAAGCAACCATCAGCTTCACATATTTACTCGTATGCTTCTTCGCAAAGCGGTTCCATTTCCTTGTCAGTTTCGACATGGAAACCGGATAGAAAATATATGTCTTGAACCATCTGCCAAGCGAGATATGCCATCTGCGCCAAAACTCAGATGCATTCTTCGATACGAACGGCTGTGCAAAATTCTCCGGCAGTGTCACGCCGAAGCATTCCGCACTTCCGATAACAATATCCATACAGCCGGAAAACTCCATATAAAGCTGGACAGTATAGGATACTGCCGCGACCACGATCATCACACCGTGATAAGACGCATACCCGTCAAACAACGTCTGCACCACAACATACAGACGGTCTGCAATCACAACCTTCTTGATGAGTCCCCAGCCAATCCGCATATAGCCCCGGACGAGATTCTCACTCCGAATATCTTCCCCCTTCGTAAGTGCATCTGCTGTATCACTGTACATACAGATCGGTCCTTCCATGATGATTGGAAAGAAGCTTAAAAAGAGCGCAAGCTTCGCAATGTTTCGCTCCGGTTCAATCTTCTTCCAGTAGACATCCGCCATATATCCGATCGCAGAAAGCGTGTAAAAAGAGATGCCAAGTGGCAGCAGGAAACGCCGCACCGGAAGACGCAATGAAGATTGCGCCGCTCCAAAAAGCAAATTCAGATTCTCTGCTAAAAATCCGCTGTATTTCATCACAAGCAACATGCCAAGCAACAGCCAGACCCCTACTGTCAGTATCGCTTTTCTGCGTTTTTTCTCACCGGTAGCAGCCAGCCTTCCAACTATGTAAGTGATTCCAGTTGCTCCAGCCAGAAATATAATCAATCTGTGGCTGAACAAAAAATAGAAACAATAACTAAAAAAGAGCAGCACACCAAAACGAACCTGCTTTGGTGCAAGCTGATAACCGATGAGAACCACCGGCAAAAATACTAAAAAATACATGGATTCATGATAAGCCATGTTCCAAATCCTCGCCACAGTATCCGACTGTGCCTTTCTTCCATATTTGTGTCCCAGGCAACTGTCCTGCCTGTATCATACATTCTCCCATGCGTTCTATCCATCGTAGTTTATGACAACTCTCTTACATTTTTGTAAGGTTATAAACTACTCTCTCGTCAGGAATGTCTCTTTGCCAAAGACAATCTCTACCTCAGTATACTCCCCATGCACGGACGTAATCGCAATCGAATGTCCAAGCTTATTGCAAAGCTGTTTACATATATACAAACCCATTCCGGTAGAAGCATTTCCGTGCCGTCCGTTTTCCCCGGTAAAGGTCTTGTCAAACACCCGGCCGATATCCTGTTGTGTTATACCGATGCCATTATCTCGGATTCTAAGAACCGTCTTATCTGCCATATCCTCTGCCGCAAAAGAAATATATGATTGCTTTGCGGTATCCCGGTATTTGATACTGTTGTTCACGATCTGACCAAGCATAAATGCAAGCCATTTGGAATCTGTGACAACCGAGTGGTCTGTATCGTTTTTCTCAATTCGTATTTTATTCCCGATCAGCAGATCCTTCTGCTGCTGCAACACCTGATTGATGGCAGCATCCAGATTGCACGAGGTGAGCAGATAATCCTTCTCTGCCGCATCTGCGCGCGCATAAAATAAAATCTGTTCAACAAATCCGTTGATACGGGCAAGCTGCGCCTTCTGTTTCTTCAGATCCTGACTGCCATTATAATTCATGAGATTTAATGCCGCGATCGGAATCTTGATCTCGTGGATCCAAAGTTCTAAATATTCCTTGAAATCCCGTAGGGAATCCTCGGTGTCATTTAACTTATCCCGCATGGACTTCCCGGTGTCATACAGAACATTCATCCAGATTTTTCCTTCCTCGAAATCCGGTTGTACCATCATCTCTGTAATCAGATATTTCTGATCCAGACCATCAAGGATTCCCTGCAGTTCCCGGTAAAATCGGCTCCGCTTCCGGTAATCCGCCCCAAAGGCACATAGTGATGTTACAAAAATAATTCCCTCCATCACCCAGATAAAATCTAACCGTGCTTTGCAGGCAAACCCTAACAGCTTAAATACTACCATGATACATACCACCGCAGCAACAAAGCCGATTCTGTCTTTTAGATAACTACGAACTGTCATTCCAAAATATACCCCTGTCCACGTTTTGTCCAGATTGCATCCACCACGCCGAGATCGGAGAGTTTTTTCCGCACACGGTTCATATTCACCGTCAGCGTGTTATCATCCACAAATGCCTCCGAATCCCACAGATAGCTGATTAGCTCATCCCGCGTCACGATTGTTTTCTGATGCTTTAACAGATAGGATAAAATTCCCGCCTCATTCTTTGTAAGCTCCACGTTGTTATCTCCGACACATAAGATGCCGGGAGCCATATCAAGTGTCATATTCTTATAGGTAAGTCCTTTGTCCGCGTCCAGCTTTCCAAGGCGCTTGAATACCGCCTCAATATGAAGCAGCAAAATAGATGGATTGTATGGCTTCGCAATAAAATCATCCGCGCCGAAGCTCATCGAAATCACTTCGTCCATCTCTGTGTTTTTGCTTGTCACCATAATAACCGGAATATCCGATGTCTTACGCAATTCACGCAGCACGCTCTGTCCATCTATCTCCGGAAGGTTGATGTCGAGCAATACCATATCCGCCTGCGAAGCAAGGATCTGTCCGGCAACGTTGCTAAATTCTCCGATGCACTGTGCATCATACTGATTCGAGATCAGGAGATACTGCAGTTCCTGCGCCAGTGCCATATCATCTTCCACAATTAAAATACGTTTCATCTCTTACTCCTCGCCCGATGGTTTCCGTGCATCTTCCGCCCATCAGATTTCTCCGATGGTTTCCGTGCATCTGCCGTTCCATCAGATTTCTCCGATGGTTTGCGTGCATCTTCCGCTCATCAGATTCCTCCGGTGGTTTTCATGCATTTGTCAGTCCAACAGATCCGCTACTGTGCCAGGCGGAGCATCTCATCAAGCGGTTTCTTCGCCTGCTCACACATTTCCTCCGGAAGAATCACTTCATCCTTCAGATTTTCAAGCTTCTCAAGTACCTTGTCCAGACTGACCTTCTTCATATTCGGGCAGAACTGTCTGTGTCCGACAGAGAAAAATTTCTTGTCCGGATTTTTCTGCATCAGTTCATAGAACACACCCATTTCTGTACAGATCAGGAATTTCTTACTGTCTGATGCAGTTGCATAATCAATGATCTGGGACGTACTTCCAATAAAATCTGCAAGTGCTAATGTATCACTTGTACATTCTGGGTGTGCCAGCACCAGTGCATCCGGATGTAATTCCTTCGCCTTCTTCACATCCTCACTGTGAATACTCTTATGTACATGGCAGAATCCGTCGTTGAAGATAAAATGTTTCTCCGGTACCTGCCCCGCTATAAAATGTGCCAGATTATAATCCGGTATAAAATAAATATCTTTATTCGGCAACGCCTTGACAATCTTCAATGCATTAGACGATGTCACACAGACATCCGAGTGAGCTTTCAATTCTGCGGTCGAATTGACATAGCAGACAACCGCCACATCCGGATATTCTTTCCGCACTTCCTCGATCTTCTCGGCTTCCGCCATATGTGCCATCGGACAATCCGCTCCATCATCTGCCATATAGACATGCTTTTTCGCATTCAAAAGCTTTGCGCTCTCTCCCATAAAGGAAACGCCACAAAATAAAATATTCTGTTGTTCTACTGTAGTTGCAACCTTTGCAAGATAATACGAATCACCGACATAATCTGCAATCTCCTGCACCTCGCCATCCACATAATAATGTGCTAAGATTACGACATCCTTTTCTTTCTGTAATTCCTTGATTCTCTCTTTCATTTGTTCGTTCATGGGAAAACTCCTTTTCAATCTTAAATCATAGTTGTATCCAAATTGTATCTTTTTTCTTAAATTCCACAATCTTACTGTTTAATATTCTATTAAATTGTATCGAAATCATCCTTTGTGAATCGGTGATAGGTGATTCCAAACTGATCATCTGTCACACAGTACAGATAAGGCTCCACATTCTTATCTGCAAAAGAAAGCACCGTGCCCAGATCTTCCTCATCATCTTCTTCACAGACGGTCGTTTCGTGCGCTTTCGCAAATGCCTCAAAATATGCCCGTACCTGCTGCATATCCTGCGTCTTAAGCACCTTCAGAAATCCCTCCAAAAATTCCGAAACCGGAATCTCACGGTTAATATAATCGCAGCCCTCCGGACCGACAAACACGCAAAAACGATCTGCTTTTTCCGTTACTTCCACAGACCCAAGCTGCGGTACATTTTTCTTAAAATATGCTTCTGCTTCCTGACAGATCTTCTCTGAATCCTCCTCTATCGGAAGCTTCAAATACCCACACACGGACGCCTTCGGATAATAGAGGCGCACGCCCGCATCATCCGTGCCAATCTTCGTCTGCCATTCTTTCACTGTATCAATTACATGTTTCTCTAAGGTCATCGTTTCTGCCTCCTGTGCAATCCCATTCATACCAATGAAATTATACGATACACGAGTTTCTATATTTGTCCTGCATTAGTATTTATTTTTCCTCTCCGGTTTGAGGTATATTCTTAACCAGATCCTTCACAACTTCACCTGCAATAATAAGACCTGCCACAGATGGAACAAATGCAACACTACCCGGAATATCTCTCCGCTCGGTACATTTATGTTTCGCACCCGGTGGACACACACACTGTGTCCGGCAGCTAATCGACATATCTTCCATCGGACGGATTGACTGCTCCTCCGAATACACAACCTTAAGCTTCTTCACACCACGCTTTTTGAGTTCGCGCCTCATCACCTTCGCAAGCGGACAAACCTTCGTCTTGTAGATATCTGCAACCCGGAACTGACTGCCATCCAGTTTGTTTCCGGCCCCCATACTGCTGATAATCGGAATATGTTTCTCCTGTGCTTTCATCACAAGGGCAATCTTCGCAGTCACTGTATCTACTGCATCTACCATGTAGTCGTAGTCTTCATATGAAAATTCATCTGCATTTTCCGGCAGGAAGAAACAATTATGAATCCGCACATCTGCTTTCGGATTGATATCCAGAATCCGCTCTTTCATCACTTCCGTTTTATATTTTCCGATTGTCTTATGGGTTGCGATAATCTGACGGTTCAAATTTGTCAGACACACCTTGTCATCATCGATCAGATCAAACGCTCCAACGCCGCTTCGTGCCAGTGCCTCACAGACATAACCGCCCACTCCACCGATTCCAAATACTGCGACACGAGAATTCTGTAACTTCTCCATCGCTTCTTTTCCAAGCAGAAGCTCGGTTCTCGAAAATTGTGTCAGCATCTTTTTACTCCTGTCCTGTTCTTCTTGATACGTTGTATATATTGTATATTCATTTTTGCCCCTAGTATACTTCAATCCCTTCAAAATAGCAACGTATCTTGCCATGTTTCCTAAATAATTACAAATAATTTACATACATTCTCCTCTTGACATAAGTCCGAAATCAGACTATACTAAGTATGATTTCGGACTTGTATGGGTACGAAATCAGACATGTTTTGTCGAATTACAGTGATATATAATGCAGCCGCTTCATAAATTACAAGACTACAAAAACTATATCCGGAACCTGCCGGCAGCTAAATCATAACATAAAGGAGAACTTATGAACATGAAAGAACACAATAAAGAAGAACAACCTTATATGAGCGAAAAACTGGTTATCTTCAACCGCATCTACAAAGAATATAATGAAATTTATCACGATGCAGCAACCAGACTGGGACTATCAAACAGCGAGTTTGACACCCTGTATGCGATCTGCGAACTCGGTGATGGCTGCAAGCAGTCCGACATCTGCCGTACAACTTTTATTCCGAAACAAACCGTAAACTCAGCAATCCGTGTATTAGAGAAGAAAGATTATCTGACACTTGCATCCGGAAAGGGACGGAGCATGCACATCTATCTGACTGAACAGGGATTGCAGCTCGTGCGGCGCACGATTTTCCCGATGATTGAAATTGAGAACGAAGCATTTCCGAAACTGACAGAGAAAGAATACAAATCAATCCTGCATTTCCATACGCAGTACCTCACAGCCCTACGCGAGGGAATCCAGAAGCTATAACAATGACGGAGGAATTACATCATGAAAATACAATTATCGGAGCATTTTACATATAAGAAGCTGCTGTGCTTTGTCCTGCCATCCATTATCATGATGATCTTCACATCGATCTATGGTATCGTTGATGGACTGTTTGTATCGAACTTTGTCGGCAAAACGGCATTTGCCGCAGTCAATCTGGTTATGCCGCTTATGATGGGTGTGTCCGCACTCGGCTTTATGGTCGGCACCGGCGGTAGTGCAATCGTTGCCAAAACTCTTGGCGAAGGTGAGCACAAGAAAGCAAACGAATATTTCTCGTTCCTTGTCTATGTAACGTTTATCGGTGGTATCATCTTTAGTCTTTGCGGTATGGCTTTAGTCCGCCCGATTGCCTCTGTGCTCCATGCCGAAGGGGCGTTGTTAGATAACTGTGTATTATACGGAAGAATCTGTTTCATATCCATGCCAGCCTTTATGCTGCAAAACGTATTCCAAAGTTTCTTTGTCACCGCAGAAAAACCAAAGCTCGGACTTTGCGTCATCATAGCTGCCGGCGTGACAAATATGATCTTAGATTATCTGTTTATTGCAGTATTCAAATGGGGATTGCCGGGTGCCGCGATTGCGACGGTAATCGGAGAATGCATCGGCGGATTCTTCCCAATCTTCTATTTTGCACGGAAGAATTCCAGCCTGCTGAAACTTGGAAAGACAAAATTCGACGGAGCAGTTTTATGGAAGACATGTACAAACGGTTCTTCAGAACTTATGACAAACCTCTCTTCCTCCCTTGTGAATTCGCTCTATAACATGCAGCTTATGAAATACGCAGGCGAAAATGGTGTCGCTGCCTACGGTGCGATCATGTATGTAAACTTCATATTCATATCAATCTTCCTTGGATATTCGGTCGGCAGTGCACCAATCGTCAGCTACCACTACGGTGCCGGAAACCGGGATGAATTAAAGAACATGTTAAAAAAAAGCACAAGCTTGATTGCCGTCTGGGGCATCTTACTAGTCCTGCTGGCACACGTAATTGCCGGACCATTGACGAAGATCTTCGTGGGTTATGACGCAGAACTGTTTGCACTTACAAAGCATGGATTCCTGATCTATTCTTTTACCTATCTGATCAATGGATTCAATATTTACGGTTCGTCGTTCTTTACGGCACTAAACAACGGACTGGTTTCCGCACTGATCTCGTTCCTGCGGACACTCGTCTTCCAGTTGGCCTCTGTTATGCTGCTGCCCCTTTTCTTAGGGATAGACGGTATCTGGGGGGCAATCATTATAGCGGAAGCAATCACACTTTGTTTGACTCTCTTCTTCGTGTTCTCGCAGCAAAAGAAATATGGGTATCTATAATTAACCTATAACTACAAGTAATATGTATAGCTATAACATTCGATCATCGGATACCGATTCTTATTCACACCATAAAAGCCGGTAAGAAACTATCACAGCTAGTCTCTTACCGGCTTCTTATCCACATACAATGTTATAATTTCAGTCTTATCTGCAAATATTCTACAAAGGAAGTTATGCAACCGCTGCGAATATATCATCAATCTTCGCATAGATTGCGTCTGCAAGCTTCTCATGTCCTTCCTCATTCAAATGTTCCTGATCCGTCTCACTCGGTGCAGCCACATCAGATGCATCCAGGAAATACAGATGTTCATTTCTGGCAATCTCCGCATAGACACCGGCAAGCCCTTTCGATACCTCAACCGACTCCCTGGAAAACTCCGGGTCATAGGATTTCTCCCAGACCTTTTCGCCCAGATGGATCGGTGAAACAAGAAGAATCCTACTGTCCGGTGCAAAGCTTCGAATCTTCGCGATTACTGTCTCCACACCTTTTCCTATCAGTTCCGGTGTCGTCTTATATGCAGCCTTGCAATCATTGGTTCCAAGCATCAAAATGACAAGATCCGATGCACCATGTGTCTCCAACACGGCATTGACGAATTTTGCACCATTGCGATGATCACGAAACGGATCATCAAAAACTGTCGTCCGTCCGCAAAGTCCTTCTTCAATCACACGATACTGCTGAAGCCCAAGCTTCTCGTTTAAACGGCTTGTCCACCGGATTCCCCACGGATACCGAGCATTTTCCTTTGGTATCAGGCCATATGTATTCGAATCTCCATAACATAAAATCTGTCTCATCATTCTCACCTCGATCAATTCTTTCATGCCTCCATTATATAGCTATAAGGCAATTCTGGAAAATACAAGGTTTTTATATCTGCTTATAAGCAATGGTTATTGCACACTAATTTTTCCGATTTCTCTGTGTTAATTGCTCAGCTCTATTGTATTTCTACATTTCGCGCTCATTTTTCATCAGCGCAACACTCACAGTGATCATATGCACAGTCACGAAAATTCCAATAATTGACACAAGCATACTTGGCAAAAAGCCGATTGCCTGATTAAAATTCGATAGGATCATCGCAAAGGACTGTCCATAAAAACATAACGCAAACACCTGGCCAAATCGCAGATTCAAGTGGAACTGGCGGTTCATGCTATTCACAAGTATCGAGAAGATCAGTGAAATCACTGCATATTTCACAAAAAAACTGAGCATTGTTCCTAGCAGCGACAAAAACAGCACTGCATAGATAGAAGGAATCATAGCGACAAGCATGTCATTGTTAAAGCCTTCCGGAAGATAATCTGCCAGATAATACACACCATAATCTGTAACCTTCGACCCAAGCACCATACTGATTCGTACAGTTTTACTTCCAACCGCCAGGAACATCCCCTGTTTATTCAAACTATCATTTTGCACAGTCTCCTGCGTAGTATCCACAAGAAAATTAGCTGCATTAATATGCATATTTAATTCATTGGATACGGACAACGTTCCATCCGTATAATTGACTTCTCCAAGGCTCTGAGTAAAAAGTTTCTCGAATCCTCCAAATCCGGAAATAATCGATGCCGATGGAACCACAAAATCAACAATGGAAAGCACCAGCATCATCACAATCACATACGCCACAAACCGTCTGCGTGGTAACTCGATCATATCTTTATATCTGGCCGGACGAAACCATCCATATACGATTTGTTCAGAAAATGTCATCTTTTTACTCCTTTATGATATATCCCTTTTTCGGAACCTTTACTGTCAATATGGTTCCTTTATCCTGTTTGGTACGCACTTCGATCAGCGCACCGGTCATTGTTTTTAAAGTCTTCTGGATTATCCGATAATCCTGCTTTGCACGAAATTTCTTTGTTGGGGCAATGCCGCTTCCATTATCTACGATCTGAATTGCAAAACAGTCCAAACGCTCGTAGCTTCGCACGACTACCTTTCCCGGTCGATTCGTTTCCACCACCGCTTCCACTGCATTTTCCACGAGCGGCTCAATGGTGTTATATGGTACTTTAAAATCCGTGATTTTGTCTTCAATCGCAATTTCCAAACCCGGATGAATCCGCTTCTGCATGCCAAGATATGAACGAATATAAGATAATTCCTCTTTAAACGCAACCACACCATTTTTATATACCGCATCCATATTATGCTGCATAAACATGGATGTATCATAGATTAACCGGCTATTTACCTGATCGTGTGTCTTTAAATCCGTGATTGCTGTATTTAATGCTCTGTAAATAAGCGATGTATTGATTGTCCGTACTGCCTGTGACTTCTCATACCCGACACTGCTTAACGCTGCATCACGCTCTGCATTCATCTCCTGAATGATTGTCTTCTCGATTGATACCATCAACAACACAGCAAACACAAACAATCCAGTTTGCAGTACCAGTCCCTGATAACTCTTATAAAACCGGAAAAATCCCAACACAAACTCAACCAGGCAAGATCCTGTTAAAATCACATTTGCCCAGAAATTGCTGTAAATGCTTTTATCCGAATATGTATCCGCAGCCAGATACATAATAAAGCACAACAGCAGCAGCCCCAGTAAAATCAATATCTTCGTAAAGAACATATAACTTGCAAAATCACAGACGCCTACAAGCTGGAATACTATACCTGTCAGGAAATTCACCGCATAAACATAAATCAATATTTCAAATATCTTCGCATACCGCCGTTTCATGGCAAAACTACGCAGATACATAAAATACAACACCGGCATCAACAGTAGAAAAATCTGGCTTGTCATATAAGTTGCAAACTGATTTCCAGTGAGGAGCTGCATCATTGCATTCCCAAAGAATATCCAGGCTGCAGCAAACAAAATAAATCCGAATCCATACGCAGCCCTCTGTTTGTTGATATTTTCATTTGTCATAAATAACAGGGAAATTCCCAATAACACAGTCAGAATCAGCACCATCAATGATACAACAAACGGAATTCCGTTTCTACGTATCATCCACGATACAATATTTCCCCGGGAACCGTAGTATACATGAGGCAGTCTTCCGCTATATCTGCTATACGCAGATGACAACTGTATCGTTATCGTCTGTCCGACATTGGCATCTATATCCACTACATGATACCCCGGAACTGCATTTTTTATCCACGGATTCTCTGACAAAACACCATTTTCATATACACGCTGTCCATCAATAGATACGATGACATTCTGAAATTCTGTATAAAAATATACAGCACTGCCTTCCCCTGCATCTTCGGGAATACGGTGTGTGATCGTAACTATCTCTGATTTTCCGGTTTTCAGCTTTGTTGGCAGATCAACAATCTGTTCTTCGGAAGTGCCTTCCTGATAGACCACCCATGTATCATCCATCTTTTTAGGCGTACGAAAAGATATCTTTCCATTTCCGCCACCGGATGCAGCAAAACTGAAGAACAGCATCAACAAAACACCAACGGATACGGCAATTATCGTCAAAATATTCAGTTGTCTGAAACGACGTTCATTCATATAGCTTACTCGATTATTCCAAAATGCTGCATAGCCTTCTTAATTCCATCCTGTTCCACTGTATCTGTGCGATACATAGACACGGCAGCTACCTCTTCTGTGCAGACTCCCATCGCTATGCTATTTTGTACATATCGTAACATATCCAGGTCGTTATTACTATCCCCAAACGCATAAATCCGCTCGAGTGGGAAATCGTATTTCTGCATCAGAAACTGAATTCCGGTCGCTTTTGAAAATCCGTGCGGCACAACTTCAAGAAAATTTCCTTCTCTCTGTATACATGTGAAATCCTGTGACATATAGTCGATAAATTCCTGTAATTTCGGATTTCCTTCTTCATACCAGCAGGCAAACTTGTCAAAACAGAAATCCGGATCTTCGATATCTGATATCACATTTCTTTCCATAGATTTAAAATAGCTTAATATCTCCCGGTATTCCTCATCCTCTGCTTCCAGCACAGAATCATATGCGGTATGTTCTGTATGCTCAAAAATTGCCATCATACGGCAGTCACGACACTTATATGCAATCTCCCTGCAACGGTCCTGTGATACCCGGTTATGCAGCAATTCCCTGCCTTCCGAAATAATATATGTTCCACATCCGCAAACATATCCATCAAAGCCAACATCTCTTATAAACTCATCCACGTTCGCCATAACACGTCCCGTATTAATATATACCAGATGTCCGCGCTCCCGTGCCTCACGCAATGCACGCTTCGCACTTTCCGGAAATGTCCGTTTACCATCGGTTGTGATCAGTGTCCCATCAATATCAAAAAACAACATACAACGTTCTTTTTTCATATCCGTCTATCCCTATTCTTAACTAAACTTCTATCTTCTATTGTAATGTGTACGGATTAAATCTGCTTCATCAGATTGATCATCTCAATTGCTGACAGAGCGCAATCATATCCCTTGTTTCCTGCCTTTGTTCCTGCACGCTCGATTGCCTGCTCAATATTCTCCGTTGTAACAACTCCGAACAATACCGGAATCTCCGTCTCTAATGATACGGAAGCTACCCCCTTCGATACTTCGTTACATACATAATCATAGTGGCTCGTTGCTCCGCGAATAACAGCACCAAGGCAGATTACCGCATCGTACTTTCCAGACTTCGCCATCTTCTTTGCAACAACCGGAATTTCAAATGCACCCGGCACCCATGCTACCGTGACATCTTCTTCCTTCACATCATGACGGATCAGACCATCCATCGCACCACCAACTAATTTAGATACGATAAATTCATTAAATCTTGCTGCCACGATTCCGATTTTTGCACCATCTGCGACTAATTTTCCTTCTAATTTGTTCATTTTCTTTCTCTCCTTATTCTTTTATTTATAGTTTAAGATATGACCCATTTTCTCCTGCTTGGTACGCAGGTAGAATTCGTCATATTTACCCGGTTCCATAATGATTGGCACGCGCTCCACGATCTCCAGGTTGTAACCGGAAAGTCCATATACCTTCAGTGGATTGTTCGTGAGCAGGCGCATCTTGTGTACACCAAGGTCCACGAGAATCTGTGTACCGATTGTGTAGTCTCTGGCATCCTCCGGGAATCCAAGCTTCAGGTTAGCCTCGACCGTGTCAAGTCCCTGATCCTGCAGCTGGTATGCACGGATTTTGTTAATCAGTCCGATTCCTCGTCCCTCCTGACGCAGGTAGAGAAGCACACCTCTACCCTCTTTGGCAATCTGTTTCATAGCCGCATCATACTGCTGACCGCAATCGCAGCGTGCAGAGCCAAGCGCGTCTCCGGTCAGGCATTCCGAATGCACACGGCAGAGTACCGGTTCACCATCTGTGATATCGCCCTTTACGAGTGCAACATGGTGCTCGCCGTTTAATTTATTTACATAACCATAAATCATGAACTCACCGTACCGTGTCGGCATCTTCGCCTTTGCCACACACTCAACAAATACTTCATGTTCCTTACGGTACCGAATCAGCTTCTCCACCGTAGAAATCTTAAGATCATGCCGTTTTGCAAACTGTTCTAAGTCATCACGTCTTGCCATCATGCCATCATCGCGCATGATCTCACAACAAAGGCCGACCGGTTTTAAGCCTGCAATCTTCATCAGATCAACCGTAGCTTCAGTATGTCCCTGCCGCTCAATCACGCCGCCCGGTCTTGCTTCGAGCGGAAACATATGTCCCGGTCTGCGGAAATCCTCCGGCTTCGCATCATCTTCTACAAACTTACGTGCCGTAATGCCTCTCTCATAGGCTGAGATTCCGGTTGTCGTACTTACATGATCGACCGATACCGAAAATGCAGTACAGTGGTTGTCTGTATTTGTAATACACATCTGCGGCAGATGAAGCTTGTCCGTATATTCCGGTGCCATCGGCATACAGATCAGTCCTTTGGCATAACTCGCCATAAAGTTCACATTCTCTGTTGTTGCGAATTCTGCGGCACAGATGACATCGCCCTCATTCTCACGATTCTCATCGTCCATAATTACAACACATTTTCCTTTTTTGAGGTCTTCTACAACCTCTTCAATGCTGTTTAATTCCATATTGTTCCTCCTGTATATGAATTGTTAATCATTGTATGTTCATAACTCTATTATGTGTAATTACCGCTATTTTTCCCTATAAGAATCCATGCTCTGCAAGAAATCCCATATCGACTTTCGAGCTTTGTTTCTTATTCTCCGGTTCTTTGAAGTTAAGTAAATGCTCCACATATTTCCCGACTACATCATTTTCCAGATTCACGATATCGCCCGGCTTCTTTGTGAGCAATGTCGTCTCCTGTCCGGTGTGCGGAATGATGGATACCTGAAACCGGTTGGTACTGACTGTCGCAACTGTCAGGCTGATACCGTCAATCGCAATTGAGCCTTTCTCAATAATATATTTCATGATCTGCGGTGTTGTCTCGATCGTTACCCAGACTGCATTTTCTTCCCGCTCCATGTTCACGATTGTTCCGGTGCCATCGATATGCCCGGATACGATATGTCCGCCAAAGCGTCCGCCTGCCGCCATCGCTCGTTCCAGATTGACTTTACTTCCCGTATGCAGCGTGCCAAGCGATGTCCGCCGCATCGTCTCCGCCATGACATCCGCGGTAAATGTATTTCCCGAAATGGATGTTGCCGTCAGACAGATGCCATTGACCGCGATACTGTCTCCAACCTTCGCATCCTGCAGGACATATGGTGCCTCGATTGTAAGGCTTTCCGATTTCGATGCCTTTCTCGCAGCCAGAAGCGTTCCAACTTCTTCTATGATTCCTGTAAACATATTTCCCGCTTCTCCTTTCGATATCGAAGTAAGATGTCATCTCCGACCTGCTCCATCCGGTCAAATGCAAATCGGTACGCCCCATTTGGATCCGGTACGCCCTTGCCTTCCACCGGTGTTTTTGCTTCCGCACCTCCTATGATTTTCGGTGCGATATACACCTGCACCTCCTGCACAATATCCTGTGCAAGCGCCTGCTCATTTAACGTACCGCCGCCCTCTAACAGAATGCCGTCGATATCCTGTGCGCCAAGCTTCACCATCAGATCATACAGATCAATACGTCCATCTTTTTCTTTACATTGTAGTATCTGCACATTTGCCTGCTTCAATTCTTTCGCCTTGTCAGATGCGCCGTCGAGTGTTGCCACGATCGTCGGAACATTCTCTGCAGTCCGTACCAACTGACAATCAAGCGGGATTCGCAAATGACTGTCACACACAATCCGGATTGGATTTCTGCCTCCTTTAATCCGGCAGGTCAAAGCCGGGTCATCCTGCAAGACAGTGTTACATCCAACCATAATTCCTTTGAGCCAGTTCCGTGTCACCTGCACATGCTGTCTCGCCGCTTCCCCGGTGATCCATTGACTTTTTCCGGTATACGCCGCAATCTTGCCGTCCATCGACATCGCGTATTTCATAACCACATATGGCAGTTTCGTTGTTATATAATGGAAGAATACCGGATTGATTGCATCACACGCATCTTTCATCACGCCGGTCTCTACCGCAACACCATGTTCCCGCAGGAACGTAATGCCTTTTCCTGCCACCTTGTCGTTTGGATCATCACTACCGACATATACCTTCTTAATTCCGTGTTCCACAATTGCCTGGGTACAAGGCGGTTGTTTGCCATAGTGGCAGCATGGTTCCAATGTTACATACATTTCAGCCCCGGCCGCATCCTCGGTAAGACTTGCAAACGCCGCACGTTCTGCATGCAGATCACCATATCTCGCATGATATCCCTGTCCGATAATCCGGTCATCCTTCACAATCACCGCTCCGACAAGCGGATTCGGATTAACTGCACCGATTCCTTTTTTTGCAAGCTCGATTGCAAGCTCCATATATTCCTGTTTGTATGCCACTTTATCACCTTCTTCGTTCTATTCACTGATCAATGCAGATCGCCACAATTGCAGGCAGGCCTTGCATCGACGTATGTTTGGCCAGTTATCCCCTAAAAAATTAAAACCCCGGTCACATATCACTATGTACCGGGGCTTCAAAATTCTATCCGCATTCAAATCAAATGGCTTTCATAGTGTTATAAACACTCTGCCATTTTCTCCTGCATTTCTTATCCTTACTCTCTCATCCAGACTATACTGTCGGCTTTGGAATCTCACCAAATCATGCATCACTGCGCGCGGGCTATACCGCCGGTGGGGAATCGCACCCCGCCCCGAGTAAATATTTATTTACTTTTAACACAATTGTACTTTAGCACCAACGATTTATTATGTCAAGGCCTGCATCAAACATCAATCTGCGATAATACCTCACCGATTTTACCATTGATAACAATATCTGCATAGGAATCACGCGGCGTCGATGCCATATTGATGACAACAAGATATTTTCCATGGAAATAATCAATCAGCCCTGCTGCCGGATACACCGCCAGCGATGTACCTCCGATAATCAGCATATCAGCCTGCGCAATATGGTTGACGGAACGCGTCAATACGCTCTGATCGAGCCCTTCCTCATACAGGACAACATCCGGTTTGATGATTGCACCACATTCGTCACACGTCGGGATTCCATCGGATTCCACAATATACGAAAGCGGGAAAAATTTCTTACATTTTGTACAGTAATTCCTGTGTACCGAACCATGCAGTTCCAACACTTCCTTACTGCCCGCCTCTTGATGCAATCCATCGATATTCTGTGTAATTACAGCCTTTAACTTTCCTGCCCGTTCTAATTCAGCTAATTTTTTATGCGCGGCATTTGGCTGCGCCTGGGGAAACAACATTTTATCCTTGTAAAACTCATAGAATTCCTCTGTGTGCTGCATATAAAAACTATGACTGACGATTGTCTCCGGCGGATATTTGTATTTCTGGTTATACAAACCATCCGTGCTTCTAAAATCCGGAATTCCACTTTCTGTTGACACTCCGGCACCACCAAAGAATACGATTGAATTGCTATTTGCGACCGCCTGTTTCAATACCGCTATTTTATCGTCCATCTTCTCTCACTTCTTTCTATAATACCATGTACAGCCAAGCGATTCACGCTCTTATACTCTGTGTTATTCATCGGCATTTGATACATCGACATTCACAGTACCGCTAATCTCATAATTTATACCATCAATCTCTTTGAGAGTTACCTTTACGTTGGAGTGATTTCCTACCGGAAGATTGGAGCAGTCGATTGTCGGCACAATATCCTCCAACTTCAATTTATCAATCACATCTGAAAATCCAGCGGCTGTAATCGAAAAATTGTTCAGCGTGATTTTATATGTGTAATCAGGTGACTGTTTATCTAACTTAAAATTCTCTTCCTTCACGTTCAGTTTTTTCTCTTCCAGCTTTGTAATTGAAATATTAACTGTAATCTCCGGTGGAATTCCAACCACGGAAACTCCATCCGGCAGATAATCGCGAACGTCTACATCCGTTTGATAATCCGCTGTCATTCCACTTACAGAAATATCATCAATCTCAAGTGTCTCTACCTTCTCCAGAGCATCCTTTGGTCCAACCACCTCAACCGTCTGCGGCTGATATAACACATTCTCTACGCCATATGCATCATCCGGAGTGCCGCGCAGCGTAACAGTAACCGGTATCTCTTTTGTTGCATAAATCTCTACTGCCACCTTCGCTTCTGAAACATCAATATGTAGTTTATCATTCTTGATTTCCTCACCGTATGCATCGTAGATTTTAAGTTCTGCCTGCGCTTCAAAGCTTTCATTTCTGGAAGTCACATCCACATTGGCTCTAATCTCCGTTATCTTCTCTACGGCACTCTTTGGTCCCTCTACCTTGACGATATTCGGTGTTGATGCAGTTGAGCTTACCGCATATCCCGCCTTCGTTGTTCCACTTGTAATAACCTTAACCGGGAATTGCTGGGTAACTTTATCTTCCAAATTAAGTTTCATCGTATTATCAACGCAGGTAATACTGATTTCATCTTTCACAGAATTGCTCTTTGCTTCCACAGAAATCGTCACGGAATTTGTAATTGACATGGTCGACAAATCTGCAATCGCAGTGAAATCTTCTCTTCCAAGCGTACCGACAACCGAACGTCTTCCTTTGACAATAATATCAACTGTATCTCCGCTTGCCACATCATACACCTGATCCAGTTCGTCCAATACATCACCATTGATCTGAGTCACAGGAATTCCCGATATCTCTCTTGTGGTTTGATAATCGGAGATATTCGCAACTGCAAGCCATGCAACAACCGCAAGCAAAACAGCCAGAATCTTGTATCCGATATGTCCGAGTTCTTTTTTATTTTTTTCCATTCTTTTTGCCCCCCTTCCGCAGTCTTGCACGTCTGTGCTCCGGAACTACCGGCTGTAAGGAGGTCAACTTCTTCCGAAGTTCTATCGCATCCAGATTCCGATATAGGGTTCCACCATATGCAACGGATATCTCTCCTGTCTCCTCAGATACGACAATTGTCATACTGTCTGACACTTCACTGATACCCACCGCAGCACGATGTCTGGTTCCAAGTGCCTTATTCAAATCAACACGGTCTGTCAACGGCAGGTAACATGTTGCTGCCAGGACACGATTATCCCGTATAATCACCGCTCCATCATGCAACGGTGTATTATGCTCAAAAATATTGATCAGAAGCTGTCGTGTCAGCGCTGCGTCCACCAAAATACCGGTATTCTCATACTCGCCAAGTGCGACATCCTGCTCAATGACAATCAATGCCCCCGTCTTTACCTTTCCCATATCAATAGCTGCAGCAACCAGTTCATCAATCGTGTGGTTATTAACACGTTCTAAATGCAGATTCTTATCATCTCTTGTAAGCACATCCGAGAAAATCTTCTTTCGTCCCAATTCTTCGAGTGCGCGTCGCAGCTCCGGCTGAAACAAAATTATCACTGCGATAATACCGACGCTGATTGTATTACGGAATATCCATAAAATCGTATTCAAACGAAAAAGAGATGCCAGTCCTACAAAGATAAACAACACAACAATTCCTTTGAATAAGGTCCATGCACGCGTCTTTTTAAACCAGAGCATAACATGGTAAATTACATACGACAGAATAATAATCTCGATAATATCCGTCACATGGATTCTCGGTATGTAAAACCAGTCAAAATATACACTTAATGCTGTGAGTAACTTCTTCAAACTAACACCCCTTAACCATCACTAGTCTATTTTATTATTGTCCATTATTTCGACTCTGCTGCGGGCGCTGCTGTCTTACCTGTCCATTTCCCTGCTGTGGACGTGGCCGTCTCGCCTGACCATCCCCCTGCTGCGGACGTGGCTGTCTCGCCTGACCGTTCCCCTGCTGCGGACGTGGCTGTCTCGCCTGACCATCCCCCTGCTGTGGACGCGGTTGTCTCGCCTGACCATCCCCCTGCTGCGGACGCGGTTTTCTTACCTGCTCAACAACTTCATCTTCTGTTATCGTCTTAACATTCTTTTTATTTGCTGTCTCAAATTTCGGAATTGCCTTTACATAGTAATAGTAATCGTCATCCTCAAATTGTACAGATTCTTTTTTGGAGTAATCCACGACACTCTTGCATACCTGCACGACAAAACTTATCACACAGCCAAGAATTGCTCCCAAAACCAAACTTCCTGCCGGCACATTCACATTTACCATCATGCCACATATCATGAATACGAGAATCGTGAAAATACTTCCGACACCGATTGCAACATACCATGCATAGTCATAATGCAGATTATGAAGCAGAGATGTCACCATAACCACAATTGCAAATGCAATAATTGCAAGCAGCATCTCCTTATCTTTCACAAGATTATTGACTACATACGAATACGCTTGAAAATCTGCGTCTTCACCAAGCTTTAATGTCGCATTTGCCTCCTTTACATACTGCGCAAAATAATATACCACAACACCAAAGGACGCCGGAACGGCACCGGAAAAGCCCGCCAAAATCGCTACCAGTACCGGTGCTGCAAACGGAATCTTCATCATATACAAAATCGGCACAAGTGCTAACACATATCCCGTATTCTGGAACATCCTCATGTAAGAACAGTACATAACAACAAACAACAGCAGGCATAACACACCCACATCAACCGACACCGAAAAGCAATGTACTGTAATAACCACACCTGCCAGAAAAACAGTGACCGGGCCGGTTACGAGCGCGCTGATCACAGACAGCAGAAATGTAATAACTCCTCTATGTAAAAATTCACTATATCCAAACAAAGAGTTAATGCAGGAAAATATAATGAAGGAGAAAATGAACCGCACAATCGGAGTCGTTACCTCATCATATTTTCTCAAAAAATCACGTATGGCATTTTTTATTGTTATTATTCCAGTCATTCGTTCTCTCCCCTTCCTGCACCGTTTTTCGTATTATAGACATGATCTTCCCGATGCATACGTTGCTGCTGTTCCTGACGGATTTTCTGAAGCTGTTCCTGTTCTAACCGCTCCCTGTGCGCACGGATTCGGCGTCGCTCCTCTTCCATCTCCTGCTGTTTGCGCTGTTCTTCCTGTTGTCTGGCAGAGATGCGCTCATTCCTACGTTTTACGTTCTCAATAATCTCCTGATTCTTACGCTCCTGCTGTTCCTGAAGCTGTCTTTTAACCATATCCGAACGGCTGACGTTGGCATGTTTTGCCTGTTCTGTATGGCTGTTTCTGGCTGCAGAAACATTGTCCGTCGTACGCTTTCTTTCATCCACCATATGTTCCTTCATCTCCGGTGGATCATCCGCATGGATCAGTTCTTTCAGGTTCACATTATACTGTACCAATCCATCTTTCGCTTTCCGATACCGGTAATTATACAAAATAAATGAAAATACAAAATAGATTGCACAAACAGCCACATAACCGCCCAGCATCTTATATACGATTCCGAAATAATCTAAATCATTCAGCTTCTCCAATATGCTGTCAAATGCCATAAATATATAGCCGGCAATCAGACTCCAGTATAAAACGGTCACAGCGACCCATGTTTTTAACACGTTATAACGCACATAGTCACTTCTATAATATTTACTTACAACCAGGCTTTTGTTCTTTTCATGTTTCTCAAATATCGCAAGCTTCGTCATAAGGATGGTTTTCTTCTCGTCAACCATGTCCATACCTCTCACACTTTATTCGGCAAAGCCGTTCTTTCTTATCATATCGCATCTTGCTTTCAAAATCAATCTTTGATTCTGCGAACAATTTGAAAATACCGTGAATTTTTAATGTTTCGCATATTTTTTTAAACCCTTAACCGTATAATGCGCAAACATTCTGCAGGATTTCCAGACAGAATATCCTGCCAGCCGATATGTCCTATATGTCATCCGTGCGGATTTCAGTTTATTTCTCGATTTTCCATTTTCCGATAACCGATACTCAAGCAATGGTTCATCTATACCTACTGCATATGCATAATCCCGCAGCATCCGCAGCCATGTCAGATAATCCTCATGCACCTCACTGTGCTCCATCGGATACTTCTGCATGATATCTCTGCGCACAACTACAGAAGAACAGTTGATGTAATTCGTCTGCTCCAGATCAGCAAGTGTAATTTTTTCCGGTGTGTGCATAATATTCTGCGTCAACGTTCCATCCGCCTGCATCAGCACGCGTGCAGTATTACACAGACATGCATCGGTCTGTTCCAACAGTTCTACCTGTTTTTTCAGTTTTCCGGATGCAAACCGATCATCGGCATCCAAAAATGCAACATATATTCCTTCCGCTTCCTTTACACCACGATTCCGCGTCTCCGCAACACCCATATTATGCGCATTATACAGCAGGCGAAATCTGATTTTCTCTGTCTGTGCCTCATGTGCATCCAGCCACACCTGCACTACTTCCATAGAGCCATCGGTCGAACCGTCATCAATCACAATCACTTCCTGCACATATGACTGTTCCACCACAGACGCAAGGGCTTCGCAAACATATTTTTTTGCATTGTATACCGGAATAATAACTGATACCATGCTTACTCTCCAAACATCATCTTCATAATCCGTTCCGTTGCATGTCCGTCACAGGCACTCATAAATTTCTGACGGAATTCCTGCACTCGGTTTTTATCAAACCGCTCATCCACATGCCGGATATAATCAATCATTTCCTCTGTCGTCGTATGAATCGGTCCCGGAACAAAATCCTTATAATCATAATAGAATCCACGCCAATCATAATAGTTATCCAAATCGAAGGCAAAGAAGATCATCGGCTTTTCAAAGAGCGAATATTCAAATACAAGTGATGAATAATCCGAGATACAAATATCTGCCACAAACAATAATTCCTCGATACTCATATCATCCGTCAGATCAAACGCAAAATTCTCGTATCCCTCCGGAATCTCCGTCCGCTTCTTTACAAATGGATGCAGCTTAAACAAAAGTATATAGTCTCCGCCAAGAGCATCGCCGAACGCTGCAATGTCCAGCTCGTTCGGTGTCTTTGCACGTGCCACTCTTCCACGGAATGTCGGTGCATATAAAATCACTTTCTTTCCCTTTGCCTGCGGTACTACGGAAAGCAGCTTTTCCTGTGCTGCCTTTTTTGCATCTTCATCATAGAAGATATCCGAACGTGAAATCCCTGTTGGCACAACCACGCCCTTTTTATTCTGTAGCGACATTGCCTCTTCATACGCCCAGACAACCTCCGGAGAACTGACGGTTACATAGGTATAATTTCCATGATACGGATACTTCTCCAATGTTTTTTTGTCATCACCAAAGATCAGTTCTGCGGTACTCATTCCGAACTTCTTAAAAGCGCCGCAGCCATGCCACAGCTGTGTGACAATCGTCTCCTTACGCATCGGAAGTGCAGCGATTACATCAGAAGATTCATTTAAAAAGATATATTTTGCATCCGCGATATCTGTAATCATCGCCTCGCAGGCATGCCGGTAATCTTTACGCTTTGAAAATCCACTGCGCAGGAAATGTGTATGGATCTCGTATTTATGTTCCTCCTGTACTTTTTTATACATCAATGAAAAGCTGTCACTGATTTTGCTCTCCCGCACCTCTATAAATACAACCTTTTTTTCATTGACCGGTCTTGCCGCATATTTATTATAAAGTTTCGGGTAATGCTTCCGTAACATCTCGTAACGGTACATCCTGCGAATCTGTTTTCTGCACACACGGTACACCTTTCGCAGAGCCCGGTACGGAATTGTTTTTTGGATTGTCTTAAAAACAATTGTTTTCTTGAATTTTTTAAATAGGCTTTTCAACATTATCTCTCTTTGTCTCCTCATGTAAAATATATCGAATCAATCGTTTCGTTACATTTCCGTCACAACGGCTCATATACTGCTCCCGGAACGCGTATCGTTTCTCCGCATACGCATCCGCCTGCAAGGCTTGTGCAACCGCAGTTGTGAGTCTCTCTCCCTCTGTCACAATCACACCCGGCATATCCTCATAGGACAAATACCAGCCCCGGTCCGCCCCATATGTTTTTAAATCCGGTGCGAAAAACAACATCGGTCTGTCAAGCAATAAATATTCAAATAAAACAGATGAGTAATCCGTGATAAGTAAATCCGCCGAAAAAAGCAGTTCGCCTGTCGTAAGCGGCTGTTTCTCTCCCCGTTTCATCATATGCGGATGCAGGCTTTTTATCACCAGATAATCCGGTGTTTTCGCAAGTTCATCAATCCATGCCTCCCCGATTGTCCGCTCTTTTTGATTTTGTTGTCCTGCATTTCCGCGGAAAGTCGGTGCCCACACAATCACAGTTCGTCCGTTCTTTGCACCATAGATTGTTTCGAACTTCTCCTGCATTGCTTTTCGATAAGCCTCATCAAAATAGCAATCGGTATAACTGCTTCCATATGCCCTCACCGTCTTCGGATACTTAATACGCATCGCTGATGTAAAAAAAGGACGGCAGTACGGACTGCTCACCGTGACCAGGTCATAGTTTTTATAGACATTGCCTTTATAAAACCGCGGGATATCATCTTTTGCATCATAGCCAAACCGTTTAAACGCGCCACATCCATGCCAAAGCTGGATCACCTTTGTTTCTTTTCGTTTGCGGCACGAAGAAACCGGAAGAAAATTATCTTGCAGAATAACAAACTCCGCTTGTGCATAAAGCTTCATAAACGCAAGCATCCGCCGCATACCTTCATGTGCAGACATTGCCTGCAGATCGAAGAAATCATCCTCTACCGTCAATCCTTCCTGCAAAAGCAGCGCATCATGCAGCCGTTGCATCGATGGCGGGCATGCTGTCTTATGTTCATCCGCAAACACTACAAGCCCCTTTCTCACAGGCTTTCTGCAGCAAATAAAATAATAGATTGGAAACAGCACATGTTGTGCCATCATTTTTATAATCTGTTTGATGTAAAAACCCATATTACTCAATCATCTCTTCATAGATAGGAGCTATCTCGTCGATATCTCCAAATGCTTTCATTTCCCCATGCTCCAGGATCATGGCCTTGTTGCAGATACGCTTTACCTGGTCCAAATTATGCGATACAAAAAGCACCGTCACACCGGTATCCATCATATCGACCAGTTTCTTCTCGCTCTTCTTACGGAATTTCGCATCTCCTACCGACAACACTTCATCAAGGATCAGAATGTCCGGACGAACCACGGTCGCAATCGAAAATCCGAGCCTTGCCTTCATTCCGGAAGAATAATTCTTTAATGGCACATCAATAAATTTACCAAGTTCAGAAAACTCCACGATTTCATCGAATTTTTCCTCCATGAATTTACGGGAATGTCCAAGCACCGCTCCATAAAGGAAAATATTTTCAGCCCCGGTATACTGCATATCAAAACCGGCACCAAGCTCGATCATCGGTGCAAGCACACCCGTTTTCTCAATTGTTCCCTCTGTCGGTTTGAACACACCTGCAATCACCTTCATTAAAGTTGATTTGCCCGCACCATTTAAGCCTAAGATTCCGACCCGGTCGCCCTGTTTGACTGTAAATGTCACATCCTTTAACGCCCAGAACTCCGTGTACGCAATATCATGCTTGACAAGCTTGATAAAATATTCCTTCAGGCTGTCAACTTTTTCCTTGTTTAAATGAAATTCCATGCCAACATGGGATAATGTAATTACGTCTTTTCTTGTCTCTTCGCTCACGATATCTCCTCCCATGCCTTACAGATGCAGGATAAACTGGTCCTGCTTCTTGTTGAATACTGCCATTCCGATCACGATGCAGACGAATGCAAAAGTGAAGGAATAAATCAGCATATGTGCGCTCATCGCCCTGCCGAATACACAGTTACGGAAATTGTTGATAATGCAAAACAGCGGATTGAATTTCAAAATCCAGCTTACATTACTGTTCAAAATCTTCTTTGGATAATAGAAAATCGCGCAGGTATACATAATAAGCATCAACGCAACATTCCACAGATATTCCATATCCCGGAAATACACACCGATTGTTGCAAGTATCATGCCCGCGCCGATAGATAATAAAAACAGATTAATCAGCGGTACGATGGCAAGCAGTGTACGCCATGTCGGGAACACGCCCAGCACCAATGCAACAACCGCAAGCACGACAAGCGAAATCAGAAACAAGATGTAATTGAAACAGATATTTGCAAGCGGATACAGATATTTTGGAACATACACCTTCTTGATCATCGCCTCATTTTGCCGAATTGACTTTAAGGCAGAAGTCGTTGACTGTGAAAACAATGTGTACATCAGCCGTCCGGTCAAAATATAGACCGGAAATGATTTTTCCTTGTGTCCCAGCAGCGTACCGAATACCAGTGTCAATACGATCATCGTAAGCAATGGTTCGATCATCGACCAGACAATTCCGAGATAAGATCGTCTGTATTTTAATTTGATTCCTTTTCTGACAAGCTCCGTAAATAAATTGTTATATTGACGAAACTCCTTGATTTTTGTTCCCATATTTCCCTATTTCCCTATTTCCTATCTACATGATTTCCCGAAGCACCTGTACGGTGTGGGAAAGTCCGGTCTTCATATCGTATTGTGGCACAAAGCCAAGTTCTGTCTGAAGCTTTGTCGTGTCAAGTGTTGCCTTGGTCGCCTTTGAATAGCCTGCCTGCTCCGTCGCATCCGGTAAGTCAAACACGACCTGTTTATCTGCGAGATCTGCGAGCTGCTTTGCCACATCGCGCAACTGAACATCCGAATCCTTTGAACAGATATTGTATGCCTCACCATCCCTGCCATCCATCATAACAGCAAGAATTCCAGCGACACAATCTGCCACATAAGCATATGAAAACTCCTGTGTTCCCTCGCTCTTTAATACGATATCTTCACACTTCACACTCTTTAAGATGAACTGGGATAACGCCTTTGTGTCACTCAGAAGCATCGTCGGGCCATACACACGGGACAGACGCGGAATCACAACATCCATCGCCTTTTGTTTGCGGTATGCCTGGCACAATGCCTCACCGGTACGCTTGCTCTCCGGATATCCGGCACGCATCGTGTTGCAGTCAATATAGCCAAGATAATCCTCCGCAAATTTATCGGTATCCCCGCGGTTTTCGCCGTAGATTTCAACCGAAGATAAAAATACAAACCGCTTACAGCCTGCTTCCTTCGCATAGTCAAGCAGATACTGCGTTCCCAATACATTTGCTGTGATTGTTCCGATTGGATCACTTGCATAGGCAACCGGATGGGTATTGCTCGCAGCATGAATCACATAGTCTATCTTTGCCGGCAACGCCGGATTCCCAACAACTTTTTCATTGATATCCTGCTTAATAAAATGAAACTGCGGACAATCCGCATAGCCCGCGAACCTGGCACGTGCCTTGTCCTCGTTTCTGCCTAAAATATAAATCTCTGTCTGCGCCCCATAATTCTCATTCGCATATAAAAGCGCATCAATCAGGAAGCTGCCGATCATTCCGGTTCCACCGGAGATCAGCACCGATGCATCTGCAAGTTCCTGTACCTGAATCATACTCGCAACCGCACACACATCCTGCATATAAATTTCACTGTCATATAAATGCATCGTCGTCTCTCCTACTTCAACCATTTATCTTTCTCTGCGGTCAGATAACCCTTGAAAATCTCTAAGTCATCCTTTGTTGTAAGCTTGATATTCTTGTCCGAGCCCTTTGCGAAATACAGACGCTCGCCAAGCTCTACCATCATTGTATTAGTATAAGAAGAACCATAAATGCCGATTTCCTCTGCAAATGCCTTCTCATACGCCCACACGAGTTTGTCAAACTTGTATGCCTGTGGCGTTGATACGCGGCGCAATGTCTCACGTGGAATGTATTTTGTTGTGGATACCTCATCATCAATCACAAAAATCTGCTCGTTATAAGGGAGAGAAGTCACACCATTTCCATGCTCATTGCACTTGGCAATGACATCTTCAAGCACCTCATCATCCACCAATGGACGGATACCGTCATGGATGATAATATTATCATCTGCCATGCAGACATCCTTCAAGTTATAAACACCGTTCCGGATAGACTCCTGTGCGCTGTTGCCACCGGAGATTACCCATTTCACCTTTGTGATATTAAACTGCTTGGCATATGCCCATAATACGTTATGCCATCCATCGATGCAGACAACTTCAATGGCATCGATCAGATCATTTCTCTGAAAACTCTCCAACGTATAGATCAAAACCGGTTTATCGTATACATTGATAAACTGCTTTGGGATATCCTGTCCCATTCTCTGTCCGGATCCACCGGCAATAATCACTGCTACATTCATGTGCGATACCTTTATCCTTTCTCGTTTTTATCCTTTAACGCGGTCTGCTGGTTCTTATCCACACCTTCCGAGCTTTCCTTGCGGAACACAATACGGAAGGTCAAAAGCAATAATTTCAGATCCAACCGATAGGAATATTCCTGAATATATGTCAGATCCAGTTTCAATTTATCAATCGGTGTGGTGTTGTATTTTCCGTACACCTGTGCATACCCGGTCAGTCCCGCCTTTACCTTCAGACGAAAATCAAAATCCGGCACCGATTCCTCGTATTTTTCAAAAATCTCCGGTCGTTCCGGTCTCGGTCCAACCATCGACATATCTCCGACAAACACATTAAAAAGCTGTGGCAGCTCATCCAGATGCAGATTTCGCAGCACTTTTCCAACCGGAGTGATTCGATCATCGTTCTTCTTTGCAAGCTGTGCCCCATTTGCTTCCGCATCAATCCGCATACTTCGGAACTTATAGATCATGAACGGCTTTCCGCCACGTGTCAGACGTACCTGCCGGTAAAATACCGGTCCATGGTCATACGCTTTGATGGCAATTGCGATAATCAGCATGATTGGAGATGCAACAAAAATCCCAACGCCGGATATAATCAGATCGGTTGCACGCTTAAAAAATCTCTGATCCGCCTGCAAACCGATGTTTCTGGACAAAAATACCGGCGTATCGACCAGGTGCATATCATCGGAGCCTTTCATAATAATATCTGTAATTTTCGGAATTACATACGTTCGAATCGAATGTTTGAAACAATATTTCAGAATTGTGTTTCGATCCTCGGATGGCAGATCATATAATACAACGCCTTCAAAATCCAACACGTCCTGCTGGATTTTCTCCATACCCTGCTGATAGTTTAACACCTCGCAGATCTGGTAACGATCCCGTCTGGCATTGATCTTAAGCAGGAAATTCTCCGGCGGATAGATACCATAGATGACGATTAGCTTCCGCGGCGGGAAAAACAACATATAGACATGCTGAACCAGAATTACCCACAATGTCTCAAACACAATCTGGATAATGACCATGATGATAACCGGAATCACATTCATATAATCACGGGATACCATGCAGATAAAAATATAAGCAACGGCACCGCCAATCACGATAGCAAGTCCATGTGACAGACACAAATCGAGTACACGCATATAACTCAGCTTGTAGCCGTTAAAACTTTTTGTAATCAAAAAGATAAACACCGCATACAAACCAATCACGACATAATTCCCCCGAAAGAATAACGGGTTGTGGTACTCTCCAAACCAGATTACACCAAAAGATACTGCCTCGAACACCCATATGATCAAATTAGCGAGCAGGCTCAATGCTCTTCTACGTTGTTCTTCTATATACATAATTCCTCTTTACACAAATGAAACCGATTCATCTGCCGCTTTCCAAAAACACGACAGACGCACCGGAAGCATATTTATGTTCCGATGCGACATCGTATTTCATGTTTTTTTAATTAATTGACAATTATTATATATAATTTCTCTGTTCTTGTCACGAACTTTCTAAATTATGCGATTGTCACACGGATTTCCGCAATCTTTCCTTCACGGATTGCAGCCGCAGTATCTCCCGTTACACAGGCAGCTTCGCAGGTTTCTACGTTACCATCTGTACCAACCAACTCATACTTTGTGACTGTATACTGTCCCGGAATCAAATCTTTTCTGCTTCCGCAATCATATACAACCTTAATATTTCCAAATAATGTTGTCTCTACCTTGCCATCTTCCTTTACAAGATATGCAGGGATTGCCGGTGTGAGTTTGAATGTAAGTCTGCCATCTTCTAATGTGAACAATTCGGCACCATTCATCATAAGTTCCCACATCTGAAGGAACTCTGCTGTCGAACCACTCAATCTTGCTACGAAGCCTTTTCCATGAATCTTCTCATTAAAGTTCGCAGAGCTTGCAAGGAAAGATGAGTTTTCCAACGGACTTCTTCCATACATCTCATAAGGAAGGAATGGAATGCCCATCTTCTTTAAATCTGCATAATACTGCTCATATAGTCCGGACTTCAAAAGCTCCAGGAGATACTTGTATTCCATATGCAGCCAGATAGATTCATTCTCCAGCCATCCTGGTGAGAATGCACGTGCACGTCCAATCTCATACGAGCATTTTGTAAGCGGCGCATTGACCTTGTACATATCAAGTTTCTTATCATACATGTCAGATGCCTTTACCTTATCGTAAAGTGTAACCTTATCTGCATGTGCCTGTGGCAGCTTCAGATAACGAACCGGTCCCTCTAAGAACAACGGAACATCAACCACCTGAAGATCTTCCGGTGTGATCACGCCATCTTTTTCTGTGTAATCCTTCATGCTGTATGCCATATAAGCAGGAGCAATACCATCCTTCATCTCACAGCCGAGCTTGATTCCTTCATCTACATATGCGATCATACGATCCAGCAGAGAAACAAGCTTTGCTGCTTCCAATGTCTCAAGCGTTCCTTCAATACCAAACACTGTCTTCGCACGATAGCTTTCCTTTGCAATATTTACAGCATTCCATACTGCCAGACGGTCTTTGTTTTCTTCATAAGATACAAGTGCCTCTTCTGTCTTCTCGATCAGCGCTGCAAGTTCTGTCCATACTTCCACCGGACGATTGAACTTCTTTAACTCACCGCGGAGGAACAGAAGCATTCTCTGCAATTCATATGTCTCACAGACAGAAGAGCCAAAGATTCCCGGCAGACCATTCAACGCATCATACCAGCCCGGTTTTCCACCTTCCATCTCAACACCGATACCCTTCATATCCAAAGCGTCGAATTTCAGGACACTCATCATAACAAGCTTCGTTGCAAGGTTCGATGTATAAACATCTCCCTTACCATACTGCGTGCGTGCCTGGTTAAATGTAACGCCTTCCTTCTGTTCTTTTTCAATGGAATTGTACTGTCTTACACCCTTTGCAGTCTTTACATAACGCTTTGTACGTGGAAGAATGGTTGCCTTTGATTCATAATATGTATAATCCTTTTCATCGTAAAGCATTGTCTCTTCCTTCTCCGGATATACAGAAAGATATGCATCCACAAGATCCAGATTATAGGTCCAGTGATCACTCCAATATCCCTCACCGAAATCAGCATTCTGATTTTCTACACTGCGTTCCATCACAATTGCAAAGAACTTATCCTCATCAACGCTGAGTCCAACCTTCTTGTTGTAAATCTGTGCGTACAGATTACCCGGTGTAAATGGCTTTGCAAAAAGCTTCTCCAGTACATCACGGTTATCTGTGACGTAAGCAAATACTTCGTCCTTCTTATCTTCCTGCAATGTATAAGTTATCTGCTTAACCAGCAACGGATTATATCCATCTAACTGAAGAAGATCATAGAACAATTTGACATTATAATCACCAACAAAGTTTGCAAAATAAATATCGCTTCTACGATTCTGGTTTACATCACGGAAATTTCCATTTCCCTGTGAATAATACTCCGGAAGCATAGAGAAGAAGTTGTAATCACGCTCTACATCGCCATGCTTTCTGGAATATACATAGAAGATATGTCCACCCGGAAGTTTTACCGGATAACCGCCACGGAGCACATTGTCAATGTATGTCTGCTTGCAGTACTCATCAAATACAGGATCTGCTGTCACTGTTTTGATATTATCTGCAAGTTCATTGATAATCGTATCATTTTCCTCATGCTTCTTCGCAAAATAATCGGCATTCATACCGCAATCTGCGAATGTATGGAACAGCTCCTTCGTTCCAGCCTGTCCAATTACAGAATATAACGTATAGCTGTCAGCAATCTCCTCATGCGCACATGCAAAACCTGCCGGAACCATATTGGCTGAGAGCTGATGCATACCGGAAAGTGCAAGCACTTCTGTGTTGAAGAAATTAACAGGCTTTGCACAGCTTGTATCATAAGCAAAGATCAGCTCCGGATCCGCAATGATCGGAAGTCTCTCGCCCTTTGCATTCACAGATACCATAAAGTTTCCGGCTTCTACTTCGGAAACCTCTGCTGCATCCACAAGTGCGATACGAACACGGTAGTAAGGAAGCTTCTGCTCCACATCCTCCACCTGCATCCACGCTTTTGTTGTCTGTGCAGTATCTTTCATATCCTTCAACTGGATACCATATGGCAAAAGTGCCGGCATACCATCCAGAATCTCGACATCTTTCTTGTCAGAAGTCAGGTTTGTAATTGTAACTGTACGAACCAGGCCTCCAAGACGCTCGTTCGGCATTGTATAATACAGCACATTGACTCTGATTCCAAGTGCTTCGTTTGTCTCTTCAATTTCAAGCTCGTTCATGCCGATGTACATCTTATGCGGCATGTCATCATCTACAAATGGCTCATAGAATGTTCCATCTACCTTCAGAAATGTACGGAATCCCATCGTCTTTGTAAACTGGTAAGACTGATGTGCCGGATAAAATTCCATGATGGAATGATCTTTGTTTTCTGAACCGAAGCTGCAGATTGCCTGTCCGCGGTTTACATAGAAGTTCCAGAGGGGCGTTCCGTGGATACCGCTGATGCCCGGCAGAAAGCTTGCAAAGCAGGACTGCTTGTTGTAGTTTTCAATGATAAATCTTTTCTTATTGTCAAACATATCTTTTTTCCTTTCTTATTCGTATAGATTACTTTGATTTATTTTGCAACGTTTGCCAATTCCGCTAATTGTTCCGCATCAAGTGGCAGAATCGGGGAGTTATCATCACAGGTGTCACGATTTTCCACGATTACAACTTCACCGTCCGTATCCATGATATGGTTATGCCAGGTGCCTTTCTTGATGTTGTAGATTTTGTGTGGCTCCATGTGTACGGCTGTGATCTTGCCCGGCTTGTCACCCTCACCTGCCAGGAACAATGTACAATGTCCCTGTACCAGCACGAATACCTCATCTGTATACAAATGCTTCTGCATCGTCTTAACATTCTCGATCAGCAGATCATCGCAGAACTTTAAGACTGCAACTCTCCAGCTTTCGTAATCGACAAGTGGTTTGTAGCCTTCCGGCTGAAAGTCTATAATTTCAATTCCTTCCATGTCTGTATCCTCCTTATATAATAGGTAATGCCCCCTCACATCCGTTCGGCGGCAAGTCGTCGTAACCGATTTCAAATATGAACTTCGTTCATATCGGTTACGACTCAAGCAAGTGTTACTTCAATCGTGTGCTTCGTATCCTTGGCAAGTGCTTCGATATCTGCACGCTTGATTACCGGTGTATCAGCAAAGTCATAAGCATTTCCATCGATTGTGATTGCACTTACCTTGTAATCAGCAGGTGCCTTCTTCTCGGCATTCTTCATAACGATCTTGACATTTCTGTCTGCAAAGATCATAGAAAGTCCGGCTTCCCCATCTGCATCGAACTGCTCCGGCAGAAGCTGTGGCACGAACGCCAGATCTCCCATCTGTCCACGCACGCCAAACATCTGTGTAATCACCGTTACAAGCAGCCAGCTTGCAGCGCCGGTCAGATAGTGATACACGCCACGTCCCTTTGCATCGACATACTCCGGCACACCCGGATAGATACGGCTCTTCTCAACATCGTTGCAATGCTCAAATAATGTATTAAATACCTTATACGCTTCCTTCGCGAAGCCTCTTGTATAAAGCGCATTTCCAAACATCGTTGCCATGTGGCAGAACACAGCACCATTTTCCTTATGTCCATACGCAAATCCAAACATACGTCCAAGATCCATCTTCACCTCATGGAAATCAGTATTCAGACGATAACCACCAACGGACGCATCATACAGGTATTTGTCTGCGGACTTCACAATCTCTGCCACCTGATCTTCCGTTGCTGTCTTCGACATGATTGTGAATACCTGAGATGTAAGCATCATACGGACACCACCACATACATCGCCCTCAACTGCCTTACCGGAATTATCATAATAGCCGTTGAAGAAGCCGTCGCCTTCGGCTGTCTGTACCCACTCGGTCTTGCGGATGTGCTCACGCATCCAGTCTGCCTTCTCTTTGAGGTTTGCAGCAAGCTCTGCTACAGAAATCTCTACCTTCTCACCGGAAAGTGTATGTCTGCATGTCTCGCAGTAATTCATCAGAACTTCACGCTTCTTCGCCACATCCTCATACAAATCTGCACCGGATACAAGAAGCTGCTGCATCTCCTTTGCGATCTTGACAGTCTTTTTACCGGATGCCTCAAACGCTGCAAGCAGTCCTGCGATATGGTCCATATTATCTGCGTACATCGTTGTAAATGCCACACTCTCGCCACGCTGTGCAGCCATATCAAGAGCGTCGTTCCAGTCCGCACCACGCAGACGGATCTCGTTATGCTCTCCGACATCATAGAACGAAGACAAATTCTGGATGAGCAAATGCTCTAACAATGTTCCGGAGTATACATTTCCTGCTGCATCCTTCTGCTTTTCGCCCTGTGAGATATCCCAGTCTGTATCACGATCCTCACCTCGGCAGATCAGAAGATCCTTGAAATATGTATTTTCTTCTAACAGGATATCCAAGTCGCCTGTCTGGTTGATATAAAGCTCCGTTGTAAGATATGGCCATACGCCATGATCCATCCATACACGTGCGATACCGTTACGGTCAGCGATAAATTCGCCCTGCTTGCTTCCGATGATCGTTGCATTTGTACCATCGAGACGCACACCGCCGAAGTTGTCGATCAGCATCTGACGCACGCCGTCCGGATTCATGATAAGAAGTGCAAGACAATCCTGCCACAGGTCACGCCATCCACGGCCACCCTTACCATAATCATGATGTGGAAGGAACGAACATCCGTAGATACGGCGGAGCATCGGCTGGAAGCTTACCCACTTCATCCACTGGTCGAAATCCTTGTTGCCTGTATGGTAAGAGACATTGACCTTCTCCTGCCAGTATGCGATTGTCTCATCCCATGCCTTATCAAATGCCTTGACACTCAGGAACTTGTTCGCAGCCGTTGTAAGTTCTTCTGCGCTGTCTCCATAGCCCATTGCGATCACATAGGAGATCGTCTCGCCGGCAGCGACCTTCTTCTCTGCAAATACAACGCCGCCCAATGCTTCGTAGCCGTCGATGCCGTCGCCCTTTGCATATGGTGCAAGCGGATTCTTATAAAGTGCACGTGGATTCTCCAGATTACCGCCCTCGCCGATGAAATCCTCTACGATTGGGTAGTAACCGATCGGTGTCTCGTTCTCATTTCCACCAAACACACCATAGTTAATCTCATTGCGCTTATGTCCACGCTCATCAAATGTCATAGTCGGCTTTACAAGGATGCCTGTCTCATTCGTTGTGATACGATGAAGCAGAGCCGTTACATGACGGTGGTCACGGATATTGTCTGCAGATCTTGCGTAAAGCGGAATCGCTGTTACGACCTGCATTGTCATTTCCTTGTCTGAAATATTCGTGAGTTCTACCTTCAGAAGCTCCAGCTTTTCTCCGCTGATCGGAGATACACTGGAAAGTGCTGCCTTCACACCGTTTCTCTCAGAAGTACGTGTGATCTTGTGATGCATAAAGCCTGCTTCCAAATATGTAGGTTCCTTGTCCTCTGTAAAAAGCTCTGCCTGCTGGGCTGCGGAACGTCCGGTCAATGACCAGAGTGTCTTTCCGTTGATCTTGCACCATACGTTTCTGGATGACTTGTCATTGTGCAGATTCTCACAGCTCACCGGTGGCATCAGAAAAGAATTCTGGCTCATCTTTGAGTCACCTGCAAGATCGGGTGCAACCGAACTCATAACCCCTGATTCATTTGCGATCGGAAAATAAAGATAACTAAGCATCTCCGGATTCTCCATAGTAAAATCGCCCTGATTTCCTACATAATTAATCTTCATTTCAACACTCCTTTTTATAAAAATTCTTATATAATTTTCTGTTTTTTATAGCTGTCCGACAACCTTTGTCTGCAACTGTCTGTGCGCAATTACACACACTACAATTATATCGTATTTTTCCACATAAGAAAAGAGACGTCTATCATTTACGTCTCTTTTTTAGTAAAATTTTACTCACGATTTTATTTTTCATTTTCCTGTGTCAGTTTCCAGATATTCCTACCAAAGAAATCCGCTTCTGCAGCATCATGTGTCACCAGAAATGTCGTCCTGCCTGCAACCTTTTCCTTCACATACTGCATCACGATCTGCTTTGTCGCAGCGTCTAATCCTTTGAATGGTTCATCTAAGATCACACAGTCCGCATCGTACAATAGCGCGCGAAGCAGGGCGATCCGCCGCCGCATGCCACCACTTAATTCCATGACATTCTGTTTTAAATCCTCTTCCGTAATACCAACCTGCGCCGCTTCCTGTTGTATGATATGTTTCTGTGCCTCCTTTTGCGCACGTGTAACCTTACGTTCCAGTACAAGGGCGATATTCTCATAGGCAGAAACACCCTCACACAGCCGGTCTTCCTGAAATAATACAGAAACCTTCTCCGGCATCCCGATTACTTCACCGTTATCCGGCATTTCTAATCCGAGCAGAATCCGAAGCAGGGTTGTCTTGCCACAGCCGGACGCGCCCATAATCACAGTTGTTTCACCCGCCGGAAACTCTTTCGAGACATGGTTTAGCACATGTTTATCACCATAGGTTTTCGATATGTTTTTTATACTAACGTTCTGCATCCGTATCCTCCATAAAATGTAAATAAGAAAAGAATCGCTCCGTTACCGGTGTGACACGTTCTCGTTTTTTCATTGCAACGCCAATCTCCCGGAAATACGGTTCCTGCAATAGGCGAATTTCTACTTCATACGGAATCCGCTGCAATATAAGGCGCGGCAGGATCCCGATGCCAAATCCCTTCTCCACCATGGCAAGGATTGCATAATCCTCCCAAGTCGTAAACCGGATCTGCGGATGCACCTGATATTGTTCCAGAAGTTCAGAAACCTCGGTTCTTCCTCCGTGTTCCAGCAACATGAACGGCTCCCCCTCAAGCGCCTCGATTGGAATCTTCTTTTTCTTTGCAAGCGAATGTCCTTTCGGCAGCACAACCACATATTCATCCTTCTTTATGGAAATCGTATCAAATTCCGGTCTCGTCGGCAAGCGCAGGAATCCACAATCCACTCTGCCCTCATCGATCCAACGTGCGACCTCCTCATAGTCGCCAAGCAGCATTTCATACTCGATTCCCGGATAATCTTTCTGAAAGTGCGCCACAATATTGGGAAGCCAGTGAATCGCCACACTGGCGAATGTCCCGATCCGTATCTTACCCGTCTGCAATCCATGCAGTTCATCTACACTTCCTTCTAACTTCCGGTAATCCTCCAACAGCAATCTCGCATACGGAAGTAAATGTTCCCCTGCCGTAGTCAATGTCACACCATTTCGGTCACGCTCCAGGAGTGCCACCTGCCATTCCCGCTCCAGATCGGCAATCATCTTGCTGACCGATGACTGTGTGTAATTGAGTACAACCGCCGCTTTCGTGAAGCTTCCAAGCTCCACAGTCTTCACAAATGCAATATATTTTTGAAGATTATGATCCATTCTTTCATTCCTTTTTTCAATACATCTTATGAAATAGATTCGTTTTTCTTATATTACGACATGCGCTATACTCTTTCAAGTAGAAAACGAAGGGATTATAACAAATGAACAAATCACACAATACCGTAGATATGCTTCACGGAAAACTTCTATCCAAAATTATATTTTTTGCGCTTCCGATTGCTCTAAGCAGTATGCTGCAGCAATTATTCAATGCCGCCGATACCGCGGTTGTCGGACAATTCGCAGACTCAAATGCACTCGCCGCTGTCGGAACAAATGGCGAGATCGTTGCACTGTTCGTCACGCTTTCTGCCGGTCTGCCTGTCGGCGCCAATGTACTTCTGTCCCGATTCATCGGTGAAGGGAAAGATGATAAGATTCCTGCTGCTTTGCATACAGCGATTGTACTCGCTATCATCTGTGGCTGCACACTTCTTACTGCCGGACAATTTCTTGCCGCGCCTCTGCTTCGATGGATTCAGACACCTGTCGACGTGCTTTCCTCCGCAATGCTTTATCTGCGCATCTATCTGATCGGAATTCCTTTTCTGATGCTGTATGATTTCGGATCTGCTATCCTTCGTGCGAAAGGAAACAGTCGTTCTCCTTTTATCGCACTGACACTCTCTGGCATCTTAAATTTGCTGTTGAATTTATTGTTTGTGATTGTCTGCCGACTGGGTGTGGCAGGTGTTGCGATTGCAACAGATCTTTCCACTGCATTTTCTGCAGGTCTGGTACTCTATACACTTGCGAAAGAGACGGATGTATTTCATTTTTCTATGCATCACCTGTCCTTACAGAAAGATTTCTGTATGCATATCCTTAAAATCGGAATCCCTTCCGCTGTACAGAGTGCAGTCTTCTGCCTTGCAAACATCTTCGTACAGGCGTCTGTCAACAGCTTCGGTGCAATTGCAACTGCTGGAAGCACGATTGCCATGAACTTTGAGTATTTTGGATATTTTATGATCACTGCATTCGGACAGGCAGCAACGACCTTCACAAGTCAGAACCACGCCGCCGGAGCATACGTCCGCTGTAAGAAGGTACTTGGCATCTGTCTTATATGTGCCGTACTTTTCTCCACTGTAATCACAGTGCCGCTCTGTATCTTCCGCATAGGTGTTTCCGGAATCTTCACACATGACGCACAGGTTGTCGCATCCGCCTGCGAACGGATCATGCGGATCCTCGTATTCGAACCGCTCTGCTGTTTCTACGAAGTTTCCGCCGGCGCCTTACGTGGTTCCGGATATTCCGCGCAACCGGCTATCGTCACGATCCTTGGCACCTGTCTGCTCCGAATCGTCTGGATTTTTACAATATTCCAGCATTTCCACAATCTCTCCGTGCTCTTTATCGTATTCCCGATCTCATGGGTTGTCACAACGATTGCAATGTGGATCTGCTATCTGCGGCGGTGTAAACAAAAATAAACACCTACCAGTATTTTTCCACGAGTTTCTGCGCCTCGTCCTTGGTTTTGTCGTAGGATTCTACTAATTCCTGAACCGCCTGTTCCTTTGTGGTACACAGTTTCTTTAACAATTTAAATATTACCCTAATGCTTTCCTCTCGCTCCTTCTGCAATTCCTCTTCTGCCTTCTTCGTCTTCGCACGCTCTTCCTGTATGTTCATTGGCTCCATATTCTCAAACCAGTTTCCCATGCTCTCGCCTCCGATCATTTTTCTCAAACAATCTGTCGCCTCAGAAACCGATACCTGCATCTTCATAAATAACGCCCACAACGAATTTACAATAATCTGCACGATATTCTCCGACGCCCGCTCCATGATCTGACGGATCTCATCCTGATTAGATCTTAGAAAATCTGAAAAGTCCTGCGGTGTCTGGATACGGTTTATCATCATCAAAAGCGACATTTCATCCTCATGAATCAGCAGTTCTTCGTTTGTATACTGATGGACATTCACAAGCCGGTATGTAAAATCAGGAATATATGATGTAAAAATCTCATTCATAAATACCCGTTTTTTTACCTGCATGGCAGCTGTCCATTTTCCAGCGCCCTCATAATACACAATCGGAAACACTGGCGGATACCGGAATACTTTCGTCTTTGAAATCCCCGGATGCGCCTTTTCCATCGTCTTTGCATAATCATCCCAGATGCATACCGTGTATCGGAGCAACTGCATACACACATTATAATCGACATCACTTTTATGTTCAATAAGCGAAACCATATAAAGCGGCATATCTTTCTTCATTTCCGGCAAATGGATCTTCTTCACGGTGTCCGTCTCAAATTCAATTCCCAAGTACGCCTGATATTTGTCTGTCACATCCTCGATATCCTCTGGCTGTACATTCTTCAAAATATCCAGATCTGCATAGTCGCGCAGAAACTGTGCGCAAAGTACATGATTGCTAAATACCTGCCGGTTATTCACATCCTTGACCTGTCCGATACGGATGTTTCGTTGCTTTTCTTCTCCCATACGCTCCTCCTTTTTTGCAAACAAAAACTCCTGTTTTTCTCAATCATTCTGTTGTTGCAAAACTATAAATAACGGGTAATCTCATAAATGAAATGAATATATAAAAGAGTGTTTCCGACTGTTACCGAACTACGCCAGAACAACGATTCTCGACAACACATCCACCATAGCACAGGTTTTATAGAAATGTAAAGCGTAAATTTGGAACATTTAGAAAAACCACGCAAATATGCGTGGTTATGGAGAATTTTTTTATTTACTCGGGGCAAGCACCCTTGACAGCCCTGCCAGAAATACCTTCTCTGCCACCACGCTGATCACCACAATGATCACCGTCCACGCAAGCAGGTCGTCGGTATCAAGGTATATTTTTGCTGTATAAAGCATCTTGCCGATCGAACCGTTCGGCACGCCGATGATCTCTGCGGCGATACCTGCCTTCCATGCCATACCGGTTGTCACACGGCAGGCAGAAAGAAGAAACGGACGAAGCTTCGGCAGCTCGATATAGCGGAAGCGTTTGCGCCATGGTAGTTGAAAGACCGTTGCTACCTCCTGCATCTTGCGGTTTTCTGCGCGCAGTCCTTCTAAGACATTCTGGTATATGATCGGAATTACGATCAAAAATGATATAAACACCGACAGATTCCGCGCGGACAGCCAGATCAGGCAGATCACGACGAACGATGCCACCGGCACACTCTTGATTGTCGCCATCCACGGCCAAAGCAAGGTCTCTGCAACCGGGTGCTTTGCCGCCAGATAAGCAAGCAGACAACCAAGAATCAAGCCAAGCAAAAAACCGCCTGCAATATGGTAGAACGAAAACCATATCGCACGCGCAAAGCCCTCCACCTGCCAGATCGTGCAAAGCCTTTTTGCAACTGCAACCGGTGTCACAAGCAAGATCCGCTGGTGGATGAGAAGTGCTGCAATTTCCCAAAAAGTGAGTGCAAGCAACGCTGCACCCACTTTCTTTAATCCTTCTTTATAGTTCATATTTACAATCCATAATAAAAATCATCGGCTGGGAGTGTACCGCCAACTGCCTGTGGATTCTCGTCAAACAGAATCTGCAGATATCCACTGACACTGTCCTTCATTTCCTGTCCCTTCCGGAACGTGATATGGCATTTTGGAATCGCCTTTTCTGCAAGCGGTGCCTTCGCCACAATACCATATCCGGCGATCAGCTCTGCCGCATCGGCTGCATTGTCATTTGTATAAGCAACGGAAGCCTCATATTCTGAGAGGAATGTCTCAACCGCCTGTGGATGCTCCTTCACGAAATCTGTCCGGGCAACAACCACACCAGTCACGATATCACAATCCTCAATCTCTGCCCACGCATCATTTAAGTCGATTGCGACACGCAAGCCGTCAACCTGTCCCATTGCGGCTGTCGCAAATGGCTGTGGCAGCATAGCGATTGCTTCGGAATCATTTGCAATATAAGACAGTGCTTCCGTTGTATCTGCACACCACTGAATCGTAAGACCACTATCCGGATCAATGCCATTTTCCTTCAGGATATGACGCAGTGTGTACTCCGGTGTTGCACCCTGTCCGGTTGCATACAGCTTCTTTCCTGCCAGATCCGTAATGCTCTGTACGCTATCTCCACGCTCCACAATGTTTAAAACTCCCAATGTGTTGACTGCAAGGATCTGCACGCCACCATTCGTGTTGTTATAGATCACAGAAGCCAGATTCGACGGCACCGCAGCAATGTCGATATCTCCCTTTGTGAGCGGTGCCACAAATGTAGATGGATCCGTCGACAAATCCGCAAATTCATATGTGCCCTTCGCAGTTTTCTCTTCAGAGTCCTTCATCAGCTTAACCATACCCATCGCGGTCGGACCGGACATCGCACCGACACGAACAGTCACATTGTCCGTCTCCTCTTTACTGCCGCACCCTGCCAAAAGCGTGCAGAACATAGAAAGAACCAGCAACAAAGCAAATACTTTCTTCACTGCCGGTCTCTTCTTTGCATTTCGTCTCATCTCGTTCATAGATTTGCTCTCCTTTAAATTAACTTTTTATTTAGATCTTAGCTGTGTTGCATTTCGCAGTCACACCATCAATCATCCCTAATTTGCCGGAAAGCGCACTGGTACAAGACATCGGCGCATCCATAACGACGGATATGATAGAGACACCCTTCTTCTCATACGGAAGTCCCATACGGCCGATGATATAGTCTGCATATTCGTGCAGAACCGCATTCACCTTCGCTGCCTGTTCTCTCTCATATACGATAATGCTGATTACGGAAATTCGCTTATCCATAGTACCCTCTTTGATTACTCGCCTTTCCACGCGGGACGAACCCTTGTGCGTCAGAACGAAATGAAACAACTTTAATCTTCTTCGATATGCTCGCACCCCTGTGCGATAATTGTGCGGACATGTTCATCCGCCAGAGAATAGAAAATGGATTTTCCTTCTCTACGGTTCTTCACCAGTTTATTCTGCTTCAAGATACGAAGCTGATGTGAGATTGCGGACTGTGTCATGCCGAGTGCTTCCGCCAGATCGCACACGCACACCTCCGCCTCAAATAATACGAACAAAATCCGTATTCTCGTCGAATCGCCGAACACCTTGAACAGCTCCGCCAAGTCATACAACTCTGTCTCACTTGGCAGCTTCTCATTCACAATCTTCAGCAGATCCTTGTGTACCTCGTGACTCTCACAACATTCTATCATTTTCTGTGTATGTGCCATAGTATCCTCATTTCACACTAAAGTTTCTTTACAAACAATGTACGGATCGCATTTAACACTGCCAGTATCATAACTCCGACATCTGCAAAAATGGCAAACCACATATTTGCAATACCGAGTGCGCCGAGTACCAGACAGATTACTTTAATACCAATCGCGAAATAAATATTCTCATATACGATACGAAGACATTTTCTCGAGATCCGGATTGCCTTCGAGATCTTCAACGGATCGTCATCCATCAATACGATGTCTGCAGCTTCAATCGCCGCGTCCGAACCAAGCGCGCCCATTGCAATACCGATATCGGCACGCGAGAGAACCGGTGCATCGTTGATGCCGTCACCCACAAATGCAAGTTTATCCTTTTCCGGCTTTTTCGTCAAGAGTTCTTCAACCTTTTCTACCTTGTCGCCCGGAAGCAGTTCACTGCATACTTCATCGATGCCTAGCTGTGCGGCTACATGCTCTGCCACATTCTTCGCATCACCGGTCAGCATAACCGTCTTCTCAATACCTGACTTCTTCAGTGCGGCGATTGCCTCTGCGGCATGCTCCTTGATCACATCGGAGATCAAGATATGTCCGGCGTATCTGCCGTCGATTGCCACATGGACGATCGTTCCGACATGGCTGCACTCATGATACTCGATACCGAGCTTCTTCATAAGCTTCGCATTTCCGGTTGCAACAACCTTTCCGTCCACCTTCGCTGTCAGACCATGACCGCCAATCTCCTCCACATCACTGACACGGTTCTTATCGATCGGCTTACCATAGGCGCGCTGTAAGCTCTTGCTGATCGGATGGGTAGAATAGCTCTCTGCAAGGGCTGCATATTCGAGCAGCTCTTCATCCTTATATGGGCTGTGATGAATACCATTTACTTCAAATACACCCTTCGTCATCGTACCGGTCTTATCGAATACGACGATTTTCGTCTGCGACAATGTCTCTAAGAAGCTTGAACCTTTGACAAGAACACCCTCCCGGCTTGCGCCACCGATACCTGCAAAGAAACTGAGCGGAATACTGATTACCAGCGCACACGGACAACTGATTACAAGGAATGTCAGGGCGCGGTATACCCAGTCGCCCCATTCCGGCGCAAGCCCCATAAATACCATCCGCACGATCGGTGGTAAAATAGCAAGTGCCAAAGCACCATAGCAGACTGCCGGTGTATAAACCTTCGCAAATTTCGAGATAAAATTCTCGGAGCGGGATTTTCTCGAGCTTGCATTCTCTACCAGTTCCAAAATCTTCGATACTGTCGACTCGCCGAATTCCTTCGTCGTACGAATCTTCAAAAGTCCGGTCATGTTGATACATCCACTGATGATCTCATCATGCACACTGACTTCGCGCGGTACACTCTCACCGGTCAGTGCACTTGTATTCAAGGAGGAAGTTCCTTCGACAACGACACCATCGATCGGCACCTTCTCACCCGGCTGTACAACGATAACTGTACCGATCTCGATTTCATCCGGATCGACCTGTTCTAGCTGTCCGTCCTTCTCTACGTTCGCATAATCCGGGCGGATATCCATCAGTTCACTGATGTTCCGGCGGCTCTTGCCAACGGCATAGCTCTGAAACAGCTCTCCGATCTGATAGAAAAGCATAACCGCAGTGCCTTCCTTGTAATCCCCGAGTGCAATCGCACCGATGGTGGCAACTGCCATCAGGAAATTCTCATCAAAGATCTGCCGGTTTAAGATTCCCTTTCCTGCCTTCTTCAAAATATCATATCCGATGACAAGATATGGAATCATATACAGTCCGAACCGCACATATCCTTCTACCGGAACAAACTGCAGTACGATCACCAATACTGCTGCAATAATAATCCGAACCAATACTTTCTTCTGCTTCTTCGTCATAGTCGTCACTTCCTATCTGCTCCAAATCTTAACTTTGACTCTCAACCCTCGATTTCTGTCAGTTTTCTGCTGTCATCACACAGGTATCCTATGCCGGCGAACGGTCTTACATCCTGTACCGATCTCCTATGCCAGCAAATTATCTTACATCCTGCACTTGCTGCCTATGCAGACATTTACAGGAAAATCTCGCAGTCATCCTCAACCTTCTTGCAGTTCTTCAGAACGTCCTTCATAACTGCCTTTGCATCTGCGCCTTCTTCAAACTCTACAATCATCTTAAGTGCCATAAAATTTACAGTTGCGTCCTTGACACCGGCTGTATTCTTCGCAGCGTCCTCCATCTTATTTGCACAGTTTGCACAATCAACATCAATCTTGTAAGTTTTCTTCATCTTCGTATCTCCTTTTTTCATTTAATTTGTCATCACGTCGCATTATGCTGGTATGTGAAAGCACATCCATCTCGATGCTCACCACTTCATATGAACAATTATTCATATGTTTGTGTTCATTATAGCATTCCATTTTCAGATGTCAACTATCAATTTCTATTTTTCCTGTTTTTTTATTACGCAGATCATTATGACAAGCAGAATTAAAAATGCCGCCAGACTCCCTGCTGATCCAAGGCTGATTCCATACACGGATAAATCAAACTTCGTACTTATGCCAAGTACAGCCGTCACCGCAAGCAGGATTCCGACCAATCCCTCTCCGGCAATCAAACCCGAAGAAAATAAGATTCCATCCTGCACATATGTCTCATTTTTCTTCCGCTCATAGAACAGACGCAGCAGACCACCGACCATGATGGCTGTCGACAAGTGGATTGGCAGATACAATCCGATAGAAAATGGCAATACCGGGATCCCGACGATTTCCACCGCAACTGCGATAAATACACCGATCAAAATCAGTCCCCACGGCAGGTAATCTCCCATCACGCCTTCTACGACCAGCTTCATCAATGTTGCTTGTGGTGCCGGAAGCTCCGGATCACCGAAACTCCATGCTGCCTGCAAGAGATACAATACACCGCCGATTGCAAGCCCGGATACAGCCGCTCCAATCAGCTCCCCAACCTGCTGTTTCCACGGTGTCGCTCCAACGATAAATCCGGTTTTTAAATCCTGTGACGTATCACCTGCCATCGCCGCAACAATACAGATGACCGTTCCCATCGAAATCGCAACGGTCATCCCCTTTAACCCGTTCTGACCGGTTAGTTTCAGCACGAAGGATGAAAGCAGCAACGTTGCGATTGCCATGCCGGATACCGGGTTATTTGAAGAGCCGACAAGACCGACCATCCGCGCACTGACGGTTGCAAAGAAGAATCCAAACACTGCAATAAAAAGTGCCATCGGTACAGACAATCGGATCTGCGGCATCACGCACAGGATCAATAAGATTGCCACGATTCCAATAATCACATACCGCATTGGAATATCACGCTCTGTCCGTTCCTTTCCCGCACTTCCGTAACCACGCACTGCCTTGCGGAAAGTCGTCACGATCAGCGGCAGCGTCTTTACAAGACTGATGATTCCGCCTGCCGCAACTGCTCCGGCTCCAATATAGCGGATATAGTTTCCCCACAACTCCCATGTGGATAATGTCTCTATCGTCTTTGTTGCCGGAAACAGGATATTGGCACCTCCAACCAGTACAAATGCAGGCATCAGCACAAGCCAGCCAAGCACAGCCCCGCTCAAGAGATACGAAGAAACTCGTGCACCGCAGATATATCCTACACCGACCAATGCCGGGAGTACATCAATGCCAAAGCCTGCTCCGCGCAGCTTCCGGCTTTCAAAATCCACTTCACTCGGAAACAGCTTCAATCCATCTGCTAAGAATTTATAGATGGTTGCTGCGAGCAATCCTTTTAATACCTTCTTCGCTTTTTCGCCGCCCTCTTCTCCCGCAAGCAATACCTTCGAACAGGCAGTTCCTTCAGGGTATGGCAGACGACCGTGTTCTTCCACGATCAATGCATGGCGAAGAGGTACCATGAAAAGCACACCAAGCAAACCACCACTTATGGCTAGCATCGCAATCGTAAAAAAAGATGGCATTGCCGTGCCATGCTCCTTCGCCCACATAAACAGTGCCGGAAGTGTAAAGATTGCGCCTGCTGCCAGTGATTCTCCTGCAGAACCAATCGTCTGCACCATGTTATTTTCCAGAACTGAATCCCGTTTTAACAGCAAACGCACGATTCCCATCGAGATTACGGCTGCCGGGATGGATGCCGATACTGTCATACCGACACGTAATCCCAGATAAGCATTCGCCCCTCCAAATATGACAGCAAGCAACACTCCTAAAATAAAGGATGTCGATGTAAATTCCATTGTTTTCTTCATTGTCTGTTTCTCCCTGTTTTTTCTTCTTCACAAATACAGTTTTTCCTATTTTTCCTGCATACATACATTGACTTTTTCCATCCTTCTTATGTATAATTATAGATAGAAAACGCCAATGACAGACTCATTTCACGACAGAAGGGAGCGTATATTTATGAACAAACAGGTCATTATTTCAATCGGACGAGAATATGGAAGTGGCGGACATGTGATTGCTGAAATGATTGCCAAGCATTACAACATCCCACTTTATGACAGAAACATTTTAGACGAGCTTTCTAAGGAAACCGGAAATTCTTACGATGTCTATAAAAAGTACGATGAAAAGCCAGCCAATCCATTTACAACAAGAACGGTTCTGGGACAATCGAATTCCGTAGAAAAAATTATTGCAGAAATGCAGTTTAACTTTCTAAAGGAAAAGGCCAAAAGCGGCGACTCCTATGTTGTGCTCGGTCGTTGTGCAGAAGATATCCTGCAAGACAACAAGGGACTGATTTCCATCTTCCTGGTTGGTGATACCGATGTGAAGCAACAGCGAATCATGGAAGTCAAGCATGTATCTGCAGATGAGGCACTCACAAAGATGAAACGCCACGATAAAAGCCGGAAACAGTACCACAATTCCTTCTCTTCCGGCAAATGGGGAGATTCCCGCTACTATGATGTCTGCATCAACACAAGCCGCCTGGGACTGAAAGCTTCAGCAGAAGAACTGATTCGCTATATTGACGCCAGAGTGGCAGCCATGTAATATGTCACGATTCATATCTTATAGCATTATAATCATTTGATACTATAAAATAAAAGAAGAGAAATCCGGTCTGTGAGGGAACTCCTCATGTATCCAGATTTCTCTTTTTTCTTATCTTTTCTTTACTTCATTATCTGCGAAGTCTGCGTTTTTGCTTGTATCCTGTGTACCGGCGTTTTCTCTCATAATATGCCCGTAACTTCTCTGCAACCAGAGTAAGATACCGGAATAGAGATTCCGCCGCAAATCCGAACACAACCATCAGCAATATACACCTGTTTGACATATCACTTAGTGCAAACAGCTTCTTCAGGAAGATTCCGGAGAATACAAGTCCGAATATATTCAGAAAGATCACGCCGTACTTCATCTTGTTGAGCGGTTCGCTGATCTTAAATAAAATCATGAATCCAACAACCGACAAAACCAGTGTTGCGGCTGTCGCCACACTCGCATCCGGAAGTCCGAATACCGATCCAAGCATAACAAGGGCTCCGACTGCAATCACATCAGTCAGACCACCCGGCAGTGCTTTTAAAAGTACGTTCGTGATAAACCTGCCTTCGATCCGGTTCTTGTTCGGCTCTAATGCAAGCAGGAATCCCGGTGCACCGATTGTGAACATGCTGATCAAAGACACCTGTGCCGGTTCTAGCGGATATGTGATCATCAAAACCATAGAGAATACCGCCATCAACAGGGAAAATATGTTCTTTACAAGGAACAAGCTTGCCGACCGCTGTACGTTATTAACAACACGTCTTCCTTCATACACAACATCCGGCATATGTGCAAAATCCGAATCCAGCAATACAACCTGGGCTGCCTGCGCTGCTGCCTCACTACCCGAAGCCATCGCCACACTACAGTCTGCATCCTTCATCGCTAAGATATCATTGACACCATCACCGGTCATTGCAACCGTATGTCCTTTGATCTGCAATGCCTTCACAAGCTTCTGTTTCTGCTTCGGTGTCACACGTCCAAAGACGGTGTACTGTTCCACCGCATCCCTAAGCTTCGCCGCTGTATCAAGTGTGGTCGCATCCACGTAATTCTCTGCGCCCAGGATTCCTGCCTGCAGCGCGACCTCAGAAACCGTTCCCGGATTATCACCGGAGATGACCTTGATTGCCACACCCTGATCGTTAAAATATTCAAATGTCTGCTTCGCATTTTCCCGGATTGGGTTTGCAAGCACGACGAACCCAAGTGGAATCACTTCTTCGGTAAGTCCATGCTTTAAGTCGGTTCCTGCATATTTCGCAAAAATCAGTACACGATCACCGGATTTTGTAAAGGTTGAAATTTCTTTTTCTACGGTTGCATACGCATCACCCATGACAAATTCCGGTGCCCCTAATATATACGTTCCCTCGGTAAATACGATTGCACCGTATTTCGTTGTCGAAGAAAACGGAGACCGTTCCACGACTGTCCGGCTTGGTGCCACACTCTCATTTCCGGCAAATGTCCGAAGCGCCTGCATCGTTGCATTGTTGTCGTTCGATGCAAGGGTATAATCCACAAGTAATTCCTGCAATTCCTCCGGCGTGTGCAGTAGATTTTTCCCGTTCTTACTGCATATGATCTGCTTGACATTCATCGTTGGCTCGGTGATTGTACCGGTCTTATCCACACACAACACATCGACACGCGCAAGTGCTTCGATACTCTTCATATCATGCAACAGCACCTTCCGGCTGGCAAGCTTCATGGTGCTGAGAGCCAGTGCGATTGTCGTAAGTAAATATAATCCCTCCGGGATCATACCTATGATTGCGGCAACCGTCGCTGTCACACTCCGCCGAATCGTCTCGTGGTTGATAAAATGGCTCTGATAAAACAGCAGAAGTCCGATTGGGATGATAACGATACCGACCCATTTGACGATCTGGTTGATCGAACGGATCATCTCGGACTGCTCGTCGCTTCCCATCGTCTTTGCTTCCTGTGAAAGCTTCGCAATGTAGGATTCATTTCCGACGTGTGTGTGTTCGGCATGGCATTGTCCCGATACGACAAAGCTTCCGGAGAACAGTTCGTCACCGGGATTTTTCTCTACCTCGTCCGCTTCTCCGGTCAGCAACGATTCATTGACCTGAACGCTTCCTTCCACAACGACTGCATCTGCGCAGATCTGGTTGCCCGCTTCCAAGATGATCTCATCATCCTGTACAAGCTGTTCGGTTTCAATCTTCTGCTTCACGCCGTCCCGCACAACGATGGCGTGCGGTGCATTCAGCAAATTCATCTTGTCCAGTGTCCGCTTCGCGCGGATCTCCTGTATAATTCCAATCAGTGTATTGCCGATGACGATCGGCAGGAAGGTCAGGTTCCGGAAGGAACCGACCAGACAGAGTAAGACCGTAATGATCAAAAAGATCAGGTTAAAATATGTGAATGTGTTGGAGATGATGATCTCCTTCGTTGTTTTATCGGTAGACAGGTCGGTCTCGTTCGTCAGGCCCTGATCGATCCGCTCCTGTACTTGTTGCTGCGTAAGTCCCATAATCTTCTCCTTTTTTCTGAAAATACCCTTACTGCAATCTGATTCTGTATAGTATATTCCTGCAACTATGTTTGCATATGCGATGTATTGAGGCCAAGGAGTTCTAAATGTTCTGTTATACAATACTATCATCGTACGCAACCGCCGCCCGGGTATTGCCCCCTCGCTTCGCTCGTCGGCAGATTGTCGGGCGCATCCTAAATATGAATCTACGATTCATATG
>ERZ1026776.61-NODE-61-length-77668-cov-18.032958_pt1 | contig 77668 bp, 63 predicted proteins | sample MGYA00380125_ERZ1026776 | MGnify/ENA primary metagenome ERZ1026776 (study PRJEB33269, sample SAMEA4719761) | human gut metagenome | biome: human-associated habitat; feature: organic feature; material: feces | place: Cameroon | collected 2013-10 ...
TCGCCTTACAGGCGACAGCTCCCCCCGAGGGGAGCCTCTCTTGTCCTTTGTGATTCTTTTCTTGCCTCTCCTAGGGGAGAGGTGCCGAACGTAGTGAGGCGGAGAGGGGTATCAATTTTTATAGAAAGGAAACCTATATGCATCGTTTTTTTGTACCGCAATTATATAATGAAACAATGACTATTGAGGGCGTGGATGCACGTCATATCAGTAAGGTGCTGCGCATGCAGCCGGGTGCTCAGTTGCAGATTGTGAGTGACGACGGCGTGAGCGCGCTGGCGGAGATTACAGCGATTGACAGCGAGTGTGTGACTGTGCATTGCTTAGAGAAGCTGGCGGAAAGCCATGAGCCTGCGGTGCGCCTGATTTTGGCGCAGGGCCTGGCGAAGGGCGAGAAGATGGAGTTCATCATCCAGAAGGCTGTGGAGATGGGCGCTTACAGCGTTGTGCCTGTGGCTATGGAGCATTCCGTAGTACGCCTTGACGGTGCGAAGGCTGCCAAAAAGGTGGAGCGCTGGCAGAAGATTGCCGAGTCCGCGGCCAAGCAGAGCAAGCGTGATATTATTCCCGAGGTGCAGCCTGTGCAGACTATGGCACAGATGCTGGCGGCGAATGACTGCGCTGTAAAGATTATTGCTTACGAGTGCGAGGATAAAAAGAGCCTGAAGGCGGCGCTGAAGGAGGCGCAGGCGAAGGGCGCGCTGACAGATTTGCTGCTGATTATCGGTCCTGAGGGCGGCATCAGCGAAGCGGAGCTGGATGCTGCACGCGCAGTAGGCGCTGTGCCTGTGTCGCTTGGCAGACGCATTCTGCGCGCGGAAACGGCAGGACTTGTCGCTATTTCAGCGATTTTTTATGAAACAGGAGATTTAGGAGATTAAACATAGATGAGAAAAATTGCATTTTATACGCTGGGCTGTAAGGTTAATCAGGCCGATACTGCCAGCATGGAGGGGATTTTCCGTGCGTCAGGCTATGAGGTTGTGCCTTTCGGTGAACCGGCAGACGTTTATTTAGTTAATACCTGCGTTGTTACCAATACAGGTCAGCGCAAATCGCGTCAGATTATCAACCGCGCTGTGCGTCACAATCCGCTGTCCCTGGTGGTTGTCACCGGCTGCTATCCGCAGACTGCGCCGGAGGAGGTGCGTGCTATAGAAGGTGTTGATGTAATCATCGGCAATCAGGAGCGCGGCCGCATTGTGGAGCTGGTTGAGGAGGCGCTGGAGCACAAGCGCACGGAGATTCTGGACAATGTGCAGCAGATGACTGTGGACACTAAGTTCGAAGAGCTGGGCGTTGGCACGGAAACAGATAAAACCCGCGCCTTCCTCAAAATTCAGGAGGGCTGCAACCAATACTGCACCTACTGCATTATCCCGTTTGCCCGCGGTCCGCTGCGCAGCCGCAGCCTGGAAAGCATCCGTGAGGAGGTCGGCAAGCTGGTTGCCGCAGGCTACAAGGAGGTTGTGCTCATCGGCATTCACCTTGGCTGCTACGGCAAGGAGCTGGCGAAGGAAGGCAAGCACGTTACGTTGTATGACGCAGTAAAGGCAGCGCTGAGCGTTGAAGGCGTGCAGCGTGTGCGCCTCGGTTCTTTGGAATCCGTGGAGGTGGAGCCGTGTCTGCTGCAGCTGATGGCACAGGAGCCGCGCCTGCAGCGTCACCTGCATTTGCCGTTGCAAAGCGGCTGCGACAAGATTTTGCGCGCTATGCACCGTCCTTACGATACCAAACGTTTTACAGAGCTGGTGAACGAAATTCGTGCGCAGGTGCCTGATGTGGCCATTACTACGGACGTTATCGTGGGATTCCCCGGCGAAACCGAGGAGGACTTTGCGACTACTTTGGAATTTGCCAAGCAATGCGGCTTTGCCAAAATGCACATCTTCCCGTATTCCAAACGCAAGGGAACGCCTGCTGCCGAAATGCCAGAGCAGGTGGACGAGGCAGTGAAGAGCGAGCGTACGGCGCGTCTGGCGAAGGTGGACGAGGAGCTGCATCAGCGAATGCTGCAGAGCACTGTCGGCAAGGTGGAAGAGGTGCTGTTTGAGCAGCCTGTGGACGATGAGCATATGGAGGGCCTGTGCGGTCCGTATCTGCGCGTTGTTGTTCCGGGAACCAAGAAGCTGGCCAACACCATTGCCAAGGTAAAAATTACCGGCATTAAAGAGGATTTTTTGTTGGGCGAATTGAATTAGTATATTATTATTCTAATAGGAGTGATAATAATGATGTTAACTCGTTTTGTGAAAAAAGGTTCTTTGTTATTAGTGCTTTCATTAGTTTTTGTTTCGTCGTTTTTTGTCGGCTGCTCAGCAGAAGTACAGAATTCTAATTCTGTATATGAATTGTATCCGACAACAAACATGTACAATTTTTTGAAATTAAATACCAGTGATGGCAGAATTACCCAGGTACAATATGGCATCAATAAAGACGAAGCCAGATTTGAATGCTCGTTAAATTCTTTACCGCTGGTTGATGCGTCACAGGCACAAAATGGCAGGTTTAAATTGTATCCTACGCAAAATATGTATACGTTTTTGCTTTTAGATACGATAAACGGAAGAACCTGGCAGGTTCAGTGGTCTTTTGATGAGGACAGAAGAGGTATTGTTGGAGAAATAAAATAAAAATTAGCAGGATTTTATTTTAAAAAGTAGAATATAACTAGATACGATAAATGAGAGGAGGGACATGAAATGGCTGAGGATTGTATTTTTTGCAAAATCATTAAGGGCGATATCCCTTCTACCAAAGTGTACGAAGATGATAAAATGATTGCTATCAATGACGTTGCTCCGGCTGCTCCGGTTCATGTGCTGCTGATGCCTAAGGACCACACAGCTAACATCACTACTGCGGACCCCGAGCTGGTTGCATATATGCTGGGCAAGGTTAAAATGATCGCTGAAAAGACCGGAATTGCCGAAAAAGGCTTCCGCGTTGTTATCAACACCGGCGATGAAGGCGGTCAGACAGTAAAACATTTACACATTCACGTAATTGGCGGCAAAGCTTTGGGTTGGCCCCCGTGCTAAACCTTGACAATGCTTGTCTTTTCTTGTATAATTAATCAGTAAGTGTTTTTAGCTGGCAACAGCTGAAAACTTAATTTGCATATACACTTCCCTAAGTGTGTGGAGGGAGGGAGAACAGATGGCAGAAATTAAAGTTGGCAAGAATGAAACTTTAGACAGCGCACTGCGCAGATTTAAAAGAGCAACCCAAAAGGCAGGCATTCTTTCTGAGGTAAGAAAACGCGAGCACTATGAAAAGCCGAGCGTTGCACGTAAGAAAAAATCCGAAGCAGCCAGAAAACGTAAAACCAGATAATTGGAGGCGGGCTGTATGTCTATAAAAGACCAATTGACTGCTGATATGAAGCAGGCCATGAAGGACAGAGAAGCAGGTAAACTGCGTTTGTCTGTTATCCGCATGGTGCGTGCTAATATTAAAAACGTTGAAATCAATGACAAAAAGGAACTTACAGATGATGAGGTTCTGGCTGTCTTGATGAAAGAGGTCAAAATGCGTCAGGATTCTGTTGAGGAATTCCAAAAAGCAGGTCGTGACGAATTGGTTGCCCAAGCTAAGGAAGAAATTGCTATACTGAAAAAATATCTTCCGGAAGCTCTCAGCGATGACGAGCTGAAGGCTATCGTGGCAGAAGTTATTGCTGCTGTTGGTGCTACAAGTCCCAAAGATATGGGCAAGTTAATGCCGGCAGTTATGGCAAAAACCAAAGGCCGTGCAGATGGCAAACGTATTAACGTTATGGTTCGTGAATTGCTCAAATAACAACTGATAACCGTGCTAAGAGAAATCTTGGCGCGGTTATTTTACTTTATAGGGATTATGGGTGAGAGAACTGTATGCTTTTCCTGCGCGGAAAAGTATACAGCTTTTTTATTGCGGCATCTGTGCAGGCAATATCCGCTGTTTTGCGAAAACATATTCAGCAGGTAAATTTTATTTTAAGGCGAATATAAATATATTATTATCATTTTTACAGCTCAAAGGAGGCCGTTTTTTATGGCATCTGGCTTCAGCTTTTTACGCACACAATTTCCCGGTCTGGAAAAAACAGGCGAGTTTGCGGAGCGCTATTTGTACAGCGATTCCAATTCCTGCCTTTTTAAGCTGGGACTGCTGTGCGAAGATATCGTTAATAAAATGTTTGATTTTGACAATATAGCAATGCCTTATCAGATGAAGGATACACTGGTAAACAAAATCCGGTATCTGGTTTGCGGATTTGCGTCAAAGCGGCAATATACCGCGCGCTATGGCAGGCTGGCCTTCTTCTCTAGGCTTGAAAGAAATGCTGCAGGAAAATACTGCTGAGGGCAACGCTGCTTACAATCAGGAGATATTTTTATAGGAATAATTTTCGTGATATAATTACAGAAAAAGATACCGTTAGGAGGTTCTCCAAAAGATGGCTCGATACAATGTAAGTAATTATACCGTAGAGGCACTACTGGCAAGCATTAAGTCCAAGGAAATTGCAATACCAGAAATGCAGCGTCCATTCGTATGGGATGCTTCCAAAGTTCGTGATTTGCTGGATTCCTTATATAAAGGGTTTCCTGTTGGGTATATTATTGTCTGGCAAAATCCTAAGGTGAAACTTAAGGATGGAACAACCGCTGCCGGCAAAAAAGTATTGATTGATGGGCAGCAACGTATCACGGCACTGACTGCGGCGATTGTCGGGCAAGAAGTCTTAGATGATCACTACAAGTGGAAGACGATAAAAATCGCCTTTAATCCCATTGATGAGACTTTTGAAGTAGCCAATTCCGCTAACCAGCGTTCCAGTAAATGGATATCAGATATTTCTGAAGTCTTCAAGATGACGTTTGACTCGTTTAATTTCGTCAACCAGTTTTGCCAGAAGAATGAAATAACAGATCAGGCATCGAAAATCAATGATATCATTAACAGATTGAAGGCAATTCAGAATAATAGCCTTGGTGTTATTACCTTGGCGGACGATTTGGATATTGATAGCGTTACGGATATTTTTATCCGCATCAACTCTAAGGGCGTGGTACTGTCACAGGCTGACTTTGTCATGTCGAAAATTTCCTCGAATACTGAGTATGGAGGAAACATAACCAGAAAGACTATCGATTATTTTTGTCATTTGCTGGAATCTCCAGCTGATTTGAAAGACATTCAGACCAACGACAAAGAATTCGCATCACTGCCAGATTTCTCTGCTATAAGATGGGTGGCAGAAAAGGTGTCACCTATATATAAAACATCTTATACCGATATTTTGCGTGTAGCATTTACTTATAAGTTCAAGCGCGGGAAACTGTCTGATTTGGTAAGCCTGCTCTCTGGACGTGATTTTGAAACGCGCGAATTCCAAATAGAAATAGAAGAGGATTCTTTTAGAAAATTGCATGAAGCAGTATTACAGACCGTAAATAAAACAAACTACGAACGCTTTCTGATGATTGTTGAGTCTGCTGGCATTGTCAGGGGGAGTCTGATTCGCTCGCAAAATGTTTTGAACTTTGCCTATGCGTTGTACTTGGCGTTGCGTGAGAGAAAAGTTGACAGTTCTATCATTGAAAAGATTGTACGTCGGTGGCTGGTTCTCTCCATTTTGACCGGACGTTATTCTGGTTCTCCGGAATCGACGTTTGACTATGATATTAAACGGTTCTTTTCTTCGGATGATCCTATGGCCTATTTGAAACTCACAGAGGCTGGCGATCTTTCTGATGCGTATTGGAATGTCAATCTTGTACAAAGGCTCGATACATCTGTCACCAGCAGTCCGTATTTCAATATGTTCCTTATCGCGCAAGTTAAGGCTCACGATAAAGGCTTTTTATCTGAGCAGATTAGTGTAGAAAGCATGTTGGAAAACAGGGGTGATATTCATCATCTCTTCCCTAAGAATTATCTGACTAAAAATGATTTGCCTAAAGGACAGTACAATCAGGTCGCAAACTATGTGTATTTGCAGCAGGAAATCAATATAAAAATTAGCGATGCAGCGCCTCGTGAGTATATGGCAACTGTTATAGAGCAGTGCAAGACGGGGAAGCCGATATATGGAGGAATTACCGATTTAGACAAACTCAAGGAAAACTTACAGCAGAACTGTATCCCAGAAGGCTTTGAGTTTATGGATATCAACAACTACACTGAATTTCTGGCAAAGCGCCGCGAACTGATGGCGGAAAAGATTCGTGAATATTACGAGGCGCTATAAGTTATGAAAAAATCAAGACTGGAAATAAAGCCAATAAGAAGAAATCTTAGCAGGGTGCTTGATTCAGCCAGGAATGGAAATCCAGAATCCATGCTTAAGTTGGGAAAGCATTATTCGTACTTAAAGTTTGTTGATGAAAAGTATGAAGGCGATAATGCGCTTCTGTTGGGCGTATATTGGCTAAGCAAGGCCGCTCAAAACGGCAAGTGGGAAGCTTGCTATTGGTTAGGAGCCGCGATAGAAACTACTCGTAATAATAACAGTAGCGGTGCCTATTTAAGTGCTTATATTGAGAGGGAGAAGCAAGAAAATACCATATGGCAGAGTGTAATGTCCGAGTTGAACACCGAGGGCTTTTATGAAAATGCCGTGCCGGTATACTACAATGATGTTTGCAAAAACAATGTGGCCGCTATATTGCTTTGGGAGCGTTTTCATTTTGGCTACAGCAGTGGAAGTTTGGACTCACTTGACTGCCAGTATTATAAATGCGCAGCTGAACATGGTATCATTGAAGCCAAGGCCTGTTATGGGGCTTTTAGCAAAAGAGCATGGGATACTTGGTGTTATTGGCTACAAGATGAGTCTCCGGAAGAAGCACTAAAAACGCTAAAAGATGAAGGACGGTCGATTGATTCAATTTATTACTATTACGAAACCGCCAGATACTGGTTGGTGGAGGCACTGAGGGACGGTTACGATGAGGCAATATCAGATTTAAGTAGCCTGATTGCTACTCAGCATATGCTAGATAAATTACGCGAGCCAATTGCCTCGAAATAAAAACTTCATAGAGAAATTTCCGCCGAAGGTAACTACACCCTCGTAACGATGCACCTAGTGTCGTTACGAGGGTGTTCATTTTCTGGACATGTGCGGGCTCGTCGTTTCGGAGTATCGGAATTAAATTCGTTACATTGTATTAATGATAGTCTCCCAACGATCCTGCCTGCGGTACCTTTGGCTTTATGATTGCGGCAAGCAATTTTGTGCGTGAGCAGACGAACGATTTCTTTGATTTGGATGAGGAAACGGCGGAGTTTGAATATACGCAGGCCTTCACCGGCTGCGAGCTGGTGCATGATACGCACCGCTTGGCGCTGATGAACGCCATGCTGCATGACATCCAGAGCAAAATTATTTTGGGCGATACGCTTTCCAACGTGGGCAAGGAGATGCAGGGCTATGACGTAGTGCTGACCAATCCGCCATTCGGTACGAAAAAAGGCGGCGAGCGTGCAACGCGCGACGACTTTACTTATCCGACGAGCAACAAGCAGCTGAACTTTTTGCAGCACATTTACCGCAGTTTGAAGGCTGACGGCAAGGCGCGTGCTGCCGTGGTACTGCCGGATAATGTGCTTTTTGCCGACGGTGACGGCGAAAGGATTCGTGTCGACTTAATGGATAAGTGCAATTTGCACACTATTCTGCGCTTGCCGACAGGTATTTTTTACGCGCAGGGTGTCAAGACCAACGTACTTTTCTTTACGCGCGAAAAAACGGATAAGGACAGCACTAAGGCTGTGTGGTTTTATGATTTGCGCACCAATATGCCGTCCTTCGGCAAGACGAACCCGCTGAAGGCGAGTGACTTTGCCGGCTTTGAGGCGGCCTACACGGCAGAGGACAGAAGTAAGGTAGAGGACGAGCGCTGGCAGTGCTTTACGCGTGAGGAAATTGCGCAAAAGGGCAACAGTCTGGACCTTGGCCTGATTAAGGATGACAGCGTGCTGGATTACGAGGATTTGCCGGACCCGGCGGAAAGTGCGGCGGAGGCTGCGGAAAAGCTGGCGGAGGCCGTGGATTTGCTGCAGAGTGTGGCGCAGGAGCTGAGGAGCTTGCAAAGATAAAGGTAGAGATTGAAGAATGAAGAAAGAAAAAGGCTCCCCTCGGGGGGAGCTGGCGCCCGCAGGGCGACTGAGAGGGGAGTGCTGTTATTATGCTTAGCAATAAAACCCCTCTCCGTCATCGCTACGCGATGCCACCTCTCCCTAAGGAGAGGCTTTCCTGCATCCTGCGCACAAATTCAAAGCTTGCAAAGCTAGGGATTGTGTGGTATATTAGACATAGAAAAGACAAAAAGTTTTAGAAAGCCACTTCTTACCCCGCAAAGTGTAGGAGTGGTTTTCTTTTTATTGAGCACAATTTGAAGCTTGCACAGCAATGAATTATGTGGTATATTAGATATAGAAAAAGACAACCGCCCACAAGGTGGATTGCCGAATTTTGTTAAGAAAAATCCGCTCCGCGCTCGGGAAAGTTGAGGGGCGGTTTTTCTATGTCCGGATTATCTACAATATTGAAAAATAAATGTAAGTAATGCCAGAATGAACATTCCGAAGAGCATTAAATCTTGAAAGGAATAGTTCTTCATAAGCATCACCCCCATTCGTAGAGAATGAAGGCAACACCACCCTGCAACACGGTTGTCAAAAACATTTTATCATAAATTTTAATTTAAAGCAACAAAACGTTTGCTTATAAAGGAGAGCTGGCAATGCCAAAGAAAAAGACAGCATTGACAATAGAAGAACGCTTGCAGCAGACGCTGGTGCCTGCGGAGGAACAGCCTTATGAGGTGCCGGAGAATTGGGTGTGGGTGAGGCTGAAGAGCGTCGCTTCTTGGGGTTCTGGTGGTACTCCGTCAAGAAAGCATGAAGAATATTATAATGGCGATATTTTATGGATAAAGACTGGCGAATTAAATAATGGTTGGATTTACGATACAGAAGAAAAAATAACTGATGAAGGATTGAAAAAATCTAGTGCAAAATTGTTTCCACCATATTCAGTTCTGATTGCCATGTATGGTGCGACGATTGGTAAAGTTGCAATTTTAGGTGTTCCTGCTACAACAAACCAAGCCTGTGCTTGTGCTGTTTGCAATAAATCTTTGTTGTATATGTATTTGTTCTATTATTGCATATCTCAAAAAAATGTATTTATAGAAAAAGGCAAAGGCGGAGCACAACCTAACATATCTCAGATTATTTTAAAACAACATCCCATCCCTCTTCCTCCACTCTTCGAACAGCAACGCATAGTTGAGCGCATCGAGGAGCTTTTTGCCAAGCTCGACGAAGCAAAGGAAAGACTACAGGAGGTTGCGGACAGCTTTGCTGTGCGCAAGGCAGCAATTTTGCACAAGGCATTTACGGGCGAGCTTATTGGAAAGCAAGTAACTGAATTAGTTCCATTGGAAAATTTAGTTGATTTAATTAAAATAGGACCATTTGGATCGTCTTTACATGAATCAGATTATATTGAGAATGGTATTCCTTTAGTTAATCCAAAACATATAGTTCAACAACGTATAGTACCTCAATCAAAGATATCTATATCAGATGAAAAAGCAGAAGAATTATCTTCATATAAGCTAAAGGAGAATGATATAGTCCTTGGTAGACGTGGAGAAATGGGACGTTGTGCACCGATTAGTAATAGAGAAGAAAATTGGATTTGTGGTACAGGTAGTATGATTATTCGCTTAAAGAAAGAGTATGATGCAAAGTTGTATTCTTTGATTTTAGGAAGTCAGGCGACTGTAACTTATCTTGAAAATTCTGCTGTTGGTTCTACGTTAAAAAATCTTAATGAGAAAATAGTTAGGAAAATACCAGTTCCTCAATTTTCTAGTGAAGAACAGCACGAAATCGTGCGCCTCATCGACGACCTGCTGGCGCGTGAGCGCTCTGCACAGCAGGCAACGGAGCGGGCCTTGGCAAGCATCGACCTGATGAAGAAATCCATCCTCGCGCGTGCCTTCCGCGGTGAGCTGGGCACGAACAAAGCGAGCGAAGCGAGCGCGCTGGAGCTTTTGCGGCAGGTGCTGGCGGAAGGCTGAGCATAAGCAAAGAAGAGTATGTTATTATAGGAAAAGAGTGATATTATGCGTATTGTGGCTTGTGATGATGATGTAAGCGAGCTGGAAGAGCTTAAACGGCAACTGCAGGAAATAGGCAGGAAGTATCAGCTGCTTTTGGATATACGTACATTTACTGAAGGGGAGCAGTGCTGTGAATACTTGTTTTTAAATAGCGCTGACATTGTCTTTATGGACATCTATCTGAAGTCTGGTAATGGCGTGGAGTTTGTGCGGCGGTTGCGACAGCACAGGCTTAACTTTAAGCTGGTCTTTCTTACTTCCAGCAATGACTTTGCCATCGAAAGCTATGAGCTGGATGCGGCGTACTATTTGCTGAAGCCTTTGCAGCCGGAAAAGCTGGAGCAGGCGCTGCAGCGCTGCGGTGTTTTTGACAAGGAAGAGTATGTTACTTTTGATACTGCGGTGGAGATGGTAAAGCTAAAGCCCAAGGACATTATCGTTGTAGAGGTGCAGGATAAATACTGTTATATTCACACAGTGCAGCGTACCTATAAGGTGTACAGCTCCATCAACAAGCTGCGGGAAAAGCTGACGCAGGATTATTTTCTGCTGACCTATCGTAGCGTGCTGATTAATATGCATTATGTAGAGGGTGTTTACAGCAATTATTTTTTGCTGGGTAATGGCTTCAAGGCACCAATCAGGGTGCGCGACAGCGCAGCTGTGCGCAACGCCTATATGCAGTGGGCGCTGCTGCAGGATTAAGGATACTTTGTTATAAAGAAAGAGAACCTCCGTTACGGTCATGAAGACTGTTGCGGAGGTTCTTTTTAGTGGGTAGTAAGTAGTGGTTAGTGTGGAGTGGATAGTGATTAGTTTTTAGTGAAAAATGCTTTAACTATTGTTTTGTTTGTTACAGTTTTGAATAAAAAATAATCAAGTAAAGTTGGCAAAATGCGTTTTACGATGAGAACCTGCGCTTTACGATACAAGGCGTTGAATTCACTGAATTTTATGAGATAATGAGCATGATAAAAGTTGTGCGGAAGGCGCCGGAGGCTGCCAGCAGCGGATGGCGCACGCATGGGTTTGGTTTATACTTTAAGGAGGATGATGATTATGACTAGGAAAAAGAGTAATGTCAAGGCGTTGGCCCTTGCCGTAACGTACGCAATTCTCGCAGGGGGGGGCATTGGTCTTGAACCGGTGTATGCTGCGGATGTGACGCTGAGTTTGACCAATGGTGCGATTACAGCAGGAAGCGTTATCGGTACCATTAACGGTACAGTTGGCGGCACAGCTATTGCTGATGGAACTATTACCGACGGTAGCCTTACGAACGGCAAGTTTAGCGGGACGGTTACTCTGACTGGCGATGATATTAAAACAGCAATTGAGGGTGTTGATATTTCCAAGGCGAAGGTAGGCTCTGATGCTACCAGTGGTACTATCGAGAGTCTGGTCAAAAATGTTGGAGATAATAGTAATGCTATTCAGGCTGTCAATGGTCAGGTAACTAATTTAGATAGTAAAGTAGAAGCTTATAATACTAACCTGAATACTAAGATTACTGAGCAAGTTAGTACACTTGATGCTAAGATTAATACCAAAGTAAATGCATCTGATTTTTCAGCTTACCAGGTAAAAAATGATAAGGCCGTAGATACTTTGAAGTATAACACGCAAAAAATCAAATTCAAGAAAGATAATAAGATTACGTCTGAGGATGCTACTTATATAGAAGGTATTACTCATGCTGGCGACGTAAGGCTGGCTAACGGCGAAGTAAGAGCAAAAAGCATAGTTCTTGAAGAAGTCTTTGATGATGGCACTGCCGGGCAAGCAACACTGACTCGTGAAGGCTTGGCAGCTCTTAACAGTATGGTATATGATGAGAATGGCAAAATACATATCGAAGATGGCAAACCGGTTATTCAAGCTGGTAATGGCTCTAAGGTTGGCGGCGTAACATTTGATAAACATAATATTACTGACATTGAGAGCGTAACGATTAACGAAGGAAAAACAAACCAGGTTAAGATTACTGAAGACGGTATTATTGTTGGCTTGACTTCTACTGTAATTGACAGTGAGGGCGTCTATGCCGGAGGCCATGATTTTGGCGGAGCAAAAGCAGCTATTGACGGTAAAGATGGCAAAATTAAAGGTGCAAATGGTGCATTTGGCGTTGATGATAAGGGCAACGTAACGACAACCGGCGATATCCAGGGTAATGATATTACTGTTAACGGTAAGCTCAATGCAAAGGGTGATGCAACTGTTGGCGGTGATTTGAGCGTAGCTGGTGCAGCACACTTTGCTAAAGAAACTACCTTTGCCGATGGTATTAAAACTGATGCAATTAACGAAGCAACAGCTGATAAAGGTGTTACTGTTGATGGCGTTTGGCTGAAAGACAAAGGCATTAGCGCAGCTGACGGTGCATTTACTGTTGATGGTACAAGTGGCAACGTAACGACAACCGGCGATATCCAGGGCAAGAATATTACTGCAACTGGTGCCTTGAAGAGCGATTCTTTGGAAGTGAATAAGGATGCATTTGTTGGTGGCAAGCTGGACGTGAGCGGTGCGACAACTCTGAAAGATACTTTGAACGTCAAAGGAGCGACAACCCTGGAAGATACTTTGGACGTTAAAGGAAATACGTCTGTAGACGGTACGCTGGACGTGACTGGCGCAACAACCTTGGGCAGCACCTTAGCAGTAAAAGGCGACACTACTGTTGGTGGCACTCTTGGTGTAGCCGGCAAAACTACACTGAAAGATGAGCTGCAGGTTGATAAAACAGCAACCTTTGGCACTGCGATAGGCTCGCAGACTGTTATTAAGGGCGATCAGATTGCAACCGGCAGAATTGAAACTGACGCTACCCAGGCAAGTAAAATTGGTGGAGTTACCCTCCAGAATGGCAAAGTCACTGCTACAGACATGACTGTTACCGGAACCATTGATTTTAATAACCTGAAGGTTAAGGATACCCTGACTGTTGGTACTAATACTAAGATTACCGAAGGCACATTGCAGCTTGGCACTGTTGAAGATAATAAGCTGACTGCTGATAAACTCGCTAATATTAATCAGACAATCAAGTCCGGCAAGGTAATTGAGGCTAATTCTGCAAATATTGGCGGAGTAGAAATTAAAGGTGGCAATGTAACAACAACAGGTACTGTTCAGGGAAATACTATTTCTGATGGTGCAGGAGCTACTTTAACTGGTGGTAAGATTACTGCAAAAGAAGGAAAAATCGGTAATGTTGAAATTAGCGCAGCCGGTGCGGTAACAGGTGTCAGTGAAATTAAAGCTAATACCTTTAAGGTTGATGATAATAACTTCCTGAATAACAATGGCATTACTGCAAAAGGCGGCACTATTGGCGGAGCTGTTATCAATGAAACCACTTTAAATATTGGTAGTACTACGTTAGATAAAGCAGAAGGCATTACCACTAATAAATTAAAGATTGCAGGTATGACCTTAACTGGTACAAGCTTAGATACCGGTACTGCTGATTTCCAGGTTAATGGTGTTACCTTTAACCAAGGTAAAGTAACTGCTCAGGCTGACAAAGGCTTTGTTGCCGGCACGTCTTCCTTTAAACAAGATTCCTTAATTGTCGATGCAAATAACAAATTGGAAAAAACCCAAGGCTTAACCACTGAAAAAGCAACTGTTAATGGTACTTTGGATGTTACCGGTAAGGCAACCTTTGGTGCTGCCGGCCAGCAAACTACTATTGAAGGCGATGCCGTTACAACTGATACTTTGAAAGCTAACAAGCTTATCTTAGGTGCTTCTGGTGCTGCTACTGTTGAAGTTGATAAAGATGGTTCTCTGAAAGCAGCTAACGGAAAGTTTGCAGTTGATAAGGATGGTGCATTGAAGGCAGCTAATGGTGCATTTAATGTAGATAAAGATGGCAAAACTACCTTTACTAAGGATGCTGCTAATTTAAGCTCTATTAATGGTGGTAACATTTGGGCGAAAGCAACGGATATTGCTGACAATACAAGCTCTGAATTGACTCACGATTATAAAGGCTTGCATATTAAAGGTAACAAGTCCGGTCAAAAATCTGCTTTTGATTTCGATACTGCTTCCGGCATTGGCACCTTCACTGGTCAGGATAATTCGACTACTAAAATTAACGGTAGCGCTATTCGTTCGGCAAAGAGTGATGGAACTGCTGGCAAGCTTGATGGCGAAAACCTGACTCTTTACAAAGATGGTAATAACCAGACTACAATGTCTGCCGGTAAAGCAACGTTCAAGAGCGATAAGGACAGTCAGCACGGTGGCAAGGAAACCACTATTGATGGTGGCGTAATCACTACTGATACTCTTAATGTTCAACGCATCAACCTTGGCAAAGAAATGGTTAATAGCGATGGCACAACCACTGCTGGTTCGAACCTTTCTATCGACGAACATGGCAATATCAAAGCAGCAGGCGGTAATTTTACTGTAGCTGGTACTGATCAAGGTGATAATAAAGGTGCTCTGCATAACAAGGTTGGCAACACTTCCTTGGAAACTGCTACAACTGGCGCAAGCATGAAGTTTGATACCACTACTCCAACTGGTGGCGTTAAGTCCGAGGTTTCCGTAGCAGACAACAGCGCAAAAATTTCTGCTGGTGCATCCTCTATTGAGGTTAAGAATGACGGCATTACTAATAATGGTAAGACTACGTTCAAGGGTGCCGGAGATGCAACCGTTCCTACGTCTGAAACTACTATCGATGGTAACACTATTAAAACTGGTCATCTGATTACCGATAAGCTGACGATTACTGGCAGCGGTAATGCGGATGGAACTGGAAGCACTCCTGGCTCTATCGCTTTCGGCGGTGACGGCACGATTAGAAGCGATATCAATGATGGAACCAACCATACTACGTTTGAAACTAAAAACGATGGTACGACTACTACCGTAACTAATGGCCAGACTACTACGGAAAACCAGGTTACCGCTGCAGGCAACAGCAACACTGTTAAGCAAGACGATGAGCATAAATCCGAATTCAACCAAGGCTTGACCAGCATCGGCGGCGTGGTAACGAATGGCGAAATTAAGGTAGCGCAAAAATTAGACGGTGCAACTGGCCTGCTTACCAACGAAGTTACTAATGATGAAGGTAAGTGGAGCAAGCTGGAGCAAAGCGGCACTGGCCTGACCTATACTGACAGCGCTAAGCCTGACAATGCAACACGCATCGACAGCAGCGATGTTTCCATCGGTTCTGCAACGAACGATAAAGACCGCATCAACCTGTCCGACCTTGGCCAGATTGACGACCTTGATCAGGAAATCCGCGATAACGAAGTGTACAAGAATAATGAAACCGCAGTAGGCGGCATCAATGCTGAAGCTGCAATTCGCCGCGGTGAGGTTGAACGTCTGGATAACCGCATCAGCGAAGAGGTTACCCGTCTTGACGGACGCATCAACGACGTCAACGACCGTGTAAATAAGGTAGGCGCAATGGCAGCAGCTATCGCTTCCCTGAAGAGCATTGGCTACGATCCGCAGGCTCCGAGTGAATTCAGCATCGGCCTCGGCCAATACAAGGGCGAAACCGGCGTGGCAATGGGCTTCTTCCACTATCCGAACAAGAACTTCATGATTAACGTCAGCCTGTCTACTGCTGGCGGCGAAACCATGGGCGGTATCGGTGCAACCTGGCGCTTCGGCCACAAATCCCCGCAAAAGCTTTTAGAAGAGCAGCGCGAGGAGCAGGCTAAGAAGGAGCTGGCAGCAGCCGAAAAATATCAGGCAGCAGCAAAACTTGCCAAAGAAGCGCAGGAGCGTGCTGAATATGCGGCCAAACTGGCGCGTCAGGCACAGGTGAGCGCAGATAATGCTAAGGCAGCAGCTGATGCAACCCAGGCTAAGCATTTTGGCGAATAAGCTGGCAGCAGGTGCAGTCATAGCAGGATAACAACTGGTTTTCCTATAAATCATCATACTCCGCCAAGCAATGCCCCCTAACTGCTTGCTTGGCAGTTCATGAGGCTGGAATCATCATACTGACCTTATGAACAAAAAAGGCTGGAGTTTGAGCGTTTGCTCAAATTCCAGCCTTAAAACTTGCTAAGCCATATAATCTGTGGTATATTAGTCATAGAGGATGACAACCACCTGCAAAGGTGGGTTGCCTGAGTAAACAAGTTTTAGAAAGCCACTTCTTTACCTGGAAAGTGTAGGAGTGGTTTTCTTATTGTTGCGCACAAATTCAAAACTTGCAAAGCTGTGAATTGTGTGGTATATTAGATATAGAAAAGACAACCGCCCACAAGGTGGGTTGCCTGAGAAAAAGTGTTAGAAAGCCACTTCTTAACCCGCAAAGTGTAGGAGTGGTTTTCTTATGTCCGGATTATCTACAATATTGAAAAATAAATGTAAGTAATGCCAGAATGAACATTCCGAAGAGCATTAAATCTTGAAAGGAATAGTTCTTCATAAGCATCACCTCGATTCCTGAGGAATTAAGGCAACGCCATCCTGCAACACGGTTGTCAAAAACATTCTATCATAAAATTTCAACTAAAGCAATAAAATGTTTGCTTATAAAGAGCTTCATTAAAAAATTTAAGACCTTGGCGTCAGTAAAAACTGACATCAAGGTCTTTTTGTTACGCTTTGCGTCTGAGCATATCGGCAATGCGCTTTTGGTTTTCCATCGCTGTCAACGCTCTTTCATACAGCAGCATCTGCAGCTTGCTTTTGACAGGCTGCAGCTTGGGCGAGCCTTCTATAGTGTAAACGACATTATCGTCCTTATCGGTGTACAGGCTTTTGAGCAGCGCATACTGCGTGCCATCGTTATTATACAAATAAATCTGCGTCATGCTGATTGCTGTTTTCAGCTCCGGCTTGGTGGCCTGCAGCTTAGGCAGCATTTCCTTATTGTAGCGCAGCTCGGCAGACAACAGCAAAAAAAGCTTGTCGCCCTGGCGCAATGCCTGTAAATTATCCTTATCAAGATATAAATCGCCAGCGCTGGTGCTGGTTATTTTCTCCATGTTAGCGTTGTTATCAGTGCCTGTGCCAGCGAAGGCTGTGCAAGTGCAGGCAAGCGCAAAAATCAGCGTCAGTAAAATAAGTAATTTTTTCATCATTAAGTCCCGCCTTTGTTTATAGTAGAAGAATCTTTTCCTTTATCATACAATTTTTGGCGCAATAAGTAAAGCAGCAAATGTGCTTGCTGTGCACGTCTCCAGGATACTGCTTTTTGAATAAATGCGCCAGAAAAATTCTTTTGTTAAAGTATTACAGGCAGCTTTGCTTTTGGCAGCATTAACTTCACATTTACTTCATGCTTTTACTCTGCTATACTATAATTGTACAAGCGTTGAGGAGGTGCAGTCATGCCATTGGAATATTATTTTATGCTGGCGGGTATAGTCCTGCTGCTGATAGAATTTGTGGTGCCGGGCTTCGGAATTTTCGGTGTCAGCGGCATGGTGTGCCTGACAGTCGGCGGCTTTTACGTTTTGGGCGGCAATGCCTGGGCGGCGCTGGTGCTTTTGGCAGTGTATCTGTTTTTGGTGCTGGTGATTACCCTGCTGTGCGTATATCTGCCCAAGGAAAGCAAGTATAATCCCTTTGTGCTGTGGACGCGCCAAAAAAACAGCGAAGGCTACACCGGAGGCAATGACTGGAGCATGCTGGTTGGCAAAAGAGGCAGGGCCTTAACCACGCTGCGTCCTGCAGGCACGATTTTGGTGGACGGCAAGCGTCTTGATGTGAGCAGCCAGGGAGATTATATCGAAAAGTCTGCGCCCGTGATTATCGTGCGGGTAGAGGGCAGCAAAATTTTTGTAGAACAAACGAAGGAGTGACATTATGGATTTATTATTCAGTATGATTTTCGGCAGTGGCTTTGTAGTAGTCCTGGCTATTGCCGGTATCGCGATTTTTCTTAACTTTGTGCCGTTGGGCCTGTGGATTTCGGCCATTGCTGCCGGCGTTAATGTAGGCATCTTCAACCTCATCGGTATGCGCCTGCGCCGTGTGCCCGCGTCACAGATTGTGCTGCCGCTGATTAAGGCGAACAAGGCAGGCCTTGACGTTAATGTTAACCAGCTGGAGGCGCATTATCTGGCAGGCGGTAACGTGGACCGCGTTATTGATGCTTTGATTGCGGCCCACAGAGCGCAGATTGAGCTGAGCTTTGAGCGTGGCTGTGCTATCGACCTGGCAGGCCGTAACGTGCTGGAGGCTGTGCAGATGAGCGTTAACCCCGAGGTTATCGAAACTCCGGTAGTAAGCGCTGTTGCCAAGGACGGCATCGAGCTGAAGGTTAAAGCGCGCGTAACCGTGCGCGCCAACATTGACCGCTTAGTAGGCGGTGCTGGCGAAGCAACGATTATTGCGCGTGTCGGCGAAGGCATTGTAACTAACGTAGGCTCCAGCGCTGACCACAGCAAGGTACTGGAAAACCCCGATTATATTTCCAAAACAGTTTTGGATAAAGGCCTTGATGCAGGCACTGCTTTTGAAATTCTTTCCATTGATATTGCGGACGTAGATGTAGGCCGTAACATCGGCGCTGCGCTGATGACCGACCAGGCGGAGGCAGATAAGCGCATCGCTCAGGCGCGCGCTGAGGAACGCCGTGCGATGGCTGTGGCCAAGGAGCAGGAAATGAAGGCCTATACGCAGGAAATGCAGGCGAAGGTTGTGGAAGCACAGGCTAAGGTGCCGACAGCTATGGCGGAGGCACTGGCTAACGGCCGCTTGGGCGTAATGGATTATTACCGCCTGAACAATATTCAGGCAGATACGCAGATGCGCCGCACGATTGCCGAGGTAAGCCCGGAGGGCGAGGAAAAGCCTGAGGGCAGTAAATAAGCGAGGTGTAGCTTATGGGTGATAATTTAATCCCTCTGCTTTTTGTCATCGTAATGCTGGCCAATGTGTTTTTGGACAGGCGCAAACGCCGCAGACGCAGGCAGCAGGAGCTGCCGCAGGAGCCGCAGCCGACGCAGGCGGAGCAGCAAGCGCAGGCCAAGCCTAAGGACCTTGCCGCCGAATTTGAACGCCGCCTGAAAAAGACGACGGAAGCGGCGCAGGCGCGCCAGCGTCAAAACAGCCAGGGCGTGGTGCATGACGGAACGCGTGTGCGCCGTGATGACGACAGCAGAGTTCACCGTGACGGCGAAGCAATGCACGACCACACTGGCAGGATTCACCGCGAAAATGAAGACCTGGTGCATGACAAGGGGAAGGTTTATTACGATCCCCGTGGTGATTACAGCTACGATGAAGCAAAGATGAACGCTGCTGCGGCAGCGTTCAATGCGCGTTACGCGCAGGCGCAGCCTGCAGCGAAAAAGCGCGTGAAGCTGAAGCATGCGGCACTGGTCAACGGCATTATCATGGCAGAGGTATTAGGAAAACCGCGCGCTCTTAACCCCTATGAGGAGCGCTGATTTTAGATTCTCGCAAACAGTAAGGAGATGTTGCAGAATGCTGGAAAAGCTGGATTTGAGTAAAAAAGTGTCTAAGGAAGATTATAACAAGCAGATGGATGTGCTGGGTGAACGCCTGGGAAAGGCGCAGCGCCTGGCCCGCGACGCCAAAAGACCGATTATCATCGTGTTTGAGGGCTGGCGTGGTGCGCGCCGCAGTGCGCTGATTAACGAGATGATGCAGCAGATGGATGCCCGCGGCTTTAATGTTTATTCCAGCGTGCGCTTGCGCGGTGTTCTGCAGGAGCAGCCGTTTTTCGGCGCCTTCTGGAAGCGTTTGCCGGCGTTGGGACATATTGCAGTTTATCACCGCAGCTGGTATTATCTGAAAAACGCCAACGAGCTGGCAGATAAAGAGGATAACACCAAGTATCCTGCTGTTTCTTTTGAGCATATCAACAACTTTGAAAAAATGCTCACGGACGATAATTATCTTGTGCTCAAATTTTTCCTGCATCTGTCACCGGAGCAGCAAAAGAAAAATATTGCCAAGAATGCCAAAACACTGGGCAAGGCGTGGCGTGACCTGAATCCTGCGATTGATGAAAGCGAAGATTACGATAAATTTTTGCCGCATTACGAAAAAATGCTGGAGGCCACCGATACGGTAAACGCTCCCTGGCACCTGATTGCCGACGATGATCCGCGCAGCGCGCGTCTGGAGGTATTCGGCACGATTGCCGATGCTATCGAAAAGGCCGTACAGATGCCTGTTGAGCCTGCCTCTGATAAGCGCACTGCGGCCACCTACGATGTGCTGAGCAAGATTGACGCCAATAAAGAGCTTACTAAAGAAGAATATAAGGAAAAGCTCGATAAGTACCAGAAAAAGCTGACACAGCTGCAGATTGAAATGTTCAAGGCGCAGATTCCGGTAGTTATCGGCTTTGAGGGCTGGGACGCTGCCGGCAAGGGCGGCGCTATCCGCAGACTGACGGCGGCACTGGACCCGCTGGGCTTCCATGTGCATCCGATTGCGGCGCCGAACGTGGTTGAAAAGCAGTTCCATTATCAGTGGCGCTTCTGGACCAGACTGCCGCAGCCAGGCACTATAGCAATTTTTGACCGCACCTGGTACGGACGTGTCATGGTAGAGCGCATCGAAGGCTTTGCCAAACCGCAGGAATGGCAGCGTGCCTACGATGAAATCAAGGACATGGAGGCACAGTGGAGCGAGCACGGTATCGCCATCGCCAAATTCTGGCTGCAGATTGACAAGGATGAGCAGCTGCGACGCTTTAATGACCGTCAGAATGACCCCAACAAGCAGTGGAAAATTACGGACGAGGACTGGCGTAACCGTGATAAATGGGATGCTTACGAAGCGGCAGTCAACGAAATGCTGGTGCGCACCGATACCTCGTATGCACCGTGGACTGTGGTCGAGGGCAACAATAAATATTATGCCCGCTTAAAGGTTTTGAAAACAGTTATCGACTTGTTTGAATGTAAGCTGGCAGAAAAAAATCAGTAAAATACAGGAGGATATCAGCGTAATTTTGCGCTGATATTTTCTTAATACATTATAGATACTCGGAGAGGAAATGCTTTGTCCTGGATAATCAAAAACTACATTAAAGAAACAAGAGAAAATGAAACCGGCGCGCAGGTGTATCCGCCGGGCTTACGCCATCCGGTAGCCTTTATTTACCCCAATGTCTACCATCTGGGCATGTCGAACCTGGGAATGCACATTCTGTATCAGATGATTAACGAGCGCGGCGACAGTGCCTGCGAGCGCTTCTTTTTGCCGGATAAACGATTGCAGCAGGAGCATATCAAAAGCAAAACACCGCTGCTGAGCTTGGAAAACCAGCGTCCGCTGGCAGATTTTGACGTTATCTTCGTCATGCTGTCCTTTGAAATGGACTATGATAATCTGCTGACGGTGCTGGATTTGGGCAATATCCGCCTGCGGGCGGCGGAGCGCAATCAGCGCGAGCCTTTGGTGATTATCGGCGGTCCCTGTGCCACCTTTAATCCCGAGCCTTTGGCTGCCGTGGCTGACGCCTTTGTTATCGGCGAGGGCGAGGAAACAGTGCAGCACGTTCTGGATACCATCTACCGCGAGGAAAGCAAGCAAGAGCGTTTGGCGGCGCTGGCGCAGGTGCCGGGCGTTTATGTTCCCAGCCTGTATACGGCGCAGTACGATGACGAGGGCGAGTTTACCGCCCTTCTGCCGCAGGAAGGTGCGCCGGCGAAGGTAGCGCGCCAGTGGGCGCGTGATATCGACGCTTATCCGCACACCTCTGCTATCGTTACGAGCGGAACGGAATTTGAGGATATGTTTATCGTCGAGGTGGCGCGTGGCTGCGGCCGTCACTGCCGCTTCTGCATGGCAGGCTACTGCTTCCGCAAGCCGCGTCCACGTAAGCTGGAAAATATTTTGGCAGATATCGCTAAGCGTCCCGAGCGCACGAAAAAGGTGGGCCTGATGGGCGCTGCCGTTTCCGACCATCCGCAGATGGCGGAGCTGACGGAATACTTGGTGGAGCATAAGATACCGTTTTCCGTGGCCAGCATGCGCGCAGATATGCTCACGGAGCAGATTGCGCATGCACTGGCGCAGAGCGGACAGCGCACGATGACCGTAGCACCGGAGGCAGGCAGCGAGCGGATGCGCGCTGCGATTAACAAGGGCATTACGGAGGAGCACGTTTATAATTCTATCGAGCTGGCTGCTGCTGCCGGTATGCGCAACATCAAGCTGTATTATATGATCGGTCTGCCGGGAGAAGAGGACGAGGATATCGTTGAAACGGTGGAGATGATTAAACGCGTGCGTGCCAAGATGGATGCGGTGGGCAACAAGGGCGAGCTGGTTATTTCGGTCAACGGCTTTGTGCCCAAGCCCTTTACGCCGTACCAGTGGGCACCGCTGTGCAATGTGCGCACGCTGAAGAAGCGCTTTAAAATTTTGGGCGACGGCCTGAAGAAGGAAAAGCGCATTAAGCTGATAACCGAATCGCTGAAGGAAACCGTGGTGCAGTCCGTGCTGGCGCGCGGCAGCAGACGCATCGGCGAGGCGCTGCTGACGGCACATGTGGAAGGCCGCAGCCTGAAGCAGGTGCTGAAGGAGCAGGGCCTTGATGCCGAGGAGCTGGCGGAGCGCGAGCTGCAGGTGGGCCAGCCGCTGCCGTGGCAGCATCTGGACATGGGCGTGACGCAGGAGTATCTTGTGGCCGAGCTGCAGCGCAGCGAAAGCGGCAAGTTTACGCCGATGTGCTTTGACGGCTGCCGTCGCTGCGGTGTCTGCCGGGAGTAAGGCTTAGGCAGTGAAATGGCTGCTGCTGATAAAAAAATTAAGCATCCCTACACTTTTTGCAGTAAAAGTGTGGGGATGCTTTTGCTTTTTTACGCTATAATGATGCTGAGAAACACAGCTTTTGCTGCTTCGGAAGCGGTAACAACCCTTCCGTCTGCTCGCCGGTGCTCGCAGCCACCTCCCCTTACAGGGGAGATATATTTGTACCGCAATCAAGGGAGGGATATACATATGAAAAAGAATTTGTTTTTGGGCATGACCTTGGGGATGGCGCTCTTGACCAACACCGCTTTTGCTCATCTCAGCGGCGGTTATCTTTCGGATATTATTGATGAACATCCGCGCTGGCCGTTGGCAACTCAATGTATTGCTACGGATGTTAACTTAAGAACAGAGCCTAACACAAACTGTGAGGTAGTAACCATGCTGCAAAACGGCGATAAATTTTATGCAAGAAAGGTAGTGTTTATACCTAACAGTAAATATGTGTGGGTGTACGGAACTACCGAAAAAGGCTACAGAGGCTACATGTATAACCAATATATAGGTGCGTTGCCTGATGGCCAATATGCTCATTCGGATGAAGGACGTTTTCAGGCTTCGGTAGAGGCAAACTGGATTAACAATCCCGCCGGCTATGCAGCAGGCTCCGGCTATAGCATGGGCAGAGTAGAACATGCCGACGATATGAATATTGCTTATGACCTTAATAAGGTGCAGGTAGGTCCGCGAGTGTTCTACACGAGAGCCTTTGACGGAAAAACCTATCAGGTAGTGATTAACAAGGCTCCCGGCGAGATGGCAGGCTATGCAGTCGGACAGCATTTTGATCAGAAAGAGCGGAATAATTTTTACGATATGATGCGGAGAATCGGCTGGCACGAGTCTGCTGTTGATATTGAGGAGCCGACAAACAGTATCGTGTGGGAAAAATCTGTGCTTGATGCGGATGGCTTTGACAGACCTGCCAAGCAGCTGATTATCACGCTGAATGATAAAGACGTGATTGAGAGCTTTACTTACATCAATTATGATCTTGATTAGCCTGCCTGCAAAAAATTATCCCTGAAATGCAAAAAACCTGCTCTTTTCAGAGCAGGTCAGCTTGTAAGAATTAAGCCATAGCGTTGATTCTCTTTGCAAGTCTGGATTTTTTGCGAGCTGCAGCATTCTTATGGATAATGCCTTTGCGAGCTGCTTTATCGAGCAAACCGGAAGCAGTAGCCATAGTAGCTTGAGCGTCTTCTTTAGCGCCGGTTTTAGCCAGAGCCTCTACTTTGCGGGAAGCATTGCGGAGAGCTGCTTTAATCGGAGCGTTTTTAGCACGACGTTCTGCGTCGGTCTTTACACTGCGGATGGAAGATTTAATGTTCGGCAACGAATTTCACCTCCTGAATTTTCTTGTACTGCATTATTCTACCACGAATGCGAGCATTATGCAAGAGAAAATCACAAATATGCCTGCCTGTTCCTGTAAAAAAATATTTTGCGGACGCTTGACCTGAAGCTGACTCCAAATGCTAAAATAATAACAGGAAGTATGAAAGCAATTCTGGCAGGAGGTTAGCGAGATGAAAATAAACGAAGTAAGCAAAATGTATGACATTACAGCAGATACGTTGCGTTATTACGAGCGTATCGGCCTGATTCCGACTGTGAACCGCAACGAAAGCGGTATTCGCGACTACACCGAGACAGACTGTAACTGGGTAAATTTTGCCAAATGCATGCGTGCAGCAGGCATTTCTGTTGAAAGCCTGATTGAATATGTGGCACTGTTTCAGCAGGGCGACAAAACGCGGGCAGCACGCAAGGAGATTTTAATTGAGGAGCGGGCGAAGCTGCTGGAGCGCATGGCGCAGATGCAGGAAACGCTTGATAAGCTGAATTATAAAATCGATAATTATTACAAGTGCGTTGAATTTGAGGACACCAAACTAAAATAAAATGCACTACGCAGAGAGATAGCTTGGAGCTGTCTCTCTTTTTAGTTTACAGGCTTTGCCGTATAATGGTATAATAATTAGTACTAATAAAACAGGCTCAAGCCAAAAACGGCCTGAAATAATACATTTTAATGAAGGAGCAGGAAGAGTATTTTATGATTGAACAAAATCACATTCGTAACTTTTCTATTATCGCCCATATAGATCATGGCAAGTCTACCCTGGCGGACAGATTGATTGAATATACAGGAACGCTGAGCAAGCGTGAGATGGAGGAGCAGATTCTCGATTCCATGGATTTGGAGCGTGAACGCGGTATCACCATTAAGGCGCAGGCTGTGCGCAGCATTTACAAGGCTCGCAACGGCGAGGAGTATATGCTGAACTTTATCGACACCCCGGGCCACGTAGACTTTACCTACGAGGTTTCGCGTGCATTGGCAGCGTGCGAGGGCGCACTGCTGGTTATTGACGCTACTCAGGGCATTGAAGCGCAGACGCTGGCTAACGTGTATCTGGCGCTGGATAACGATCTGGAGATTATCCCGGTCATCAACAAGATTGATTTGCCGAGTGCTGATCCGGAGCATGTTAAAAAAGAAATTGAAGACGTTATCGGTATTGATGCGTCCGACGCAGTTTTGTGCAGTGCCAAGACGGGCATTGGCATCGAGGACGTGCTGGAAGCAATTGTAGCGCGCGTACCGGCGCCGCAAGGCGCCGCAGAAGCGCCGCTGAAGGCCTTGGTGTTTGACTCCAAATTTGACGCTTACAAGGGCGTAGTTTTATATGTGCGCATTATGCAGGGACGTCTGCGCAAGGGCATGAAGATTCGCATGATGGCAACCGGTGCGGAATTTGATGTTACCGAGGTCGGTTACTTCAAACCGGGCATTGTCAATGTTGATGAGCTGGAGGAGGGCCAGGTAGGCTTCTTTGCTGCCAGCATCAAAAATGTTAAGGATGCACGCGTAGGCGATACCGTAACCGATGCCGATAATCCTGCCGAAAAAGCGTTGCCCGGTTACCGCAAGGCTACACCGATGGTATACTGCGGTTTGTATCCGGTAGAGAATTCCGATTACGATAACCTGCGTGATGCTTTGGAAAAGCTGCAGCTGAACGATGCTTCTCTGGTATTTGAGCCGGAGACATCTACCGCGCTGGGCTTTGGCTTCCGCTGCGGCTTTTTGGGCCTGCTGCATATGGACGTTATCAAGGAGCGCCTGGAGCGTGAATATAATCTGAGCCTGATTACTACCGCACCGAACGTTATTTATGAGGTGTTCCGCACCAACGGTGACGTTGAAATGGTAGATAACCCGTCCCTTTTCCCGGACCCGACCGTTATCGACCATGTTGAGGAGCCTTTCGTTAATGCAACCATCATTGTGCCGAAGGATTATGTAGGCGCTGTTATGGAGCTGAGCCAGGAAAAACGCGGTGAATACGATAACATGACCTATCTTGATGATACCCGCGTAATGATTCACTACGCATTACCGCTGAGTGAGATTATCTTTGACTATTTTGACCGTCTGAAATCCGCTACCCGCGGTTATGCTTCCCTGGACTACGAGCTGTCCGGCTATCGCTATTCTGATTTGGTGAAGGTAGATATCCTGCTGAACGGCGAGCCTGTCGATGCGCTTTCCGCGATTGTGCATAAGGAATTTGCTACCGTCCGCGGCCGTCAGCTGGTTGAAAAGCTGCGCAGCCTGATTCCGCGTCAAATGTTTGAAATTCCGGTACAGGCAGCAATCGGCAACAAGGTTATTGCCCGCGAAAACGTCCGCGCTATGCGTAAGGACGTACTGGCGAAATGCTACGGCGGCGATATCAGCCGTAAGCGTAAGCTGCTGGAAAAACAGAAGGAAGGTAAAAAGCGCATGAAGCAGGTTGGCAGTGTGGAGCTGCCACAGGAGGCATTCATGGCGATTCTGAAAATGGACTAAGGCTTAGCGCTTAGTCGATAGTGTCTGATAGATAGGAGCAATGCAATTATGATGATACAACTGCAAGGCTTGCTTTCGACAATCACATTTTTGGATGTTATAGATATTGTCGTCGTTGCCTATTTTCTTTACCGTTTGTTCCTGATGCTGAAAAACACCCGTGCCGCAACATTGGGCAAGGGCCTCATGGTGCTGATAGGCTTCACGCTTATCTGCCGTTGGCTGAATCTGCATGTTATCAGCTGGCTGCTGGAAAAGAGCATGACGGTGATTATGGTCGCCCTGCCTGTTGTCTTTCAGCCGGAGCTGCGCCGTGCTTTGGAGCAAATCGGCCGCGGCAAGCTGTTCCACAAGGGCAGCGAGCTGGACGAGCAGGAGCTGGAGGAAATGCTGGATTCCGTTGCTCATGCCACTAAGGTGATGAGCAAAAACAAGGTAGGTGCGCTGATGGTTTTTGAGCGCGCTACCGGTCTGGCAGAGCGCATTGAAACCGGTGTGCCGATTGACGGTCTGGTGAGCTCGGGACTGCTGCAGAACATTTTTGTTAAGGATACACCGCTGCATGACGGTGCTGTTATTATCCGCGGCAACCGCGTTGTTGCTGCCTGCTGCCTGCTGCCGCTGACGGAAAACCGTAATCTGAGCCAGGAGCTGGGCACACGTCATCGCGCTGCTATCGGTATGTCCGAGCAGTCCGATGCGATGATTCTTGTTGTCAGCGAGGAAACCGGTACGATTTCCATTGCCCGCAACGGCGAGCTGATGCGTTACCTGACGGTGGATGATGTGAAGGAAATTTTGCGTACGGCAATTTTCCGTCCGCATGCAGCAGTTAAGAATTCTTTGGTTGATAAAATCAAGAGCTTGTGGGGCGGTGAGAAAAAATGAGATTTTTGCAAAGGCTGGCGCGTAAGGAAAACCTGTTGGCAAGGATTATCTGCCTGCTCATGGCCTGTGGACTGTGGGTATATGTAATGACTGACCAAAATCCGATTATCGAGCGTAATATCGAGGTACGTTTGCAGCAGAGAAATCTGCCGCAGAATATGATGGTCTTTAATGCTCCCGATAAAATTCTGGTAAAGGTGCGCGGTTCGCGTGCCAAGCTGAGTTCCGATAATCTGAGTGCTGAAATCAATGCTTCTATCAATTTAAAAAATATAACCGAAGGTCAGCAGAGCCTGCCGATTACGGTAACTTACTCCGGCGGCGAGATTGTATCCGTAACGCCTAAGGAGGTTTCCGTATATGTGGATACGGTAAGCGAGAAAAAGGTTCCTGTTACTACGCGTATCGTGGGAGCTGTGAACGGTGATATGACCATCGGCAACAGTATAATCACGCCGGCGGAGGTTACTCTGCGCGGTGCAACACATCGTATCGATAAGGTAAACCGCGTTGTTGCTCCGATTGATATCAGCAACCATACAGGCAGCTTCCAGACGGAAAGCGAGCTGGTTGCCGTGAGTGATGACGGTTATGATATTCCTAATATGAGAATTATCCCTGAGCGTGTAATGGTGCAGGCCAATATGGTAAGCCAGATGCATTCGCTTGATATTCCGGTTAAGCTGGTTATGAGCGGTGATTTGCCTGCCGGTATTGTTGTTACTAAGACCGAGATTGCTCCGGAGAGCATCCGTGTGACTGCGCCTCCGTCTGTGCTGAAGGAGCTGAAGGATGTTAAGACCAAGCCGGTGGATGTAAGCAAGATAAATGGCAGTACTGTTGTTGCAGCTGAGCTTGATTTGCCGGAAAAGGTAATTCCCGAAAGACGTACAGTGCAGATAAAAATATCGGTAGAAAGGCAGAATTAATTTTAGATGAAGCTGAAAATTAACAATGTGCGTATCAGCCTGCGTCAGGAGCAGACGCTGGAGCAGGCGGTGTGCCGCAAATGCGGTATACCGCGCGATGCTTTGGGCAGTGTGCGGATAGTACGCAAGGCAGTGGATGCGCGCAAGAAGAATGATATCTGCCTCAACTACCATGTGCTGGCAGATGTTGAAACCGGCGGCAGGCAGGCAAAGCGCCTGCTGGCGGACCGTGATATTACACAATATCAGGAGCAGCAGCAGCCGACGCTGAAGCTTGGCACACTGCCGCTGAGCGCACCGCCTGTGGTTATCGGCGCCGGTCCTGCGGGACTTTTGGCAGCACTGCAGCTGGCGGAGCATGGCTATAAGCCGTTGCTTTTGGAGCGCGGCAAGCCTGTGGCGCAGCGCGTGCAAGATGTGCAGCGCTTTTGGCAGACGGGAGAATTTAACCCAACGTCCAACGTACAGTTCGGCGAGGGCGGCGCAGGCACCTTTTCAGATGGCAAGCTGACTACGCGTGTGAATGATCCCATGATGGCCGAAATTTTGCAGCTTTTTGTGGCTGCAGGTGCACCGGAAAATATTTTGTACGAGCACAAGCCGCATGTTGGCACGGATAAGCTGCGTGCGATGGTGCAGGGGCTCAGCCGCCGCATTGCGGAGCTGGGCGGCAGCGTGCGTTATGATGCGCATGTTGTTGATCTGGATATCAAAAATAATGTTGTGCAGGGCGTAATCCTTGACGGCGGCGAAAGACTGGCGGCGGGAGCCGTGGTACTGGCCTGCGGTCACAGCGCGCGCGATACTTACGCTATGCTGGCGCGCAGGGGCGTTGGCATTGTAGCGAAGCCCTTTGCTATCGGCGTGCGCATCGAGCACCCGCAGGAGCTGATTGACAGGGCGCAGTACGGCAGCTTTGCCGGTCATCATCTGCTGGGCGCAGCGGATTACGCACTTGTTTACCATACGCAGGATAAAACACGCACAGCCTATTCGTTCTGCATGTGCCCGGGCGGTCAGGTGGTTGCCGCCGCTTCGGAGGCTGGTGGGGTGGTTGTCAACGGCATGAGCATGTTTAAGCGTGACAGCGGCATTGCCAACAGCGCGCTGGTAGTGAATGTGGACAGCCGGGACTTTGGTGAAGGCGCGCTGGCAGGCGTAGAATTTCAGCGCCGCTATGAGCAGCTTGCTTATGCGGCGGCAGGCAGCAGCTATTATGCGCCTGCGCAAAATCTGGACAGCTTTTTGAAGCGCAGCACGCCGTCCCTGGAGTGCATGGTGCAGCCAAGTTATCGTCCGGGACTGACGGCCTGCAGCTTAGATAAGGTGCTGCCTGCTTACGTTACGGATACTCTGCGCGAGGGCATTACGAGCTTCGGACGCAAGCTGGCGGGTTACGCCGACGGAGGCACGCTGCTGACGGGTGTGGAAACACGCACCTCGGCGCCGGTTCGCATCGAGCGCGACAGACAGAGCTATGTATCGCTGACGCATGATTTGCTTTACCCCTGCGGCGAAGGCGCAGGTTATGCCGGCGGTATTATGAGCGCTGCACTTGACGGCTATCATGTGGCGCGCGCGATTATGGAAAGATTCGCGCCGATGAAGTAATTTAGGTTGGAGAGTAATACAGAGCATTAGGCTCCCCTTGGGGGGACAAGGTGAATTGCCCGTAGGGCAAGAGAGGGCGCCCTGGGGCGGCTGGCGCCCGTAGGGCGACTGAGAGGGGATTTTGCAGTATGCATAGCATTATGTTATGTATCACCCCTCTCCGTCATCGCTATGCGATGACACCTCTCCCCAAGGAGAGGCTTTCGTTTTGCTTTTTTAGCTCAACAATTCCCAACTCACATATAAACGCATTAACATTAGGGAGGTTATTACAAAAAATGGCAAGATTATTTGGTACTGATGGTGTTCGCGGTGTAGCGAACGTAGAGCTTACTCCGGAGCTGGCCTTTAAGCTGGGCTACGCTGCTGCAAAATACTTTGGCCGCGAGGTTTCCTGCCCGAAAATTATTATCGGCAGAGATACACGCCGCAGCGGACAAATGTTGGAAAGTGCTTTGGCAGCAGGTATCTGCAGCGCTGGCGGCAATGCACATCTTCTGGGCGTTATGCCTACTCCGGCAGTTTCCTTTCTGACCAGTGAGGTTAAGGCTAACGCCGGTGTAGTAATTTCTGCTTCTCACAATCCGTTTGAAGACAACGGCATCAAATTCTTCTCTCAGACAGGTTACAAGCTGCCTGACGCAGTAGAGGACGAAATTGCAGCTATCGTTGCTGCACCGATTGATTACACTCAGGCAGTAAGCGGCAGCAGCGTCGGACAGATTATTCATGAAAAGGATTTGTCTGCACTGTATATTAAGCACATTTTGAGCACCGCTTATGCTAAGCTGAACGGTCTGAAGATTGTTATGGACTGCTCCAACGGTGCCAACAGCGAAATCGCACCGGTTATCCTGCGCAGCCTGGGTGCTGAGGTTGTAGCAATTTTCAACGAGCCTAACGGTATCAATATCAACAACGGCTGCGGCTCCACTCATCTGGAGGCTTTGCAGAAGAAGGTTGTCGAGGTTGGCGCTAATGTAGGTATCGCCAATGATGGCGATGCCGACCGCTGCCTGGTAGTTGACGAAAACGGCGAGGCTATGGACGGCGACCAGATTATGTTGATTTGCGCTCTGGAGCTGATGAAACGCAACAAGCTGCATGACAATATGCTGGTAACCACTGTTATGAGTAACGTCGGCCTGCATCAGGCTATGAAGGCTCATGGCGGCAAGACTGTCAAAACCGCTGTAGGTGACCGCTATGTACTGGAAGAAATGCTCAAGCACAATTATTCTATCGGCGGCGAGCAATCCGGTCATATCATTTTCTCCGAATTCGCTAAAACCGGCGACGGCATTCTGACTGCTGTACAGCTGCTGTGCGCAATGGTTCGCAACAACAAGTCTCTGTCTGAGATGAGCGGTGTGATGACTAAATTCCCACAGATTCTGCTGAACGTACGCGTGAAGAATAAAAACGGCTGGGAAGAAAAGGCTGCTATTCAGGAAGTAATCAAAAAATACCAGGAGGAGCTGGGCGAAAACGGTCAGATTCTGGTACGTGCTTCCGGAACTGAGCCTTTAATCCGCATTATGGCTGAAGGACCGAAGCAGGAGCGTCTGGAGCAGATTGCCAACGCTATTGCTGACGTTGTAACTAAGGAGCTGGCATAAGCAGGCTTCCTTGCTGAATGAAGATTAAAAGCAGACCTTTACATCATTTTCGGATGCAATGGTCTGCTTTTGTACTTTGCATATTTTCTTTTTAACGAACATATGTTAAAATATATTTGTGCTACCAGAATACGGTAGGCGGTTGCCCTCTACGGAGGGTTTGCGGCCCTCGATTTGCCGACATCTATATTTTTATAGAAATCTACAAGGAAGAGGGTGGTACTGATGAATATACTGGAAGTTCTTGCATTGCTTGGTTTTGGGCTTGGGTGCATTAAATTTGGGTATGAACTCGGTGAAAACGCAAAAAAATAACCGCCCAGCTCCTACACTAGCGGTTATTTTTAACAGTTAATTTGAAGGGCAACCGTCTATCGGTAGCACTCTTTCTATTTCTATGATAGCACAAAGTAAAGCGTTTGACAACCGTTCTGATTAAATTCACAAATCCCTCACGTCTTATACTATTACTCATCAAAACTCTTGATTACGGAATAAATTATACAGCCGACAACAATCAGCCCGATACCTGCTAATGCGAGGAATGGTGCCGCAGGGAGCAAGAAGGCCATACCACCAATCATGATTAAAATTTTGTTGTCTGGCATAAGAAGCCACCTCACAGTTCTTCACATCGTTATCTTACGTGGTTTTCTCTCAAAGTTTTATGCAAGCGTTCTGCCCCTTTACCGAAGCAGTAATAGCTAAATCCTGCACTAACCACTCCTCCAATCACCGGAAATACTTTAGTAGTAGTTTTACTCAAAGCATCTTTTGTCACTTTAATGCCCACTTGTTTGCAAACTTGTTGTAGCAAGGGATACCAAGCAGTTTTTGTCAAAGCCGCTCTCAAAATATCTTTCCCTACCTTGCCGCCAAGCGACTTAGATATTTCAGCAATAACTTTATTTGCACCACTGACTCCATACATTACACCAATGAACAACAAAATTATTTTTTGAGTTTTTTCGTCTATACTTCCTTCAATAGAAAAAATTTCCGGATAGCCATAAATATAGGCTAATTTCTGAGATATTCTCAGGACATGAGCCAGATACTGTGCCAAATCAGCCGGGATTCCTACTAAACCGCCACAACCAGTAGCAAAGGACAAAGCAGAAACTTTCATCTGCTCGTAATCAATGCAATCTCTTGCAATTTCATGCAAAACACTTTCATTTACTCCAGCTCTAATAGGACTAGTCTGCACAATTCGTGTTACCATTTCACTATCAAATCTGCTAGAAAAATTATTTCGAAGAAATTCTTCTCTCTCAATCTTTACGCCAGGAAACTCTACTGCCACTGCCAATACTTCGTTAAAATCAAAAGGAACTATATTACTCATTTAAACTCCTCCATTCCGTCTATAAATCTATTAAGAAGATAAAGCTTTACTTCACTATACCTCTGTACCTCCGTCAAGCAAATGTCTTTTTTATCTTCACGAAATGTACAGTTACTTTTTAACACTGTTATTTTTTCTCACTTTATCTTTCCTTGCTTATATGTTACACTATAAGCAGCACTTTTCGGTTTCTTTGCAAGAAACTTTTTGGAGGTCCGCACTATGACGAACGACAAACGCGTAATAGAGAATTTAAGAGAAAACTATCAGGAAATAATGTCCAACTATGTCATTATAGCCTATGCTACGTCTCGTCATGGTTCAGTCAGCGTCGGCAAGGTATGCACGCCGCCCCTGTCGTCATTAAGCAATATTAAAAACATCGTCAAGAGCTTTTCTAACACTTCCTGCGACATTTATCCTTCCATCATCAAATACTGCGAAGAAAAAGATATCGCAGAAAACGAACTCTATAAAAAAGCGCACGTCTCTAAAACTGTTTTTTCCAAAATCCGCAGCATGAATGATACCGGCTACAAGCCTAGCAAAAGTACGATTCTCTGCTTATGCCTGGCTTTGGAACTAAATAACAAAGAGACAGAAGAAATGCTCAACATCGCAGGCTACTCTTTATCTGGCGACATCATCGCCGACAAAATTGTCAGCTACTGCATAAGTAAGCGATATTACGACGTTTATGACATCGAAAATCTTATTCTGGAAAAAACAGGTGGAGCATATTTGTACTACTGATAAAACAAGTATACAACAACAGCTATCAAAAAAAGAGAACGCCCAACTACTACCAAACGGTAATAGTTGGGCGTTTGTACGCTATGTGCTCTGTTTTTTGAGCAGAGAAACTTTCACAGCTTGTTCGTTGTATGTGTTCGCTTTTTGTGCTAAAATATTTTTATGGTGCTTCCATAACGGTAGGCGGTTGTCCCTCTGGCAGCAAGATTTTGTATTACTGCAAATCTAATGGCAAGAGGGGGTGAGACCAATGATGACTTTAGATAATCTTATCTCTGTTCTCGGCTTATGTCTGACTTCAGTAGCTCTAGGATTTGCTCTAGGTTATGCGCTAGGTCAAATTCACGTAAAAAAATAACCGCCCAGTCTGCAAAACAAGCGGTTATTTTTTATAACTAAATGTTCAAGGATAACCGTCTATCGGCGGCACCTTTTCTATTTCTATGATAGCACAAAGTAAAGCGTTTGACAACCGTTCTGATTAAATTCACAAATCCCTCACGTCTTATACTATTACTCAAACTTCCCACATAAAAAAGCTGTTTTTAGCTGCTCAAACCCTTATCACATCTAGGACTTACGAATATAAAAACAAAATTCAATTATCTAAGATGGGATTATACTATATGAAGCGCCTGCAGGCAAGCATCAGGCCTTAAAAGTTCAAGGAATCTTTTCTTGACCTGCCAGTCTTCATATTGTAAAATTAAATTAGTCTGAGGATGTGCCGCGTGGGACTGCCTGCCTGCGCGGCTCATTGTCTGTTTGCTCATAAATCAGCAGAGCCTTGTCTTTGCTGCCAAAAGCAGACAGGGAAGGATGTAAGCGCATGTACCGCTCAGGCGGTGGACGAGGAATGAGGTTATCGATCAGTCAGCGGATGCCTCACGGCCGGCTGCAGGCCGCAAACCATGTACAAAGCCCTCCGGTAACGGGGGAGAGAAAAGCACGGTGGCAGAAAGGGCAAAGAATATAATACAGGCTCGCAAGGGAGAAGGTATCAGATACGAGAAAACTTGACGAAGCAGATGATGCCTTACACCTTGCAGCGTAGAGGAGGATTACTACTTATGTGCGGAATTGTAGGTTATATCGGTAATCACGAAGCAGCCCCCTTTTTGCTTGACGGTATGAGCAAGCTGGAGTATCGCGGTTATGATTCTGCCGGCATTGCTGTTTATGAAAACAACAGCATTCGTGTAGAAAAATGTGTAGGCCGTCTGGATGCACTGCGCCAGAAATTGGCAGGCAATATGCCTGTGGGCAATGTAGGTATCGGTCACACACGCTGGGCAACACATGGCCGTCCGTCGGATCGCAACGCGCATCCCCATACGGACAGCAGCGGTAAGTTTGTCGTTGTCCATAACGGTATTATTGAAAACTATCTTGGCCTGAAGGAAGAACTGATTGCCAAGGGACATGAATTCCTGTCCGAAACTGACAGTGAGGTTGTAGCTCATTTGATGGCGGACCAATATGACGGAGATTTCGAAGAAACCGTCAAAAAGGTGCTGAAGCTTATCAAGGGCTCCTACAGTCTGGTATTTATGTGCGAATACGAGCCTGATAAAATCATCTGCACCAAAAAGGATAATCCGCTGATTATCGGCCTGGGCGAAGGTGAAAACTTTATCGCTTCCGATATTCCGGCAATTATCAACCATACGCGCCGTACCTTTATTATGAGCGACGGCGAAATCGCCACGGTAACGGCAGACGGTGTATGGGTGCAGGATATCAACGGCACTCCCATCAGCAAGAAGGTGTTTGAGGTCAACTGGAACGCGGAAGCAGCGGAAAAGGGCGGCTTTGAGCATTTCATGCTGAAGGAAATTTATGAACAGCCCAAGGCTCTGCGCGATACCATGACCAGCCGCTTGGATGCGGAAGCAAAAACCATCGGCTTCCCTGAGCTGAACTGGACAGCCGAGGAGCTGCGTGAAATCAATAAAATCTTTATCGTGGCCTGCGGTACCGCTTATCATGCAGGCATTGTCGGCAAATATTATCTGGAGCAGCTGGCGCGTGTGCCGGTTGAGGTGGATATTGCCAGCGAGTTCCGTTACCGTGATCCGCTTGTTGACGGCAACAGCCTTACTATTGTTATCAGCCAGAGCGGTGAAACCAGCGATACGCTGGCAGCACTGCGCGAGGCTAAACGTCTTGGCTCCCGCACTCTGGCGGTTACCAACGTTGTCGGCAGCTCTATTGCGCGTGAGGCAGACCAGGTTGTTTATACCTATGCCGGTCCGGAAATTGCCGTAGCATCTACCAAAGCTTACACTACACAGCTTCTGGCAATGCTGATGCTGGCGATTTATGTAGGCCGTCTGCGCGGCAGCATGAGTGCCGAGCGTGAGCAGGAGCTGGTGCAGGGTCTGACCTTTGTACCCGAGCAGATTCATAAAATGCTGGAAAACGTGGACCAGATTAAGGTGTTTGCGCGTGAATACGGCAGTAGTGAGGATGCCTTCTTCCTGGGACGCAGCCTTGATTATGCCGTAGCGCTGGAGGGTGCGCTGAAGCTGAAGGAAATTTCCTACATTCATGCGGAGGCTTATGCAGCAGGCGAGCTGAAGCACGGCACCTTGGCGCTGATTGTTTCCGGTGTGCCGGTAATCGTACTGGCAACGCAGATGGATGTATATGATAAAACCGTTAGCAACCTGCAGGAGGTTAAGGCGCGCGAGGCTGTGGTTATTGCCATCGGCTTTGAAGGTGACACCTCTCTGGAAAAATATGCGGACCATGTTATCTACATCCCGCGTACTGACAAATATCTGGCACCGCTGATGGCAGTGCTGCCCTTGCAGCTGCTGGCCTACTATGCGGCGCTGACTCGCGGCTGTGATGTTGATAAACCGCGTAATCTCGCAAAGAGTGTAACAGTTGAATAAAAAATAAATTAACGGCGTAACGGATGCAAAAATCTGTTGCGCCGTTTTTGTAATTACAGAGATACGCTGCTTATGTTATACTAATATTAAATTAGAGCGTAAGGGGAAATAAAGCAGATGGCTTATAGCGAGCTTTTTAAAAATTACAGTGATATCCGCAATTTTATGCGGCGCTTTTATGTGTACGGCTTTGAAAAGCGGCAGGATTTTACCGCTAAAAGCTCCAGAAGCTACGATGATAATCGCCGGCGTCTGGACAGTTGGCTGGAGGATTACATGAGCTTCAAAAGCGAAGCGGACGGCAGAGCCTACCGCATTTCCTTCGACAGCAGCAGTATCAGTCATAATCCCTTGTATAAAAGCTGGAAGGCCAAGAGCTTTACGTCCATGGATATTACGCTGCATTTTTATCTGCTGGATATTCTTGCCGACGGCAAGGCCTATTCGGCGGTAGAGCTGTTGGAGCTGCTGAGCGGCCGTTATTTTAACTGTTTTGATAATCAGCTGCGTCAGCCCGATGAATCGACGGTGCGCAACAAGCTGAATGAATATACTGCGCTGGGAATGCTGCGGCTGGTGAAGCAGGGACGGCGCAATCTTTACTGCTTGGCGCAGGATGAGGTGAACTGGCGCAGCTGGCAGCTTGCCTGCGCCTTCTTTTCCGAGGCGGCGCCTTTGGGAGAGGCAGGCTCCTATCTGCTGGATAAATTTGCCGAGGACTGCGAGGCCTTTGCATTTAAGCATCATTTTATTTTATATACGATGGACAGCAAGCTGCTGTACGAGCTGCTGGAGGCGATGAACAGCAGGCAGTCCGTAACGCTTTACCGCTGTGACAAGGACGGCAGCAGCATACCGCAATACGTTTGCCCCTTGAAAATTTACTGCAGCACGAGGACGGGACGGCAGTATCTTTTGAGCTACAGCTATGCTGCGCAGAAGCTGCTGTTCAACCGTCTGGACCATATCGAAAGTATTGAGGTTAAACGTCCGGAAGAACGCTATGAGGAGCTGCTGCAGATGGCCAAGGAGGCGGCGCCGCACATTTGGGGCGCAGGCATGCTCAGGACGGACAGGCTGGAGAAAATCAGCTTTACGGTGGAGACAGCAGCCGACGAGCAGTTTATTGTGCAGCGCCTGGAGCGCGAAAAGCGCTGCGGCACGGTGCGGCAGCTGGATGCGGAGCATTATCGCTTCAGTGCTGCCGTGTATGATGCGCGTGAGCTGTTGCCGTGGATACGCACCTTTATCGGGCGTATTACCGCCTTTAGCTGCAGTAACGAGAATGTCCAGGAGCTTTTCTTTGAGGATTTGAAGCAAATGGCGTCTTATTATCAGGAGGAGGCAGCAGATGAAAAGCAGTGATATCTTTTTTAACGAAGTATATGGTACATATTTTAGGGTTGTTGGCTTTATTCTGGAGCAGGCGCAAAAGGGTGAGCTGACAACAGAAAAAATAAATCGGATTGTGCAGGAGCAGGCCTTTGGCGACAGCTATCTGACAATACCCAAATCATTGAAAGATTGCGAGTGGCCGTTGCTCCAAAGCGATATGACTACACCGCTGCAGCATACTCCGACGATGCCTCTGACAATTCTGCAACGGCGCTGGCTGAAAACCTTGCTGAGCGATAAGCGGATGCAGCTTTTTAATGTAGATTGTACTGGCCTTGAGGATGTAGAGCCTTTGTTCAGCCAGGAGGAGTTTGTATATTTTGATCGCTATAATGACGGTGATCCTTATGATGATCCGCAGTACAAGCAGCATTTTCGCCTGCTGCTGCAGGCTATAAACGAAAAACGCAGGGTGGAAATCAGCTTTATCAACAACAAAAACGATAACATGCGAAAAAGATATCTGCCAATGCAAATAGAATATTCAGCGAAGGACGATAAATTTCGCTTAAAAGCGGTGTGTGGCAGTTCTTTGCATTATGTGAATGTTGCGCGTATCAAAGAGTGCCGGCTGTTAGAGCAGGACGCTGCAGAGATATGTGAGCAGAAGGCACCAGAGCGCTGCAAGCTTACTGCATTGCTGACGGATGAACGCAATGCTTTGGAGAGGGCGATGCTGCATTTTTCGCATTTGGAAAAGACGACGGAGCGTCTTGATGAAAAGCATTACAGGTTGCATCTGACATACGACAAAAGTGATGCAATAGATATGGTTATCCGTATACTGTCCTTCGGACCGTTATTGCAGGTGCAGGAGCCTGCCAGCTTCATTGAGCTGCTGCGCAAAAGGCTGCAGAAGCAGTTGGCGCTGCAGGCAGATAAGTAAAAGCAAAAATATCATCTGCCAGAAGCTAATTTGATGCCGATGCCTTATTATAAACCACCGGACCTGTGGAATTTCTGCAGGCCCGGTGTATTTTTTTGTATTCTTAACAGTAATTTGCTTTTACGCAATCAACAAATGTGTTATAATTAACGATACATGTCATTTTTGTGAAGAAGTTGAAATTTTTATGTGTAGGTGATGAAATGGAAATGTTTTTAGTGGCTGTGGGCTTCTATGGCATCGGCGTATTAACCATGCTGCTTCCCCACGGCATGCAGCGTGCTGCACACTGGCTTGCTAACAGCGCTGCCCTTTTTGGCAGCGCTGTCTGCGCTTATGCGGCAGGCCTGCTGCTTTTCGGCGGCGTGAGCCCCGCACCCCTGACCTGGGGCTCGTATTCTTTAGGCTGCGATGGCTGGAGCGCAGTCTTTCTGCTTTTGACCGGTATCGCCGGTGTTGTTACCAGTCTGTACGCGCTTGGTTATGCGCGTAGCTATGATGGCAGCCGTCTGCGTCTTTTGGGCGGCATGTGGTGCCTGTTCATCATGTCTATGGTACTGGTGCTGTTGGCAGGCGATGCCTTCAGCTTCCTGCTTTTCTGGGAGATTATGGCCGTAGCCTCCTTTATGCTGGTTAACCATGAATCCGAAAAGCGTGCTACCTGGAATGCTGCCTATCAGTATCTGGTTATGACCAGCGTAGGTACGGCAGCGATTATGATTGCCTTCTTGCTGACAGGCTCTGCCAGCGAGGGCTTCAGCTTTGCTGCTATGGCCAAGAATACGCTGGAGGGCAGCTGGCAGCATCTTGTTTTTGTCTGTGCCTTTGCTGGCTTTGCCTTAAAGGCCGGACTGGTGCCGCTGCATGTGTGGTTGCCTAAGGCGCATCCGGCAGCACCCAGTCACGTTTCCGCGCTGATGAGCGGTGTTATGCTGAAGATTGCTCTCTACGGCTTCGGTCGTTTTATGTTCAGCTTTTTGCCTGCCTGGAATTACTGGTGGTGCGTTGCTGTACTGCTGGCAGGCGTAGTATCCGCATTTTTGGGCGTACTCTATGCTCAGATGGAAACGGATATTAAGCGCGTGCTTGCTTATTCCTCCGTGGAAAATATGGGCGTGATTTTTGCTGCCTTCGGCTGCGGTATGCTGATGAAGGCTTCCGGCAGCAGCTTTTATATGCTTGGCTTTGTGGCAGCGCTGGTGCATGCCTTTAACCACAGCATTATGAAGGTGCTGATGTTTATGTGTGCCGGCAGTATTATGCACGGTACCGGCAGCAAGAACCTGGAGCTGTTCGGCGGCCTCGCACGCAAAATGCCGTATACCGCTGTCTTTGCTTTCGTCGGCTCGCTGGCACTCGCCGCTATTCCGCTGACGAACGGCTTTACCGGTGAATGGCTGGTGCTGCAGAGCTTTATCAGCCTGGGTACAAGCTGCGCCGGGCAGGATATCCGCCTGTGGACGGCTGTGTCCTTTGTTCTGCTGGGCTTTACCGGAGCACTGGCTCTCGGCTGCTTTGTACGCTTCTTCGGCATCACCTTCCTGGGCCGTGCTCGCAGTGAAATTGTGGAGCATGCGCACGAATCCGATAAATTTATGCTCGCTGCTATGGGCGTTGCAGCTGTTTTAGTTGTTGCTTGCGGTCTTTATCCGCTGCCGGTCGTTCGCGCCGCTCTGTTGGCGTTGGGCATGCCTGTTGATCTTGATGCCTTCGGAATGAATCTGGCGTGGGCCGGTGTCGGTACTGCTGTCTGCTACAAGCCGCTGCTGCTGCTGGCTTTGCTGCTGGTGCTGGGTGCAGTGCTGTGGCTGGCTGTTAAGGACTGCTTTGTTGTGGAGGATGTTACCTGGAACTGTGGTACCTATCCGACGCAGCGCCAGCAGTATTCCGCAACCGGCTTCAGTAAGCCGGTACGCCGTGCGTTCGATTATCTGCTGAAGCCTAAGCGTCAGGTAACCTACATGCGCAAGGAGCATGCTTACTTCGGACGTCAGCTTTCCTACAAGCTGGAAATTCCCGATATGATTACGGAAAAACTTTATCAGCCGCTGCAAAAGCATTTTGTAAGTATTTCTAATTTCCTGCGCCGTTTGCAGCAGGGCAGTGTGCGTTTATATGTTGCCTATGTTATGGTGGCAATGATGTTGGTACTGGTATGGGGGGCGCTTTATAAATGATTTTAGAGAATGAATTATTACAGCTGGCCCTCGGTATGGCGCAGGCAATTTTGCTGCTTTTGTGCGCTCCGCTGGTAACCGGCATTGTTAAAAAGGTAAAGGCCTGGATGCAGAACCGTATCGGCAGCAGAATCTGGCAGGAATATTACGATATCCGCAAATGGTGGGGCAAGCCAACTATGCTTACTCCTTATGCCAGCATCACCTTCCGTATGGCACCCTGCGTATATTTTCTGACGACCTTTGCGGCAGCCTGCATGCTGCCGGGCTTCTTAGGCGGTCAGGCCGGCTTCGGCGACGTTTTTGTATTTGTTTATCTGTTGGCCTTGGGACGCTTCTTTATGGCAGTTTCCTCGATGGATGCAGCCACCGCCTTCGGCGGTATGGGCGGCAGCCGTGAGGTTTATGTGGCTGCCTTCGTTGAGCCTGTGGTAATGCTGACCGTGCTTTCCAACGTGCTGCACACCAACAGCACTTCGCTGGCAGGCATGAGCCTGCGTACGGATGAGGTCAACCTGACGGTAGCAGGCGTGCTGACCTGCATTGCCTTCTTCCTGGTGCTGCTGGCCGAAAACAGCCGTATCCCGGTTGATAACCCCGATACGCATCTGGAGCTGACGATGATCCATGAATGTATGACATTGGAATATTCCGGCCGTCTGCTGGCGCTCATCCATTGGGCAAGCCAGCTCAAGCTGCTGGTATTTTTGGTGCTCTTTGCTATGCTGTATCTGCCGCTGGATTTGCCGGTAGTGCTGAAGGTGCTTATCGGTGCGGTAGCAGTAGGCGTAGTAGAAACCTTGAACAATAAGATGCGCCTTTTCAAAGTGCGTGTATATCTGGCCGCAGCGGGCCTGATGCTGCTGTTGGCAGTAGTGGCACAGTAAGGAGGTAACGATGGAATATTTGGTTGTAAGTTTAATGTTTATCGTTTTCCTGCAGACGCGCTTTGTGGAGCTGCGCCGTGCAACTCTGTGCCTGGCGCTGCAGTCTGCTTTGATTGCGGCAGCCTGCCTTGTCGTAGGCATGAGCCATGGCAGCGGCCTGCATGCCTGGCTGCCCGGTGTGCTGACAATTGCCGTTAAGGTGCTCTTTATTCCCTACGCTATTTTGCGCGTGGTAAATCAGCTGCGCGATGAGCGTGAAATTGTCAGCGATATCAATGTTAACTATTCCACCGCTTTTGCAGCCTGCAGTCTGGCACTCGGTTACATGGTAATTGATGGTCTGCTGCCGCAGGCCGAGGGACGCGATATTTTAGCGACCTCTATGTTTATGATTATGACCGGTTTGGCGCTGATTGTTATGCGCAGCCGTGCCATTATGCAGATGATTGGCCTGATTACCTTGGAAAACGGCATTTACCTGCTCGGTCTGATTATGACGGAAGGCTTGCCGCTGATTATCGAGCTGGGCATTTTCCTGGATGTGCTGATTGCTGTTGTTATTCTTGTTATTTTAACCTCGCGTCTGCGTCTGTCGTTTAAAACGACGGATACAAATGTGCTGGACAAGCTGAAAGGGTAGGGGATGTAATGTTAACATATATTTTGATACTGTTATGCCTGCCACCCTTATGCGCGGTGCTGGCACTGGCTGCGGGCTTCGGCAATAATATCCTGCATTGGCTGCACCGTCTGACGGCAACTGCGGTAGGTGTGTGCGTGGCGCTGATGGCAAAGTCCTTTAATCCTGCTGTGCCCTATGTTGATGATTATTTTTACATTGATGCGCTGAATATGTGGGTAATCATTATTATTACCACACTTTATCTGGCAGCAACCTGGACTGCGCGTAATTATCTTACGCGTGAGGAGCGTTGCGGCGTACTCAAGGGCGAGCAGCTGCAGACCGGCCGTTACTTTGCGCTGATGCAGCTTTTCTGTTGGACGATGTTCATCGTACTGCTGGTAAAAAACCTGGGCCTGATGTGGGTAGCAATCGAAGCGACTACCTTAATCAGTGCGCTGCTCATTTCCTTTAAATTTACCCGCGCTGCTCTGGAAGCAACGTGGAAATATATCATGGTTTGTACCGTCGGCATCTGCCTGGCACTTTTGGGTACACTGGTGCTGTATTATGCGCAGCTTGATGCTTTGGGCGGCGAAAAGGCGCTCAGCTGGCTGTATCTGCATGAGCATGCCAACAGCCTGAATCCGGCGATGACCAAGCTGGCACTGCTGTTTATCGTTATCGGCTACGGTACGAAGGCAGGCATGGCGCCGATGCATACCTGGCTGCCGGATGCCTATGCCGAGGCTCCGTCGCTGACCAGCGGTATGCTGAGCGGTGCGCTCTGCAGCTGTGCGATTTATGTGCTGCTGCGTAATCTGGTTATCCTGCTGCCGACAGCGGGTGCTGCGATGATGAGCAGCATGCTGCTGTTCTTTGCTGTGCTGACTGTGGCGATTGCGGTGCCGTTCGTTGTTGTACAGCGTGACGTGAAGCGTATTCTGGCGTACTCCTCTATGGAAAATATCGGCATTATGGTTGCCGGTATCGGTGTATTTTCCGCTTTTTCCCTGAAGGCTGTAATGCTGCATATGTACAGTCATGCGATGATTAAGTTTGTGCTGTTCTATATTGCCGGCACGATTATCCAGGAATATCAGACTCGTAATATGATGCGTATTCACGGTATGATTAAGGATGTACCGCATACTGCGACATTCTGGCTTTTGGGTATGCTGGGCATTTTGGGCCTGCCGCCGATGGGCCTTTTCTTCAGTAAGTTTTACATTATGGCGTCCATGTTCCGTGAAGGACATTGGGTAGCAGGCAGTCTGCTGATTATCCTGCTGGCCGGCGTTTTAATTGGTATTTTGTACCACGGTATGCGTATGCTGTGCGATAAATCGAAGCGTCAGCCCTTGGGCGATTTGCTGGGCGCTACCGACGTACCGGTGCTGGCAGCGCTGTTGCTTTTGACCTGCGTAGTGGGCGCCGGCTTTGAAAATATTCCCTGGCTCAACAATCTGCTGAACCAGGCTGTGCAGATTATAGGAGGCTGAGATAATGCTAGTTAAACCGGAAAATTTGCGTGGTGCTGCCAATATCTGCAGCGACAGCGGCAAGCGTCCGCTGGCTGCCATGTTCGGCGCAGACGAAACGCTGCAGGGCGGCGGTCTGGCCATCTACTGCCTGTTCTATAATGCTGCCAAACGCGATATCGATGTATTGAAGGCACCGTTCCCGGCGGACGGTCCGCTGGAATATCAATCGCTGACTACGCTGCTGCCAGCTGCTGCCTGGTATGAGCGCGAGCTGCACGATATGTTCGGCTTCGAGCCGCAGGGACATCCCGATATGCGTCCGCTGGTGCTGCATGAGAGCTTTCCCGAAGGCTTCCATCCGCTGCTGAAAAAATATCCCAAGGATTACGATGCACGCGGACAGCGTGAATACGAAATGCTTACCTCTCAGGGCGAAGGCCTCTTTGAGGTTCCTGTAGGTCCTATCCATGCAGGCATCATCGAGCCCGGTCACTTCCGCTTCAGCCAGGCCGGTGAGGCTATGCTGCAGCTGGATGCCAAGCTGTTCTTTACCCACCGTGGTATTGAAAAGGCTGTCGAAGGCCTTACGCCGATGGAAGCACTGCCGATTGTAGAACGCATCTGCGGTGCCTGCAGTGTAGCCAATACGCTGAGCTTCTGTCAGGCGGTAGAAAAATGCTCGGAGGCAGAGGTGCCTTACCGTGCGTGGTTAATCCGTACACTGGCTGCGGAGATGGAGCGCTTGTATAACCATGTGGGTGATACGGGCAATATCTGCGCCGGTGTCGGCTTCTCGCCTGTAATCAGCATGGGCACACGTCTGAAGGAATATCTGATGCAGCTTAACGAAATGCTGGCAGGCAACCGCTTCCTGCGCGGTCTGATTATCCCCGGCGGTGTGCAGTATGATGTTACCGACGCGATGCTGGAGGAGGTTGAGGACGTACTGCGCGAGGTAGAGGCTGTTTATGCCGATATGGTGCATATCATGTGGGAGCAGGCGAACTTCGTCAACCGTATTCGTACCACCGGTAGAGTGCGTCCGGATACTGCCTTTGATTTGGCTATGGTAGGCGTGGGTGCGCGTGCCAGCGGCAGTACCCGTGACAGCCGCAAGGATATCGGCTACGGTATTTATGATGAGCTTGATTTTGAGGTGATTATGGAAACAGCGGGCGATGTCGAAGCACGTATCAAGGTGCGTATCGGTGAGGTTGCCCAAAGCCTGAAGCTGGTGCGTCAGCTTATCAGCAAGCTGCGCCGCAACGCGGAAACGCAGCTGGCGGTTGAGCTGGGCGAGCTTAAGCAGGAGGAAGGTCATTTTACCTGGGGCATCAGTGAATCTGCCCGCGGTGATAATCTGCACTGCCTGCTGCTGGACAAGGAAGGCCGCATAGACCGCCTGTTTGTGCGCAGTGCCTCCTATCCTAACTGGCCGGCGCTGACTGTAGCGGTACAGGGTGACATCATTCCTGACTTCCCGTTAATAAATAAAAGCTTTGAGTTATGCTATGCCTGCATAGACCGCTAAGGAGGTGGCAAGATGTTAAAAATGCTGGAGGCAATTCTTCACGGAAAGATTGCTACCGAAAATATTGATACTACGGGCCACAAGCGTCTGCGCGGTCAGCTGCAGTGCGACGGCAGCTGCGACGGCTGCGGTGCCTGTGCCGCTGCCTGTCCGGTAGATGCAGTGAGTGTGGCTGACGGTAAAGCGAAAATAGATTACAGTAAGTGCGTTTTCTGCGGCCGCTGTGTAGAGGCCTGCGCGCGTAAGGCGTTGGTGCACACGAACCATGATGCTTTGGCGCAGATTCTGGCTGACAGTGCCGTTGAAGTCAGCGAGGCAGTCACAGCGAAGCTGGGACGTTCGCTGCATGTGCGTCATCTTGACGCTGGCAGCTGCAATGCCTGCGATTTTGAGCTGGGTGCGATGAGCAACCCTGTTTACGATTTGCACCGTTATGGTATTGCCTTCGTTGCTTCTCCGCGTCATGCGGATATGCTTATGGTTACCGGCGTAGTTACGCGCAATCTGGAGCAGGCGCTGCGTATGACTTATGCCGCTATGCCTGAACCGAAAATGGTTATGGCCTGCGGTGCCTGTGCCTGCGGCGGCGAAACCTATGGCAGCACTTATGCTGTTGTGGGGCGTGCAGCTGACGTGGTGCCGGTTGATATTGCTGTGCCCGGATGCCCGCCGCGACCGGCTGCGATTATTGTGGCTTTGTGTGCTGCGGCAGATATGCTGAAGGAAAGAATGTAACCTTGTTTTAAAAAAGAATTAATCAGTATGTTATTACACTGATTAATTCTTTTTTTGCATTTTTATACTTGTACTCTGCTGTAATACGTGATAATATATAGAAAATCAGTTGCGTTCGATAAACTGATATGGGGAATACAAATGAGGGGGTTTGAAAAATGATTGTTTTTAGACCGGCAACTTTCGGCGATGTAGAACATATACACAAATTGCTGAATTATTATGCAAAGGAAGGCTTGATGCTGCCACGTGCGCGCAATTCGATTTACGAGAATCTGCGTGATTATATTTTAGCGGTGGAAAATAACCGCCTGTTGGGCTGCGGTGCGCTGCATTTTGTCTGGGACCGCTTTGCGGAAATACGCTCGTTGGCGGTGGAACCGAGCCTGCAGAAAACAGGTATAGGTCGTCAGCTGGTGGAGCATTTGGAAAAGGAGGGCATCGAGCGCGGCGTGACGATGTTTTTCACTCTGACCTATCAGCCGGGATTTTTTGCCAAGTGTGATTATATTGAAACGGCGAAGGATAAGCTGCCGCAGAAGGTATGGAAGGAATGCGTGTATTGTCCGCAGTATCCGTATTGCAATGAGATTGCTTTTATCAAGACAACGGTTGATTACGAGCCGTCGCAAATTAAGTTTTAAATTTTAAGAGCTTCCGGGCGCGTTTTGTCATTGCTGATGATGATGCGCTGCGGGCAGCTCTTTTATTTTTGGGCGTGTAATGTTACAATAATCAAATAGAGTAGAAAAATCGCACGGTGGTTTTGCTGCCGCGGTGTCAGATAAATTTACGGAAAAGAGGTTGAACTTATGAAATTATATTCCTGGAATGTTAACGGTTTGCGTGCCTGCATGACAAAGGGCTTTGCTGAATTTTTGCAGGAGGCAGCGCCGGATATTATTTGTCTGCAGGAAACGAAGATGCAGCGTGAGCAGGCGGATTTTGTGTTCCCTGGCTATGAGGAGTATTGGAACAGTGCGGAGCGCAAGGGCTACAGTGGTACTGCTGTTTTTACGAAGGTTAAGCCTTTGGCTGTTACCTATGGCCTGGGACAGGAGGAGCACGATAAGGAAGGGCGTGTGATTACGCTGGAGTTTGAGAGCTTTTATCTGGTGACGGTGTATACGCCGAATTCCAAGGATGGCTTGGCGCGTCTTGATTACCGCATGGTGTGGGAGGATGTGTTCCGTGCCTATCTGCAGGAGCTGGATGCGAAGAAGCCGGTTGTTGTCTGCGGTGATCTGAATGTGGCGGCTGAGGAGATTGATTTGAAGAATCCTAAGACCAACCGCAAGAATGCGGGCTTTACGGATGAGGAGCGTGCTAAGTTCCGCGAGCTGAAGGCGGCAGGCTTTACGGACAGCTTCCGTTATCTGCATCCGGAGGAGGTTAAGTACAGCTGGTGGAGCTATCGCTTTAAGGCGCGTGAGAAGAATGCGGGTTGGCGTATTGATTATTTTGTGGTTTCGGACAGGATTGCGGATAAGCTGCGGAGTGCGGAGATTCACAATGAGGTTTTCGGCAGCGATCATTGTCCGGTAAGCGTTGAGCTGGATGTGTGAATTTCTGGCGTCGCAATTGTATATCGTTTCAATCAGAGCAATTTCTTAACGCAAATTTCGTGTGGAACCAAGACGAAGCGGCGCAAAACTCGCGCTATGCTGACAAATGCTACTATAAAAATTAGGCATAGCGCTCAGACATTGCGCCCATTCTGTGGTTCCGGACACTTATTTGCTAAAATTGCTATTCATTCCACGATATAACAATTGCTCGTTTGCTGCTTAGATTAGTATAGTTATGTTTCTAGTGTTTTACAGTTGGTGATTAGTATGGATTTTAAAATTCAGGCTCCGTTTGAGCCTGCCGGCGACCAGCCGCAGGCGATTGCCAAGCTGGCGGAGGGCGTGGAGCAGGGCCTGCGCACGCAGGTGCTGCTGGGCGCAACGGGTACGGGCAAGACGTATACGATTGCGCAGGTAATCAATAAGGTGCGCAAGCCGACGCTGGTGATTGCGCATAATAAGACGCTGGCGGCGCAGCTGGCGAGTGAGCTGAAGGCTTTCTTCCCGGAGAATGCGGTGGAATATTTTGTTTCGTATTACGATTATTATCAGCCGGAGGCCTATATTCCCCAGTCGGATACGTATATTGAGAAGGATGCTTCGATTAACGACGAGATTGATAAGCTACGCCACAGTGCGACCAGCGCTTTGTTTGAACGCAAGGATGTTATTATTGTAGCCAGCGTTTCCTGTATTTACGGCTTAGGCGCGCCGCAGGAGTATTATGATATGGTGCTGTCACTGCGCCTGGGGCAGATTATCGACCGTCAGAAGATTTTGCATAAGCTGGTGGAGATTCAATATACGCGCAATGATATTGATTTCAAGCGCGGCACCTTTCGTGTGCGCGGTGACGTGATTGAGGTTATTCCGGCGGCCTACGGTGAAAAGGCTGTGCGCATTGAAATGTTCGATGATGAGGTTGACCGCATCGTGGAATTCGATGTGCTGACGGGCGAGATTCTGGCGCAGCGCAACCATGTGGCGATTTTCCCTGCGAGCCACTATGTTACGAGTCGTGAGAATCTTGAACGCGCTATGAATGATATTCGCGAGGAGCTGGACGAGCGTCTTGATGAGCTGAATAAGCATGGCAGGCTGTTGGAAGCACAGCGTCTGGAGCAGCGTACGAATTATGACCTCGAAATGATGCAGGAGATGGGCTACTGCTCCGGCATCGAAAACTATTCGCGCCATCTTGCGGGACGCAAGGCCGGAGAGCCGCCGTTTACGCTGGTAAATTATTTTCCTAAGGATTTTCTGCTGGTGGTGGATGAGTCGCACGTGACGCTGCCGCAGATTCGCGCTATGTATGCCGGTGACCGCTCGCGTAAGGAGATGCTGGTGGAGCATGGCTTCCGTCTGCCGTCGGCCTATGATAACAGACCGCTGACCTTTGACGAGTTTCAGGCGCAGATTAAGCAGGCGATTTATGTTTCTGCTACGCCGGCGAAGTATGAGCTGGAGCAGGCAGACAATGTAGTTGAGCAGATTATCCGCCCGACAGGCCTGCTGGACCCGCAGATTGAAATCCGCCCGATTAAGGGACAGATTGACGATCTGTTGGGCGAAATCAACAAGGTTGCTGCCGCAGGTGAGCGTGTGCTGGTGACTACGCTGACGAAGCGTATGGCAGAAGACCTGACGGAATATCTGAAGCAGGCAGGCGTGCGTGTGCGCTATCTGCATTCGGAAATCGCCACGATTGAAAGAGCGGAGATTATCGACAGCCTGCGTGCCGGTAAGTTTGATGTGCTGGTAGGCATTAACCTGCTGCGTGAAGGCCTTGATTTGCCTGAGGTATCGCTGATTGCAATTCTGGATGCCGATAAGGAAGGCTTTTTGCGCAGTGATACGGCGATGATTCAGACTATCGGACGCGCTGCGCGTAATGCTCACGGTCGTGTTATTATGTATGCCGACCGTATTACCGACAGCATGCAGCGGGCAATAGACGAAACCAACCGCCGTCGTGAAAAGCAGCAGGCGTACAACGAGGAGCACCACATTACGCCGAAGACGATTTACAAGGAGCAGCGCCAGCTGATTAAGCTGACGAAGGTGGCAGATACAGAAGAAGCCGAAGCCTATGGCAGCAGCAAGAAGCTGAAGCAGAAATCAGCTAAGGAGCTGAACACGCTGGCCCGCGAGCTGGAAAGACGGATGCAGGAGGCGGCAAAGGCGCTGGACTTCGAGGCGGCGGCCGAGCTGCGTGATCAGCTGATTATCGTCAAGGGACAGCTGGGGCAGAAGCTGGTGCCGAAGAAAAAGAAAAAATAATGCCGATGCGGAAGTTTGACTTTTCCTGCTTTGCGTTATATAATATACAAGATATTTTTAATCAAATTCTGTGAAGCGGAGCAGTAGTCTGCAGTATCTTTCAGAAAGTCGGCGGTTGATGCGAGCCGGCAGTTAGGGCAGATGAACTCACCGTGAAGAAGCCGCAAGGAAATGTGCGGACGTGATGCTGCGTTAAGGCTAATTGAGTGGCGGCTGTAGCCGCAATCAGGGTGGTACCGCGAATTTTTCGTCCCTGACCTTCTTTAAGGTCGGGGATTTTTTATTTTCGACCAACAATAATACCTGGGAGGTAATGAAATGATTCAAGAAAAGTATGCTCCCCATGATATTGAAGCTAAATGGCAAAAATACTGGGAAGAAAACAAAACCTTTAAAGTAGAGATGGATAAGGATAAACCTAAATCCTACGTTCTGGAAATGTTCCCCTATCCGTCCGGCAACCTGCATATGGGCCACGTTCGTAACTACTCCATCGGCGACGTAATCGCACGTTTCCGCACCATGAAGGGTTTCAATGTTCTGCATCCGATGGGCTGGGACTCCTTTGGTATGCCTGCTGAAAACGCTGCTATCAAACACAACATTCCGCCTAAAAAATGGACTCTGGAAAACATCGCCAACATGACCCGTCAGCTGAAGGCTCTCGGTCTGTCCTATGATTGGGACCGCGAGGTTACCACCTGCAAGGAAGAATATTACAAATGGACTCAATGGTTCTTTGAGCTGTTCTACAAACGCGGTCTGGCAGTTAAAAAGGAATCTGCTGTAAACTGGTGCGACACCTGTAACACTGTATTGGCTAATGAGCAGGTTATCGACGGCAAATGCTGGCGCTGCGACCATGAGGTTGTTAAAAAGGATCTGAGCCAATGGTTCTTCAAAATCACCGATTATGCTGATGAGCTGCTGAAGGATCTTGACCTGCTGCCGGGCTGGCCCGAGCGCGTAAAAACCATGCAGCATAACTGGATCGGCCGCAGCGAAGGCTTGGAATTCTCCTTTGAAATCCCTGCACTTAACGATACTGTTGCTGTTTACACCACCCGTCCGGATACTGCTTACGGCGTAACCTTCATGGCTCTGGCTGCCGAGCATCCGCTGATTAAAAAGATTTGCGAAAACAATCCGAAGGCTGACGAAATCAATGCCTTCTGCGAGCGTGTACGCAATCAGTCCGAAATTGAACGTACCTCCAGCGAATCCGAAAAAGAGGGCGTATTCACCGGCGTATATTGCATCAACCCGTTCACCGGCCGCAAGGTAGAAATCTGGGTAACCAACTATGTACTGTATGATTACGGTACCGGCGCTGTTATGGGCGTTCCTACCGGTGACCAACGTGACTGGATGTTTGCCGACAAATACGGCATTGAAAAAATCGTTACCATCTGTCCGGTTGGCAAAGAGCTGAAGCTGGAAGAAATGACCTGCGCTTACGAAGAAAAAGAAGGCATGCTGGTTAACTCCGGCGAATTCACCGGCATGGAAATGCACAAGGCTATGAGCGCTATCATGGACAAGGCTGAAGCTGAAGGCTTCGGTAAACGCCGTGTAAACTACCGTCTGCGCGATTGGCTGATCAGCCGTCAGCGTTATTGGGGCGCTCCGATTCCTATCATTTATTGCCCGCACTGCGGCGAGGTTCTGGTTCCGGAAGACCAGCTGCCGGTTCGCCTTCCTGAGGACGTAAGCTTTACTGCCGGTGCTAAATCTCCGCTGGCAACCTCCGAAGAATTCGTTCACTGCAAATGCCCGAAATGCGGTGCTGACGCAACCCGTGAAACCGATACTATGGACACCTTCCTGTGCTCCTCCTGGTACTATCTGCGTTATACCGACGCACACAACGACAAGATGCCGTTTGACAAGGAGCTCAATAACTATTGGGGTCCTGTAGACCAATATATCGGCGGTATTGAGCATGCTATTCTGCATCTGCTGTATTCCCGCTTCTTTGTAAAGGTTCTGCGTGATGCAGGCCTGGTTGATTACGATGAACCGTTCAGCAACCTGCTGACTCAGGGCATGGTAATCAAAGACGGTGCTAAGATGAGTAAATCTCTGGGTAACGTTGTTTCTCCGGAAGAAATTCTTTCCAAATACGGTGCTGATACTGCGCGTCTGTTCATCCTCTTCGCTGCTCCGCCTGAAAGAGAGCTGGAGTGGAGCGACCAGGGCGTTGAAGGTTCCTTCCGCTTCCTGAACCGTATCTGGCGTATTGTACAAGCTTTTGAACCCGTTCTGGCACAAAAGGTTACCGAATACGATCACAGCAACCTGAGCGAAGCAGACAAGGACCTGCGCCGTGTACTGCATAGCAGCATTAAGAAGGTTACCAACGATATCGAAACCCGCTTCAACTTCAACACTGCTATTTCCACTATGATGGAACTGGTTAACGCTCTCTATGCTTATAAAGAAGCTGCCAAAGAGCTGAATGCAGGTCTGGTTTACGAAGCAATTTCCGACCTCATCAAGATGATGAGTCCGTTTGTTCCGCATATCACCGAAGAACTGTGGCGTGGTGCTATCGATGCCAACAGCAGCGTACATGAACAAAGCTGGCCTGAGTGCGATGAAGAAGCGCTGAAGGTTGACAATGTAGAAATCGTTCTGCAGGTTAACGGCAAGGTTCGCGGTCGTCTGACTGTTCCGGCTGAAGCTACCAAGGAAGAGCTGGAGAAGATTGCTATGGCTGACGCTAACGTTCAGGCTCACATCGGCGATGCAACCGTACGTAAGGTTATCTGCGTACCCGGCCGTCTGGTAAACATCGTAGCGAAGTGAGACCCGATTTGTAACGAGCGTAAGCGAAGTTAGAAATCGAAAAGGTCGAACGAATCCCCGTTGCGACCGAACAGGGAGCAAAGGAGGGGGAAGTGAGACCCGATTTGTAACAAGCGTAAGCGAAGTTAGAAATCGAAAAGGTGGAACGAATCCCCGTTGCGAGCGGATAGCGAGCAAGAAGAGGGGGAAAATAAAAGTAAAAATAAAATTTGTCGCGAGCTTTAGTATTACTGGCCACTAACCACTAATAACTAACTGCGACCACCGCAGTTACAGCTGTCCTGCAGCAGGCAGTTTCCGCAGACTGTAGCGCGGACAAAAAAATAAGCAGTGCATGTCAGCAATGACATTATTTAGTAGTACTAAATAACGCTTACATTTTCAGAGTCTCTGAGAATAACGTAATTGTTATTCTTGGGGGCTCTTTTTGTTTTTTTGTGATGTTTATTCAGCGATTAATTTAAAGGAGGCTCCCCTAGGGGGGAGCTGTCACCCGCAAGGGTGACTGAGAGGGGATAGCGTTCAGAAAGAGTTCAAACAATAGAACCCCTCTCCGCCTCGACAAGCTCGGCACCTCTCCCCGAGGAGAGGCTCAGTCTACTGTTGTACGTCATATGAGAGGCTCCCCTAGGGGGGAGCTGTCATCCGCAAGGGTGACTGAGAGGGGAGAATACCTAAAGGAGGATAACTATGTTTAATAATTTATCGGATAGACCAACAAAAGATTTTGCGAAAAAATTACGTAAGGCAATGACTAGACAGGAACTTCATCTATGGTATGATTTTTTACAAAAACATAGGTGTAAGTGGTATAAACAAAAGCCAATAGGTAAATATATTGCAGATTTTTATTGTGGACATGTTAAGTTGATAGTTGAACTGGATGGTAGTCAACATTACGAAGATAAGCATGCGAAATATGATGAAAGAAGAACAGCTTATTTTAATGATTTGGGAATAACAGTAATAAGATTTCCTAATAATGCTATTGATAAAAATTTTAATAGCGTTTGTGATGAGATAGAGAAGGTTGTGTCTGCGTTGGAATTGATTATGAAAACGTGAGAAATAAAACTTTAAAATAGGCTCCTGCTAGGGCTGCTGCATCAGCAATGGTGACTGAGAGGGGATAGAGTTCAGAAAACAGCTGCACAGAAAAACCCCTCTCCGCCTCGACAAGCTCGGCACCTCTCCCCAAGGAGAGGCTCAGTCTGCCGATTCACGTCATATGAGAGGCTCCCTAAGATAGGCTCTAATTTTGGTTCTAAAATATTTTTCAACACCCTAAGGAGGTATCACCATGCAAGCAAAAGTAAAAAAACTGATTTTCATCACTGTTCTCCTCACAGGCTGTATCATCACCAGCCTTATAAGCACCGATGACAAAGCAAAAGCGTTGCCTGGCGGCAGCAGCCTGCCGCAGTCTGCGCAAGGTGCTGTTACATCAAAAGCAGCTCAGGCAAAAACAGTACGCGTGCAGGTGAGCGGCGCAGTGCTGGAGCCGGGAATTTACGATGTGCCTGCCAACTGCAGAGTGGAAGAGGCCATTGCTGCTGCCGGTGGCCTGACGGAAAATGCCGATAGTGAACGTGTCAACCTGGTGCGTAAGGTGCGCGATGGCATGCAGATAAGAGTGCCGGTGCAGAAGACTACACGGACAAGCAGAACTCAGAGGAAAAAGGATCAGGCAAAGTCCGATTTAGGTGAGAGTGCGTTAGGAAAGTCAGGCGGTGCTAAAGCAGGCCCAGGCAGAAACAACAGCATGATGCAGAGCGTGCGCATCAACAGCGCAAGCACCAGTGAGCTGCAGCAGCTGCCGGGCATTGGCCCGGCGCTGGCGCAGCGTATTGTGGAAACAAGAAGCAGCGGGCGGTTCAACAGCGCGGATGATTTGCTGCGTGTGCCGGGAATCGGCAAAGCCAAGTTGGCGAAGCTGCGTGATTATGTGGAGGTAGATTAGTGCTGCAGAAAATACGTTATTTACGCTTATTTTTGCCCTTCATGCTGCTTTGTGTACTGCTCTTTCGTCTGCTTACGGTGCCGCCTTCTGCCGAGCAGCAGCTTGCTGCCTGCTTCGGGCGGCAGCTGGTTGTGCAGGGAGCAGTGGAGCCTTTGAGCGTACGCAGACTGGATGGCTTCAGCAGTGCGGTTCTGCGTTGTCAAAAGGTGTATAGCGATACGGAGCTTGCTTACAGCGGATGCTTGCGCGTGAGCGTGAAGGGTGAGCTGCCGCAGGCAGGCTGTGTAGTGCTTAAGGGAACGCTGGAGCAGCTGGACAGCCTGCGTAACCCCGGAGGCTTTGACGCTGCCAGCTATAACAGAGTGCAGGAGCTGGGCGGACGTTTGAGCAAGGCGCAGCTGCTAAAGACAGAGCCGCAGGTTTTGTGGTGGCAGCGCTTTGCCTTGTGGAACAAAAAGCTGAGCGAGCGCATGGAAGCAGCTGCCGATGGTGAATATGGGGCGCTGCTGAGCGGTATGGTGCTTGGCGGCAGCAGCAGGCTGGATGAAGAAACGCGTGAGCTGTTTACGGATAATGGTCTGGCGCATCTGCTTTCTGTTTCAGGTACGCATATTGTGCTGCTGACAGGTTTGCTGCTTGCTTTGCTGCAGTGGGTGCCGCTGCCCTGGCGTAAGGTTATTGTTATCACTTTGTTGATTGCTTATGCGTTGCTCTGTGGCTTGCGCCCGCCGGTGCTGCGGGCGCTGGCTATGAGCAGTGTACTGCTGCTTGGCGGCAGCGGTGCGGAGCGCGGACGCTTGCTGTGCCTGGTGGCGGCACTGCTGTTGTGCCTGCAGCCGTTATGGCTGGCCGATATCGGTTTTCAGCTATCGTTCGGGGCGGCGGCCGGACTTTTGTGGTTGTTGCCAGTTTGCCAAAGGCTGCTGCCGCAGGCTTTACCTGCGCCGATAGGCGAGGCGGCAGCAGTTTCAATGGCAGCACAGCTGGCTGTGCTGCCGCTGGAGGTTTACTATTTTCACCAATTTTCGCTGATTGCCCTGGTAAGCAATATCGTGCTTGTGCCGGTGTTGGAAATAGCAGCGCAGTTGGCACTCGTGGGTGCGCTGTTGCCTTTCTGCGGTGATTATTTGCTGCAGCTTGCTGCCTGGCTGACAGCGCAGGTGCTGACACAGGCGCGCTTTTTTGCCGACCTGCCGTACAGTACTGTAGTTATCGGCAAGCTTCCTGCCTATTGCTTTGTAATCTATTATGCAGGGCTGTTTGTGTGGGCTGATTTCCCCTGGCTGCAATTTTGGAGCAACAGGGAGCGTCGCTGCATCCTGCTTTTGCATGCCTTGCTGCTTGCCGGGACGCTTGCTTATCAGCAGTATCACACGCTGCCGTTGGCCTGCTATTTTCTGGACGTTGGGCAAGGTGATTGCGCTGTTATTGTTACGCCGTCACAGCATGTGGCAATTATTGATACCGGCGGCTTGAAAAATATCTCGACTGCTACGCGCGTGATTACGCCGTTTTTGCGCTATCTGGGCAAGCGTGAGGCAGATATTCTGCTCTTAAGCCACTATGATTTTGACCACGTCGGCGCTGCGGCGGATTTGCTGCGACAGCTGCGGGTGAAAAAGCTGCTTCTGCCTAACGAAGCGTTGACGGAGGAAAGCAAAAGGGTGCAGCAGGAAATTTTGGCGCAGGCCGGTAGGACGCAGGCGCATGTTGTGCAGAGCGGTGAACGCTATGCGTTGGATGATAATGCGGAGCTTGTTTTAGTTGATGTACCGCAGCAGGCTGTGCCGGGAAACGAAGCCAGCACGCTGGCGGCGCTACACAGCGCGCAGGGCAGCGTGCTGTTTACAGGCGACATGGGGGAAGAACGCGAGCGAGGGCTGCAGCTGCAGCAGTACACTGTGCTGAAGGCAGGACACCACGGTTCGCATTACAGCAGCAGTATGGAATTTCTGGAGCAGGTGCGGCCAAGGCTGACAGTTATTTCCTGCGGGCGCGGCAACCGTTACGGCCATCCGCATCAGGAAACGCTGGAGCGTTTGCAGGCCATAGGCAGCAATGTTGTCAGAACTGATGAATTGGGGTGCATTAAAGTTGTTTTTGACGCAGAGGGAATAAAATGCTATGGCTACGCGGATTTACAGTGAAGCTGTTGTCAAAATATAACTCATAAGTTATAATTAAAGGAGAAGAATTAAGGAGTGAGGAAAGTGAAAAATAGTGCAGTGGGCTATGAATGGCAGGATGTAAGAAAGAATATTTTTACACCGGAAGAAATTTCCGCAAGTGATTTGCGAGTTGCCTTAATTGGTGAACTTATCAAGGCACGTCAGGATAAGGGAATAACCCAAAAGCAATTGGAGCTTTTGAGCGGAGTAAAGCAGCCTGTAATTGCGAGAATGGAAAACGGTACATCTATTCCTAAAATCAGTACAATCTTAAAAATACTTGCACCTTTGGGCAAGACCTTAGCCATTGTACCGTTAGAAAAATAATAAGAGGGAATACAGATGGATATTAAACCGGAAAACCTGATTTCACTATTGCAACAGCATAAGCCGCTGCCGCAGGCGCAGGTACTGCTTTTGTGCGGCGAGGAGGATTACTACCGCAACAGCATTATTGCCGCGCTGCCGGAATATGTTTTTGGCGATACGCCGGAGGCTGACCGCGAAATAACGGTTTTTGACAAGGACACCAATTTGTCCGGGCTGCAGGCGGCCGTCAACAGCTATCCCTTCTTCTGCGGAAAATCGCTGATTTTCCTGAAGGACGAAAAGCTGTGGGCAGCAAAGCCTGCCAAAGCAAATAGCGCTGCAGATGCGCAGGATGATACGGATTCCAAGAAAATGGAGCAGCTGGCGGCGATTGTCAGTGACGTGCCGGATTACTGCCTGTTGGTTATCAGCAGCAAAAAAATGGATAAGCGGACCAAGCTGTATAAGCAGCTCAGAGCAAGCGCGCTGATTTGTCCGTGTGAGCGCATTAAGGAAAGAGATCTTGATGATTGGCTGTATGCGCAGGCGGCAGCATACGGCGCGCATTTTACCAGAGATGCTTTGGCCGCCATCAGCGAATATATTGAGCCAGTAAAGGAAGAAATTCCGCTGGATTTGCTGCAGCAGGAAATCAGTAAGCTGGCAATTTATGCCGCAGGACGCAGGGAATGGACGGAAGAGGATGTACTGAATGTTTTCGCATTGCTGCCAAATGCTTCATCTTTTGCGCTGACCAATTATATTATGGCAGGCAAGCTGAAGCAGTGCCTGGAGCTGTTGGCGAGCGAACGCAAGCACGGAACCTATATCCTGCCGCTCAGTGCAACTGTCGCATTTAAGCTGCGTCAGGTGCTGCGCTATCTGGAGCTGAAGCGCAGAGGCTACGACCAGAAGGGCATTATGGAGGAGCTGGGGATGCGCAGCCCATATGCCTACAGATTTTTGGAGCGCGACAGCAGGCGCTTTGATGAAAAGCGTCTGACGGAAGCACTGCTGGGGTTATCAGATATGAATATCAAGCTGCGTCAGGGAGGACGCGGCTACGAAAAGCTGGAGGAAATTCTTGTCCGCCTGCTTGCCTGACAGCTCATTATCAGAAATTAAAGCTGGACAAAAGCACTTGATGTCTGCTATAATAATAAGACAGTCAACGAGGACTTTTTTGAGTAAGGAAGTAGTATGTCCATGCTTAAAAAGGTCCTTTTTCGTTTATCTTGCAGAAAATATGTAGGGAGCATTTTTCTGCAGCATGATAATTAGGGAGTATTGAGAAAGGAGGCAGCCTTGAGCTGCACTGATCATGAACAACAAAGATTTACTGTACGTAATTAAACCTGAAGAACAAAACGAAAGCACTCTGCGTGAGCTTCTGACTCTGCATCCGGAGATTCAGTTTGTATCTCTGATGGGTGTGGATTTTGCCGGTAATGATACCGACGAAAAAATTCCGATGAAAATTTTCCTTGAGGATATCGACGGCTTTTTGGCAGGCAGCGCAGCACAGACTGACGGCTCCTCCGTTGTGCTGACAGGTATTGCTACTCTGAACGATGCGCGCGTTGATATGAAGGTTGATAAAACCGTTAACTGGTTCGTTGATTATAATTATGAGCATTTTGATGCAGAAAGCGGTCGCATGATCGGTACTCTGCGCATTCCCTGCTATCTGATTCACAACGGCAATCATGTTGATTCCCGTTCTATTTTGAATGATACTCTGGCTTATGTAGAAAAAGAGATTATGGATTTGTTTGCTAAGCATCCGGTAATTGCAGGTCTGGAGCATGTAAATCCTGCTGAGATTGAAAAGCTGCTCTTCACCAGTGCTACTGAGCTGGAATTTTGGGTAAAAACTCCGCGTGAGGACGCACCGCTGGAGGCTCTGAGCTCCTCTCAGGTAATGCAGGAGCAATACTGGCAGCGTACCCGCGGCAATGTGCGTACTGCATTGGAGCAGACTATCCAGACTCTGGAGCTGTACGGTCTGGAGCCGGAAATGGGCCATAAGGAATGTGGCGGCGTTAAAGGTCAGATTGACGGTGCAGGCCATATGACTCACGTTATGGAGCAGCTGGAGGTTGACTGGAAGTTCAGCAGCGGCGTACAGACTGCAGATAACGAGCTGCTGGCGCGTATCATCGTTAAAGAGATTTTCCGTATGAACGGTCTTGAAGTTTCCTTCCAGGCTAAACCGATTCCCGGCGTTGCAGGCAGTGGTGAGCATACGCATGTAGGCATTGCCGCAAAAATGAAAAACGGCAAGATTGTCAACCTGTTCTCGCCTAAGGATATGCATGAGGATTTCCTGTCCGCTGTCGGCTACGGCGCTCTCATGGGCCTTTTGAAAAACTACGAGGTAACCAATCCGTTTATCTCCTGCACTATTGACTCTCTGAACCGTCTGAAACCCGGCTTTGAAGCTCCTGTCTGCATTGTAACCAGCCTGGGCCTGAGCCCGGATAACCCGTCCCGTAACAGAACTATTCTTGCAGGCCTGATCCGCGATTTGGATAACGATAAGGCTACCCGTATTGAAATGCGTTCTCCAAATCCGTACACCAATACCTACATCGCCATTGCTGCCTTCTACCTTTCCTGCCTCGATGGTATCAAGGCTTGCGTAGAATCCGGTAAGGACCTGAAGGCTTTGGAAAAGGAGATTTCCAAGAAGGCCGGCGAAGAGGGTTTCTATCTGGATACCGACCGTCAATACCGTACTGAGGAAGACGTGTTTGAAGATTTCACTGCGGAAGAACGCAGCAAGCTGTTCGGTGAACCGCCTGCTACCGTTTGGGAAAATCTCTGCGCCTTCGAAAAATATCCGGAAAAGGTTGCCGTGCTCACCCAAGGCAATATCCTGAAGAAGGAATACATCGACTCCTTCATGCAGGGTGCGCTGATTCGCTGGAAGACCGAGCTCTTGACTCGTCTGATTCCGGAAAACTATCAGGCTGTTATCGATATGAAACGCTTGCACAATCAGGAAACCTGCACCGACTGTGACCTGGCAATGTGGCGTAAGATCCAGAACCTGCGCGCTAAGCTGGCAAAGGATTCTTTCGAAGAGAAGAGCATCTTCACTGCTATCCGCAGAGCTGTTGCCGAAGGTGATTATGATACTGTTTCCAAGCTCAAGGTTGAGATGGGAGCAACTATGGAAGAGCTTAAGACTCTGTATCACGATTATAAACAAAATATTATTGATTAATTTAGATGCTTCCTGCATGGCTGCTGTACTTAAAGTGCGGCAGCCATTTTCGTTCCAGCCTATGCTAAAGTGCAATTATTGAAAAAATTATGCCTGAAAACTTTCCTTTCAGCTTATTTTTTTGCATGAAACTGTTGAGTTAAACGCTGTTTTGTGGTAAAATATCAAAGATATATTGACAGTAATATTTTCTGCTGTCCAAAGAAAGGCGATGATAGCTGTGGAGCAGGTCAAGGATGTTCCTGCCTATATTCGTCAAATGTACACAGATAATAATTTTATGACTAAATTCGGTGTGCATATTGGTGAGATAAAGTGTGGCAGTGCGGAAGTCAGCATTGACGTTGATCCGGCAAAGCATTTTAATCATCGTGACATTTGTCACGGCGGAGTGATGTTGGCCTTGGCAGACTCCGTTCTGGGTGTTACCGGTGCAAGCGTGGGCGCTGTAGTGGCAACTCTCAATTTCAGCATGAATTTTATCAGAGGTGTCCATGAACCGACTACATTGACGGTACGCAGCCATATTAAGCATGCCGGACATTCTACGATGGTTATTGAGGCTGAAATGACAGACAGCGAAAAGCATTTAATTGGGACGATTTTAACAACTATGTTTGTCGTCGACAGATTTAAAGAGATACCCGCCAAATGGTGAGCTTACCTGAGTTGATTTGGAAGGGAAATGACGCGGAAGACCGCTTGATATCAAGGAGGATATGATGGATTTTGCATTAAACGAGGAACAATTAGAATTACAGGAAATGGTAAGGGAGTTTGTTGAAAAAGAAATTACTCCTTACGCTGCTGAAATGGATGCAGAAAACCATATGCGTGACGGCCTGATTGAAAAGGCTAACGAAATGGGCTTGCTGAACGTTATTGTTCCGGAAGAATTAGATGGCCCCGGTCTGGACAGCATTTCTGTTGCTACCATTTATGAAGAGCTTGGCAAAGGCTGCGCTGGTGTTGCAACCTCTCTGGCTGCTAACAGCCTGGCAACTGTACCTGTTCTGCTGGCTGGTACTGACGAACAAAAGAAAATGTATTGCGATATCCTGAACAATGGCGGTCTGGCTGCTTTCGCCCTGACCGAGCCTGGTGCAGGCAGTGATGCAGGCGGCGTTTCTACCCGCGCTGTACACAATAAGGAAGAGGGTACTTACACTCTGAACGGCACCAAAATGTTCATCACCAATGGTGCTCTGGCAGAAATCTTCCTGGTATTCGCTAATACCCGTAAAACCGGCGGTATCCGTGGTTTGACTGCTTTCATCGTTCCGAAAGACACTCCGGGCTTCTCCGTTGGCAAAAAAGAAAACAAAATGGGCATCCGTCCTTCCAATACTACCGAGCTGGTTCTGCAAGACGTTGTTATTCCTGAGTCCTATCGCGTAGGCCGCGAAGGCGAAGGCTTCCGTATTGCTATGAACACCTTAGACAGCGCTCGTCCGTTCGTTGGCGCTGTTTCCGTAGGTATCGCTCAGGCTGCTCTGGACTGCGCTGTTAAATATGCTAAAGAGCGCCGTCAGTTCGGCCAGCCGATTGCATCCTTCCAAATGGTTCAAGGCATGCTGGCTGACATGGCTATGAAGGTTGAAACTGCTCGCCTCATGGTTCAAAAGGCTTGCTGGATGCGTGACCAGGGCATGGAATTCTCCAAAGAGGCTGCTATGGCTAAATGCTATGCTGCTGATACTGCTATGCAGGTAACCACCGACGCTGTTCAGGTAATGGGCGGCTACGGCTACACCAAAGAGTACCCCGTAGAGAAGATGATGCGTGACGCTAAAATCATGCAAATCTACGAAGGCACCAACCAAATCCAACGTCTGGTTATTGCCAACAAGCTGTTATACTAATAGCTATCATAACGAAGATAAATTTATCGAGAGCTGCTGCACTTTTGTGCGGCAGCTCTTTGTTGTTTTTATTCGTGACAATGGTTTACACGTATGCTAAAATATAAGGATAAAGAGCTTTTAAAGCATAATAAAAAGCAGAATCTTTGCCACAAATCATTTTGCTGAGAATTGGGGGGCAAATAAATTGTTAGCTGATAATTTAAAGCAGGTTCAGGAGCAGATAGCGTCTGCTTTGGACCAGCGTAAAAATAAAGACCTGCTCACAGGAGATAAGGTAACACTGGTGGCGGTGACGAAAAATCATCCGCCTGAAATTATTACCGATATCGAAGCCTTGGGCATTGCCAATGTAGGCGAAAACCGCGTGCAGGAGGCCAAGCATAAGCAGGAGGCCTTGGGTAAGCATGGCTACTGGCATCTTATCGGCCATCTGCAGACGAATAAGGCACGCCAGGCTGTTGCCTTGTTTGACCTTATTGAATCGGTAGACAGCGAGCATTTGCTGGCTGCGATTGACAAAGAGGCGGAACGCATCGGTAAGGTGCAGGATATCCTTTTGCAGCTGAATATTGCCCACGAGGAGCAAAAGTCCGGCCTTGATAAAGAGGATTATCTGGCGCTGCTGCCGAAGCTGCCCGAATACAAGCATGTGCGTTTGCGTGGCCTGATGGTCATTGCCCAAAAATGCGAGGACGTAGAAGCAACCAGACCTGTGTTTGCTGCCGGTTACCGTGCCTTTGCCCGCTTAAAGCACCAGTATCCTCAGGTTGATATCCTCTCCATGGGCATGAGCAATGATTACGCAGTTGCTGTTGAGGAAGGCGCTAATATTGTGCGTGTGGGCACAGCCTTGTTCGGCCAACGTGATTATAGCCTGAAATTTTAAACATAGAGAAGGTTGGTGACGTAATGAAAATTATTGATAAAATCATGAATTCCTTAAGCCTTTACGACGATGATGATGAAATCATTGAAGAGGAAGTTGAAGAGAAGCCTGCTAAGAATGAACCGGAGCCTGCGAAGCCTAAGAAGCGTTTCTTCGGCAGCAAGGAAACACCTGCTGCTGCGCCTGCAGAAGAGCCTAAGCGCGAACGTAAATCTATTTTGAGCTTCAAGAAAAGTGCTGAGAAGGATGCACCGGCTAAAAATGATAAGATGGGCAGCAAAACTATTAATATGCCGATTGCTGACAAGCTGATGACAGTTGTGTTGCTGGAGCCTGTTGATTTCAATGATTCTCCGAAGATTGCCGATTACCTGCGAGATAATCAGACTGTAGTTGTTAATTATGATAAGACAGATAATGTTGTTGCCAAGCGCATGACAGATTTTGTCAGCGGTACTGTTTATGCCATTGGCGGCAGTATGAAAAAGCTGGGACGCAATATTATCATCTGCGCTCCGAAAAATGTAGATATAGATGCTGATGACGAGCACGAATATAATGAGAGGGGAAATAAACCATGGGAGAAATAGCAGTAAAGAAAATTGCTTTTATTGGCGGCGGCGCTATGGCCAAGGCTATTATCAAGGGTATTCTTGGCGGTGGCCTGATTGCACCGGAAATGATTACTGTGGGTGAACCGACTGAGGCACATGCGCGCAGTCTGCATGAAGCATACGGCGTAAATGTTACGACTGATAATAAGGAAGCAGTGAAGGATGCTGATCTGGTAATCTTTGCTGTAAAGCCTCAGGTGGCACCGGTGGCGTTGGTGCCCGAGCTGATGGCTGCGATGAAAAAGGATGCTTGGGTGCTTTCCATCATGGGCAGTGTAACGCTTGCGCAGCTGCATGCTTATGCTCCGGGGTTCCCCGTAGTCCGCACAATGCCGAACACGCCGCTGGCAGCAGGCGCCGGCATGACCGCCATCTGCTGTGATGAGGCGGTAACCGAGCCGATGAAGCAGACTGCGGCAGCAATTTTCAGCAGCTGCGGCGAGATAGAATTTGTAGATGAGAAAGCATTGCAGGCGATTACCGCTATTTCCGGCTGCGGACCTGGCTATTGCTTTGTGATTATCGATGCACTGGCTGACGCAGGCGTGCGTGCCGGTCTGCCGCGTGCGCTGGCTATTAAGCTGGCCGCACAGACAATGGCAGGTAGTGGCAAGCTGTGCGTAGAAAGCGGCTTGCATCCGGCACAGCTGCGCGACCAGGTAACAAGCCCCGGCGGAACGACTATTGCCGGTATCCATGCCTTGGAAAATCATGGCGTGCGCGGTGCTTTTTATGATGCAGTGCAGGCAGTGCTGCAACGAGATAAGGAATTACAGGGGAAATAATTTATGGCAGACAGAGAAAAAATTCTGCGTTACTTCAAAGCCGGCGGTGACGAGCAGCTGGCGGCCAAGCTGTTGGACTTGGCCGAGGGCGCCAATAAATCACGCAAATTCCGTGTGAGCGAGTTTCTTGATCCTCATGCCTATAACGTTGCGGAAATTATTGCGGCGAACTACGAAAATGTGCGTCTGGAAAGCGACGGCGGCTTCAGTAATGCCGAAAGGGTGAAGGCTGCCTTTGTTGCCGATGATTTTTACGGTCAGCCGGATTTCGGCATGGCCTATTTTCTGGCGGCCTGGGATAAGCGCTATTATGATTTGTCGCACCGCGATATTCTGGGTGCGTTTATGGGCACGGGCTGCAAGCGCGAGGCCTTGGGTGATATCGTTTTTGTGCCCGAGGGTGCGCAGTTCGTGGTAGAAAAATCGCTGGTAAATTATCTTACCGGCAATCTGACGCAGATCGGTTCTGCGCCGGTAACGCTTACGGAAATTCCCCGCGAGGAATTGCTGCAGAAGGAAGAAAAGGTTAAGCTGATTAACGCGACAGTCGCTGATTTGCGCCTTGATGCCGTGGCAGCGGCAGGCTACGGCGTCAGCCGCAGCCGTATGGCGGATGAAATCAAAAGCCTGAATGTCAAGGTAAACTGGAAAGAAGCCAAAAAGGCAGCACAGCCGGTGAACGAGGGCGATGTAATTTCCTTCCGCGGCCGTGGACGAGTAGAGATTGAGGAAATCCGCGGCACTACTAAAAAAGGACGCATCAGCGTAACGCTGAAGCGTTATATCTAGGAGGATAAACCATGCTTAATCCGGAGGATTTAAAGAAAAAAACTTTTACCAAGGGTTTTCGTGGCTATGAGGTAGAAGAGGTAGACAAGTTTCTTGCCAAGCTGATTAAGGAATACGAATACCTTTATCTGGATAACCTGGAGCAGAAGGAAACTATCGAGCGCGTCAGCTCCAAGCTGGAATATTATCAGCAGATGGAGGCTACCATGCAGAGCACTCTGGCGGTGGCGCAGGAAACTGCTGACGAGGTGAAGAACGCCAGCGAAAAGAAGGCGGCGCTGCTGGAGAAGGAAACGGCAGTGAAGTGCGAGCAGCAGCTGAGCGAAGCGAAGGCTGCGGCGCAGAAGCTGCATGATGATACCATGGCGCATGCTGAGAATTTGTATAATCAGACAAAGAACAAAACCGATAACATGCTGCAGGCAGCGATGGCTGAATGCAATAAGCTGCGCGAGGAGGCTAAGGCTTATGCAGATAAGCTGCGCAGCAGTGCCGAGGTAGATGCAGAAAAGATGCGTGTTACTACCGAGGATGTCTGCAAGAAGCGTGCCAACAGCGCTGCCAGTGAGGCTAACAAGCTGCTGGAGGACGCACGCAGTGAAGCCGGCAAGATGATGCTGGATGCCAATACTAAATATCGTAAACTGGTGGGAGATGCCGAGGAGCGCAGCCGTAAAATTATTTTTGAGGCTGACGCCAAGGCTGCTATGGCCGAACAGGCTTATAACGAGCAGGTGAAAAAGGCGGCGCTGCATCGTAAAAATATGCTGCATCTGTTGGAAACGCAGGTTGAGCTGCTTAAAAACTATGCCAGTCATAACGAAGAATAGTCGGAGGCTGAATGATGATTATCTTAGTGAGGCATGGTGAAGCGACGCATCATACGCAAAGATTGACCGGCGGCTGGACGGATTCGCAGCTGACCGAAAAGGGAAGGGCGCAGATAAAGGCAGCTGCGGTAAAGCTGGCGAAGGATTTTGCCGGACGTAATTGCAAGCTGCGTATTCTGGCGAGTGATTTGCAGCGCGCTTCCGCATCGGCGCAGATTATCGCCGAGGAGCTTGGCTTTAAGGGAGAAATAGAGCATTGCCGTTTTCTGCGGGAAAAGAATAATGGCATTGCTGCCGGCATGACTGAGGAAGAGGCCAAGAAGCATTTTTGTAAGCCTGCTTCCGAGCAGGAGCTGGATCACCGCAACTATCCAGGCGGTGAAACACGCAATGAGTTCTATCGCCGTAATGTACATGGTTTGTGGCATTGTGCGGATGTCGATAAGGAAAATCTGCTGATTGTTGCGCATAAGGGCACGATTCAGAATATTATTTTCCGTTGGCTGGGAATGGATATGCAGCAGGTGGCGGCGTTTAACTTTTCGGTTGATGTGCAGCCTGCCAGCGTAACTGTTCTGGGAATTAACAAATGGCATGAGCATGCTGTTTTCCGCCTGAATGACGTTAGTCATCTGACGCAGGGAAAGGGCTTTGGCGTGTTTGAGTTTAAGTACGAGAAGTGAATAAGGCTGTGAATGACCGCTTGGGTGCTTTGGGAAAGCGCTTAAGCGGTTGTTTTTGTGTTCTCACTATATTACTCGCCTTTTTGGGGCAATTTTTACTACACCTCAAAAAAATTTTTTATGGTGTAGTAATTTTGGGGTATTTTTCCCGAGTATATAAGTGAATCTTCTTTTTCGCTCTTTCTTTTGTTGGGTTTCTTTCTCGCTTTTTCTTCTGCGTTGATAAAAGCTACTAGCGTAGCTAGTAGTAACCTTGTTCCTTAGAGTACTACCTAAAGGATAGACGTAAAGTACGGTAGAAGTAGAGCGTAGGGCGCAGGGGGATTTTATACTGTGCCGTAAGTATGGGCGTGGGGGAGAACTTAAGTATTGTTGCTAATTATCCTAAAGAATGTTAATATAAAGGTGATTAAAGGCAAAGAGCAGAGAGCGTGTTGTTAGCAGCTTTTTTGGGGAATTTTATGTTGTTGTAATAACATATACATGGATGACGAGGAGCGGATTGTTATGCAATGCAAGTACTGTGGACAAACGATACCGGATAACGCCAATTATTGTTCTGGTTGTGGAAGAGCTGTGCATGAAGAAGCAACTGAGGTAAAGCGGGAAAGTAAATTTTGGGAGCAGGGCTGGTTTGCTGTTTTAATGCTTTTTATCTTCTGGCCGGTAGGATTATATTTGCTGTGGCGGCATCATGGATTTTTTGCCAAAACGATAGTTGGTATTTTTCTTTTAATAATTTTGCTGGTTTTTATTACAGCTTTAGGAAGTAGCTTACATATCGGCAAATCAGATAACTCTTTTGTGAAAATCACTAATAGTGTAGTTGCTGACAGTATTCCCAGCCAAAAAAAGTTCAATGAAATATTGGCCCGCTATAATCAAAACGAAAGAAAATCCATGACAGAGCTTGAGAAAGCGGAATTCAATAAATCATACGAAAAGGAATTCAATGAATTTTTTAAAGACGGTTATGTAAAAAAATGGTGTGCCAAGGTTGATAGCATCGAATCGGAAAAATCTGGGATGGCCGCTTATGTAAAGCTAAGCTGTGATTTTCCTGAAGCGGAATATACTGTTGCAACAAAAAGATATGCCGCAGATGAAATGTTAATCTCTGCCGACAGCGAGCTTTATAAAAAGATTATGCCTTTGAAAAGAGGCGACGTTGTAATTTTTTCCGGCAAGCTGATGAGTGGCGATTATAGTAAAAAAATAGTAGATTTGACAACTTCTTACGGATATATGGATAAAAAACTCTATATTAAGTTTACGGACATAGAAAAATTGGCTACTAAAGAGTAAATTTGAGAAGCAAGAAAAACTCATTGACTTCTTGCTACAGCTAATGTATAATATTAGCGTTTATTGATATTTGCTAACGCGATGAAAAAGACAGTAGCTTGCGGCGCAGGTTAAGCGAGCCGGGGTATGGTGCAAGCCCGGACGAAGTAAAGCAGGTGAAAATCACTTTGGAGCGGATGCGGCGAACCTGAGTAGCTGCATACGGGAGCGCCCGATATTGCGCACACGAGTGGCGTGCGGCAAAGGCTGTCGTCATGAGGGTGGTACCACGGAGTACACGTTTGTTAATGATGCATGATACGCAAGCGTATTAATCGTTGTTAGTCTACAGCTTCGTCCCTTATCTGAGGGACGAAGCTTTTTTATATTGTTAATTTTTTTGTTTAATAAAATTGGAGGTTATTAGTAATGGACTATGGTAAAACACTGAATCTGCCCGAAACAGAGTTCCCTATGCGTGCCGGTCTGCCGCAACGCGAACCTGATTTCCTGAAATTCTGGGAAGAAAACGATATTTATGGCAAAAAGCAGGCTCTGCATGCAGGCCACAAGAAATTTGTTCTGCATGACGGCCCTCCGTATGCAAACGGCAAAATCCACATGGGTCATGCCCTGAACAAAATCTTAAAAGATATCATCATGAAATACAAATACGCTCAAGGCTTCGACACCCCGTATGTTCCCGGCTGGGATACTCACGGCATGCCGATTGAGCATGCTGCTATCAAAGAGCTGGGCCTGAACCGCAATGAGCTGGATCCGCTGACTCTGCGCCGCAAATGCCACGACTTCGCTTTGCAATGGGTTGATATCCAACGCGAAGACTTCAAACGTCTGGGCGTTCTGGGCGATTGGGAAAACCCGTATATCACTCTGCATCACAGCTTTGAAGCTGAGCAGATCCGTGTATTCGGTACTATGGCTAACAAAGGCTATATCTACAAAGGCAAAAAGACCGTTTACTGGTGCCCGCACTGCGAAACTGCTCTGGCTGAAGCAGAAATCGAATACGGCGAACAAAAAACTCCGACTATCTTCGTAAAAATGCCGCTGGTAAAAGACAACGGCCAAACTCCGGAAGCTGCTAAAGGCAAAAAAGCTTACATGGTAATTTGGACCACCACTCCGTGGACTATGCCTGCCAACGTTGCTGTTGCTCTGAACCCTGCTCTGGAATATGCCTGGGTTGAATGCGAAGGCGAAGTTCTCTTCATGGCAAAAGACCTGCTGGCTCAGGTTGGCGCTGTCTGCCACAAGGACCTCAGCAATATCCTCGGCACTACTCTTGGTAAGGATATGGAATATGCTGAATGCGTGCATCCGTTCCCTGAATACAACAACCGCCGTTCTCTCGTAGTTATGGCTGATTATGTAACTACCGAAGCTGGTACCGGTTGCGTACATACCGCTCCTGGTCACGGCGATGTCGACTTTGAAACCGGCCTGAAATACAAGCTGCCGATTCTCTGCCCGGTTGATTCCCAGGGCAAGCTGACCGAAGAAGCCGGCGAACGCTTCAAGGGCATGTTTGTATTCGATGCTAATATCCCGGTACTGAAATATCTGGCTGAGCTGAACTGCCTGCTGGGCAAAGAAAACATTAAGCACCAATACGCACACTGCTGGCGCTGCAAAAACCCGATTATCTTCCGTGCAACCTCTCAATGGTTCGCTTCTATCGACGGCTTCCGTGATGAAGCACTGAAATCTATCGACGATGTACAGTGGATTCCTTCCTGGGGCCAACAACGTATCCATAACATGGTTAGCGACCGTCATGACTGGTGCATCAGCCGTCAGCGTGTATGGGGCGTTCCTATCCCGGTATTCTACTGCGATAACTGCGGCGAGCATCTGATTAACGAAGCTACCATCGACTCCGTTGCCAACTGGTTCGAAAAAGAAGGCAGCGATGCATGGTGGGCTCACACTGCAGAAGAGCTGCTGCCGGAAGGCACTGTCTGCCCGAAATGCGGCGGTAAGCACTTCCACAAAGAAAGCGATATCATGGACGTATGGTTCGACAGCGGTTCCTCTCATATGGCTGTTGCCGCAAAGCGTCCGGAGCTGTCCTGGCCGGTTGCTATGTACCTCGAAGGCAGTGACCAGCATCGTGGCTGGTTCCAGTCCTCTCTGCTGACTTCCGTTGCTGTTGCAGGCCGTGCTCCGTACGAATCCGTACTGACTCATGGTTACGTAGTTGACGGCGATGGCCGCAAGATGTCCAAATCCGTAGGTAACGTTATCGTTCCGCAGGACGTAATCAAACAATACGGTGCTGATATCATCCGCCTGTGGACTGCTTCCTCCGATTACAAGGCAGATATCCGTATCTCCCCGAAAATCCTGAAGCAGCTGGCTGAGGTATATCGCAAAATCCGTAACACCATCCGTTACATTCTGGGCAACACCAACGATTTCAACTATGAAACCGATGCTGTTCCGTTCAACGAAATGCTGGAGCTTGACCAATGGGCTCTGATGCATCTGCAGCTGCTGAAGAAGGAAGTTACCGCTGCTTACGAAAGCTATGATTTCCATGTACTGTATCATGCAATCCACAACTTCTGCACTGTTGAAATGTCCAGCTTCTATCTGGATATCCTCAAAGACCGCCTGTATGCTTACAAGGCTGACAGCAAAGAGCGTCGCAGCGCACAAACCGCTATGCATGAAATTCTCATGGACCTCATCGTTATGCTGTCCCCGGTATTGAGCTTCACTATGGAAGAAGTATGGCAGTTCATGAAGAAACCTGCTAATGCTCCGGAATCCGTACAAATGCTGCCCTGGCCGGAGGTTAAGGAAGAATACATCAACGAAGAGCTGGAAACCAAATGGGATAACTTCATTGAAATCCGCAGCGAAATCACCAAGGTGCTGGAGCTGGCTCGTCGTAACAAACAAATCGGTCACTCCCTGGACGCTAAGGTTGAGCTGCACGCCGAAGGCGAAGCACTGGCTATCCTGAAATCCGTAGAAAAAGACCTGGCAACTCTGCTGATCGTTTCTCAGGCTGTTATTGTTGAAGGCGCTGCAGAAGGTGCTGAAGCAACCGGCCGCGAGGACCTGAAGGTTACCGTTGCTGCTGCCGAAGGCCACAAGTGCGAGCGTTGCTGGATTTACAGCGACGAGGTTGGTCAGGACGCTGAGCATCCGACTCTGTGCAAACGCTGCGCTGAAGCAGTTAAAGATTGAGTATAAGGCATCATCTTTGCATAAAGCTGTAGCCGAAATAAAATAAAAGCTTAAAGCCGTCGTATCATGTAAATTTTGCTGATACGGCGGCTTTTTTGCTACAAATTTTACAAAAAATTATTTTGCTTTATTGCCTATGTATGGTACAATACTGTTAATATTATATATTTTACGGAGGTGAAACTGTTTTTCTGCAATCTGCAGGATTACAGAGATTTTTGGACTATCTCATATGTTTGTTTAATGTTATAGCGATTTTATTTTTGGTGGCGCTGAACGGCTTTTTCGTTGCTTCGGAGTTTTCTATTGTCAAGGTGCGCCCTTCGCGTCTTGATGCGCTGATTAAAGAAGGCAATACGCGGGCAGAAAGCGCTAAGCAGGTAACGGAGCATCTTGATGCCTATCTTTCGGTTACGCAGCTTGGCATAACCATTGCTTCGCTGGGCTTAGGCTGGATCGGCGAGCCGACAGTGGCTAAGCTGATGCATCCTGTATTTAACCTGTTGCAGTTGCCGCCGCAAGTTGAGCATACAATAGCCTTTGTTGTCGGCTTCGGTGTTATCACCGCTTTGCATATTGTTTTAGGCGAGCTGGTGCCTAAATCTCTTTCCATCCAAAAGACGGAGCAGATTGTTCTGTTTGTGGCAACACCGCTGATTCTGTTTGATAAGCTGATGTATCCGGCGGTGTGGTTCCTCAATCACGTTGCCAACTGGGTGCTGCACAAAATGGGCGTTGAGGCTGCGAGCGAGGCGGAAGAGGCGCACAATGAGGATGAGATCCGCATACTGATGGAAGAAAGCCACAAGCATGGCTATATTGATAAAACAGAGCTTACTTATCTGGATAATGTCTTCGACTTTTCCGACCGTCGCGCCAGTGACATCATGGTGCCGCGTACCGATATGATTTGCCTGTATCTGGAGGATTCCTGGGAGGATAATATCAAGACGGCGCTGGAGGAGCGCATGACGCGTTATCCTATCTGTGATGAGGACAAGGACCACATTATCGGCTTTTTGCATATCAAGGATTTGCTGCGCAGCTTAAATGCCGGCGAGCGTCCTGATTTGCGCAGTCTGGCGCGTAAGGTGCTGCTGGTGCCGGAATCTCTGCCTATCAGCAAGCTGCTGCGCATTCTGCAGAAGCATCGCAGCCAGCTGGCAATCCTGGTTGACGAGTACGGCGGTACCGCAGGTATGGTTACCGTTGAGGATATCCTGGAGGAAATCGTAGGCGAGATTCAGGATGAGTTTGACGAGGAACGTCCGGAGGTAGAAGAAAAGGGCAGCAAAACCTATTCTGTCGACGGCAAAATGCTGTTGGAGGATGTTAACGATACCTTCGAGCTGGCTTTGGACACCGAAAACTGTGATACTATCGGTGGCTGGGTTTACTCTCAGCTTGATTATCCGCCTAAGGTGGGGCAGAAGGTGCAGACACCTGCCGCTGCCTTTACGGTAGAAGAGATTGACAAGATGCGTATTGTGCGTGTCGGTATCCAACTTTTGCATGAGCCGGAAAAGATTCACGAGGAGCTTCAGGAAGAACACCTGGAGGATGTAAAATAATATCTGCATAAAAAGAGAGCACGCTGAGAATTTTCTCAGCGTGCTCTTTAGCGTTCATGCTTATAAATCGTGGAATTTCATACCGATGTTGCTGTGACGCAGGAAGTTAAGAGTTACCTCAGGGAAGGAGGCGTAGCTTAATACGTCTTCAATTGGTGCGTTGGGGAAGCCTTCCTCAGCCAGCTTTTCGCGCAGCTTTTTCATCTGCGGCGGAATATCGTCGGCGGGACGGTGGTCGATTTGCGGTGCGTCACCAATGGCCAGACGTTTAACCTCAGGGTCAATCGGTCCCGGAGTGCGGCCGTATTTGCCAAGAATCAAATCCTTAACCTCGCGGGGAATCATCTTGTAGCGTCCGAGTGCAACATTCAATACGGACATAGAACCTACAATCTGGCTTGTAGGAGTAACCAGCGGCGGATAGCCAAGCTCAGCACGTACGCGCGGCATTTCTTCAAGCAGTTGCGGGTATTTGTCGGCAACGCCCATTTCCTTCATCTGGTTCAGCAGGTTGGAAAGCATACCGCCAGGAATCTGGAAGGTGAGCACTTTGGGATCGATGGGGATATTGGCGTTCAGGTTGAAATCATGGATAAGGTTTTTACGTACGTCTTTGAAATAGTCAGCTAAAGCATTGAGCTCAGCAAGCTTGATGCCCGTAGCATAGGGAGTGTCCTCCAACGTAGCTACCAAAGCTTCGGTGCAGGGCTGGCTGGTAGATTCGGAGAAGGGAGACAGCGCAGTATCAATCATATCCACACCGGCTTCCACAGCTTTAAGGTAAGTCATATCACCCATACCGCTGGTGAAGTGTGTGTGCAGGTCGATAGGCAGGTCAAGCTCCGCCTTCAGGCTGCGGATAAGGCTTTCAGCAGCGTAGGGACGCAGCAGGCCTGCCATATCCTTAATGCAGATGGAATCTGCGCCCATCTGTGCCAGTTCCTTACCTAATTGAACAAAGTCTTTATCCTGATGGTAGGGACTGATGGTATAAACAATACAGCCTTGCACATGTGCGCCTGCTTCTTTAGCGGCACGCATAGCGCATTCCAGGTTGCGGGTATCGTTGAGAGCATCGAAAATACGGATGATGGATACGCCGTTGTCAACAGAGCGGTTAACAAATTCACGTACAACATCATCGGCATAATGGTTATAGCCCAAAATGTTCTGACCGCGCAGCAGCATTTGAATCGGTGTTTTGCGCAGATGCTTTTTGAGTGTGCGCAGACGCTGCCAGGGATCTTCATTAAGGAAGCGCAGGCAGGAGTCAAAGGTGGCGCCGCCCCAAGCCTCCAAAGCATAGTAGCCGGCGTTATCCAGCTGTTCCAATGCCGGCAGCATATCGCTGATGCGCATTCTTGTGGCAGCAAGCGACTGGTGGCCGTCACGCAGGACGGTTTCAACTATTTTTACGGGTTTCTTCTCCATGGCAGTACTCCTTTTATTAGTTTAGTATAGTTCATTTTTGAAAGCTTATTTATAGCTGTAATTATTATAGCATAAATCGGTATTCATGTATACAGTATACGGAAAGTCTGAAAATAAAAATGGTGGCCACGCCCGGTGACCACCATCAAAGCTATTTAATTACGTGTAGTAGGCTGGTTGCTGACAACAGGCTTGCCCATAATTTCGTTAACGCGCTCTTTCATGCTGCGTTTCCTTTTAGTAGGCTGGTTGCTTACTACTGGCTCCTGAGCAGTATTGCCATCAGTTGTGACGGAAGCTGGAGCCTGTTTGTCCTTATCCTTGTCTTTATCCTTATCGTTATCTTTGTCCTTATCCTTATCATCCTGCTTGATTTCCGGTTCCGGCGGAACTGCTACGCCCGGATTGCTGAAGCCGGTGCGTGGAGTGGAAGCTAAAGCATTGACCATGAAATCATGCCAGATAGAAAGCGGAGCACCGCTGCCGTACATACGGTTCATGGATTTGTTATTGTCATCACCAACCCATACAGCAGTACTGAGGTCAGGAGTGTAGCCAACAAACCAGGCATCGATGTAGGTATCGGTGGTACCGGTTTTACCTGCTGCCGGACGGCCGATTCCCATACCGCCAGCAGTACCACTAATAAGAACATCCTGCAGCATATTAGTAGTCAGATAAGCGGATTCAGCGTCAATAACGCGTTTAGGATTAGGCTTAGCTTCGTACAGAACCTTGCCCTCGCGGTCAACAATCTTGAGCAGAGCAATAGGCTTGCAATACATACCATTGGTTGCCAGAACGCCATAGGCTGATGCCATTTCCAGCGGATTAACACCCTTGCTGAGACCGCCAAGTGCCATGGCAAGATTGGAATCACTATAGGCACCGGAATCTACCAGAGTGCTGATGCCCATCTTTTCAGCATTGGCGATAATTTTGCTTACGCCAACCTCCTGGGCTAGCTTAACAGTAGGCACGTTTATGGAACGAATCAGCGCAGTACGCAGGCTGACCTTACCATGCCATGCTCTGTCGGAGTTCTGCGGTTTCCAGCCGGGAGAGAATTCTTCTTCCTTATCTTCAATGACACTGGCCGGAGAATAACCGTTCTGCATAGCAGTCAGGTAGACAAAAGGCTTGAAGGCAGAACCGGGCTGACGTACTGCAAGAGTAGCACGGTTGAATTTATCCTGGCCGCGGCCGCCGATCATAGCTTTAACGTAACCGGTATGCGGGTCAACGGCAACCAGAGCCATTTGCGGCTGAGTCAGCTTCTTACCGTCTGTATAATAGCCCGGCAGATGCTTCATAGCATTTTCTGCAGCCTTCTGCATATCTGGGTCTAAAGTGGTATAAATCTTAAGACCGCCCTTATAGAGAGCGTCTGCACCAACCTCTTCGATAACCTTTTGGGTAATCATATCGAAGAAATAGGAGCGGGGATCGGAATTGGTTTTATGAGTGGTGCTGAAGACAAGCTTTTCAGCCTTGGCAGCATTACCGTCGGCAGCAGAGATAAAACCATATTTGACCATTTGGTCAATAACAAGCTCCTGACGATTTTTGCTTTCCTTAGGATTTTCAAAAGGATTAAAATAGTTAGGGCTTTTAGGAATTGCTGCCAAAGTAGCAGCTTCAGCGATATCCAGATTCTGAACATGCTTATTGAAGTAATACATGGAAGCACTTTCAATACCGTATGCACCCTGACCGAAATAAATCTGGTTCAGATACATAGTGAGGATTTCATCCTTAGTATATTTGTGCTCAAGCTCCTTGGCAATAAAAGCTTCCTTAATTTTACGGATGATGGAACGTTCTTGGGTAAGGAAAGCATTCTTTGCCAGCTGTTGGGTAATGGTACTGCCGCCCTGTACTTCGTGACCGCTTAATGTAGAAAGCAGAGCACGTGCTGTGCCGCGGTAGTCAATACCACCGTGTTCATAGAAGCGATTATCTTCAATAGCAATAAAGGCACGCTGCACATGCTTAGGAATCTTATCAATAGTAACAGGTACTCTGCGTTCTTCCGAAAGCGTAGTATAGATTGCGTTACCATTGATATCGTAGAACTGTGAAGCAGCGTCCGGAATCAGTGTTTCATCCATATTAGGAGGTGCAAAAAGACTGGAGAAGCCATAAAGCACTGATGCTCCCATAATAATGAGGCAAACAACACTGATGACAATGAATTTTAGTACTTTAAACATTTTCTACCTCTTCTTCATTATATTGACTGTGTAGCCATTTTATCTGGCTACATTTAGAAGTCATCTTATTATAGCATTTTCAGACTGCTTTGTCATAGAATAATCTAAAAGTTGGCATATTAATTTTGAAGAAAGGTAACTATATGCAAGATTTATGATAATTTGAGAGGAAGCACGAAGCTTTGCGCAAGATAAAAGCGGTAATGTAACAAGCAAAATTTGAGAAAAAATTTCTGAAGCAGAGAAAAAAAATTACTGATTTTGAGCGTTTTTTTGAGAAAAAACAGCTAAAAATCCTACTTTTTTTGAGATTTCTTGAAGAAATTTTAATGCCGATAAAGGCGATAATCAAGCATGTTTCTTTTTCCACGAATCCTAGTGTTTCACTAAAAAATCTCAAAAAAGTGTCGAAAAAAGTGTTGACATAACCTAGGGCACGTGGTATTATATACAAGTAGACGCGATACGGCAACAAAACAAAAGCCAAAATTGCTAGGCACTGGCAAAGAGAAATTGCTTAGATTCAAGGAAACTCGAGCTGAGCGAGCGAGATAATACTTATAGTATATCGAACGAGCGAGGCGATGGGTTGACGCAGAAGATGACAATTTATCGAAGCCAGAAACTGAACCTTGAAAACTGAACATTGAACCTAGAAAAAAGCGAATGTGCGGGTCG
>ERZ1026776.62-NODE-62-length-77642-cov-15.109477_pt1 | contig 77642 bp, 68 predicted proteins | sample MGYA00380125_ERZ1026776 | MGnify/ENA primary metagenome ERZ1026776 (study PRJEB33269, sample SAMEA4719761) | human gut metagenome | biome: human-associated habitat; feature: organic feature; material: feces | place: Cameroon | collected 2013-10 ...
AGCGCTCGTTGATGCCGCACTCCTTCACGTCGAAGGAGAAGAAGCCCTGTGCATCGACACAGCCGTTGGTGATGACCTTGACCTTCTTGCCCTCGATGAGCAGAACGACGGTGTTGACACCTGCGTTATCGGCCTTCTCAGCCAGCTCGCGGGTGATCTTGCCGTTGGCCTCGACGATCAGCTCGCCGGTCAGAGGAGCAACGATGTTCTCAGCAGCCACGAAGCCGGTGATGCGGCGGGCCAGAGACAGCTTTTTGTTCATCTTGTAGCGGCCGAAACGAGACAGGTCGTAGCGGCGCGGATCGAAGAACAGCATGTTGATCTGGCTGGTAGCGGACTCGACCGTGGGAGGCTCGCCCGGGCGCAGCTTGCGGTAGACTTCCAGCAAGCCCTCTTCTTTGTTCTTGGTGGTATCCTTTTCCAGCGTGGCGAGGATGCGCTCGTCATCGCCGAAGAAGTTCAGGATCTCCTCATCGGTGGACAGACCCAGCGCACGGCACAGCACGGTGACGGGCAGCTTGCGGTTCTTATCGATGCGGACATAGAATACATTGGAAGCATCGGTCTCGTACTCCAGCCATGCACCGCGGTTGGGGTTCATGGTCGCGCTGTACAGATCGTTGCCGACTTTATCTTTGGCATCTCCGTAGAATACGCCGGGAGAACGGACCAGCTGGCTGACGATCGCACGCTCAGCACCGTTGATGACGAAGGTGCCGGCATCGGTCATCAGGGGGAAATCGCCCATGAAGATCTCCTGATCCTTGACCTCACCAGTCTCCTTGTTCAGTAGACGAGCCGTCACGCGCAGGGGGGCAGCGTAGGTCACGTCGCGCTCCTTGCACTCCTTGATGCTGTACTTCGGTTCCTTATCCAGACGGAAGTCCACGAAGCTCAGTGCCAGATTGCCGGTGTAGTCCTCAATCGTGCCGATATCGTGGAAGACCTCCTTCAGGCCTTCGTCCAGGAACCACTGATAAGAGTTCTTCTGGACCTCGATCAGGTTCGGCATACTGATGACTTCGTCGATGTGGGAGAAGCTCATGCGCTCGGTTTTGCCGAGCTTTACGGGCTTGACTTTCATCATAAAATCAACCACTCCTTACTTTTATATTCTACGGATGTTGCGTTATACGGGTCGAATTTGAGCAGACACACATAAATCGACCCGTATCCTCCAAGGAAGTTCGGCGTTTTTCACAAACTTTTCGTTCCAGACCGTTCAGCCTGTCGAATCGAAGCTTCCTTTTTGGCGCACTAGGCCATTATGTGATACTAATGTAGTATACACCCTAAAAGCCTTGTTGTCAAGCCATTTTTCGCATTTCAGGCCGATTTTTTTGTCAAGCCCCCGCTTTTATCGTACACACGGAAGCGTGTAAGCTTTGCGTGTTTTAGGGGTTGATTTTTGAGTTTTGCACGTTCTCACCAAAAACACCCTTGTGCATTTTGTATAGGTTGGCTCTTGTGTTTTGGGTAAAGGAAAAGCACCCCGGCCGACCGGAGTGCTTCGCGCTTATTTTCATAGTTCCAATCGGATCAGCAAACCCTCCTGAAGAGATTCAACATAAAATGCTTTTGCTGTCTCTCCAAATTCAGCCGTTTCTTCGGCGCTGTATGGATGGAACACCATCCCCTTCCATTTTCCCTCCGTGAACTGATAGTCGCCTTCTTCGGTCACCGTATGCGGTTCCTTTTGATACTCTTCATCCAGCCCGTCAAGGGTCAACAGGATGATCCCGCCGGGTTTCGTGATACGGCACAATTCCCGGACCGCCTGTTTTGCTTCTTCCTTTGGGATGTGGTCCAGCACATCTCTGCAAACAACAGCATCAAACTCGTTGTCAGGATATCCCGTTTTCAGCACGCTGGCCGCTCTCAGTTCTGCGGTCAGCTCGCTCTTTTCTAAAAGGCCCTCTGCGATTTCGACCGCCCTGCTGGAAACATCAAAGCCCTTTACCGTGAACCCCTGCTGAGCCAATCTCCGCACATACGCGCCGCATCCACAGCCAGCATCACAAACGGTCTGCGCCTTTCTGCTCTTCAGCGTTTCTAGGATAGGGTCCACCTGTTCTTTCCGCTCCGCATACTCCATTAAACGCTTTTCGTCGATTCTCTGCCAAGAACTTTCCCAAAAGTCTGTGTGCATATTTGTTTCCCCTTCTACCAAAAGAGGCATCGGTTTTTCTCCGATGCCTTTTTGTTTATAACGTGATCTTCAGTTCTTCCATCAATTTCTGGCGATAGGCCCGGTCCTCTGTCGCGCGGCGGATGTCCTCCATCCGTCCGCATTCCAGAAGTTTCTTGACAAGGAGTGCAAACAGCTCTTCTCCCTGCTGGGTCCCGCGCTGCATTCCAATTTCGATTCCTTTATCGACTCCTCGATTCTCAACACGCTCCAGAACTTCACACATATTCTGCGGACCTCCTTTCTGTTGGTCGTTCCATACATCTTCAAAGCGGTGGTCGCCCGTCATCACGCTCAGAAGCTGTAATGTCTCCTGCACATGCTTCATGGTCTGCGCACTGGGCGTATAATCATCTTTTTCGCGTTTCTGCACAAAGTAATCCGCCACGATTCGAAAATCGCTCTGGAACATCTCCACTTGCTCATGCGTCAGATAAGCGATCTCAAACAGATTGATCTTATAATCGTTCACGAACGGCCTGAACTTTTCCGGAACGTCCACGCGTTCCAGAAGTGACTTCGGCTGGTTCCAATGCTTTTTGTGCCCAAAATACAGCACCAGCGTGACCACTGGATACCGAACGCCCGCTTCTTTTTCCAAAAGCTGTGCTCGATATTCTGCGCCGTCATAGCCGATCACTCGAAGCGGCATATCCGGGTCCGCACCCGTTTGATTTTCCACGCCGATACAAGCCAGACGGATCTGTTCTTTCTTCCAGCGCTTGGCAACATCCCTCTCGATCTCATGGATCTTGCCATCTGCTTTATAATAGGAACGCGGGGCCTGATCTTCCAGTTCTTCCGGCTTCAGCACCTCTTCGCCGTGAAACAGCAGTACATTTACAATATCCGAAAACACGTCATTGTATGCTTCCAGAATCTTTTCGGTCGTATCCTTTTCTGCCATTTCGTCACCCCGCTTTTTGATTTTCTGTATTACTATTTTAGCACGAAACGGCGATTTCTTCAATAACTACGAAAAAGCACCCCGGCCGACCGGAGTGCTTTCCCACAAACCTTTATTCCAAATAATCCCTCAGCCGTTTTGCCCTGCTGGGGTGGCGGAGCTTGCGCAGCGCCTTTGCTTCGATCTGCCGGATGCGCTCCCGGGTCACGTTGAACTCCTTCCCCAGCTCTTCCAGCGTGCGGGCCTGTCCATCCTCCAATCCGAACCGCAGGGTCAGCACTCGCTCTTCGCGGGGCGTCAGGCTTTTCAGGACGTTCATCAATTCCTGCCGGAGCAGCTGCCGCCCTGCTTCGTCTACCGGGATTCCGGCTTCCTCATCCTGAATAAAATCTTCAAGGTGGGCGTCCTCTTCCTCGCCAACCGGCGTTTCCAAACTGATCGGCTCCTGCGCCAGCTGAAGCAGCTCCCGCACCCGGTCCGGTTCCATTTCCAGCCGAACCGCGATCTCTTCCGCCGTAGGCTCCCGGCCGTTCTTGCGCAGAAGCTCCCCTGCTGTCTTTTTGACCCGGTTGATGTTCTCCACCAGATGCACCGGGATGCGGATGGTCCGCCCCTGATCGGCGATGGCGCGGGTGATGGACTGCCGGATCCACCACGTCGCATAGGTCGAGAACTTGAACCCACGGTCCGGCTCGAACTTTTCCGCCGCTTTCATCAGGCCGAGGTTTCCTTCCTGAATGAGGTCCAGAAAGGGCAGTCCCCTGCCCGCGTAACGCTTGGCCACCGACACCACCAGCCGCAGGTTCGCTTCGCTGAGCTGCCGCCGCGCATCGGCATCGCCCGCCTGTGCAGCGCGGGCCAAGACGCCTTCTTCTTCCGCAGACAGCAGCGGGACCCGGCCGATCTCCTTCAGATAGGCTTTCACGGGATCGTCCAGCGCGACGCCCTCCGCCGAAAGCTCATGTTCCAGCCGCCCGATCTGAGCTTCGTCGAGCAGCGGCACTTCCAGTTCCTCATCCTCGATCTGGATGCCCTTGGCTTCCAGCGCCGTATACAGCGTGTCCAGCCCTGCGGCGTCGAACTCCTGTTCTTCCATGGCGCGGCTGATCTGCTCCGGCGTCAGGGTATGCCGGTGGGCATGCGCCGCCAGAAGCTTTACCATTTCGTCCGTCTGCGACAATTTCTGCATTCTTCCTTCTCCTTCCAGCTCCAGCCGGGAGGAAAGGGTCTTGTTACTCGTCCGCAGGGAGGTTTCCCTGCTTCTTTTCTCGCATCGACTGGAGATACCGCTCTAAATCTTCATTCGACATGTTGGCCGCCTTGCTCGCGATGGGGGTCCCCTGCGCGATGCGGTCCAGATAGAGCCGGAGATCATCCGGCGTACAGTTCACATCGCTGTATTGTGCCGCAAGACGGCTCAGTTCATTCAAAGTTTCCTCGCTCTGCACGAAGGGGCGCAGGGTCGAAAGGCTGATCTCGATGCCCTGCTCCTGACAGGTCAGCATGGCCTGATACAGCTCTTTCTGCTGAGGCAGGACGAATTTGTCCGGCGAAAGCTGGCTCTGCACCTGCTTCAGGTAGCTCGGCTCCCGCAAGAGCGCCGCAAGGATGCGCTGTTCCGCCGACGCCACGCCCAGCGCCTGTGAACCGCCCGCGCTGTACGGGACGTTGATCTGGTTCATCTCACCGGATTGGAGCCGCGCCCGGTTCTGTTCCCGGCGGCGCTTGCTGCCCGCCTTTTTCACAGCGGTGGCCAGCTGGGTCATGATGGCGTTCTTGGAGATGTTCGTCTCCTCGGCCAGCCGTCCGGCGTAGACTTCCTGTTCGGTGGGGTTGGAGCGCTCGGCCAGCATGTCCACGGCTTCGCGGACGTATTCCAGCCGCTGGGCGTCCTGTTTCAGGTCGTACTGGTCCCGCAGACGCTTGAGCCGGAAATCCAGCGCATTGCCCACGCCGTCCAGAAGTGCCCGAAAGCGTTCTGCTCCATACTTTTTAATGTACTCGTCCGGGTCCTTCGCGCCGGGGATCTGCAGAACGCCCACCCGGACCGGGCTGTTCCGGAACAATTCCAGCGAGCGGAGCGTCGCCTTCTGACCAGCTTCGTCCGAGTCGTAGCTCAGGATGACTTCATCGGCGTATTCGCTGATGAGCCGCACCTGTTCCGGCGTCAAGGCCGTGCCGCAGGCGCAGACTGCCGTATCGATGCCGGCTTGCTGCATGCTGATGACGTCCATGTAGCCCTCACAGAGGACATACCGCCGGGACGCGCTCTTCTTTGCGATCTGCAGCGCGAACACCGTCTCCGACTTGTGATAGACCAGCGTTTCGGGGCTGTTGACGTACTTGGGCTTGGAGTCGTCCAGCACGCGGCCACCAAAGGCGATGATGTTCCCGCGCAGATCGAAGATGGGGGTCATGACCCGCTTCCAGAACAAACAGTAGATGCGCCCGGACTGGCTGCGCTTGAACAGGCCGCTGGCATCCAGTTCCTGCTGATTGTAGCCTTTATCCCGCAGGAACTGATACAGGGCTTGTCCATCGTTGGGCGCATAGCCCAGCCCGAACCGCACGATAGTCTTATCGTCCAGTCCGCGGCGGCGCCAGTAGGCCCGCGCCTGACGGGCTTCCTCCACCGTCGAGTTCAGACAGGCGTGGAAGAAGCGCGCAGCTTCCTTGTTCATCGAAAGGATTCGGCTCCGCATCCGGCCCGTTTTGTCATCCTCCTGCGGCTCCGGCATTCCGGCCCGCGCCGCCAGCATCTTGACGGCCTCGCCGTAATCGATGCTGTTGATCTTCTTGGCAAAGTTGATGGCGTCGCCGCCCGCGCCGCAGCCAAAGCAGTAAAAACTCTGGGTGTCCGGGTAGACGTAGAACGACGGGGTCTTTTCGCTGTGGAAGGGGCACAGACCGCCGTACAGCCGGCCTTTGCGCTTCAGCTGCACATAGCTGCCCACCAGCTCCACGATGTCGGTCCTGCGGTTCAGTTCTTCAATGTATTCGTGTGGGATCATGGTCTTTTTCCGCTGCTCCTTTTCTATTGTAGCAAAACCGCTCTGTCGAAGGGGTACTATTCCTGTCTGTGAGCAAAATTTCAGAACGGCGCATAGAACGGCTTCGACACACTCACCTCTGCCCCGCCCCGGGTCAGCTCCCGCAGCTGCTCCAACAGCGGCGGCTCGGTCCCCTCCGGCATCTGCCAGCGCAGGGTCACGCGGTCGGTAAATTCCGGGTCCGCCAGCTTGGCCCCTGCCCCGTTGATGAGCAGCGCGGCCCGCTCATACAGCGAATAGTCCACCGTCACTTCCAGCTCCACGACGCTGCGCACCGTGACGACCTCGGCGTTTTCGAGCGCCCGGGCCGTGGCTGTGGTGTAGGCGCGGACTAGACCGCCCGTGCCCAGCAGCACACCGCCGAAGTAGCGGGTCACCACCACGATGAGGTCAGTCAGACCGCTGTGCTGCAAAACTTCCAGCGCCGGGGTCCCCGCCGTCTTGGCCGGTTCGCCGTCGTCTGAATAGCGCTCCCGGTTTCCCTCCCGCAGACGGTAGGCATACACATTGTGCCGCGCGGTGCGGTTGGCCGCCCGGACCTGTTCCAGAAAGGCCACCGCCTTTTCCTCGCTGTCGGCAAACGAGAGCTGCGCAATGAAGCGGCTCTTTTTTTCTTCGTATTCTCCGATGGCCGTGCCACGGATGGTGCGGTAATCCTCCACGCTGGTTCCTCCTGCTTTTCAATGTTCGGTCTCAGTATAGCATAAATCCAGACAAAGAAAAAGTCCGACGCGAACGGAAGCTCGCATCGGACTTTTTCCCGGATTTATTTGAAGCACGGAAATATCATTGGTTGGATGCTCTCATCAGACGAAGAGCTGGACCCACTGATGGCCCCAAGCGGAGTTTGCATCGAAGCAGTAGCCGACGCCCATCTTGGTCGCATTGGGATTGAGGATGTTTGCATGGTGGCTCTCAGAAGCCATCCAAGACTCGAAAACTTCTTCGGAAGTGGCTTCGCCCCAGCCGATATTCTCGCCCTGGCCCTTTTCGTCAACGCCGTTGGAGCTGACAGCGTGTGCGGGCATTGCCATGACTGCCATCAGGCAGAACATTGCGGCGCACAGCAACAGATTCTTCCTGACGTTTTTCGTAGTGTTACGCATCGTGTAGGCTCCCTTTCTGAAGTGAGCCCTATGAAAAAAGGTGTCTATCTGCTGAAAACAAGTTCGGCAAATAGACACCTAGTAAATCCTAGATGAATGTCGCTCAAAGGGCAGACACATATCGTGTCCGTTTTGAGAAGCAACTGGCTGCCATTTTACAGGCCCTATAGCTTTGCGTCACAGCCTTTCGACTGCTTTGCCGAGGATATTCAATTCAAACCTTTTCGGCGGATTTTGCTTGCTTTCGCTCGCTTCCTGTCCATACCTATATGGTACCACAACTCTCCTATGCTGTCAACACTCTGCGACAGGTTTTTTGTATTTTCTTTCCGCTGTATTTTTTGTCGCTGCTTCAGGCTTTTTCTCCGCCTCCGGTCAACATTTTCTGAAATTTCCGTGCCGCTGTGTTCAGCGGGCGGTGATGGTCATGCACCAAGCAGATGGACCGCTGCGGGATGATCTCCCGCAGATGCAGCTGCACGATCTCGCCGCGCGCCAAAAGGTCTGCCGCCATCGGTTCCGGAACAAAGGCCAGCCCCAGCTCGCTCTTTACTAAGGTAAGCATCTGGTCGGTGGTCGCCGCTTCGATGTCCGGCCGGAGCACCGCATCGTGGTCCAGAAAGAACTGCCGGTAGAAGGTGCGGGTCATGCTCTCGTCGCTGAGGGAGATGATGGGATAATGCTCCAATTCCTTTAAGGAAAGGTTCTGGCTGGCCAGCGCGGTGAAGGTCCTGCCGCCCACCAGCACCTCGTAGAACGGCTTCAGCTCCACCTGCTTCAGGCCCGGTTCCACTTCCGCCGGGGTGGTCACGATGGCGAAATCGACCTCGCCGTTCTTCACGGCCTGCAATGCCTGCGGGGTGGAGTGGTTCGAGATGCGCAGACGGATGCCCGGATACTCGGTGTGAAAGGCCCGCAGCTTCTCTGATAAATAGATGTTCAGCGCCGTCTCGGTCGCGCTGATGCTGATGGAGCCATGTTCCAGCGTGGCGCTGGCGCTCAGTTCTTCCTCGGCGTCTTGGATCTGCACCGCTGCCGACGCGATGCGGGAATAGAGCATCTCCCCTTCCGGCGTCAGAGTCACGCCCCGGTTGGAGCGGATGAACAGCACGCAGTTCAGCTGGCTCTCCAGCCGGTTCATCGAATGAGTGATGTTGGGCTGGTTGTTGCCCAGCACCCGCGCCGCCTTGGTGAAATTCTGATATTTCGCGACATAATAGAAAATTTTGTAGTATTCCCAGTCCACATACATTGCGGAGCGCCCTCTTTCATATCAAAATCACATTGTGACCATATTCAGGATACTTTTTACATATCCTCTTCCCGCTCGTATAATAGCAACTGCAATCGAAAATTGCAAGAGGGAAAGTACATAAAGTTGGTTTTGAGTGGAGGATTACGTCATCCCCACCATGCAGGCAGGAGCCGATTACGAGGGCTATCTGCTTGGAACCAGCTTCGCCCGCCCCATTCTGGCAAAACGGGTGGTCGAGATCGCGCGCGCCGAAGGTGCTGACGCCGTCTGCCATGGCAGCACCGGCAAGGGCAACGATCAGGTCCGCTTTGAGCTGGCCATCATGCACTTTGCGCCCGACCTGAAGATCATCACCCCGTGGCGTGAGTGGGACATCCAGAGCCGCGACGAAGAGATCGACTATGCCGAGGCCCACCACATCCCGCTGAAGATCAGCCGCGAGACGAACTACTCCAAGGACAAGAACCTGTGGCATCTGAGCCACGAGGGTCTGGACCGTGAGGACATCGCGACCTTTGCCGCGGGCGGCGACTACAAGCAGAGCGACGCCACCGGCTTCATCAGCATCTATGGTCTGCCCACCAAAGTGCAGGCCATCGTAAACAACGAAAAAGAAGGGTTATAAGAAATTATGCTGACCGCAGTTACTGGAATCAACTGGGGCGATGAGGGCAAAGGCCGCGTCATCGACCTGTTGGCCGAACATGCCGACATCGTTGCCCGCTATCAGGGCGGCAACAACGCCGGCCACACCGTCGTCACCGAGCAGGGCAAGTTCATTTTGAACCTTCTGCCCTCCGGCATCCTCCATCCGGACGTCACCTGCGTGCTGGGCACGGGCATGGTCATCGACCTTGACCACCTCTCGAACGAGATGCAGTCCATCGAATCACGGGGCGTGGAGATCAGCCCCAAAAATCTGAAGCTCTCCGACAAGGCCACCATCTCGATGCCGTGGCACAAGGTGCAGGACGGGCTGGAAGAGGACCGCCTTGCCAAAAAGGGCAGTGCCTTTGGCTCCACCCGCCGGGGCATCGCCTACGCCTACAGCGACAAGTACCGCAAAAAGACCCTGCGTCTGGGCGACCTACTCCATCTGGATGAAGAGCGCGTCCAGAACCGTCTGCACATGGTCCTCGACTCCAAAAACATGGAGCTTGCGGGCTGCTATCATCAGGAAAAGATGTCCTATGATGCCCTGCTGAACTGGTGCAAGCTTCAGGCCGAGCGGTTCGCGCCCTTCATCTGCGACGTCGGCGCGTTCCTGCAGGAAGCCCACGACAGCGGCAAGCGCATCGTGCTGGAAGCACAGCTGGGCGCTATGCGTGATATCGATTACGGCATCTTCCCCTTCACATCCAGCTCCAACACGCTGGCGGCCTATGCGCCGCTGGGGGCTGGCATCCCCAACTGCCGTCTCGACCATGTGGTCGGCGTTTTGAAGGCTTACTCCACCTGTGTGGGTGCGGGTCCCTTCGCCGCCGAGAATGCTATGGGTGAAGATTGGAACGAGAAACTGCGCAAGGCGGGCGGCGAATACGGCGCTGCCACCGGACGTCCCCGCCGGGTCGGCCCGTTCGACTGCGTGGCCAGCCGCTACGGTCTGGCCTGTCAGGGTGCGGACAAGATCGCACTGACCAAACTGGATGTCCTGAGCGGCATGAAAGAGATCCCGGTCATCACCGGCTACAAATTGGACGGCGCAGAAGTCCCCCGCTTCGACCCGCTGTCCGATCTGGACCGGATGGAGCCGGTCGTTACGCTGCTCCCCGGCTGGAACACCGATCTTTCCAACTGCAAGAGCTGGGACGAGCTGCCTAAGGAAGCCAAAGCCTATGTAGAGTTCCTTGAAAAGCAGCTGGACCATGAGATCCAGTTCGTCTCCACCGGGGCCGAGCGCGAAAAGTTTGTGCTGAAGGGAGAATGGCTGTGAGACACTTTATCGAGCCGAACAGCTTTTCTCTGGACGAACAGCTGGCCCTTCTGGACCTTGCGGACCGGATGGAAGCGGATCCCGCCCCCTACGCCCATCTCTGCGACGGCCGCATTCTGGCCACCTTATTTTATGAGCCGTCCACCCGCACCCGGCTTTCGTTCGAATCCGCCATGCTTCGGCTGGGCGGCAAGACGCTGGGTTTTGCCGGTGCACAGCTGTCCAGCGCCAGCAAGGGTGAGACGGTAGCCGACACCGCCCGTGTCGTCAGCAACTATGCAGACATCATCGCCATGCGCCACCCCAAAGAGGGCGCGCCGCTGCGGGCGTCCATGTATGCCCGCGTGCCCGTCATCAATGCAGGAGACGGCGGACACGCCCACCCCTCCCAGACCATGATCGACCTCATGACCATCCGCCAGCGCAAGGGGCGGCTGGATCACCTGACGGTCGGCTTCTGCGGCGACCTCAAATTTGGCCGGACGGTCCACTCCCTGACCGCCGCGCTGAGCCAGTTTGAGGGAAACCGCTTCGTGTTCATCTCGCCGGAGGAACTGCGCATCCCCCAGTACGTCAAGGACGAGACATTGACGCCTCTCCATCAAACGTACAAGGAGACCGCAGACCTCGAAGCAGAGCTGCCGCAGCTGGATGTCCTCTACATGACCCGCATCCAGCAGGAGCGCTTCTTTAATGAAGAGGACTATCTTCGTTTGAAGGGCTGCTACTCCCTGAACGCAAAGCTTCTGGAGCTGGCCAAGCCCGATATGCCGGTGCTGCATCCCCTGCCCCGCATCGACGAGATCAAACTCGATGTGGACAACGACCCCCGCGCCGCCTATTTTGATCAGGTCCACAACGGCGTTTATATCCGCATGGCCATCATCTTGGCCCTGCTGGGCATCCCGGACCCTCTGACCGGGAAAACCATCCTCGATTAAGCCCCCTCTCCCACGGCTGTCCGCTGCATTTTGCACCGACAGCCGTTCTTTTTGTCCTTTTTTCTTCCTTTTCTTGCCTTTTTCCGCCGGGTGTGCTATACTTTTTAGCGAACTGAACAGAAAACAGCAGGTGCGTTCCGTCGTTTTGCCCATGGCGGCGGCAGGAACGTTAAAAGGGAAGCGGGTGCACAATCCCGCGCGATCTCGTCACTGTGATAAGGGAGTTCTCCGTCAGGATGCAATGCATCGGTCACTGAAACGCAAGTTTTGGGAAGGCGGCGGAGGGCGTTGATCTTTCAGTCAGGAAACCTGCCCGCTGTTGGTACGGGAGCGCGATGCTCCAGATCACGAGGAATTGGTTGTACCAAAAAGCCTGAAAATGAAGGGTCTTTTTGTTTTGCCGTCTCGCAAGCAAAAAGGCCTTTTTCGTTTATCGGGTCCTCTTTCCTGTGCCCTTCTGTTCAGCACCGAAATTTATCCAAACAGGAAAGGAAAGCAAGACCATGAGAAAACGCACCATCCACAAAGCAGCGGCCGCTGTGACCGCTTTGGCTCTCTGCGCCGGTGTTCTGACCGGCTGCGGCGGGGCCGCAAGTTCCACCGCAGCTTCCAGCACGGCAAGCTCTGCCGCCGCTGCCAGCAGCGAAGTTTCCAGTGAGGAGGCAGACGCTTTGGCCGCACAGAACGTTGCAGACCTGATCGACGCCATCTATGTGCAGGAGCGCAACGATGACACCGATGCCCAGTGCGAAGCCGCAAAGGCCGCATGGGATGCCCTGACCGACGCTCAGAAGGAGCTGGTCGAGGGCGAGAACGCAGACCCCGATTACTTTGGCCGCGACACCGGCGATGCCTCCAAGGACGACAGCCGCAACGAGGACAACATCGGTGAGAACGAACTGCTGGTCGTCAGCTTCGGCACGTCCTTCAACGACAGCCGTGCGGCCGACATCAAGGGCATCGAGGACGCTCTGCAGGAAGCTTATCCGGATTGGTCCGTCCGCCGTGCCTTTACCGCACAGATCATCATCAACCACGTTCAGGCCCGCGACGGTGAGAAGATCGACAACATGCAGCAGGCCATGGACCGCGCTGTGGCCAACGGCGTGAAGAACCTGATCGTCCAGCCCACCCACCTGATGCACGGTGCTGAGTACGACGAGATGATGGAGATGGTCGAGAGCTACCGCGACAAGTTCGAGTCCGTCGCCGTTGCCGAGCCGCTGCTGGGCGAGGTCGGTGCAGACGCCACCGTCATCAACTCCGATAAGGAAGCCGTCGCCAAGGCCATCACCGCCGCCGCTGTCAAGGACGCCGGTTATGACAGCCTCGACGCTGCCGCTGCCGACGGCGTGGCCTTCGTGTTCATGGGCCACGGCACTTCCCACACTGCAAAGGTGAGCTACAGCCAGATGCAGACCACCATGCAGACCCTCAGCTATGACAATGTGTTCATCGGCACGGTCGAGGGCGAGCCGGAAGAGACTGCCTGCGAGAACGTCATCGAGGCTGTCAAGGCCGCTGGCTACACCAAGGTCGTGCTTCGCCCGCTGATGGTCGTTGCCGGTGACCACGCCAACAACGATATGGCCGGTGAGGACGAGGATTCCTGGCTGAGCCAGTTCAAGGCATCCGATGCATTCGAGTCTGTTGACACCCAGATCGCTGGTCTGGGCGAGATCGCCGACATCCAGCAGCTCTACATTGCACACACCAAGGCCGCGATCGATTCCCTGAACGGCTAATATTCTGCATTTCATGCCCGAAGGGAGAGATCTTTTCGGGCATTTTTTATGGAAGGTTTCCCCGCATGAGGAGAAAGCTTCCGCACAAAAATCATAATTTTTTGAGGTATTTGATCTATGCGCTGCAAACAGTTCGTTTCCCTGTCCATCGCTTCCCTGATGCTGGCCGCCGCCCTGACCGGCTGCGGCGCGGCATCTTCTGCCGCTTCTTCTGCCAGTTCGGAGGCTGCTTCTTCCGTCGCTTCCTCGGTGGAAGCCGCTTCTGCGGAAACCACCGCTTCCCTGCCTGACGGCGTGTACACCGCCGACTTTGAGACCGACAGCAGCATGTTCCACGCCAACGAAGCCTGTGACGGCAAGGGCACGCTGACCGTCGAGAACGGCCAGATGACCTTCCACGTCAGCCTTGCGTCCAAGAAGATCGTCAACCTTTATCTGGGCACTGCCGCCGATGCCGACGCCAACAAGACCGCATGGCTTCTGCCCACCACCGACACCGTCACCTACTCCGACGGCACGAGCGAAGAGGTCTACGGCTACGACATCCCTCTGACCGCTATGGACGAGGACTTCTCCCTCGCCATCCTCGGCACGAAGGGCAAGTGGTATGATCACACCGTCCGTGTGACCAACGCCGTCCCCAAAACCGAAGAAGCCGCCGAGACGCCCGCAGACGGCGAATACACCTGCAATGTGACGCTGGAGGGCGGTTCCGGCCGCGCCACCGTTGAAAGCCCTGCGGCCCTGACCGTGGCCGACGGCAAGATGGCCGCCACCATCGTCTGGAGCAGCCCCAACTACGACTATATGATCGTGGACGGCGAGAAATATCTGCCCACCAACACCGAGGGCAACTCCACCTTTGAAATTCCCGTCTCCGCGCTGAGCGCTCCCCTCTCCGTCACGGCTGACACCGTGGCCATGAGCACCCCGCACGAGATCGAATACACGCTGACCTTTGTGCTGAACTGAGCTTCTGCAATTTGAAAGGCAAACCTTGATGAAACGCCGTGATTTTCTAAAAGCGCTTCCCGCCGCCGCCCTGACCCTGACCGGCTGTTCTGCCGCATCCACCGCACCGGCCCGCGCCGAGTCGCTCGTGTTCTCCCACGCCTATCCGCTGGACTATGCCCAGCAGTTCACCGCGGACTGCTATGAGGACGGCTCCGTTCTGCTGACGGTAACGGATTCCGGGGCGCAGTTCCTCGTGATGCCGGAGGATGCCGCCGAGGTGGACGACCTGCCCGAAGGGGTGGCCGTTCTGCGCCAGCCCATCGAGAACATCTACCTCGTCTCCACGTCTGTGATGGACCTGTTCCTCCATCTGGACGCGTTGGACAGCATCCGCCTTTCCGGCACGCGGGCCGAGGGCTGGTATCTCGACGAAGCCAAAGCCGCCATGGAAGCCGGACGCATCGCCTACGCGGGCAAATACAGCGCCCCGGACTACGAGCAGATCTTGTCCGCCGGGTGCAGTCTCGCCATCGAGAACACCATGATCTACCACACCCCCGAAGTCAAGGAGCAGCTGGAACGGTTCGGCATCCCGGTCCTCGTCGAGCGGTCCAGCTACGAGAGCAGTCCGCTGGCCCGGATGGAGTGGATCAAATTCTACGGCATCCTGCTGGGAAAGCAGGACCTCGCCGAGCAGGTGTTCGCGAAACAGCTCGCGCGCATCCAGCCGCTTCTGGACCAGCCGTCCACCGGCAAGACCTGCGCGTTCTTCTCCATCACGGCCAACGACCTCGCCAATGTCCGCAAAGGCGGCGACTATGTGGCCCAGATGATCGAGATGGCGGGCGGCGATTATGTGTTCGCCGATCTGACCGACAGCGGCAGCAATCTCTCCACGATGAACCTTCCGCTCGAGGATTTTTACGCCGGTGCGCGGAACGCTGACTACCTTATTTATAATAGTACCATCGAGGGCGTCCTTTCCACCACCGACGAGCTGACCGCCAAGTGCCCTCTGCTGGCAGATTTCCGGGCCGTCCAGAACGGGAATGTCTGGTGCACGACCCAGAGCTTTTTCCAGCAGAGCATGGAGCTGGCCGATTTCATCCTCGACCTGCACACCATCTTCACCGAAGAGCACCCGGACCCCGCCGCCCTGAATTTTCTGACCGAAGTTTCCTGAGGAGCCGCCTATGACCCGCAAAAAACGCCTGATCGTTTCCTACAGCATCCTTGCGCTGATGCTGGCGGTGCTGTTTGCCGCGAATCTGTTCTGGGGCAGCGTCGCGCTGACCCCCAAAGCCGTTCTGGCCGCGCTGACCGGCCGCGGGCAGGATGCGCTTTCGGTGGGCATCATCACTCAGCTTCGGCTCCCGCGGGCGGTGATGGTCGTGCTGCTGGGGGCGGCGCTCTCGGCAGCGGGCTATCTGCTGCAGACCTTTTTCGCCAATCCCATCGCCGGTCCCTTCGTCATGGGCATTTCCAGCGGCGCCAAGCTGGCGGTCGCGCTGGTCATGGTGCTGTTTTTGAACTACGGGATGCTGACCACGTCCCTCACCCTCATCCTCGCGGCCTTTGCTGGGGCGATGGCATCCATGGCCTTTGTGCTGGCTGTGGCGCGCCGGGTCCAGCGGATGAGCATTCTGGTCATCTGCGGCGTGATGATCGGCTATATCTGCTCCGCAGTCACCGAATTTGTGGTGGCCTTTGCGCAGGACAGCAACATCGTCAACCTTCACAACTGGTCGCAGGGAAGCTTTTCCGGCATGACGTGGGGCAATGTCCGGGCCGCTGCGCTGGTGGTCCTGCCGTCGCTGGCGGCGGCGTTCTGCCTTTCCAAGCCGATGGCCGCTTACCAGATGGGCGAAGCCTACGCCCAGAGCGTCGGCATCAATGTCAAGCGGTTTTCCCGCGTGCTGGTGCTGCTTTCCAGCTTGCTGGCCGCCTGTGTCACGGCCTTTGCCGGCCCCATCTCCTTTGTGGGCATCGCCGTCCCCCACCTCGTCAAGCAGCTTTTGGGCAGCGCCAAGCCGCTGGTCGTTCTGCCCGGGTGCTGTCTGGGCGGGGCAGCGTTCTGTCTGCTCTGTGACCTGATCGCGCGCAGTCTTTTTGCCCCCACCGAGCTTTCCATCAGTGCGGTCACGGCAGTCTTTGGCGCGCCGGTGGTCATCGGGCTGCTCATCCGCCGGAACAAGGAGGGTGCACGATGAATTTTTTCTGTGAAACGAAAGATTTAGCCATCGGCTACGGCAAAACGCCCCTTGCAGAAGCCATCGCGGTGGGCGTTCCGCGTGGAAAAATCCTGACCCTCATCGGGCCGAACGGCGCGGGCAAATCCACTCTCCTCAAGACCTTGGCGGGCCAGCTTGCGCCTGTGGGCGGCACGGTCCTTCTGGACGGGCAGGATCTCACTTCCTACACCGGAAACGCCCGCGCCCAGAAGCTGGCCCTGATGCTCCCCCACACTCGCCGCACCGAGCTGACCACCTGTTTCGAGTTCGCCGCCGCCGGACGCATCCCCTACACCGGACGGCTGGGCATCCTCTCGGACGCCGACCGCCAGCAGGTCCATGCCGCGCTGGAGCTGGTCGGCGCGGAGCATCTCGCTGACCGGGACTTCAACTGCATCAGCGACGGCCAGCGCCAGCGCATCCTGCTGGCCCGCGCCATCTGCCAGCAGCCAGAGATCATTTTGCTCGATGAACCGACCTCTTTTCTGGACATCAAGGGCAAGATCGAGCTGCTGACCATCCTGCAAAAGCTGGCGCACACCCAGAATCTCGCCGTCATCGTCAGTCTGCACGAGCTGGACATGGCGCAGAAAATTTCGGACGCCGTGGTCTGCGTCTCTCCTGGCAGCGTCTCCGGGGTCCTGACGCCCGAACAGGCCTTTGCGCCGGAAAACATCCGCACGCTTTACCGCCTGACCGCCGAACAGTACGAAACGCTGTTCGGTGCGCCCAAGCCCGCCAAACCCAAATTCGAGCACTACGTCCGCAACGGACAGAAGCTCCTGCGGTGCGGCTACACCACCGGGACCTGCGCGGCGCTGGCGGCGGCGGGCGCGGCGCGGCTCCTGCTGACCGGAACCACCCCTGAGACGGTCGCTCTGCGCACCCCAAAAGGAATCGTGGTCGAAGTCGCCCCGCTGTTCTGCCGCAAAACGGCGGACGGCGCGGAATGTGCCATCGAAAAGGACGGCGGCGATGATGTAGATGTGACCACCGGTCTGCCCGTCACCGCACAAGTCGCCCTGCTGCCGGATGCTTCCGGCGTGGTCATTTCCGGCGGAAAGGGCGTCGGGCGGGTCACAAAACCCGGGCTGGACCAACCGGTGGGCGAAGCCGCCATCAACCACGTTCCCCGCGAGATGATCACCGAAGCCCTGCACCGCGAAGCTGAAAATGCAGCCTATCAAGGTGGTTTCTCGGTCACAATCTCTATCGAGGGCGGCGAAGAGGTCGCCAAACGCACCTTCAACCCGCACATCGGCGTCGAGGGCGGACTGTCTGTTCTCGGGACCAGCGGCATCGTCGAGCCGATGAGCCAGCAAGCCATTCTCGACACCATCCAGCTGGAGATGAATCAGGCGTCGCTTCGCGCGGGAACGCCCCGGCGGCTCATCCTTGCCCCCGGCAACTACGGGCTGGATTACCTTCACGAGACCTATCCTGAACTTGCGGCTATCCCCGTCGTCAAGACATCCAATTTCATCGGAGATACGCTGGATATGGCAGCTTCCGCCAAGTTTGAGGAAGTGCTTCTCGTGGGGCATGTCGGCAAGCTGATCAAGCTGGCGGGCGGCATCATGAACACCCACTCCCACACCGCCGACTGCCGCACGGAACTGTTCTGCACCCATGCGGCGCTCTGCGGGGCCAGCCGGAAGGTGTGCACCGCCTTGATGGACGCCGCCACCACCGATGCCTGTCTGGACATCCTCGACGCGGCAGATCTTCGCACACCCGTATTGGAAAGCCTTCTGCGGGCCATCCAGCTGCACCTTGACCGGCGGGCGGCAGGAACATTCCGCGTCGGTGCGATCTTATTTTCGAACCAGCACGGGCCGCTCGGCCAGACTGAAACCGCCGCACAGATCCTGAACGAATGGAAGGAGCATTGATATGGTACATTTTGTCGGAGCAGGTCCCGGCGCACCGGACCTTATCACCCAGCGGGGCGCGGCCCTTTTGCAGACCGCCGACTGCATCATTTATGCAGGAAGTCTGGTCAACCCTGCCCTGCTTGGTCTGGCAAAACCGGACTGCGCCATCTACAACAGCGCCGAGATGACGCTGGAACAGGTCCTCGCTGTCATGCGTCAGATGGAAGCCGCCGGAAAGACCACGGTGCGGCTCCACACCGGTGACCCCTGCCTGTATGGGGCCATCCGGGAGCAGATGGATGCACTTGACGCCGACGGCATCCCCTACGACGACACTCCGGGCGTCTCGAGTTTCTGCGGGGCTGCTGCAGCGCTGAATGTCGAATACACCCTTCCCACGGTCAGCCAGACCGTCATCATCACCCGGATGGAGGGACGCACCCCCGTGCCCGAGCGGGAAAAGCTGGCCAGCCTTGCCGCCCACGGTTCCACGATGGTGATCTTCCTCTCCATCGGGCTGATCGACAAGGTGCAGGAAGCGCTCCTTCAGGGCGCATACACCCCCGAGACTCCTGCCGCTGTGGTCTATAAAGCCAGCTGGCCGGAGCAAAAAATCATTCGGTGCACCGTCGGAACCTTAGCGGATTCCACCCGAAGCGCCGGCATTACGAAAACCGCGTTGATCGTCGTAGGCGACTTTCTTGGCACGCAGTACGAGCGCAGTAAGCTCTACGACCCCGCCTTTACGACCGAGTTCCGCAAAGGAGCCGACCAATGACCCGCGCCTATCTCGCCTTCACCGAAAAAGGGCTGATATTGGCGCAAAAACTGGCCGAATCTCTTCCGGGAAGCGTCACCCGCTGTGGACACGGCGGCGTCTCTCTTGCAGACTGGACGGCGCAGGAATTTCCCCGGCAGGATGCGCTGATCTTCGTCGGTGCAGTCGGCATTGCGGTACGGGCCATCGCGCCCCATTGTCACAGCAAAGCCACCGACCCCGCCGTCGTGGTCGTGGATGAATGCGGACGGTTCGCCATCCCGCTGTTGTCAGGCCATCTGGGCGGGGCCAACGACCTTGCGCGAGACATTTCTGCCGTCTGCGGGGCCGTTCCGGTCATCACAACAGCCACCGATGCCAATGGAATTTTCGCCGTAGACGAATGGGCCAAGCATCAAAACTGCATGGTATTGGAGCCGGAGCGCATCAAGCGGGTCAGCGGGAAACTCCTCGCCGGGAATTGCACCGCCTATTGGTCCGATTTTCCAATCGAAGGAATTGCTCCTTCCGGGGTAATTCCGGCACAAACCCCGGACGCTTCCGATTTTGCCTTGACCCTCTCCCCCTCCGGTGATGCTCTGCATCTCGTTCCCCGTATCGGCGTTCTGGGCGTCGGCTGCAAACGCGGCACATCCGCCCAACAGCTCGAAACTGCATTTGCTTCCTTCTGCGAAACGCACCGCCTTGCGCCCCAATGCATCGTTTCTGCGGCCAGCATCGACCTGAAGCAGAGCGAGGAAGGGCTTCTCGATTTTTGTAAAAATCATCGCTGGAACATCCAGTTTTTCTCTGCCGAACAGCTTCAGACGGCTCCCGGTCCCTTTACGGCGTCGCCCTTTGTCCAGAGCATCACCGGTGTGGACAATGTGTGCGAGCGGGCGGCGGTTCTGGCTTCCGGCGGGAGCATCCGCATTCCCAAACAGGCGGGCGGCGGCGTGACCTTTGCGCTGGCGCTCCGCCCCTTCGCCCCGAATTGGAGGTGGCAGCATGGCTGAAACCGTTTTCGTCGTCGGGCTGGGTCCTGGCGGCCCCCAGTTTTTGACCGCACAGGCGCAGAGCGCCTTACAGCAAGCCGAGGTGCTGTGCGGCTATACGGTCTATCTGGACCTGATCCGCCCCTATTTCCCCGATAAAACGTTCTATTCCACCGGCATGACCAAGGAGATCGACCGCTGCCGCTGGGCGCTGGAAACGGCGCGATCCGGCAAAACCGTCGCGCTGGTCTGCTCGGGCGACGCGGGCGTTTACGGCATGGCTAGCCCGCTTTTAGAGCTGGCCGAGCAGTTTCCGGCGGTCACCGTCGAGATCGTGCCCGGGCTGACGGCCGCACTCAGCGGCGGGGCCGTGCTGGGCGCACCCTTGGCACATGATTTCTGTGTCATCTCGCTGTCGGACCGGCTCACCCCGTGGGTGGTCATCGAAAAGCGCCTTGCCGCCGCCGCAATGGGTGATTTCTGCGTAGCACTGTACAATCCTTCGTCAAAAGGGCGTCCCGATTATCTGGAAAAAGCGGTCCGCATCCTGCTTGAAAACGGGAAATCGCCGGAAACCGTCTGCGGGCTGGTGCGGAACATTGGCCGGGAGGGCCAGAGCCACGTCATCCTGCCGCTGGCCCAGCTCGAGCACACTCCTGTGGACATGTTCACGACCGTGTTCATCGGCAACGCACAGACGCGGGAACTGCAGGGCCGCATGGTCACGCCGAGGGGGTATCGCGCATGAAGATCGTTCTGTTCAGCGGCACGACCGAAGGCCGCATCCTCTCCCGCCAGCTGGCCGCGCTGGGGTTCGAAGTGCTCGTCAGCGTTGCCACTCCTCTGGGCGCAGAGGAACAGGGCGAATTTGCCGGGGTCACGCTCCATTGTGGCCGACTGACTCCCGAGGAAATGGTCCAGCTGTTGCAAGGAGCCGTTCTTTGCATCGATGCTACCCACCCTTATGCGGTAGATGCCACAAAAAATATCGTTTCCGCGTGTAAAGATGCGAAGATCGAGTATCACCGCCTTCTCCGCCCCGAAAGTCCGCTTCCGGCTGGAAGCATGGTTTTTCGGTCAGCAATGCATGCTGCAGAGTTTCTCGAAAATACCAGCGGAAACATCCTGCTTGCGACCGGTGCAAAAGAGCTTTCTGTGTTTGCCGCGCTTGCGCCGGAGCGGCTGTTTCCCCGTGTTCTGCCCACGCGAGAGGGCATCGCAGCCTGTGAGGCGGCCCATATCCCCCACAAAAATATCATTGCCATGCAGGGGCCGTTCTCCTACACGCTGAACCGGGCGCTCATGGAACAATTTCACATCCAGTTTCTCGTTACAAAGGATGGCGGTGCAGCGGGTGGCTTTGCAGAAAAAGCACAGGCCGCGCAGGACACGAACGCCCAGCTCATCGTGATCCGCCGCCCTGCGGAGACAGGAGAAACTGCCGAACAAATTCTGGCACATTGTCGGGAGGTTTTTGCATGATCATGCTCATTGGAATGGGGGCAGGTTCGCCGGAAGGCATGACCATACAGGGCCGCTCTGCCCTGCAAAAAGCCGAGTGCATCATCGGGGCAAAACGGCTGTTGACGCACCTTCCGGACGACTGTTCCCCCAACCGCTATCCCCTTTACAAGCCCACCGACATCCTGAACTGCATCGCCGAGCACCCGGATGCCGAAACCGTTATTTTGTACAGCGGTGACTCCGGATTTTACTCCGGTGCTTCTCAGCTTTTGCCAATGCTTCGCGCGTTTGGAATTTCTGCCCGCGTCCTTCCCGGAATTTCCAGCGTTCAGCTGCTTTCTGCCGCCATCGGACGCCCCTGGCAGGATTGGAAACTCGTCTCAGCGCATGGCTGTGCCTGTGACCCTGTTCCGGTTTGTATAGAGCACAGCACCGTATTTTTTCTGACCGGCGGCACAGAAACGCCCACAACACTCTGCCAGAAACTCGCAGACGTCGGCTTAGGCGACGCTCACGCGCTGGTCGGTGAAAATCTTGGCACACCGGAAGAAAAAATTCTCTTCGGGACCGCCGCCGATTTCGCCCAAAAAGCATTCGCGCCCCTGAGCGTTCTTCTGATTGAGCACGTTCCTCAGCCCCAGCGCCGCTCTGCCGGATTTCCGGATGACGCTTTCCTTCGTGGCGAGGTCCCCATGACCAAACAGGAAATCCGCGCCGCCGCTCTCGCCAAGCTGGCCGTTCGTCCCACCGATATTTTATGGGATGTCGGCGCGGGGACCGGAAGCGTCAGCGTGGAATTAGCTTTGGCCGCTCCGCGCGGGCATGTTTATGCCATCGAATGCGAACCGGACGCCTGTGAACTCATCCAGAAAAACCGGGCGAAATTCCGTGCATGGAATCTCACCCTGATAAAAGGAAAAGCCCCACAAGCGTTGGAAGCACTTCCTGCGCCGGACGCTGTTTTCATTGGCGGAACCAAGGGCGGCATGGACGCCATTTTGGATTTGATCCTCACCAAAAATCCATCTGCCCGCATCTGCATTTCCGCGATTGCGCTGGAAACGATGAGCGCCGCGATCGCGGCCCTGACTGCCCACGGCCTTTCGGCGGAAGTGACTCAAATCGCTGTCAGCCGCACAAAACCGGCAGGGAATTTGCATCTTTTGATGGCGAACAACCCGATTTTCCTGATCACGGGGGAACGCAAATGATCCAATTTCTTGTCGCCGCGCCCCGTTCGGGAAGCGGAAAAACCACCGTTACCTGCGCCCTTCTGGCGGCGCTCAAGCGGCGGGGGCTGAACCCCTGTTCCTTCAAGAGCGGGCCAGACTACATTGACCCGATGTTTCACCGCTCAGCTCTGCATGTGGACAGCCACAATCTGGACTTATTTTTGTCACCTTCCGTCACCGTTCGGGAGGTATATGCGCATTATTCTGCCGGACATGGGGCTGCTGTCTGCGAAGGGGCCATGGGCTTTTACGACGGGCAGGGCATGACCACGACCGCCAGCGCATGGGAACTGGCCGATACGCTGGACCTGCCTGTTCTGCTGGTCGTCCAACCCAAAGGCGCAAGTCTGACGCTGGCGGCGGAGATCAACGGCCTGAAAAACTTCCGCACCCCTAGCCATATCGTTGGCATTCTGCTCAATGACTGTTCCGAAAAACTGTACAAAACGCTCAAACCAATGCTGGAGCGGGAGACATCTCTTCCTGTGCTGGGCTATCTTCCCCACCTGCCGGATGCCGTCATCGAGAGCCGCCACCTCGGCCTGAAAACCGCCGGAGAAATCACGGACCTACAGAAAAAAATCCAGCATATGGCCGACGTTTTCATGCAGACGCTTGATTGGGATGCTCTTTTCACATTGACAGACCGTCCCACGCCAGATTCGAATTTTTCGCGGTCCAGCGTCTCTTCCCAGTCGCCTGTCCGCATCGCGGTCGCGAACGATGAAGCATTCTGTTTCACTTACGCGGAGACGCTGGATTCCCTGCGCGCCGCCGGGGCCGAGCCGGTCTTTTTCAGTCCCCTGCACGATGCCAAATTGCCGGGATCGATCGGTGGGCTGTACCTCCCGGGCGGCTACCCCGAACTCTACGCCAAGTCACTGAGCGAAAATCGCTCCATGCTGGCGTCCATCCGCTCCGCCATCGAGCGCGGACTTCCCACCGTAGCGGAATGCGGCGGCTTTCTCTATCTGGGTCAGTCGCTGGAATCCGTCGATGGCACGTCCTATCCGATGGCTGGCGTCCTGCCCGGACAGGGATTCCGTGTCGGTCGGCTGGTGCGGTTCGGCTATGCGAAACTGACCGCTTCCGCCGACAGTCTCCTGTTCCGCGCCGGGGAGACCTTCCCCATCCACGAGTTCCACCACTGGGACTCTACCGACAACGGTTCCGATTGTTCCGCCGCAAAAGCCAATGGTCAAACTTGGCATTGCGGCTTTGCAAATTCACATTTCTACGCCGGATTTCCGCATTTTTACTGGGCGGGCACTCCCCTGCCGGAGCGCTTTGCGGACGCCGCCCGCCGCTACATCACAAAGGAAGCAGACCATGACTGAATCTGAACTGACCCCCCTTCTCGCAACCATCACCCCGCCGGACGAAGCCGCCCGTGCCGCCGCGCACGCTCATTGGGCCAGCCTTGCCAAGCCGCTGGGCGGTCTTGGTGCGCTGGAGACGATGCTCGAGGACACCGCCGCTCTGACCGGAAGCGCCGCCCTTGATTTTTCCCAGCGGGCCGTGCTAGTCCTCTGCTCGGACAACGGCGTTGTCGCGCAGGGCGTCAGCCAGACGGACCAGAGCGTGACCCGCGCCGTGGCCGAAAATCTCGCCGCGCGACGTACCAGCGTCTGCCAGATGGCAAAAACGGCCCGCTGTGAGGTCGTTCCCGTCGACATGGGCATCGCGGGCGACCCTGTGCCGGGGGTTCTGAACTACCGGATCGCCGCAGGGACCGCTGATTTCACCCAAGGCCCCGCCATGTCCCGCGCACAAGCTGTGGAGGCCATCGCGCACGGCATCGCGCTGGTGCAGGCGCAGAAAGGGCAGGGCGTCCGGCTTCTCGCCACCGGCGAAATGGGCATCGGCAACACCACGACGTCCAGCGCCGTGGCCGCTGTTCTGCTGGGCCAGCCGGTCGAGGTCATGACCGGGCGCGGCGCGGGCCTTTCGGACGAAGGGCTTGCCCGGAAGCTGGATGCCATCCGGCACGGCATCACCGTCAACCACCCCAGCGCCGACGACCCGCTTGACGTTCTGTCCAAGCTGGGCGGTTTTGACATTGCGGGATTGTGCGGAATTTTTCTCGGTGGTGCGTTGGAACAAGTCCCCGTTTTGGTGGACGGCTTTATCAGCGGCGTGGCCGCGCTGTGTGCGGTGCGGCTCTGCCCTGCGGCGTCCAAGGCCGTTTTCGCCAGCCATTGTTCCACCGAACCGGCGGCCAAATTGGTGCTGGATGCGCTGGGCAAAGCGCCGCTTCTCATGGCAGGGCTTCACCTCGGCGAGGGGACCGGCGCGGTGGCTTCCCTGCCCCTGTGGGACATGGCACTGGCCGTTTACAACCACTGTTATTCCTTCGCGGAGGGCGGCATTGCGCCGTACACCCCGCAATGCTGACGCTGGTTTTGGGCGGTTCCGCCAGTGGAAAAAGCGCCTATGCCGAGTCGCTGGTCCTGCACTCGGCCCTGCCGCGCTACTACTTGGCCACCATGCAGGTCTGGGACGACGAATGCGCCGCGCGGGTCGAAAAGCACCGGGCCATGCGGGCAAAAAAACAATTTACCACCGTGGAATGTCCCCTTCACTTGGACGCCGTCCGCCTTCCCGCGCGGGGAACGGCTCTGCTGGAGGACCTCGGCAACCTGACCGCCAACGAGCTTTACGACCCGCACGGAGCCGGAGAAAACGCGGCTTCCGCTATCCTGTCCGGCATCGATACGCTGTACGCACAGTGCGAACACCTCATCCTCGTCTCGAACGAAGTGTTCAGCGGCGGGGCCGACTATGCGGGCGATACGGACCGCTATCTCCGCGCGCTGGCGCAGGTGAACAACGCCGTCGCCGCCCGCGCAGATGCTGTGGTGCGGGTCGTGTGCGGCATCCCGGTCTATTATAAAGGAGTGGAACCATGATCGTTTTGCAGACCATCGCCGTGGCGTTTGCCATGTTTTCGGCGGTCCCCGTACCGCAGTTCGACTGGAATGCCAAAAATATGCGGTATGCCATGTGCGCATTTCCGCTGGTCGGGCTTTTGTGCGGGGCGTTGTGGTGCGTGTGCGGGGCCTTGCCGCTTCCGGCGCTTGCCAAGGCGGCGGGCTTCTGCCTGATCCCGGTCTGGGTCACGGGCGGCATCCACCTCGATGGCTACGCCGACACCTGCGACGCCCTTTCCAGCTACGGCGACCGTGCCAAAAAGCTGGAGATCCTCAAAGACCCTCATTGCGGGGCGTTCGCTGTCATTCGGTTGTGCAGTTATTTTGCGGCTTATTTTGCCTTGTCCGGTTGTGTGGTTTTTTCCCCGCGCATTGGTCTGCTCTGGACGTTTGCGCTCATGCTCGAGCGTGCCCTTTCCGGCCTTGCTGTGGCATCGTTCCCGCTGGCAAAAGACACCGGCCTTGCCCATACTTTTGCCACCGCCGCCGACCGTGTGACGGTCCGCCGGGTATTGACGGTGCTTGCTGTTCTGCTGGGCGGCGGGATGCTGGCGCTGGGCGGCGGGGCGCTCGTAGGGACCACACTTCTTGTTTTTCTACGGTATCACGTCGTTTCAAGAAAGAAGTTCGGCGGCATCACCGGCGATCTGGCCGGATGGTTTTTGCAAAAGGCCGAGCTTTGGATGCTGGCGGCGCTGGCCGCCTGTCAATGGGGAGGGCTGTTATGATCTTCATTACCGGGCCGCTCTACAGCGGCAAGCGCACCTTTGCGCAAACACTTTCCGGAAGCCGCATCGCAGACGTTCAAAATCTCGCCGCAGATGCCGATGATTTGGAGAAACTCGCGGACAAACTCGCCGTTTATGACATTGTAATCTCCACCGAAGTCGGCGGCGGTGTGGTCCCCATCGACGCCCGGGAGCGGGCCGCGCGGGAAGCCGCCGGACGGCTGGCCTGTCTGCTGGCCGCTCGTGCCGACTGCGTGGTGCAGATGTTCTGCGGCATCCCTACCGTCCTGAAAGGAGAACTTCCCTCATGCTGATCTATCTTCTGCGCCACGGCCTGACCTCCTACAACGCCGAAAAGCGCTATCAGGGCCAGCGCGATATCCCGCTTTCCGCCGAGGGCCGCGCCCAGCTTCGGCGGGCCGATTTTTCACCCAGCACCGTTTATATCACCCCCCTTTGCCGCACCCGGCAGACCGCCGAGGTACTGTTTCCGGAAGCGAACCTCATTGAGGTAAAGGACCTTCAGGAGATGTGTTTCGGCAGTTTTGAGGGCCGGAACTTCATCGAGATGGAGCACGACCCCGACTATCTGGCGTGGGTGGAAGCCAACTGCGAAAGCCCCTGCCCGGACGGCGAGACGAAAGCCATCTTCTCGGAACGGGTGTGTCGGGCGTTTTCCGCACTGGTCGATCAGGCCCTCGCGGACGGCGAAGAACGGTTGGTCATCCTCGCCCACGGCGGGACCCAGATGGCGGCAATGGAACGCTATGTCCTGCCCCACAAAGACTACTACGCATGGTGCGCCCCCAACGCGGGCGGCTTCGTGCTCGACACCCGCGACTGGGCCGAAAAGCGCCAGCTGTACCTTCTGAAAACCGTGCAGTACACCAAGGAGGAACGCGCATGATCCCCTATGCTGTTCTGGGCGGTTTCGTGCTCGATACCCTGTTCGGGGACCCCGCGTGGCTGCCGCACCCCGTCGTTTTCATGGGCAAAGTGATCTCTGCTCTCGAAAAATTCCTGCGTGCCCGTCTGCCCAAAACGCCGCAGGGCGAACTGCTGGGCGGGGGCATTCTCGCTTTTCTTCTTCCCGTTGGAACGTTTCTTTTTTCGAGTCTCATCTGTCTTGGCGCGGCGAAGCTTTCGCCGTGGCTGGGGCTGGCGGTGCAGATGTTCTGGTGCGGTCAGTGCCTTGCCGCCAAGGGTCTGGCGCAGGAGAGCACAAACGTCTACCGCGAACTGGTCAAGCCCGATCTTCCCGCAGCCCGCAAAGCGGTCAGCCGCATCGTCGGGCGGGACACCCAAAATCTCACCCTTGAGGGCGTGACCAAAGCCGCCGTGGAGACCGTCGCCGAAAACGCCAGCGACGGCGTGATTGCCCCGTTGCTTTATATGCTGGTAGGCGGCGCACCGCTGGCGCTGACCTACAAGGCCATCAACACGATGGACAGCATGCTGGGCTACAAAAACGAGCGCTACCTTTATTTTGGCCGCGCCGCCGCAAAACTGGACGATGCTGCGAATTATCTTCCCAGCCGGCTGGCAGGGCTGCTCTGGGTCGCGGCGGCGGCTCTGACGGGAAACAGTGTAAAGGGTGCATGGACCATCTGGCGGAGAGACCGCCGCAACCACGCCAGCCCCAACAGCGCACAGACCGAAAGCGCTTGTGCCGGTGCGCTGGGCGTTCAATTAGCCGGTCCTGCGTACTATTTTGGCGAATATTATGAAAAGCCCACCATCGGCGACCCTCTGCGCCCCATCGAGCCGGAGGACATCCGCCGCGCCAACCGCATGATGTACGCCGAGAGCCTGTTGGCGCTGGCCGTCGGGCTGGCCGTGCGGGTCATTTTGTGAAAGGAGACGGTTTCATGCAACTCATCCATGGAGGAGACTGGGCGGGCTACCGCGCCGAATTCGGCCATGATGCGCTGGATTTTTCGGCCAACGTCAGTCCGCTCGGTTTGCCGGAAGGGGTGGCCGACGCCATCAGGTCGGCGCTTTCCATCGCCGACCGCTACCCGGACCCTCTCTGCCGGGACCTGCGGGCCAAGCTTTCCCAGCACGAAGGTGTCCCGGCCGAGCACATTCTCTGCGGCAACGGCGCAGCGGACCTGATCTTCCGGCTGGTCTGGGCCAAAAAGCCCAAGAAAGCCCTCGTCACCGCACCCACCTTTGCGGAATATGCTTCCGCGCTGGAAACGGTCGATTGCACGGTCGAGCGCTGGTTTTTGCAGGAGACGAACGATTTTGCGGTGACGGACGCGCTCTGTTCCGCCATCGATGAAAGCATCGACATGGTGTTCCTCTGCCAGCCCAACAACCCCACCGGCCAGCTGACGCCGCTTCCGCTTGTGGAAAAGATCCTGCGCCGGTGCACCGAATGCGGGGCGCTTCTCGTACTGGACGAATGTTTCCTCGACTTTCTGCCTGACCACGCCGAAAAAACGGCCAAGCCGCTGCTGGATTCCGGGGATCTTTTCATCCTGAAAGCCTTCACCAAGCTGTACGGCATGGCGGGCGTCCGGCTGGGATACTGTCTGTGTGCCGACACCGCCCTTCTCGAACAGATACGCGTGGTTGGCCAACCGTGGGGCGTGTCCAGTCTGGCACAGGCGGCAGGTCTGGCCGCACTGGATGAGACGGCCTATGTTGAACGGGTCCGCTCCCTCATCGCCGAACAGCGCCCCCTTCTGGCCGAAGGTCTGCGAGCGCTGGGGCTGCGGGTCATCGAAGGCGCGGCGAACTATCTGCTGTTCCAAGGGCCGGAAACGCTGGGCAATGCCCTGCGTCCGCGCGGCGTTGTTCTGCGAAGCTGCGCGAATTATCCCGGCCTAAACGGCAGCTGGTATCGCACCGCCGTGCGCACCGCACCCGAAAACGAACAGCTTTTATGCATCCTTTCGGAGGTGTTACGATGAGCAAAGCCAAATGCATCATGGTACAGGGCACGATGAGTGGGGCGGGCAAAAGTCTGCTCTGCGCCGCGCTCTGCCGCATTTTTGCGCAGGACGGTTACCGGGTCGCGCCCTTCAAAAGCCAGAACATGGCCCTGAACAGCTTCGTCACCCGCGACGGGCTGGAAATGGGGCGGGCGCAGGTCGTTCAGGCACAGGCGGCGGGCATCGAACCAGATGTCCGGATGAATCCCATCCTGCTCAAGCCCAGCAGCGACGTGGGAAGTCAGGTCATCGTGAATGGCGAAGTCCGGGGACAGATGCCTGCTTCCGCTTATTTCAAGATGAAGAAATCGCTCATCCCGGACATTCTTTCCGCCTACAACCGTCTCGCCGACGATGTGGACATCATCGTCATCGAGGGCGCGGGAAGCCCTGCCGAGATCAATCTGAAGGCGGACGACATCGTCAACATGGGGCTTGCCAAGCTCGTGGATGCTCCGGTCCTGCTGGCGGGCGACATCGACCGTGGCGGTGTGTTCGCCCAGCTTTACGGCACGGTCGAGCTGCTTGAGCCGGACGAGCGGGCGCGCATCAAAGGACTGATCATCAACAAGTTCCGGGGCGACGTCGAGATTCTGCGTCCCGGCCTTGCGATGCTGGAGGAAAAGACCCATCTGCCCGTTCTGGGTGTGGTCCCCTACCTCAAGGTAGACATTGAGGATGAAGATTCCCTTTCCACCCGGCTGGATGCAGAAAAAGCCGTCAAGCCGCTGGATCTCGCCATCATCCGCTTGCCGCACATCTCAAACTTCACCGATTTCATACCGCTGGAACAGCATCCGCTTCTGGGCGTGCGGTATGTACAAAACGCGCGCCAGCTTGGCACGCCGGACCTGTTCATCCTCCCCGGCACAAAGAACACCGTGGATGACCTACTCTGGCTGCGGCAGTCCGGGCTGGAAGCCGCTCTCCAAAAGCTGGCCGCAAACGGAACACCCGTTCTGGGCGTCTGCGGCGGCTATCAGATGCTCGGCCAGCAGCTCGACGACCCCTCAGGCAGCGAAAGCGGCCATCCGCAGACCCTGCGCGGGCTGGGACTTCTGCCCACCCGTACCGTTTTCACCGAGCAAAAGCGCCGCACACAGGTTTCTGCGGTCGTTTCGGCGCTGCCTTTTGCGGGTGCAAAGCTGGACGGCTACGAGATCCACACCGGCCGCACCGAAGTGGACGGCACGCCCTTCTGCACCCAAGCGGACGGCTCCCCCGAAGGCTGTGTGCAGGACAGTGTGTTCGGGACCTATCTCCACGGCTTGTTTGATACCGGCGAACTGACCGAAAAACTGGTCGTGTATTTGTGCCGCCGCAAGGGCATCGACCCCGCCGGGGCCGACCTCATCCCCATGGAGCAATACCGTCAGCAGCAGTTCGACTTGCTGGCCGACGGGGTCCGCCATGCGCTGGATCTCGACGCCCTGTATGCCGCCATGGGCCTGAAACGGAGGAACGAAGCATGAACCCACAACACCATCTTCCCGCCGACATCGAGCGGACCAGCCTTTCCATCATCACCGCCGAGCTGGATGAATTGGGTCTGACGCCCCCGCCGGAGAATGCCGCTGTGGTCAAGCGGGTCATCCACACCACGGCGGATTTCGATTACGCCAAAAATCTGCGCTTCACCGCCGGGGCCGTTGCGGCGGGCATCGCGGCCCTCCGCTCCGGGACCCCCATCGTCACCGACACCAACATGGCGCTGGCCGGCATCACCAAACCCGGTCTGGCCAAGCTGGGCGGCTCCGCCCTCTGCTACATGGCCGACCCGGAAGTGGCCCAGATCGCCAAAGAGACCGGCACGACCCGCGCCGTGGCGTCCATGCACCGCGCCGCCGCCGAACACCCCGACGCCATCCTCGCCGTCGGCAACGCGCCCACGGCCCTGCTGACCATCGCGGACGAGATCGAAGCCGGTCTGCGCCCCGCGCTGGTCATCGGCGTGCCGGTCGGGTTCGTGAATGTGGTCGAGAGCAAAGAGCGGCTCTTTTCCGTCTGTGAAGCCCACGGCGTGCCCTGCATCGCCGCCATGGGCCGCAAGGGCGGAAGCACCATCGCCGCCGCCATCTGCAATGCACTGGTCTACTCCGCCGCCGAAATGCTGGACCCCACGGCCCGCGGCTGGAAATAACACCTTTCCAATCCCCGCCAAAAGTCGTATAATAGAGTCGTCAATCTATGTTACGAAAGGGGAACTCCCTATGAAACTGATCCGTACCCAAGACGCTGTCGGTCAGGTACTTTGTCACGATATCACCCAGATCATCCCCGGCGAATTCAAAGGCGCCCGCTTCCGCAAAGGGCACATCGTTCAGCCGGAGGATATCCCGGTGCTGCTGAGCATCGGCAAGGAAAATCTCTACGTCTGGGAAAAGACCCCCGGCATCCTGCACGAGGACGAAGCTGCCGCGCTGCTCTACAAGGCAGCGGCGGGTCGGAACATCCACGGGACCGAACCAAAAGAGGGCAAGATCGAGCTGATCGCCGACTGCGACGGCTTGCTCAAGATCAACCGCGAAGCCCTGCTGGCAGTCAACCGCACTCCGCAAATGATGATCGCCACGGTCCATGGCGACCTGCCCGTGAAAAAGGGGCAAAAGCTGGCCGGGACCCGCATCATTCCGCTGGTCATCGAGCAGGAAAAGATGGACGCCATGCAGAAAGCGGCGGGCGAAACGCCCATCCTGAACGTTCTGCCCTTCCATCCGAAGCCGTTCGCGGTCATCACGACGGGCAGCGAGGTGTTCAAGGGCCGCATCGAGGACAAATTCACCCCCATTCTGGTCCAGAAGCTGGCGGAATACGGCTGTGAGATGACCTACCACAAGGTCTGCGACGACGACTCGGCGGGCATCACCGCCGCCATTCTGGAAGCCAAAGCGGCGGGTTGTGAACTCATCTTCACGACCGGCGGCATGAGCGTGGACCCCGACGACCGCACCCCGCTGGCCATCCGGAACACCGGCGCTTCCATCGTGAGCTACGGCGCACCGGTCCTGCCGGGGGCGATGTTCCTTGTCAGCTATCTCGACAGCATCCCCGTGTGCGGCCTTCCGGGCTGTGTGATGTATGCCAAGCGGACCATTTTTGATCTGCTCCTGCCCCGTCTGCTGGCGGATGACCCCATCACCGCCGACGACATCGCACGTTTGGGCGAAGGCGGACTCTGCCTTGGCTGTGCGAACTGCACTTGGCCGAACTGCGGCTTTGGGCATTGAACCTCTCATCATGCTCTCTCTTACGAGGGGCTTTGGCATTTCGAAAAACGTTACGGTTTCGCTCTGTTGAGCGAACGCGAGACTGAGAGGTTCCAATGACAGAACACAACCTGACCCACTTTGATGCCGAGGGCAACGCCGTCATGGTGGACGTGAGTGAAAAGCCCGTCACCGCGCGGGAAGCCACCGCCCACGGCATCATTACCATGAACGCTGACGCCTTTGCCGCCGTGCAGAGCGGCACGGTGAAAAAGGGGGACGTGCTTGGCGTGGCCCGCATTGCCGGCATCATGGCGACCAAGCGCACCAGCGACCTCATCCCCCTGTGCCACCCGCTCCCGCTGACCAAGGTGACCGTAGATTTCCGCCTTCTGCCCGAGCGGCAGGCCGTGGAAGCCTTCTGCACCGTCAAGACCAGCGGCGTCACCGGCGTGGAGATGGAAGCGCTGACCGGCGTTTCCACGGCCCTGCTGACCATCTACGACATGTGCAAGGCACTGGACAAGGGCATGGAGCTGGGCGAGATCCATCTAGACAAAAAGATCGGCGGCAAAAGCGGCCTTTACATCCGGGCGGAGGGCGGCTATGTTTGATGCCGTACATCGGAACATCCATTACCTCCGCCTGTCAGTCACCGACCGGTGTGATCTGCGCTGCCGCTACTGTATGCCGGACGGCATCGTTTCCTGTGCCCACGAAGAGGTTTTGACCTACGAAGAATTTCTTCGTCTTTCCGCTTTATTTGCGGCGTGCGGCGTGGATACTGTGCGGGTCACCGGCGGCGAACCGCTGGTGCGCCGGGGCGTAGAACAGCTGGTGGCGGGGCTGAAAGCGACCCCCGGCATCCAGAAAGTCGTCATGACGACCAACGGCGTCCATCTGGCGCAGAAGCTCCCTGCCCTGCTGGATGCCGGATTGGACGGCGTCAACATCAGCTTGGACGCCCTTTCGCCGGAGGTATTCGCTCGCATCACAGCGCGGGACAAGCTTCCCGCCGTGCTGGCCGGTCTGGATGCTGCGCTGAGCAGCGGACTGCCCGTCAAGCTGAACTGCGTCCCGCAGGTAGGCATCAACGAAACCGAACTGGAACCGCTGGCCGCACTGGCGCAGGACCGCCCCTTGCAGGTCCGCTTTATCGAGATGATGCCCATCGGCTACGGGGCCGCGATGCCCTGCCTTTCGGGGCCGGAGCTTCTGGCGCGGTTCCAGCTCTGCTGGCCGGACCTCGTGCGGCTCTCCCCTGCTCAGAGCGCGTCTCTTGGCGACGGCCCCGCCGTCTACTACACCGTTCCGGGCTGGGCGGGCAGCATCGGCTTCATCGCCGCCGTGCACGGCAAATTCTGCGCCTCCTGCAACCGCGTCCGGCTGACCAGTCAGGGCTTTTTGCGCCCTTGCCTTGCCAGCGAAGCGGGCTGTGATCTGCGCGCACTCCTGCGCGGGGGCGCTTCGGACGAGACCCTGTTACACGCCATCCGGGAGACCATTTGGAACAAACCCCCGGAGCACCATTTTGAACGCACTTCCCTGCCCGCCACGCGCGGGATGTATCGGATCGGAGGATAGCTATGGGAAAACTTCTGGCCATCTGCACCAGCCCCCAGCGCGGGACCACCAAAACGCCGGTGGACCACGCCGTTCTGACCCCGGAATGGGGCATCGTCGGCGACGCGCACGGCGGGAACTGGCATCGTCAGGTCAGCTTGCTCAGCGCCGAAAAGATCGCGCAGTTCCGGGAGAAAATTTGGGTCGATTACGGCGCATTCGGCGAAAATCTGGTCGTGGAAGGGTTTGATTTCCGCGCCCTGCCCGTCACCAGCCGGTTTTCCATCGGCGACGTCGTGCTCGAGATGACCCAGATCGGCAAAGAGTGCCACAACGACTGCGTCATCAAACAGCAGACCGGCGAATGCATCATGCCCCGCGAGGGTGTGTTCGCGCGGGTGCTGCACGGCGGCGAGATCCATGTCGGCGACGAGGTCACGCTCCTGCCCGCGCTGGAGAACCCGCCCCTGCGGGCTGCCGTCATCACCCTGTCCGACAAGGGCAGCCGCGGCGAGCGCGAGGACAAGAGCGGCCCGCTGGCGGCGGAGATGCTTCAGGCAGCGGGCTACGTCGTGGAAGAAACGCTGCTTCTGCCGGACGATTTCAACGCCCTCAAGGCCCAGTTTCAACGGCTGGCCGACGGCCGGCAGCTCAACCTCATCCTGACCACCGGCGGCACGGGCTTTTCGCCCCGGGACATCACCCCCGAAGCCACCTATGCCGTGGCGGACCGTAACGCCCCCGGCATCGCCGAAGCCATGCGCTATCACAGCCTGACCATCACCCCGCGCGGGATGCTCAGCCGTGCGGCCAGTGTCCTGCGGGGCAAGACCCTCATCGTCAATCTTCCGGGCAGCCCCAAGGCGGTGCGGGAAAATCTGGAATATATCCTGCCAAGCCTTGAGCACGGTGTCCGCATCGCCGCAGGGCTGGACGGCGAATGTGCCCGCAAATAGCGCATACGCAAAAACCTCTGCACCCTTTCCCGTTTCGGGCCAAGGATGCAGAGGTTTTTTGTTGATGAAATTTTCTTTCTCAATGACGGGAATATCGCGTTTTTCCGCTATTTATCTGCGGGGGGGGGTAACACGAAACTTTCTCAGCGTTTGTTCCAGAACGTCCATATCCACCGGCTTCGACAGGTGTTCGTCCATGCCCGCCTCGCGGCTTTTCTGCACGTCCTCCGCAAATGCATTCGCCGTCATCGCGATGATGGGGATGACGCGGCCCAGCGGATTTTCGCTGTTCCGGATGGCGCGGGCCGCTTCACAGCCGTCCATTCCGGGCATCTGCACATCCATCAAAATGGCGTCAAATTCCCCGGGCTTCACGGTGCGGAACCGCTCCACGATCTCGATGCCGTTGCGGCAGAAAGTTGGCGTCGTCGCACCGCAGAAGCAGAAGGTTCATCTGCTTCACAGCGTCGTCGGCTTCCTGATCGATCTTAAATTCCAGCATGACCTCGAACTTGCTGCCCTCGCCCAGCTTGCTTTCCAGCGAGATGCTGCCTCCCATCATGTCCACAAGGCTTTTCGTGATTGCCATGCCCAGACCCGTGCCCTGCACCTTGTTGGTCACCGAGTTTTCGGCGCGGGTAAAGGACTCGTAGATGTGCTTCTGGAATTCCTCGCTCATACCCATGCCGTTGTCGGTCACGGTGAACTTATACCGCGCATAGTGGCCGGTGCGGGGCACTTCCTCGATGTCCAGCTGGATGCACCCGCCCACGTCGGTATACTTGACCGCGTTGGACAGGATAGAGATAATATTTTTCCTCGCCCATCGGCAGGTCCGAAAAGAGCATCGACTCGGCGCGCTCCTCGGTGTAGGAAACGCCGCCGAACACAACCTTTTTCGCGGGATATGCACCAGAATTTTACAGTTTTTTGATCCTTCAGCCCTTCAGCGCTTGAAAACGCAAACAGACCCCCGCCGTGCCGAAGCACGCGGAGGTCTGCCTGTTCTGCTGTGATTATACCAGGTCCTCGCCGTTGGTGGCAATGACCTTCTGATACCAATAGAAACTGTCCTTCTTTTCGCGGCTCAGATCGCCGGTCCCATCGTCAAACTTGTTGACGTAGATGAAGCCATAGCGCTTTGCCATCTCGCCGGTAGACGCGCTCACGAGGTCGATGCAGCCCCATGGGGTGTAGCCCATCAGGTCCACGCCGTCCTTGACGGCCTCGGCCATCTGCTTGATGTGCTCCCGCAGATAGTCGATGCGGTAGCTGTCGTGGATCTTGCCGTCGGCGTCCTTCTTGTCGTAAGCGCCCAAGCCGTTCTCCACGACCATCAGAGGGATGTGATAGCGGTCGTAAATTTCGTTCAGGCTATAGCGCAGACCAATCGGGTCGATCTGCCAGCCCCAGTCGGAAGCTTTCAGGTAGGGGTTTTTCTTTCCGCCGCCGATGTTGCCGCCCACATCTTCCACATCCTTGTGGGTCGTGACGCAGCTGGACATATAGTAGCTGAAGGTGTAGAAGTCCACCGTGCCCTCTTTCAGGATGGCGGCATCCTCGGGCTTCTGCTCGATGGTGATGCCGTTTTCTGCGAAGTAGCGCTTCATATAGGAGGGGTACTCGCCGCGCACATGCATGTCCGAGCTGAACCAGTTGGTGATCTGCATCTGCTTCTGGTTCGCCACCACGTCGGCGGGGTCGCAGGTCAGCGGATAGCTGGCGAGGAAGCAGATCATGCAGCCCATCTTGAACTGCGGATAGTTCTGGTGCGCATAGCGGATGGCCTCGGCGCTGGCCACGAACATATGGTGCAGAGCTTGGAACCGCACCTGCTTGTCGTCCGGAGCCTGACTGACCGGGCCTTCGTAACCTTGGACCGTTCCCGTGTTCAGGACGCCGCCCAGCGGCATCACACCGGTGTTGATCTCGTTGAAGGTCAACCAGTACTTGACCTTATCTTTGTAGCGCTCGAAGATGACCTTGCAGTAGTTCATGTAGAACTCGATGAGTTCCCGGCCGGCCCAGCCGTTGTATTTTTCGACCAGCGCATAAGGCAGTTCGTAGTGGCTGATGGTGACCAGCGGTTCGATGCCGTGCTGTTTGCAGCAATCAAACACCCTATCGTAAAATTCCAGACCCTTTTCGTTGGGATGCGTCTCCATGCCCGTGGGGAAGATGCGGGTCCAGTTGATGGAGGTGCGGAAGGTCTTGAAGCCCATCTCAGCGAACAGGGCGATGTCCTCTTCGTAGTGGTGGTAGAAATCAATGGCCTCATGGCTTGGATAGAGCCGGTCCGGGTGAACGGATGTCGTCACCCATTTGGGGCTGGTGTGGGAACCGTTGGTGCACAGGTCCGGGACGCTGGGGCCTTTGCCGTCCACATCCCATGCGCCTTCGAACTGGTTGGCGGCACAGGCGCCGCCCCACAGGAAATCATTGCGGAAAACGCTCATAGTTTTACTCCTCTCAGTGCTTTTGCTCAAAGAACAGCTTCAATGCGCCGATCATATTGGCGTCGTTGCCGTAGCGGCAGCGCACCAGTTCGGGCTTGAGCATCGGGAACACCGGGCAGCGCTCGAACAGGCTGTCCAGCTCGGTCTGGATCGCGGGCATCAGGGCATCTGCCGCGCTGATGCCGCCGCCGATGGCGACTTTCTCCACATCCAGAATGCTCTGCACGCTCAGGATGCCGATGGCCACCCGGCGGGCAAAAATTTTCAGGGTCTGCTGGGCTTCCGGCTCTCCGGCATTATAGGCGGCGAAAATTTCCTCGCCGGTGGGCATAGGGCCGTCGAGGTCCATCCCCTTTTCCTTTGCATACTCGAAGATCAGGCCGGTGGCGGAGGAATTGCCCGCCCAGACCGGCATACTGGGCAGCTTTTCGACCTTTTTCAGCGTAAAGCTGTCCAGCTCCATGACGGCCATATCGGTCACCATGTTGCTCACCTCACCGGCGGCGGAGTGCGCACCCATGTAGACCTTTCCGTTCAGGATGATGCCGCCGCCGATGCCGGTCCCCAGCACCAGCACAAGGCCGGTGTCAGTCCCGGCCAGCGCACCGGTCCATGCTTCTGCCGCGGCGGCGCACTTGCCGTCGTTGGCGATGGTCACGGGCACGCCCAGCCGCTCTTCCACCTGCGCCGCAAAGGGCTGCTCCCACATGAAGGCGCTCAGCATCCCGCCGGTGTGGGCAATGCCGTGTTTGGTGTCGATGCGCCCCGGCATGGAGATGGCACAGCCCTCGAACTGACCCTTCAGCGGGGCGGCAAAGCCTTCGATGGCCGCCAGAAGGTCGTCCATGTTCGTCAGCGGCGTCGGGACCTTGCCGCCGGAAATTTTCTGAGCATGTTCATCGGCAAGACTGTACTTGATGAAGGTCCCGCCGATGTCGATCAAAAGATACTGTTTCATCTTGTCTCCTGCTTTCTGTTGTTCTGTGTTCAGGCAAAGCCCACCATGGCGGCAAGGCTGAGCACCACCGGCAGGGTCACCAGCGAGAGCAGGGTGCTCAGGCAGACCATCTGCACGGCATAAGCGGAATCCAGCCCCAGCCGCTGGGCATACACGGCGATGTTGCTTCCGATGGGGGCCGCGTTCACGATGACCAGCACCGCGCCGATCTTCTTCCACCCTGCGGGCAGAAGCAGCAGACAGGCGATGGTCAGCAGCGGGATCACCACCAGCCGCACCGCCGAAAGCGCATAGAGCCGCGGGCGGATAAAGATGGCTTTCAGGTCAGTCTGGGCCAGATAGACGCCCAGCACAATCATCGCCAGCGGAGCGTTCATGCCCGCGATGGCCGCCATCGGGCTGCGGAAGAACTGCGGCACGGGGACGCGGCAGAAGTAGATCACCACGCCCGCCAGCAGCGAGAGCACCAGCGGATTTTTCAAGACTGCACCCAGCTGGATATACTTTTTGTCGCCGGAAAGCTTCGTCTGGCCGTAGGTCCATTGCAGGGCATTCAGCAGGGCCACAAAGCCCGCCGCATAGAACACGGCATCGCCGCCCAGCACCGCCGTGACCAGCGGAAAGCCCATAAAGCCCGCGTTGGAGAATGCCACGCCGATCTGGGCCATAGGGTCCTTCCGGAAAAAGAACCACGCCACTGCCATGGACAGCAGCAGCACGCCGGCTCCCGCCGCAATGCTAACGGCCAGCTCCACAGCGCCCTGCGCCGAATACTCGATACAAAACGATTTTAACACAACGCAGGGCAATACACAATGGAGCAGCAGATGGGCCAGCGCCTTGCTTCCCTCTTTCGTGATGAGTCCTGCGCGGTGAAGGACGAATCCGATGATGAGGTAGAGGAACATCAGCAGAATCTGTCCCAGAACGACTCCGAAAACCTCCGTCATGCCGCCCCTCCCTGCTCCTTGCCGATCTTGCGCAGCAGCGGGAGCAGCGCATCCATGACCGGGCGGTAGCCGTTGGCATACATGTGCATTCCCTCAATGGTGTACTCGGCTTTCAGGTTTCCCTCGGCGTCGTACAGGTCTTTGTTCAAGTCGAGGAACTCTGCTCCGTATTTCTGCGCCAGTTCCTGCACTCCGGCGCTGGCTTCCCGAATGCGTTCGTTGGTGCGCCAGCGGAAACACTCGATCAGGCCCGGGTCCTCGGCCACGGTGGGGTTCACGGGATAATAGGCCAGCAGATAGAGTTTCGTTCCCGGCAGCCGATCCTTGATTTTTTGGAGGATCTTCTCATACCGGCCCAGCATGGCGGTGCGGTCGTAGTCCGGGCCGTTCAGATCGTTCGTGCCGATGTTCAGGAACAGGTGGGCGGGCTGAAGCTCGAAGATGCACTCGTCCAGCGCTTCCAGCAGTTCGGTGGTGGTAAAGCCGCCGATGCCCCGGTTGTACAGGGTACAGTGCAGGTCATCGTCCTGCAAAAACTCATATACCGGGAACTGCTCCATCAGGCTGGAACCGGCAAACACTACCGCACCCTTTTTGGCGTAGGGGTTCAGGCGGCGGAACCGCTCCCGCTTGATCTGTTTTTCCCGCTGGCCCTCCTGCTGCCGCAGCTCGTTCAGAAGGGTGTTTCGTTCCTGTCCCGTCATGGTCTTGATTCCTTTCTCTCAGTCCTCGTGCAGGGGCAGCTCCACAAAGCTGCCCTCCCCCAGCAGGATCTTCTGGTGGGCGATGCGGGTCTTGCCCTGTTCGGACCAGATGCCCGCATAGTTGCTGTGAACGGCATACTGCGGGAAATCCGACGAGGACACATCCAGCCGCAGACGGCTCCCGGGCTGCACGGTCCAGTTCATATCCCACAGGTCAATGCAGACGTCCGCTGCCTGACCGGGGGTGTAGGTCTTGCCTTCGGGCAGGTCTGCCGCGATGGTCGTGATGCCGCCCCGGATGTTGTAGGCTTTGCCGTCCGGGAACACCTCCATCAGCTTTGCCGTAAAGGCGGTGTCGTCCACATCGGTGGAAACATTCAGATGCACCTTGATCTGTCCGCAGATGGGCAGCGCCTTTTCCAGCGGCGCACTGACGAAGCTGACGACATCGGGCCGGTAGTCCGGCTCCGGCTGCAGCAGACTGCCCGCCTCGGTGATGGTGGTCAGGACGCTTTCCGCTCCATGGCTGGGCACGGGGTCTTCCGGGTCAAAGTCGAAGCAGCGCTCCCCTTCTGCGGGGGCTGCGTTCAGGGTGTGTTCGCCCAGATAGCACCTTTCGGTGCGGCTCACGGGTGCGGGCCAAGCTTCCAGCGTTTTCCAGCGGTCCTCCCGCATCACATAGGTGCGGACCCGCTTTTCCGGCTGCTTTTTCTGCTTCAGCAGCAGGTCGAACCACTCGAGCATCCGATGGATGTCGCCATTTTCCAGATGGTGCTGCTCGCCCCACGCGATGCAGGGCTGAGACATATGGTTCCAGCAGCCGATATCCAGCCAGCTGTGGGCTTTCGTCTCCGGGTTCAGGGATGCATAGGTGTTGATGGCGCTGCCGAAGTGGTGGTCGTACCACGCATCGATGATGTACACGGGCACTTTGGTGTTCCCGGGCACATCGGCCAGCAGCTTCCACCAGCCCTGCTGCCAGTAGGCGTCCGAACGGTGGGTGGCGTGGTTCCAGTCCTGATACCAGTCCAGTTTCCCGCCCCACAGGGCTTCGTCCACCTTGTCGTGGGGACGGAAGCGGCAGCTGTCCAGATAGTCTGCCGTGACCGGGTGGCCCGCATTCTGCATAGCCCAGCCGGTGAGCACATCGTGGCGGAACAGGCCCTTTTCGTAGGCCGATTTGAAGCGGTCCGTCCCGTAGACGGTCAGCATCATGCCTTTCACCTTGGGCGGCACGATGTCCGCGATGGCCCAGCCGGTCAAGGCCAGATAGCTGCCCCCGAAGTAGCCGATGCTCTCAGCCCAAGGCTGATCGTTGAGCCAGTTCAGGGTGTCGCGGCCATCCGGGCGCTCGTTGACGTTGGGTTCCCAATGTCCCTCGCTCCTGCCCGTGCCGCGGCAGGTCTGGACCACATAGCCATAGCCCCGCCGGGTCAGTTCTGCGCCGCTGATCTCATACAGCACCTGCTGGTTGGGATAGCAGCTGCGCTGGATGAGCACCGGGAACTGTTCCAGCCCTTTGGGCTTGAAAATTTCAGTGTAGAGCTTCACGCCATCAGACATGGGCAGCATGAGTTCTTCCCGGGTGTGTTCGTATTCCGGGCCGTCGTAGGGCACGCTGGCATATTCCTGCCGGTAGCTCTCGACAGCTTGCCGCATCATCTGTTCCATCTCACGCTGCTTTTGTTCCGCAGCGACCTTCTTTTCTTCTTCGGTCATATCAATCTCCGCCTTTCTGTTTTCTCAAAAGCGTGTGCAGCTGACGAAGTGGCCGGGTTCGACCTCCTTCAGCGGGATGTCCTTGCCGCGGCATGCATCCGTCGCATAGGGGCAGCGGGCTGCAAAGCGGCAGCCGGGAGCCGGGTCCACGGGGCTGGTCAGCTCGCCGCGCATGACCTGCGTGGAAAGCTTCTTGGCCTTCAGGCTTGGGATGGGGACCGCGTCCAGCAGACCTTTGGTGTAGGGGTGGAGCGGGTTCTTGAACAGGTCGTCGGTCTTGGCGTACTCCACGCACTGGCCCAGATACATGACCATGATCTCGTGGCTGATGTGCTTGACGACGCTCAGGTCGTGGGTGATGAACACATAGGTCAGCTTTTTCTCGTCCTGCAGGTCCATCAGCAAGTTCAGGATCTGCGCCTGAATGGACACGTCCAGTGCAGAGACCGGCTCATCGCAGATGATGAACTCCGGGTCCATGGCCAGCGCGCGGCCAATGCCGATGCGCTGACGGCGGCCGCCGTCCAGCTCGTGGCTGAAGCTCTCGGCATAGCGCTCGTCCAGACCGACGGTTTTCATGATCTCAGAAATACGGGCGTCGTACTCGTCGCGGGTCTTGCACGCCTTATAAATTTTCAGCGGTTCGCCGATGAGTTCTTTCACGCTCTTGCGGGGGTCCAGCGAACCGGACGGGTCCTGAAAGATCATCTGCATTCGGGCGCGGATGGGCTTAATCTCCTTGGCGTTGAGCTTGGTGATGTCCGTGCCGTCGTAGATGATCTGGCCGTCGGTGACATCATAGAGCCGCAGCAGCAGACGGCCCAGCGTGGATTTTCCGCAGCCGGACTCGCCCACGACGCCAAGCGTCGTGCCCTTTTTGATCTTGAAGTTGACGCCGTCCACCGCGTGGAGCTGGCTGTTCGCGCCGACCTTGAAATATTTTTTGAGGTTCTTGGCCTCGACCAAAATCTTTTCTTCCATCGTCATTTCCTCCCGGCTCAGGTGTTGGACTGCGGCGGATCGAACCGGCAGCAGCGGATGAAGTGCCCCGGCGTGACCTCACGCATCTTCTGGGCCTTTTTGCAGGCCGCCGTGGCGTACTTGCAGCGGTCCGCAAAGCGGCATCCCTCAATTTTCTGGGTGGGGTCTGCCATCATGCCCTCAATGGCTTCCAGACGCTTGGTGTTCTCGTCCAGCTTGGGGATGGCGTTGAACAGGCCCTGCGTGTAGGGGTGGCGCTGGGTCGTCTCGAAGATATCCTGCGCCGTGCCGTACTCGATGGCCTCACCGGCGTACATGACCATGACCTTTTCGCAGGTCTGCGCCACAACGCCCAAGTCATGAGTAATCAAAATCATGGCCGTGTTCAGTCGCTTCTGCAGCTCGTTGATCAGGCCCAGCATCTGCGCCTGAATGGTCACGTCCAGTGCGGTGGTCGGCTCGTCGGCCAAGATCAGCTTCGGCTCACAGGCCAGAGCGATGGCAATGACGATGCGCTGCTTCATGCCGCCGGAGAACTGGTGGGGATATTCGACTTTGCGCTTGGCGGGGATGCCCACCAGCTCCATCATCTCGTCCACGCGGGCTTCCAGCTGGGCCGTACTCTGCTCGGGATGATGAATTTTCAGAACCTCCATAATTTGCGCACCCACGGTCATGACCGGGTTCAGCGCGGACATCGGGTCTTGGAAGATCATCGACACCACGCTGCCGCGCATGGCACGGATCTTTTCCTCGGAGGTGTTCAGCATATCCACACCGTCCAGCTTGATGGAGCCATCGGTCACGAAGCCGATGCCCTCCGGCAGAAGCTGGATGATGCTCAGGGCGGTGGTGGTCTTGCCGGCGCCGGTCTCGCCCACCAGACCCAGCGTCTCGCCGTAGTTCAGGTCAAGGTCCAGACCGTTGACGGCATAGACGGTAGAAATTTCGGTATCGTATTCAACGCTCAGGTTTTTGACTTCCAGCAGCTTGTCACTCATTTCAGGCCACCTCTTTCACATTCTTGGTGCGCTTTGCGCGCTTGGTCTTTTTGCCGCTGCCCAGCGTGCCGCGCAGCTTCGGGTCGAGGGCGTCGCGCAGAGCGTCGCCGCACATGTTGAAGCAGAGCACCACGATGATGATGGCGATGCCGGGAGCGATGGCGATGATGGGCTGGGTGGACAGGTACTTATAGCCGCCGCTGACCATTGCGCCCCAGCTCGGGGTCGGGGGCGTGATGCCCATGCCAAGGAAGCTCAGGTTGGCTTCGGCGAGGATAGCGCCGCCAAGGCTGGCGGTCATGCTGACGATGTTGACGGACAGGCAGTTCGGGAACACATGCACGAGGGTGTTGCGAATTTTCGAAGCACCGCACAGCGTACCGGCGGTGACATAATCGGCATTGCGGACGCTCAGCACCTGACCGCGGGTCACGCGGGCATAGCCGGGGACCATCGAGATGCCGATGGCAAGGCAGACATTGCCGAGGCCCTGTCCAAGGATCGCGCCGAGGAACATGGCCAGGATCAGCATAGGAACGGCCATCATGGCGTCCATGACACGCATGATGAAGGCATCCACCACGCCGCCGGCCATACCGGCGATGAGGCCCAGCGCCATACCGATGACGCTGGAGATGACCACGGCCACGATGCCGACGGTGAAGGAGATGCGCGCACCGTAGATGATGCGGCTCAGGACGTCACGGCCGTTGGAGTCCGTGCCCAGCCAGTGTTCGGCGGAGCAGCCCTTCAGCACGTTGTAAAGGTCGTCCTTGTTGGGGTCATACGGGGCGATGACCGGAGCGAAAATGGCGATGAGCACCATGACGAGAAGCAGAATGGCGCAGACCACGATGATCTTGCGGCTGAACATGACCCGGAACACGCGGGAGGATGTGATCCGGCTCAGCAGACCCTTCTTTTTTGTCTTGTTTTCCACTGTTCATTCCTCCTTTTAGCGGGTACGGGGATCGATGATGCCGTACAGGATATCGACCACGAGGTTGCAGATGGCGACGAAGATGGAAATGATGAGCACGCCGTTTGCCACCAGCATGAAGTCACGGTTGCTGATGCCGTTCATCATCACACTGCCGAGGCCGGGGATGACGAACAGGCTCTCAATCAGGACGGTGGAACCGACCATGCTGCCCAGACGCATGCCCATGGTGGTGACGATGGGGATCATGGAGTTGCGCAGCTGATGCTTGAAGGTGACGTCCTTCTTGGAAACGCCCTTGGCGCGGGCGGTGGTGACGTAATCCTGACGCATGACCTCGAGCATGGAAGAGCGGGTCAGGCGGACGAAACCGGCGTTGACGCCAAGGCTCATGACGATAATGGGCATGATCATGTGGCTCAGCCAGCCGCCGAAGTCACGGGTGATGGGCACATAGCCGGAGCTGGGCAGCACACGGAGCTTCAGGGCAAAGACCAGCATGCCCATCATGCCCAGCCAGAACATGGGCATCGAAACGCCGATGTTGGCAAAGAAGGAGATGACGCTGTCCACGGCCTTGCCGCGGTTCTTGGCGGCGACGATGCCGAACAGGATGCCGGTGATCGTGCCGATGATAAAGGCCGGGACCACCATGGTCAGGGTCGTGCCCAGACGGGGCAGGATGATGTCGGCGATCTCCGACTGATAGCTGATGGACTGGCCCATCGTACCGCGGAACAGGCCGCCGATCCAGCTGAGATACTGGACGATGACCGGGCGGTCATAGCCGTAAAGGTGGCGGTAATAGGTGATCTGTTCCTCAGTGGCGGTCGCGCCCAGATAGTTTGCAACGGGGTCGCCGGGGACCAGCTGGATCAGTGCAAAGACAAACAGTGTGACCAGCAGGATGGTGATGCAGGACTGCACCATGCGCTTGCCGATCATTTTCGCAAGGTTGTTCGATTTCATAGGTTCTCTCCATTTCCTGCGGAATCCTCCCCTTCTAAAACAAATCCTGACGCAGTTTCCCGCGTCAGGACCTGCCGAAATAAGGAGAAATGTATTCCGGTCGTGATACTCTTAGTTGTGCCGCGTTACTTGTTCAGCCAGCAAGCGGACAGATTCCAACATGCGGTGAAGGCTTCGGTGGCGTGGTCATCGATGACGTAATCGTACTTGTACATCGAGAACTTGTTGACGTACAGCACGCGGCCGAACAGGCAGGAGCCGTCCTCAGCGTCGTAGATCGCAGCCTGCAGTTCCTTTTCGAGCTTGCGCTTCTCGTCGGGATCCATGCAGCGGCGGATCTCTTCCAGCAGTTCCATTTCCTTGTCGGGGTGCTGGATGCCCTTGGCGTAATATGCGCCGTTCTTGTCCAGATGACGGCCCATGTACAGGCCCAGATCGGGAGAAATGGTGGCGTAGTGGCACATCAGACCTTCCCAAGTGCCTTCCATCATGTACTGGCTCTGGGTCGCAGGATCGACCTGCTGGATGTTGCAGTGGATGCCGACCTCGTCCAGCATGTTGGCGATAGCAGTCAGCATATCAGCGACACCGCTGTTTGTAACGATGTTGGTGGTGAAGCCATCGGCATAGCCAGCTTCTGCCAGCAGAGCCTTTGCCTTTTCGGGGTCATAGGTGAAGTGGTTGATGTCATCGTTGTAGGTCGCGGAACCGGGAACTGCCCACTGGTCGGTCAGCTGAGCCATGCCCATCAGGAAAGCGGCGTTGATGGCGTCCACATCGATGGCGTAGCACATGGCGCGGCGGACGCGGGCATCGGCCCACGGGCTGTCGAGGGCACTGTTGGGGATCAGGCCCAAGCTCTCGACGCCCATGCCGTTCTGGTTGTCTTCCTTGACGTAGATGCCGGCGCTGTCCAGCTGCTGCAGGATGGTGGGGGCAGACAGGCCGACCCAGAACATATCATACTCGTTGGCCTGGAAGGCGGTGTTTGCGGTGCTGGACTCGGTGACGAGGGTGACCTCGACGGAATCCAGATAGGGCAGACCTTCCTGCCAGTAATTCTCGTTCTTGGTATAGATGGCGTAAGCGTTGTTCTCAAACTCGCTCAGCTGGAAGGGGCCAGTGCCGCAGGTCGCAGCGTCCAGACTGCTGGGATTATCGATGGCCTTGGGGCTCATGTAGTAGACAAAGAAACCAACGGACTCCAGCGTGGAGGAGTTCGGCTCAGCCATCATCATCTTGATGTGGTTGTCATCGATGATCTCGCAGGAAGCGATGTTGGCGACCTCGGTGCGGTTGTTAGCCTGATACTCTTCGATGTTGCGCTTGACGGCCTCAGCGTTGAACGGCTCGCCATCGGCAAAGTTGACGCCCTCGCGCAGGGTCCAAGTGATGCTCAGCTCGTCCGTATCCACGGACCAATCGGTTGCCAGATTGGGGATCAGGTTGCCCTCGGCGTCGTAGCTGACCAAGCTCTCATAGGACAGGGTCAGGTAGTAGATGGCGGCGTTGCCGGAAGCGCGGGGCGTGTAGCCCGGGGTGGCAATGGGGCTGGAATAGCACAGACGGAGCGTGCCGCCGGCCTTGGGTTCACCGGTCGCGGCTGCGGCTGCGGTGGAACCAGCAGTCGAACCTGCCGTGCTGGCTGCGGTGGAGCTGGAAGAGCCGCCGCATGCGGCCAGCGTCAGAGCCGTTGCGGAAATGCCCATAGCCTTGAGGAAGTTCCGACGAGAGATGCATTTCATAGTGAATTCTCCTTCTTATTCTTGCGTTCCTGTGTTCTGCACGGCCCGTTGTCCGCCGTGCTTTTGTTGTACTTAGTTTAGCGCAGCGGGGGCCTTTCCAGCTACCAAAAAACAGAACTGGATTTTTCATTTTCCGCGCTTTTTTCAAAAATTCGAAACAGTTCTTTCAAGTTTCCGACCTCGATTTTCAAAATTCAGACGTCCGCCTTGTTTTTTCATCCTGATATCCTCTGATGTATCCTAGCTACGTTCAAAAAACGGAAACAGGGCCGGTCTCCCAGCCCTGTTTTTTATCCGCGCGATGCCGCCAGCCAGTCGTTCAGCGCCCGCTGTTTGCTCTGCATGATCTCCTGCAGCCCGGCCTGTTCCAGCTTTTCCAAAAATTCCGGCAGCGCGTCCTCCGGGTCCAGATACCCGCACATCAGCCCGTTGTGGTAGCGGTTTTTCAGGTTGCGGCAGGCATCCATCTTGACCGCGACCCCGCTGCTGTTGAAATTGAACCCATACGCCGGGGAGATGCACTCCGGCTGCTCATCCGTCTCCGGCCGCAGCCCGCTCGAGTTGAGATACGCCATCTGCCACGGATGGAGTTGTTCTTCTTTCCCGTCTCCATTCACAAAAAGATCATAGCAGGAAGCATCCGTATACAGCAGTTCCAAAAAGTCCAGCGCTTCCCTGCGGTGGTCGTTGGCCACCGGCAGACACCAGCTCTCCGCCGGGATGGAGCCATTCTGGACCGTCGGCCCCAGCGGGATGGCGGTCAACTCTGCGCCGTAGGCCCGGGTGTAGCAGTCCTGCGCGTCCCGGTTGATCTGCGCAAAAAAGCCGAAGCTGTTGCCCAGCCGCATCAGGTCGGTGGCCGGTTCATCCCGCAGACTGGCGTTGCGCAAGATCAGCCCCTCCTGATACCACTGGCGCATGGTGGTGCAGAGAGTGCGGTAGCTCTCGGTAGCGTACCAGTTGACGACCTTCGTGCCGGAACTCCCGGTCAGGACGCCGAAGGTATCCCCCAGCGGGTCCAGCTCCAAAAACGGGAACAGCTGGCCGCTGTCCGGCAAAACTGCCGTTGCATTGGGCCGTCGCCGCTTCACCCGGGCCAGCAGATCGTGCAGCTGGTCTAGGTTTGTGATCTCTTCCGGCGTCACGCCCAGCTCCCGCATCCAGTCTGCCCGGGCCAGAAAGCCGATCTGATACATCGGCACAGCCCGCGCCGGAACGGCATAAATGCGGTTAAAGTAGGTCCGGCTCTCCCATTGCTGGGCCGAAAACAGCGCTTTCAGCCCGGGATGCTCTTCCAGCAGGGCCGTCAGCGGCAGGATGCAGTTCTGGTTCAGGTAGACGTCCAGCGGCTGGGCCGCCGTCAGGAAAAACAGGTCCGGCATGGTCTGGCAGACCATCCGATTCCACAGTTCCGACGAATAATTGGTCGATGCCACCTGCTCGACCTGCGTCCGGAAACCCAGCTTTTGCAGCGTAACGGCGCTGAGCGCTTCCGAGATGCGGGCACAGGCTTCGTCGTCCAATCGTCCCGGCAGCAGCACCGTGACGGTCGTTTCTTCGGTCTGCACCGATGGCGCTTCCGGTTCGGCGTCGGTCTGACAGCCGGAAAGCAGCGCTGCTCCGGCAGCGGCCCCGGTCAGTTGTAAAAATGCCCTTCGGCTGAAGATGGATCCACTCATAAGGCTGCGGTGCGCTCCTCCTGCGGGGTCTTGTGATAGACCTTTTTATAAGAAGTAGAAAAATGTCCGAAGTTCGTATAGCCGACCTTGGCCGCGATCAGGCTGATGGGCAGATTCGTGGTGCACAGCAAGCTCTGCGCCTCCTGCATCTTCTGCTGGATGATATAATCCTTCAGGTTCATCCCCGTCTCCTTTTTGAACAGGCGGGCCATATAGTCCGCGTTCAGATGGACGGCCTCGGCCAGCTCTTCGCGGCGCAGTTCGTTTTCCAGATGCTCTGCGATGTAGGTCGTGATGACCTCCACGATGCTCTGATCGTTTTTCTCGCTGTCCCCGCTCCAGAACGTGGCCACATAATGGAGGAGCGCTTTCATGTCCGGCACGGTCTTCATGCCGTTGCGGTAAAGCTCCAGAGCTTCCGGCTCCTGAAACAAGGTGTGCTGACGGTCCTTTTCCGGCAGAGAAAAGATCATCTGCATAAAATCCTGATAAAAATAGCGCAGCGTCTGGCTGTTCAGCTGATTGTTCGCGGTCAGCTTGTCCAGCAGCTGACAGGCTTCCTGCTCCATGGCCGGGGCGCAGCCCTCCTGCAAAAGCTTCTTCCATGCCCCGATCTGCGGGATGTGAAAGGCTTCCGGGGCCTTTTCCACCGTCCGTGCCAGCAGAACGCCGCTCTTCAGGGCCACATTCTCGTCCCGGCGCTGCAAAAGCTGCTGATAAATTTCCGGCACGCGCTCAAATTCCTGCGGGCCTTCCGGATAAAATGCGACGGTGCAATGGAGATACTGCTCACAGGCGCTCTGCAGATAATTCAGCTGCCGGGTGATGTAGTCCGCGTCCAGCGGCTCTCCCCTGCGGCTCTGCAAAACCAGCACCAAGCACTGTTCTGTGGGGATGGCCACGGTCACGCTGAGCACCTGCAGCGGCGTGAACACCTCGCTGCTCATGTTGCCCACCGCCGTGCCCAGCAGATTCAGGTCCCACGCGGCTTCGCCCTTCTGCCATTGGAGCGGCTGCATCAGGGCGGCCCAGCAGCTTTGATCCCGCCGGGGCACAAGGCTCAGCTCTTCAAAGGCTGAAAGCCCGCTTCCCGGCGCATTTCCCAGCAGAAAGCCGCGCAGCATCGTTTCGACGATCTCTTTTTTCTGGTCATCGAACACCGCGCCCCGGCTCTGCAGCTCCAAGGCCGCCCGCTCGGACTTGACATCTTCCAGCGCGCGGCTCACCGTCTCTACCACCTGATCGTACGGGGCGGGCTGCATGATATAGTCAAAGCCGCCCAGCCGCAAAGCTTCCTGCGCATACTTGAACTCCGCATGGGCCGTCAGGAAAATGCAGCGGGTGGTCATCCCCCGCTGCCGCAGCCAGCCCAGCAGGTCCAGCCCGCTCTCCATCGGCATCTCGATGTCGCAGAGCATGACCTCCGCTTCCCGATGCAGCAGACTGGCCTTGGCGTCGATGGCGTTCAGCGCTGTATCCACTTCCGAAAAGCCCAGTGCACCCCAGTTGGTACAGTGCAAAAGTCCCTGCACCACGGTGCTCTGGTCATCCACGATCAACAGCTTCATTTTGCTTCTCCTTCTTTCTTCTCCTGCAAAGCGGGGTCTGCCGCATCCAGCGGCAGGAACAGCTCTACCCGCGCACCGCCGCCCCGGCGGTTATTGGTAAAGGCGATGGCCGCCTGCTCCCCATAGAGCAGCTGCAGCCGCCGCACCACATTGAACAATCCCACATGCTGGCCGTTCTCCTCCTGCGGAGCGGCACGGTTCAGCTGTTTCAGGTCCTCGGCCGTGAAGCCGGTCCCGTTGTCGGCCACCGAGAGGTTCGCCATGCAGCCCTCTTCGGTCTTGAGCAGCTTGGCCAAAATGGCAATTTTCAGCGGTTTTCCGATCATCTTTCCATGTTTGACGCTGTTTTCCACCAGCGTCAGCAGCGAGACAGGCGGCAGGGGCAGGTCGCTGAGTTCCGGGTCGATCTCGCAAAGGACCTCCACCGGGTCCTTCTGCCCCACGCTGGAAAGATCCGCGTAGTTGCAGCACTGTTCGATCTCGGTGTGCAGCGGCGTCGTGGTGGCCGTGAAGGACAAAATATACCGCAGATACCGGCTCAGCAATAAGATCAGCTGCTGGGCGTCCTCGCGGCTGCCCGTCTGTACCATGGCATACACGCTTTTCAGGCAGTTCAGCACAAAGTGGGGCCTGATCTGCAGTTTCAGCGCTGTCATCTCGTTGCGGCGGGCTTCCAGCTCCTTTTCGTAACCGTCGATCTTCAGCTGGGTGATCTGGTCGATCATCCGGTTGAACGTTTCATTCACCTGCGTGAACTCCGCGTTGCGGTAATCGATGCTGGAACGCACCGACAGTTCGCCCCGTCCGATGCGGTCCATCGTGCCGACCAGCGCCGCCATGGGCGTAAAGATCTCGTGCTTCATATAGAACATCAAGAACGGGATGGCCAGCAGCACAAAGATGGACCCCACCACCAGCAGAATCTGATAGGGCGCAAAGTCCACGCCGAAATGTTCATACGGCGTCAGGTACAGGACCGTCAGTTCCTTTAGCTGCTTGCGCACTACAAGGCGGGTGTCGTTTCCGATCCGCGTCAGGCAATAGCCCGCATCGTTCCACTCCATCTTGGCGGGCAGAAGGTTCGCGTCCCCCACCAGAACATTTCCGCTGTCGTTGACGACCACGACCTGACCATCCAGCCCGTACCCTGCCACAAGGTCCTCGAACACCAGCCGCAGGTCCACGGCGGCGGTCAGGCTGGCCTTCTGGTAGACGACGCTCCGCAGAAGATACAGCCGCTGGCCGATGCTGCGGAGATACCATTCCTTCGTCACCATCGTGTTGATCCGGCCCATCTGGCCGAGGTAATCTTCAAGATTCAGCTTTTGTTTCAGCTGCTGGGTGGTGGTCCCGTACATCGTGCCGTACCGCCCTACATATAAGTTTCCCGAACCGCTGCGCAGAACCACGCCCATCAGAGCATCGTTCGCAGCCAGCACCGCCGGGAACCCCTGCGCGATGTCGTAGGCATCCAGATAGGCTTGGGTGCGGTCGGTCTGTTCGCTCAGACTGCGGAACGCGGCATCGTTCAGCGAAAGGTTCAGCAGATAGTTCTCGACCGAGTCCAGCTGATTTTCCAAGTTGGTCGTGAACATATCCAGACTGCTGACCGCCGTTGCCGCCAAGCGGTTGCGGGTGTAGACGCCGGAAAAATAGAGCAGAAGGCTCAGCAGCAAGCCGATGGGGATGGCGACCCCGAGAAAGATCAGAACCAGCTGTTTGCGTAAGGATGGTCGTTTCATGCGTTACCTCACCGTCTGCCGCTTGCATCCGGCAGACAAACCCGTTATAATAAAAGCATCCCGTACAACGTCGTACTAGAAACAAAAGAAGGACACTCCATGCAGGAACAAAACATCGCACAAATGCTCGAAAATCCATTCATGCAGTATAATCATATCGAGATCGGCTCAGTGGAGCTGGACCGCGCTTCCATGACGCTGGACATCCGGAAGGACTCCACCAACATCTACGGCTTCGTCCACGGCGGGGCGCTGTTCACGATGGCGGACTGCTGTGCCGGCCTGACCGCGCGTTCCGACGGGCGGCAGTACGTCACCCAGAACGCTTCCGTCAGCTTCATCCATAACGTCAAGTCCGGGCGGCTGACGGCCCACGGAACCACCATCAGCCGCGGACGCCACGTCTGCGTGGTGTCGGTGGACATCACCAATGAAGCCGGAACGCTGCTGTTCGCCAGTACGTTTTCCATGTACTGCGTCAACGCCGAGGGCTGAATTTTTTCTTTCGCTGCTGCACAGAACCTCTCCGTCGAGCGGTTCTTGTGCGGCAGCTTTTTTATTGTTCCGCGTCCTGTGCCAGCGGACCGCAGCTTTCCCGGGGAATGTATTCAATGGGCAGCATCCGGCTTTCCGGGGCCGTAATGCTGCCGTCCAGCTGTCCCAACGCCAGCTGGATGCATGCACGCGCCATCTCCTCCATGGGCAGATAGACCACGCTCAGGCTGGGGATGAAAAATGCATCGGATTCCTCCGGGCCGTTGCCCACCGCAATGAACCGGGGCAATTTTTCGCCGCTCAAGCCGCCTTCATAAAACGCCCGAAGTGCTCCATGCGCAATGGCCGAAGAGCCACAGAACACGGCGTCGGGGATTTGCTCCTTCCATTCGCGCTGCAGCCGGTGCGAAACGGCTTCGTAGCCGCCCCGGACGCTGTTTTCGCAGTAACGGTTCGGCAGAACAGTCAGGCCGTGGTGCTCCCCTTCCAGCCGGAAGCCGTGCATACGGTCCTCCATCCCCTCAAAGACCGGGCGGCTGGTCAGGATCGTTGCCGTCCGGCATCCCTGATCTGCAAACGCCCGCGCCGCCAGTGCGCCCATCTTCAGGTCGTTCACATTCACGCTGCAATAGCCGTTGCAGAGCCGGTTGTACAGCACGACCGGGATGGGCAGCTGAGTGTCCTCTAAGAACTGCAGGTCCGCATAGGACGCATTGCAGATAATCGCCGCATGACAGTTGGCCCCGCTGGTCAGCGCCTCGCATTCCTTTAAGTGGTCGTTGACATACGGATAGATGACCAGCCGCACCGGGCGGGCGGTCTTTTCGATCTCGGCGCGCAGACCGTCCCAGAAGCGGAACATCATGCTGGCCCGGAAATCCTGCGCCCAGAACATCGCCACCACCAGCTCGTCCGCGCCGCTGCCGCCCCGCAGACTGCGGGCTGCCATGTTGGGCTGATAGCCCAGCCGCGCCGCCGCCGCAAAGATTTTTTCCTGCGTGGCCGCGCTGATCTTCCGTTCGGCCGCCTTGCCGCCCAGCACGATGCTGACGGTGCTGGGCGAGATGCCCACCTCCTGCGCGATCTGCTTGATCGTAACCATCTGTTTTTCCACCTTCTTCTGATATCAGATTTATTTTACCCGTTTCGACGGGTCTTGACAAGCCAAAAACGCCCCTGTTTGTGCGAATCCGCCGTTTTTGTGCACCCTGTATATTTCAGGCTTTTGTTTTTAGCGGTTCCGACAAAGTTCCGCTTCTTTCTCCAAAAATCCAAAATTGCCTCTTGACTTCAGTAAATCGTTGTACTACACTGAGTACAGCGATTGAGTCAAACGTTGTACTCGATATTTGACCAACACATCACTCTTGTAACCATCAAGGAGGCTATCGAATGAAGAAAGTTGCAATCGGCGGTGGCCAGGGCTTCTGGGGCGACAGCCCGGACGCGGCCATCCACATGATCCGCAATGCCGATATCCAGTATATGGGCTGTGACTATCTGGCAGAGCTGACCCTTTCCATCATGGCAAAGCAGCAGCTCAAGGATCCCACCAAGGGCTTTGCGCCCGACTTCACCACCCGCATCCTGAAGGAAGCCGGCAAGGAAGCTTGGGACAAGCACATCAAGATCTGCACCAACGCAGGCGGCATGAACATCAACGGCTGCGTGGACGGCATCCGTCAGTGGGCAGAAGGCAACAACATGAGCGGCTATAAGATCGGTTATGTGACCGGCGACAACATCAAAGACAAGATCCCGCAGCTGCTCAAGGATGGCTGGACCTTCCCCAACTTTGATTATGACGGAAACTTCAACGACATTCTGGACAAAATCTACAACTGCAACGTCTACATCGGCCACGAGGGCATCGAAGGCTGTCTGGCAGACGGCGCAGACGTGGTCATCACCGGCCGCGCCGCCGACAGTGCCCTGTTCCTCGCTCCGCTGAAGTACGAGTTCGGCTGGGCAGCGGACGATTGGGACAATCTGGCCCGCGGCATCATGGCCGGCCATCTGCTGGAGTGCGGCGGTCAGGGCGCCGGCGGCAACTACATGTACGATTGGCGCAACGTGCCCCGCATGGACGAACTGGGCTTCCCCATCGCCGAGCTGACCGACGACACCTTCGAGATCACCAAAGCACCCGACTGCGGCGGCATCATCTGCGAGCAGAGCTGCAAGGAGCAGTTCCTGTACGAGGTCCACGACCCGGCCAACTATCTGACCCCCGACGTCAACGTGGATGTCAGCCACGCCACCATTACGCAGATGGGCGACAACCGGGTGCGCATCGGCGGCGTCAAGGGCAAGCCTCGCCCCGATACCCTCAAGCTCTGCGTGGGCTACCACAAGGGCTGGAAGACCGTCTCCATGCTGAGCTTCGCATGGCCCGACGCCTACGAAAAAGCACAGTACTGCGCTGAGATCATCATGAAGAAGATGCAGCGCCGCGGCATGAAGGCTGACGACATCCACATCAGCTACATCGGCCTGAACAGCCTGCATCTGGGCGTAGCCGACATGAGCGAAGAGGCCCTGAAGAACCTGAACGAGTGTGTCTTGCGCATCGCCGTGTTCAGCGAGGACAAGAGCGAATGCGCCAAGATCATCCCCGAGATCAGCCCCCTGCAGCTGAACGGCCCTCCGGGTGCATCCTTCTTCGGCGGCCGTGCCCGCGTGCAGGAAGTGATGGCCCTGTGGCCCACCACCGTGCCGCGCGACGCCGTACAGGTCGAGAGCCACATTCTGGAGGTGAAGTAAGATGGCAGAGATCTATCTGAACGATATTGCCCATGGCCGCTCCGGCGACAAGGGCGACACCAGCAATGTCTGCGTGTACGCACGCAAACCCGAATACTACAAGATCATCGAGCGCGAAGTGACCCCCGAAAAGCTGAAGGCTTACTTCGGCGACATGGTCAAGGGCGAGATCACCCGTTACGATGTGCCCAGCCTGAACGGCTTCAACTTCGTCATGAAGCACGCGCTGGGCGGCGGCGCCACCATGAGTCTGCGTCTGGACAGTCTGGGCAAATCCATGGGCAGCGCTGTGATGCGCATGAAGATCCATGTAGAGGACGGAGAGCTGTAACATGAGTGAACATATGGCATTGGAGAACCTGACCGTTCTCGACCTGACCCGTGTTCTGGCCGGTCCCTTCTGCACCATGATGCTGGCCGACATGGGCGCAAACGTCATCAAGATCGAAGTCCCCAAAGGCGGCGATGACACCCGCGGCTATCCCCCGTTCCGGGCCAAGAACCTGAACGGCGAGCGCGAGAGCGTCTATTTTGCGAACATCAACCGCAACAAAAAGGGCATCACCCTGAACCTCAAGACCCCCGAGGGCAAGGAAATCTTCAAGGAACTGGTCAAAAAGGCCGATATCGTGGTCGAGAACTACCGCCCCGGCGTCATGGACAAGCTGGGCCTCGGCTATGATGTCCTGAAAGAGATCAACCCCCGCATCATCTACGCCGCCGTTTCCGGCTTTGGCTGCTACGGCCCCTATCATCTGCGCCCCGGCTATGACATTCTGGCACAGGCTATGGGCGGCATGATGTCCATTACCGGCCCCAAGGGCGGCGACCCCACCCGTGCCGGTTCGGCGCTGGGCGATATTCTGGGTGGTCTGCATGTCACCATCGGCATCCTCGCCGCCGTCAATGCCCGCACCCTGACCGGCAAGGGCCAGCGCGTGGACGTGAGCCTGATGGACAGCATGATCGCTGCCACCGAGAACACGGCCCTGAAGTACATCGAGACGGGCAACGTCCCGGCTCCCATGGGCAACCGCTATGCGGCCGTCTCCCCCTACGACAGCTTCAACTGCAAGGGCGGCAAGGTCATCATTGCGGCGGGCAACCAGAAACTGTACGAGAAACTCTGCAATGAGATCCTGGACCGTCCGGACATGATCACCGACCCCCGCTTTGTGGATATGCCGGGCCGTCTGGCCAATCAGGACGCCATCGCCGAGGTCATCGAGGACCGCATCAAGGACCTGACCCCGCAGGAAGCCACCGAACTGGTTCTGGCCCACGGCATCCCCGCCGGTCCCATCATGAACATCAAGGAAATTCTTGAGGACCCCCACGTCAAGGAGCGCGAGATGTTCGTGGAGATGGACCATCCCACGCTGGGCAAGGTCACCGTGAACGGCTGTGCCATCAAGCTGATGGACACCAAGCCCTCTGTCCGCACCCCCGCTCCCCAGCTGGGTCAGGACAACAAGGACATCTTCGAAGGCGTTCTGGGCATGACCGACGAGCAGTTCAACGAGCTGCACGAGAAGCAGGTGTTCTAATTTTTGAGCGCCTTTACACACGTTATTGAGGAGTAATTTCATGCTGGCAGTATTAGGGTTCATCACCATTCTGCTGGTGCTGGCGCTCATCATGAGCAAAAAGGTCTCCACGCTCGTTGCGCTGATCTTCGTTCCCGCCATCACCGGCTTCATCGCAGCTTTCATCAATGCCCCCGATGTCATCATTCAGGCCGCACAGGCAGCCGCTGAAAAGGCCGGTACTGCTTATGTCGAGCCGGTGATCACCTTCAGCACCCGATTTACCAAAGCACTTTCCATCCTCAGCGCAGATTACATGGGCAAGGGCCTGAGCAGCATCGTCGCAACCGGTGTCATGTTCATCTTTGCCATCCTGTTCTTCAGCACCTGCTCGGACGCCGGTGTTTTTGACCCCATCATCAACCGCATCCTGAAGTTCACGGGTGAGGACCCCGTCAAAGTCTGCATCGGCACGTTCCTGATCGGCTGCATCTGCCATCTGGACGGTTCCGGCGCTACCACCTTCCTCATCGCCATCCCCGCCTGTATGCCCCTGTTCCAGAAGCTGAAAATGAACCTCTGGGTCGAGGCTACCATCGTTGCTCTGGCCGCTGGCGTCATGAACGTCATGCCGTGGGGCGGCCCCACCGTCCGCGCGGCCGCCGCCATGTCCGGCCTTGGCTATGAGACGACGGGCAGCGAGCTTTGGGTCTCCATCATGCCCGCGTGGATCGCTGGCTGGGTGGCCTGTCTGCTCATCTCTGCCTTCTTGGGCAAAAAAGAGGGCAAGCGCATCGCCGCCGGCATCCCCGCACAGGAAGTGACCGGCCTGACCGAAGCGAAGAGCACCAGCACTTCCAACGAGCTGGCCCGCACCGGCTGGCGCTGGTACTTCAACGTTGCGCTCATCCTCATCATCCTGTACATCCTGATCACCAACAAGCTCAGCCCCGCTGTCACCTTTATGATCGGCTACTGCATCCTGCTCATCGTCAACTATCCCAGCGTGGAACTGCAGCACAAGATCATCAACAGCCATGCCGAAGCCGCCTTCCTGATGGTCTCCATCGTCTTTGCCGCCGGTGCATTCACCGGTGTCGTCAAGAACTCCGGAATGCTGGCCGCGATGACGGACGCTCTCGTTTCCATCATCCCCACCAGCATGGGCACGTTTATCGCCCCCATCGTCGGCCTGTTCAGCGTCCCGCTGAGTCTGCTGTTTGACCCCGATTCCTACTATTACGGCGTCATGCCGGTCATCGCCAACGCCGTTTCCGCCATGGGCGGCAATGCACTGGCCGTAGCAAAGGCTTCTATCATGGGTCAGATGACGCTGGGCTTCCCGCTCAGCCCGCTGACCGGTGCGACCTTCCTGCTGCTGGGCCTGTCCGGTCAGGACCTTGGTGATCATCAGAAGCACACCCTCCCCTACGCTTGGCTCGCATCCGCTGTGATGGTCGTTGTGGGCTGCGTCGCGTGCGGGCTGCTCTTCTAAATTTTTGACATAACCACCTTCCTCCTTTATTCCCATTTTCTCTATCAATATTCCGAAACGTCTGCTGGGCGGAGTACCCGCAGCACGCCACGGAATGCGTGCAAGCCAGCAGACCGCCGCCTTTCTGCAAAAGACGGTGTCGGCTGGTTTTGCCGTTTTCGGAGATGTTTTCGCCTCTGCGGCGGAAAGGAGCTGTTTTTCTTATGCCGAGTCCCACCGCATCCCCCGCCCCGGCCCTCGACGAGCTGGCCGCGCAGGTGCTGATGCTGGCGCAGAGCCGTTTGACCGCCGACCTGCGGTTCCTCTCTTCCTCTTTGGAGCAGCTGAAGCCGGTCCCTGCCCCCAGCCTTGACGCCCTCGCCACCGACGGCCGATTGCTGTACTACCCGCCCGAAGCGCTGCTTCGCGCGTTCCGGGCGCAGCAGTCGGCCCCCACCCGGGCCTTGCTCCACGTCACGCTGCACTGTCTGCTGGGGCATCCCTTCCAGCGGCAGGAAAAGGACCGGCGGCTTTGGGGCATCGCCTGTGACATCGCGGTGGAAGAGATTATCCGAGAGCTGGACATCCCTGCCTGTGCCCTGCCGGACGATGCCGTGCAGGACGACTGGCGCAGCCGTCTGCGGGATACCTGCCCCCATCTGACCGCAGAGGAGCTTTACAATTTTCTGCTGGAACGTCAATATCCTGCCGACGTTCTGGCTGAGCTGACCCGGCTTTTTTCCCGGGACAGTCACGCTCTTTGGTACGCTGCCCCGAGAGCCGGGGCTTCCCGTCCGGTGCAGAGCGGCACGCTTCTTCCCACCGAAGAGCCGGACGACACCGCCGAGGACACCGAACTGCGCAAGACCGACGGCGACGACGAGACGCTTCAGCAGCTGCAAAAACGCCAGAACGAGGCCCTGCGCAAGCGGTGGAAACAGCTGGCGCGTCAGGCCAAGACCGACCTCGAGACCTTCAGCCGCCGCCACGGAAAGCGGGCCGGAGCGCTGATGGACGGGCTGGAACCCATCACCTTTGAAGAGTGCGACTACACCGAGTTCCTGCGCCGGTTCGGGGCGCAAAATGAGGTCATGCAGCTGTCCGACGACGAATTCGACCTCATCTATTACACCTACGGTCTGCGCACCTACGGCAATATCCCGCTCATCGAACCGCTGGAATACCGGGACGACAAGCGCATCCGGGAATTCGTCATCGCCATCGACACGTCCGGCAGCGTGCAGGGCGACATCGTGCAGAGCTTTTTGCAGCGCACCTGCAACGTCCTGCGGCAGAGCGGGTCTTTCACCTCGCAAGTTGAAATTTATCTCATCCAGTGCGACGCCGAGGTGCAGAGCGTCGAGCGCCTGACCAGCCTTGACCAGCTGGACGAGCTGATCCCCCGCCTGAAACTCCGAGGCTTCGGCGGGACCGACTTCCGGCCCGTATTTACCTATGTAGACAAGCTCTTACAAGAGAAAAAGCTGACGAATCTCAACGGGTTACTCTACTTCACCGACGGCGCGGGGACCTACCCGGAAAAGGCCCCCGACTACAAGACCGCGTTCATCTTCAACCGCGACGACCATCTCAGCCCCCACGTCCCCAGCTGGGCCATCCGTGCGGTGCTGACGACCGACAACATCCGACTGCTCCACCAGCAGGACGTTCCACCCGAGGAGGACACCGAATCATGGACATAGCAAGTGCAAAACAGCAAATCAAAAACACCGTTCAAATTTATCTGCAAAAAGACCAGCTTGGCCGCTACCGGATGCCACTGGTGCATCAGCGGCCGGTCTTTCTGCTGGGCGCACCCGGTCTGGGCAAGACCGCCATCATGCAGCAGATCGCCGACGAAATGGGGCTGGGCCTTGTGAGCTATTCCATGACCCATCACACCCGCCAGAGCGCGCTGGGACTGCCCATCATCGTGGAAAAAGAGTACGGCGGAAAGACCTATCAGGTCAGCGAGTACACCATGAGCGAGATCATCGCCAGCGTTTACGACTGTATGCGCACCACCGGCAAGACTGAGGGCATCCTGTTTCTGGACGAGATCAACTGCGTCTCCGAAACGCTCTCTCCGGCCATGCTGCTGTTTTTGCAGTACAAAGTCTTTGGCGGACACCAAATTCCTGAGGGCTGGGTGGTCGTCACAGCCGGAAACCCGCCCCGCTTCAACAAGAGCGTCCGCGAGTTCGACGCCGCCACCCGCGACCGTCTGAAGGTCCTCGAGGTCGAGCCGAACTATCCCGCATGGAAAGCCTACGCGCTGGAACATGGCATCAGCCGCAGCGTCATCAGCTATCTGGACATCCGGCCCGAGGATTTCTACAAAGTAGAAACGACGGTGGACGGCCTGACCGTCGTGACGCCCCGCGCATGGGAGGATCTCTCCGAAATTTTGCAGTATCACGAAGAACTCGGCCTTGCCGTCAGCGAGGAGCTGACCACCCAGTATCTGCAAAACAAGCAGGTCGCCCGGGATTTTGCCATCTATTATGAGCTGTATCAGAAATACCGTCAGGTCTACAACATCGACGCGCTTTTGCAGGGTGTGTGGGACGATACCGTTCTCACACAGGCCCGCAATGCTAAGATGGACGAGCGGATGAGCCTTGTCAGTCTGCTGCTGGAAGCGGTATTCCTGAAAATGAGCCGCTGCACCCTGCGCCACGATGCCCTGCGGCTTGCCGTCTCCGCGTTCAAAGCCCAGCGTGCCGCGCTGGAGGTCCCCGGCGACGCCCTCACTGCACTGGCCGGGTTGGAGGATGGCTGGCGGGCCGATGCCGACAAGGCCCCCGCCTCCCAGCAGAAAGCACTCCTTGACCTGCTGACCTTAACGGCCCAATGGCACGACAGCCTTTCCGGCCCCACCCCCTTTGCGGCTCTGAAAGACCGCTACAAACAGGCCGTCTCGGACCTTCAGGCCGATGTTGCCGAGACGCAGAAAGAGCTTGGGAACCTCCTTCGCTTTTTGCAGGAAGCTTTCGGCAAGGGCACTGAGCTGAGCATGGCCGTGAACGACCTGACCGTGGCCCCGGCCGCAGCGGCGTTTCTGGGCCAGTTCCTCAGCACGGACTACTTCGACGCCAGCCGGGATCTGCTGCTGCACCGGCAGTCGGAACAGCTGCTGCATCAAATCGATTTAACGGGGCTGGTGTAAGATGGAACTTCTGCAATTTCTTGTGACCGAAGCCGGAACGCTGAGGGACCGCTGGACGCCCCCTGTCCCGGAAGCAAAAAAGCCCTCCGCCCTGCCCGGAGCCGCACTGGCGGCTCTTTTGCAGGAGGAGGACGACGAGGACGATTGGGGCGGCGATGCCCCCGATATGAGCGCGGAGTTTGCCCGTCTGGGCCATCTGAACGAAGAGACGGTCCGTGATGCCCAGCCCTTGACGGCAGATTTTGCTTCCCTGCCCGACGGCACGCTGGCGCTGGTGCGATGGCCTCGTCTGGCCCGTCCCGCCATCGTGCCGGAAGCCATCGAAGGGATGCCCGTTACCGCCATTGCCGCCACAGCCTTTGCGGCCAGCCATCTCGACGAAGCAGCCTTTGCGCAGTTTCCGCAGTCGCCCATCAGCTTCAGCGTGTTTTGCATGCGGATGGGGCGGGCCGTCACCACCGAGTCCCGCGACGAGGGCGGACCCACCGCCGTGACCTTGCCCCAAACCATCACCCACATCGGGCCGTATGCGTTTTGGCATTGCACCAACCTGACCGAGCTCACCCTGCCCGACGGCATCCGTGACCTGCTCGCCGGGGTGTTCGGGGATTGCAGCCGCTTGGCGAGCATCCACCTGCCCGAACAGCTTCGGACGCTGGGCTTTCTGCCCCGCCCCACCGATCAAGTGATGCCGGACGTCGGCGTGTTCGCGGGCTGTCATGCCCTGAAACAACTCACCCTTCCTCCGCAGCTGGAAACACTGGGCGCGCACTGTTTCAACAGCGCAGGGCTTGCGACCCTCACCGCCCGCGACGCCGGACAGGAAGCATGGAGCCGCCCCATCACCGTGGCCGCAACGGCGTTCGACCACACCGCCGCCCTGCTCTGGCTGGAAAAGGCCGACGTCTCCAGCACAGTGTTGGCCCGTCTGGGACTGCCCGTGGCCCGCGACAAAATTCTGGCCGGAGACGCCCGGTTCGGCCTGATTTTGCGGGTCCCGGCACTGTTTTTCACTCAGCCGATGCCCTACTTCGATCAGCTGGCTCGGGACGCCTTCCGTCTGGATTTTTCAGCCCGCATGGCGCTGGCCCGTCTGGAAGCTTCTGCGGGGCTGTCCTCCGCTGACCGCCAATGGTACTGCTCCATTTTGGTGCAGTATTTCGACCATGCCCCGCAGTTCATGCCCTGCCCGCCCCAACAGGCTTACGCAGAGCTGTTCCGCTTTCTCTGCCGCACGGACCTGCTCACCGCATCCGACGTCAGCACCATACTCCGCATGGCCGGAGCGCTGGCCCTGCCCGCCGAACTCATCAGCGAGATGATGGAGGTCCGCACCCGCCGGTTCGAGACGGTCACCGGCTTTGAAGATCTGGACTTCGACTGAAACAGGAGGTTTTATGACCGAGCAATACAAGATTTTTGAGACTACTCTGAACGGCACAGCCGCGGGCAATCCGTTCAAAGAGGTCTGGCTCAAAGCTGCCTTTACCAACGGTTCGGACTGCTATTCCGTCAACGGCTTCTACTGCGGCGGCGGACAGTATAAGGTGCGCTTCATGCCCACGACTCCCGGCCTTTGGACCGCCAAAACGCAGTCGAACGACCCCGCCCTGAACGGCATCGAACTGCATTGCGAATGCACTCCGGCGCGTCCGGGCAACCATGGCCGCGTCCTGCCGAAGAGCGAAGTGCTCCCGCAGACGGCCCAGACCGCCGAGGACGTCTTTCACTTCTGCTATGAGGACGGGACCCGGTTCCAGCCCTTCGGGACCACCTGCTATGCGTGGATCAACCAGCCCGAGGACGTGCAGGAGCAGACCCTGAAAACGCTGGCGGCATCCCCCTTCAACAAGGTGCGGATGTGCATTTTTCCGAAATTCTACACCTACAACACCACGAATCCTGAGCGCTATGCCTTCCCGGGCAGCGAAGAAACCGGCTTCGACTTCGAGCGGTTCGACCCGGTTTTCTGGGAAAAGCTCGAGTACCGCATCGCCCAGCTGGACGCGCTTGGCATTCAGGCAGACGTCATTCTGCTTCATCCCTACGACAAATGGGGCTTTTCCAAAATGCCGCGTGACACCGACGTGTTTTATCTCAAATATGCGGTAGACCGCCTGTGTCATTTCAAGAACGTGTGGTGGGCGCTGGCCAATGAATTTGACCTGATGCCGTGGAAATCCATCGAGGACTGGGAGCAGTACGCCCGCGTCGTGATGGGCCGCGACTGCTATGGACACCTGCGGTCCATCCACAACTGCGTCAAATTCTACGACCACACCCGCCCGTGGATCACACACGCCAGCATCCAGCGCATCGACATCTACAAGACCGCCGAAGCCGTCACCGAGTGGCGGCAGCAATATCAAAAGCCCATCGTGGTGGACGAATGCGCCTACGAGGGCAACATCAACTACGGCTGGGGCAACATCACCGGCGAAGAAATGGTGCGCCGCTTCTGGGAAGGCTGCATCCGCGGCGGCTACCTCTCCCACGGCGAAGTCTATGTGCAGTATCCGCAGATCTGGTGGGCGCACGGCGGCACATTGCACGGCACAGCGCCGGACCGCATCGGCTTTTTGAAGCAGATCATGGCAGACGCTCCTGCAACCGCCGCACCGCTCAGGCTCACGCCGGAAAACCACGAAGCCAACTGGGACGTCCCCTGCCTGTGCTGTGAGGACGGCTCGTATTTCCTGTATTATTTCGGGTTCTTCCAGCCCGCATTCCGCACCTACGATCTGCCGGAAGGGTGCACCTACGAGATTGAGCTGCTCGACACTTGGAATAGGACCATTGAGAAACTTCCCGGCACTTACTCCGGCAGCATCCGCTTGGAACTGCCCGGAAAGCAGTATCTGGCGATCCGGATGCGCCGAGTCTGATACGGCATTCCATGAAATTTTCAAATTCCTGTGCTATACTGGGAACAAATCCGCACAGGAGGGATTTCCCATGAACACTCTGGACGCCATTCTCTCCCGGCGCAGCTGCCGGAAATTCACCGACCAGCCCATCGAAACCGAAAAACTGCATCAGCTATTGGAAGCCGCCATGAGCGGGCCGAGCTCTATCATCGCCCTCGGCTATCCGGAAATCGACCTCACCGCTCCCCGCGAGAGCCGCTATGAGGACGACCGGGTGCATTTTGATCAGTGGTAAAAATCTCTTTTACGCAACATGACCGTCTCCGTTTTTGATGAACTGCCTTTTCGGTGTTTATGAAGGAAAATGTCTTTTTAATCGCCAAACACCTTCACATAGTCGGCCTTGAATTTTTCAATTCCGGCATCTGTCAGCGGGTGATGTGTCATCTGCTCCAAGACTTTATACGGCACGGTGGCGATATCCGCACCGGCCAGTGCGCAGTCGGTCACATGAATCGGGTTGCGCACGCTAAAAGCACAACAGTTGATATGAATACTGCCGCATTGCAGTATTTCTCTCAGATTACCCGTGATCTTTCACCAGAACAATTTCATCGGCTGCTAAACATCATAAAAGAGATCGTAGCCGTGATGAGATGACCCTCGTTATTAAGACACCTTCGCGTTGAGATATGGACATCCCTGCATGAGATTCCTATCAAAAGCGAGGGTGTCTTTTTTGGTGTCACAAATTCTCAATTTTCGACACTACTATTTATAAGTAGTGCTTCACTCTATATAAGTAGCGTTGCTATGTCAAAATAGCTGTATTCCGCTTTTGTTTAGAGCGTTTCTTTGAATGGTTCTCCAAACTTTCTTTAACGTATTGAAGTATACAAATTTTTAGGATATAATCAGCACATTCCCCAAAAGCTATATCAAGCTGCGTGATACCACTGATCAGTTCATCTGGGAAAGCCCCAAGACCGGCCTGCCCTGCAATCCCACCCATTTCCGGGATGTATTCCGCAAATCTCTGGAAGAAGCGGGCGATGTCCGCTTGCTCACGCCGCACAGCTGCCGCCACACCTATGTGTCGCAGATGCAGGCGTTGGGCGTGGATATTCAGACCATCCAGAGCATCGTAGGCCATGCCGACACCGAGATGACTGAGCATTATCTCCATGTTCAGGAATCCATTCGGCAGAGTGCGATCCAGTTGTTCAGTGAGGCATTTTCGGCCTGAAAATTGGACGGAACGGCACTAATTAGACCAGATAAAATCGTTGGCATTGTGGTCAAAATTGTGGTCAAAACCAAATGAGGTCAGCCCACAAACAAAAAAATCCAACGATTTCTAACGTGAAATCGTTGGATTTAAATGGTCCGAGTGGCGAGAATCGAACTCACGGCCTCTTGAACCCCATTCAAGCGCGCTACCAAAACTGCGCTACACCCGGATATCGCGTCCGCCTCCCTACCGAAGCGTGGCGACAGAAAATATTATACGCGAAAGGAGGGTGTTTGTCAACAGTTTTTTAAAGATTTTTTGGATTTTTGTAAAATCAGCGGGAGCGCGTCATTTCTTTTTCGCTTTTGCGGCCGGTTTCTTTTCTGCGGGAGCCGCTTCTGCCTCCTGCTGGCGCAGAAGCTTGTCTTTTTCCAGCAGCGGCTTCAGATACTGTCCGGTAAAGCTGCTTTCCACCTCGGCCACGGCTTCCGGCGTGCCCTCGGCGACGATCAGGCCGCCCGCACTGCCGCCCTCGGGGCCGAGGTCGATGATGTGGTCCGCACATTTGATGAGGTCCAGATTGTGCTCGATGACGATGACGGTATTGCCCGCATCTACGAGCTTTTGCAGGACCTCGATCAGGCGGTGAACATCGGCGATGTGCAGACCAGTGGTCGGTTCGTCGAGGATATACACCGTTTTGCCCGTGCTGCGGCGGGCCAGCTCATTGGCCAGTTTGACGCGCTGCGCTTCGCCTCCGGACAGCGTCGTTGCGCTCTGCCCCAGCGTCACATAGCCCAAGCCAACATCCAGCAGCGTCTGCAGCTTGCGGGCAATTTTCGGCTGATTCGCGAAGAACACCACCGCTTCCTCGACCGTCATGTTCAGGACGTCGGAGATGGTCTTTTCCTTATATTTGACTTCCAGCGTTTCACGGTTGTAGCGCGCGCCCTTGCAGACCTCGCACGGGACATACACATCCGGCAGGAAGTGCATTTCAATTTGCAAAATGCCATTGCCCTCACAGGCTTCGCAGCGGCCGCCCTTGACGTTGAAGCTGAACCGTCCCGGGCCGTAGCCGCGCATTTTGGCGTCCTGCGTCTCGGCAAAGACCGCACGGATATCGTTGAACACGCCCGTATAGGTCGCCGGGTTGGAACGCGGCGTGCGGCCGATGGGCTGCTGGTCAATGCCGATGACCTTATCGACAAATTCCAGCCCTTCCACACTGTCGCACTTGCCCGCGCGGGAGCGTGCACCGTTCAGCTCACAGGCCAGCGTTTTGTACAAGATCTCATTGATGAGGCTCGACTTGCCAGAACCGGAAATGCCCGTCACGCAGATAAATTCACCCAGCGGGAATTTTACATCGATGTTGCGCAGATTATTTTCGCGTGCGCCCTTCACAGTCATGAAATTCCCGTTGCCCGTGCGGCGCGTTTCGGGCACAGCAATGCGCTTGCGGCCCGACAGATAGTCGCCGGTGATGCTCCGCTTGGCCTTGCAGATGTCCTTCACGCTGCCCGCCGCCACGATCTCGCCGCCATGGACGCCCGCACCGGGTCCCACGTCCACGATATAGTCCGCGCTCCGCATGGTGTCCTCGTCGTGCTCGACCACGATGACCGTATTGCCGAGATCCCGGAGATTTTTCAGCGTTGCAATGAGCTTATCGTTGTCGCGCTGGTGCAGACCGATGCTCGGCTCGTCCAGAACATACAGCACACCGGACAGTGCGCTGCCGATCTGGGTGGTCAGGCGGATGCGCTGGCTCTCGCCGCCGGACAGCGTTCCGGCCGAACGCGCCAGCGTCAGGTAATCCAGACCGACGCTCTGCAAGAACTGCAAGCGGTTCTTGATCTCCTTCATGATCTGCCCGCCGATCTGCTTCTGCTTTTCGGTCAGGTTCGGCTCATTTTCTGCGATGAATTTCAGCTCGTCGCGGATGGACATTTCGCAGAACTCGCTGATATTTTTGTCCCCGATGGTCACCGCCAGCACCACCGGCTTCAGGCGGCGGCCGTGGCAGTCCGGGCACTCCACGCCGGACATAAAGCTGCCAATTTCTTCTTTCATCCACTCGCTGTTCGTCTCGCGGAAGCGGCGCTCGAGGTTCTCCACGATGCCCTCAAACGTATTGTAGTAGACGCCGCTGCCAAATTCATTGGTGCGGTGCATCTCAATTTTTTCTCCGTTCGTGCCGTACAGCAGCGCGTTTACGGCCTCGGTGCTCATGTCTTTGATGGGCGTATCCAGCGTGAAACCGTACTTTTTGCCCAAGCCCAAATAGTACATCTCGCTGACGCTGCCCTCGGCGTAATACCAGCCGCTGGCCTTGATGGCTCCCTGCCGGATGCTCAGGTTCCGGTTGGGCAGGATACGCTCTTCGTCCACCCGCATAAAAGTCCCCAAACCGGTGCACTTTTCACAGGCGCCCAGCGGGTTATTGAAAGAGAACAGCCGGGGCGACAGGTCGCTGATGGAGATGCCGTGTTCCGGACAGGCAAAGTTCTGGCTGAAGGTCATACACTCGCCGCCGATGACATCCACTTCCGCGATGCCGCCGGTCAGCGCCAGCGCCGTTTCCAGCGAATCCGCCAGTCGTCCGCGGATGCCCTTGCGCATGGCAAGGCGGTCCACGATGATCTCGACGGTGTGCTTGACGTTCTTTTCCAGCGTGATCTCTTCATCAAGGTCGTATAGATTGCCGTCGATGCGGACGCGGGAATAGCCGCCCCGCCGCGCGGCATCCAGCTCTTTCTGCTGGGTTCCCTTGCGCTGGCGCACCACAGGAGCCAGAATCTGGAACTTCGTCCCCTCTTCCAGCTTCAGAACGGCGTCCACCATCTCGTCCACGGTCTGCTGGCTGATGACCCGCCCGCAGACCGGACAGTGCGGCACGCCCACGCGGGCGTACAAAAGGCGCAGATAATCGTAAATTTCCGTCACTGTGCCCACGGTGGAGCGGGGGTTGTGGCTCGTGGTTTTCTGGTCGATGGAGATGGCCGGCGACAGGCCGGTGATCTCGTCCACATCGGGCTTGTCCATCCGGCCCAGAAACATCCGGGCATAGCTGGACAGGCTCTCAACATACCGGCGCTGGCCGTCGGCATAGATGGTATCGAACGCAAGGCTCGACTTGCCCGAGCCGGACAGGCCGGTCATAACGATCAGTTTTTCGCGCGGGAGGGTCAGATTTACGTTTTTCAAGTTGTGCTCCCGCGCCCCTTTGATGACGATCTTATCGTTTGCCAAGGTATTTTCTCCCTCTTCTTTGTGTCTGTGCGTGATTTTGCTTGCGCTCCGTCTCGGCGGAGGAATCCACGGTGGGATTCTCGCCCCGGCGCAGACGGTCGATCTGGTCACGCAGGAACGCCGCATGTTCAAATTCCAACAGCTTGGCCGCTTCCTTCATCTCGCGGGTCAGGCGGTCGATGGCGGCTTCGCGTTCCAGTTTGCCCATCCGGCGGGTGTTCCGCTTCGCGTTCTCAGCCTTGTCGCTGATCTCAATGGAATCCGGGATGGCTTTCACGATGGTCTTGGGCACGATGCCATGGGCCTCGTTATAGGCCATCTGGATGGCACGGCGGCGCTCTGTCTCGGTGATGGCGCGGTCCATGCTGTCAGTGACTTCATCTGCGTACATGATGACCAAGCCTTCGGCGTTGCGGGCCGCGCGGCCGATGGTCTGGATGAGGCTCGTTTCGCTGCGCAGAAAGCCCTCCTTGTCGGCGTCCAGAATGGCCACCAGACTGACTTCGGGCAGGTCCAGACCCTCGCGCAGAAGGTTGATGCCCACCACCACGTCGATGGACCCGAGCCGCAGGTCCTTGATGATCTCCATCCGCTCGAAGGTATCCACCTCGTGGTGCATATACTTGACCTTGATGCCCTGTTCTGTCAGGAAGTCGGTCAGGTCCTCAGCCATTTTCTTGGTCAGCGTCGTCACAAGGACGCGCTCATTTTTTGCCGTACGGGCGTTGATCTCGCCCAGAAGGTCGGTCACCTGCCCCTCGACCGGGCGCACCGAGATCAGCGGGTCCAGAAGGCCGGTGGGCCGGATGACCTGTTGGGCGATCTGGGTGCTATTTTTGCGCTCATACTCGCCGGGGGTCGCCGAAACGAACACGATCTGGTTCAGTTTCGACTCCACTTCCTCGAACTTGAGCGGGCGGTTGTCGAACGCCGACGGCAGACGGAACCCGTACTCCACCAGCGTTTTCTTGCGGGCGTAGTCGCCGCCGTACATTGCACGCACCTGTGGCAGGGTGACGTGGCTCTCGTCCACGAAGAGCAAAAAATCCTCCGGGAAATAATCCAGCAGCGTCGTCGGCATACTGCCCGGGGCGCGGCCCGACAGCACCGCCGAATAGTTCTCGATGCCCTTGCACATGCCAACCTCAGTCAGCATCTCAATGTCGTAGTTGGTCCGCTGCTGGATGCGCTGGGCCTCGATGAGCTTGCCCTCGGACGTGAACTGCTTGACCTGCGCGTCGCATTCCGCGCGGATCTTTTCGATGGCCTTGGCCTTTTTCTCGGCGCTGACGATGTAGTGGCTGGCCGGGAAGATGGCAACATGCTTGACCACATTCTGCTTGGTCCCGGTGACCGGGTTGAACTCGATGATGCGGTCGATCTCATCCCCGAAAAATTCCACCCGGATGGCCAGATTGCTCATATAGGCCAGATAGATGTCCACCGTGTCGCCGTGGACACGGAATTTGTTGCGGATAAAATTGATGTCGTTTCGTTCATATTGCAACGTCACGAGCCGCTTGCACAGCTCGTCCCGCTCCATTTCCATGCCGGGGCGGAGGCTGATGACCATGCTGCGGTAATCGATGGGGTCGCCCAGCGAGTAGATGCAGGACACCGACGCCACAATGATGACATCCCGCCGTTCCGACAGCGCCGCCGTCGCCGAGTGGCGCAGACGGTCGATCTCGTCGTTGATGGCGCTGTCCTTTTCAATATAGGTATCCGTGCTGGGGATATAGGCTTCCGGCTGATAGTAGTCGTAGTAGGAAACAAAGTATTCCACCGCGTTGTCCGGGAAGAACGACCGGAACTCGGTGCACAACTGCGCCGCCAGCGTTTTGTTGTGGGCCAGCACCAGTGTGGGGCGGTTGCACTGAGCGATGACGTTCGCCATGGTGAAGGTCTTGCCGCTGCCCGTCACGCCCAAAAGGGTCTGGCAGCGGTCGCCGCGCTCGACGCCCTCCACCAGCTGCTGGATGGCCTGCGGCTGGTCGCCTGTCGGGGCGTAGTTTGACACCAGATGAAAGGTCTCGTCTGCCATTGCCGCGTTCTCCTTTCCGTTTTTTGTGGTTTCGCTTTTGAACCACCAATAGTTGTGCTTTCTTGCTCAGTATAGCACAATTATTTTATAATGTAAACAAGAAGTTTCGGTTGCCGCATCTCCGGGCAACAGCAGCCGGTGGCGCGGGAGCTTTTTCCCGCAAGCAAAGGGCATTCCATGCCCTCCCCAGCGCTTCGCGCCGGGTCCCCACCTCGGACGCTTGCTTGGAAAAACTCCCGGCCCCGGCTGGATAACAGCTGCTTTCCCCGCCGCACGAGGGGAGTTTCTCCGCGAACGCTTAGGAGGTGGGACCCTGACGCGAAGCGTTAGGGCGGAATCCTAGGTTCCGGGCTGTTCGCGGAGAAAGCTCCCGGAGATGCGGCCCTTGCAGTTTCCATTTAATACGGTCTCAGCATCTCTCCCGTTGTAAAATCATAGAACGGCAGCCGGTTCTCTTCCCGCATGGAAAACGACTCGGTTTCCGTCAGAATGATGTGGTCCCGCAGATGCACCCGCACCAACCCCAGCGCCCGGACGATGTTCTCCGTGGCCTGAAGGTCCTCCCGCGAGGGCAGGGCCACGCCGTTCGGGTGGTTGTGGCAGAGCACGACGCTGTCCGTTCCGCCCTTCAGTGCCGCCGCGACGACGTCCTTGATGGCAAAACTCACCCGGTCGCTGGTCCCGTCCCTGAGCCAGAGCGTCGCCTTGACCCGGCTGCGGCTGTCCAGCGCCAGCAGAAGCGCACGTTCCTGTACTGCGCCCTCAAACTGCTGGGCCAGATACGCCGTCAGCTGCTCGGTGGTTTTCAGACTCTTCCGCTCCTGCGTCCGGCACTTGGTATAGTATCTGCTGATCTCCGGCAAAAGATGCAGCATCCGCGCCGTCGAGGGGCCTACGCCGTCCACAGTCATCAGGTCCGCTTCGGACGCTTCCAGCACCCCGGCAAAGTCGCCAAACCGGTCGATCAGTTCATGGGCCAGCTTATTGGTATTTTTTCGCGGGTTGGTGAAATACAGCACCAGTTCCAGTGCTTCGTGGGGTTCCAGATTGGCAAAGCCCTGCTGTTCCACCCGGTCCCGCATCCGCTTGCGATGCCCCGCATGAGGGTTCTTTTCTTCGGCCATGGTCGGCTCCTTTCGCGCATTTCTGCTTTTAATAGTACCGTATTTTCCGCAAAACTCAAGAGCCTCGGACGAATTTCCGCGTTGACTTCGCAAAAAGAGTAGATTATTATAGGTGCAGAGTCTTGGACCCGACCACGAACTACTTTTTTGAAACCAAAGGATACTTTTTATGAAACAATACACCGCGACCGCCAACGACGACGGCGTGCGGCTGTCCCGCTTTGTTCAGAGCGTGACCCGCGATTTCCCCACCAGTCTGCTCTACAAGAGCTTCCGCAACAAGCGCATCAAGGTCAACGGCAAAAAGGGTGCTCCTGAAGACCGCATCAAGGCCGGCGACCTCATCGAGCTTTACATCAACGACGAGTTCTTCCCGCCGGAGGGAGCCAAACCCGCCGCAAAGCCGCCCAAAAAGCAGCAGAATCAGCCCAAAGTGAACGTTATCTACGAGGACGAGAACATTGCGGTCCTCTACAAGCCCACTCATCTGCTCTGCCACAGCGACCGCACCGGCGACGCCAACCTTGTGGACGCCTTCACCCAGTATCTCGCACAGAAGGGCGAATACGACCCCAACGGCGAGAACCGCTTCAAACCCGGCATCTGCAACCGGCTGGACCGCGGCACCGAGGGCCTTGTCATCGCGGCCAAGAGCTACGCCGCCCTGCGCGACATGAACGAGATCATCCGCACCGACCTGCTCAAGAAGGAATACTACACCATCACCGTCGGCATCCCGCAGAGTGGCCGCTTTACCGCATGGTGGGAGCACGACGAAAAGAACAACAAGGTCAGCATCCACGCGCACCAGTCGCAGGATGAGCGCCGGAAGCAGATCATCACGGACGTGGATGTTCTGCGCACGGCGGGGCCGTTCGCACTGTGCAGGATCGGCCTCATCACTGGGCGGACCCATCAAATCCGCGCACACCTTGCCTATCTCGGCAAGCCGGTGCTCGGCGACATCAAATACGGCAACCGCAAGATGAACGAGCGCACCGGCGCAAAAACACAGGCCCTGTGTGCGGTGCGCATCAGCTTCCTTGACATCCCCGAGGAGAACACCCTGCATTATCTTTCCGGCAAGGTCATCAAGCTCAAAGACCCGCAGATCTTGAAGCAGTTCGACGCGCTGGACAAGAGCAAGGAGCCGAAGGCATGAGCCGCATTTTTGTTGAAACGGAGCGGCTGTTCCTCCGTCGATTGGAAGAAGCCGATTTTGCAGACTACGCCGCCTATGCGGTGGACGACGAAATGTCCCGGATGATGGGCCGTGCGTTCCTTCACACCGAAGCCGACATCCGCCAGAACTTCGACTGGCTCAAAAACAAAGAGCCGCGCTGTTACGGCATTTTTGAAAAAACCAGCGGGCGGCTCATCGGAAACCTGAACATCTCTGCCGTGCCGGGATTTCTCGCTTCGCTGGAACCGCTGGCCGGGAAGCAGGGGCAGACGCTCTCCTTCTGCATCCGCCGGGAGTCTCAGCGCAGGGGCTATGCCGCCGAAGCGCTTCGAGCCGTCATCGACGAGCTTTTCCGCGTAGAACAGATGGATTTTGCCCAATGCGGATGCTATGTTTTCAACGAACCTTCCCGCCGCTTGCAGGAAGCGCTTGGATTTGCATTTTTGACCCGCTCCCGCGTCCCGACGCCCGAGGGCGAACAGGAAACGCTCGAACACATTTTGTGGAACTCGTACCAGAAAGGCCGTTCTATGAAACACATCGACCCCGCCCAGTGGTCCCGCGCGGAGAAGTTTCAGTTTTTCTCCGCCGTCTCCCAACCGTTTTACAGCATCACGTTCCGGGTGGACGTGACCAACCTCCACGCCTACACCAAACGGCACGGGCTTTCCTTTTATTATGCGCTGGTGTATCTGGCGACGAACGCCGTCAATGCGGTCGAAAACTTCCGCTATACGATGCGGAACGGCGAGATTTTTCTGCTGGACGAGCGCATTCCCAGCTTTACCGACCTGAAACCCGGCAGTGACGATTTTTACATCGTCACCCTGCCGCAGGAGCAGACGATGGAGCAGTTCTGCGCCGCCGCCAAGGCCCGCAGCGACGCCCAGACCCACTTTCTCGATCAGGATGACAAGGAACTGGACGCCCTGATCTATTTTTCCTGCACGCCGTGGTTCGACCTGACCAGCCTGACCAACGAGCGCGATTTTGACCGCGACGACAACATCCCCCGCATCGTGTGGGGCCGCTATGTGCCGGACCACGGCCGCGAAACGCTGGGGATGGCGGTCGAGGTCAACCACCGTTTCATCGATGGCGTGCATCTGGGGCGGTTTTATCAGACGCTTCAGGCATCCATTGACGCACTCGAACCGTAAAGGAGGGGGTCCCGTTTGATTCCGACTCGCGAAGAAGCCCTTGCCCTTTTGGCCGAAGCCGAACCGCACCATCCCGGCCCTTGGGGCGACCACAGCCGCACTGCTGCCCACTGTGCGGAGAAGATCGCCGCCGCGTGCGGGCTGGACCCGGACAAAGCCTTTGTGCTGGGTCTGCTCCACGACATTGGCCGACGGTTCGGCAAGCGGCATCTCGGCCATGTCTCAGACGGATACTCCTATATGATGGAACTGGGCTATGACGAGGTGGCCCGCATCTGCCTGAGCCACTCGTTCAACGACCAGTCGTTGGAAAGCTACATCGGCCACCGCGACACCACGCCTGAAGAAACCGCCCTCATCGAAACGAACCTTGCCGCGATGGTCTACGACGAGTACGACCGGCTCATTCAGCTCTGCGATTCGCTGGCCGACGCTTCCGGCGTCGTGGACATCGAGGAGCGGATGAACGACGTCAAGCGCCGTTACGGCAGCTATCCGCAGGATAAATGGGACAACAATCTCGCCCTGAAAGCCCACTTTGAGCAGCTGGCAGGGCGCAGCATCTATGAGGTGGTCGAGAAAGACTGCTTTGATCCGAAAAGTTTGCGCTAACCTAAAAATGGATGCCGCATTGCGCGGCATCCATTTTTTATCCTGTGATTTACCGGTCCCACTTGTCGCAGAGCGCGTTGATCTGGTCGGCGAACTTGGCAAGGTCCTTGTTGGCCCCGCCCTCGTTGTGCTCGATGACCCGAAGCAGCCGCTTGCCCGCGCTGACCAGCCGCTGGAACACGCTGGCCGCACGGCTGGCTCCCTCGTTGACGCGGTGCTCGATGCGCACCTTCGTGCCCTCCTGCACGCAGACGGCCCCCTCGGCTCCGATGACCCACTGTGCCCCATTGTATGGCGCACAGGCGGTGAATCCCTCGTCGGTCAGGGTCTGGGCAAAGATGTTCTCCACCTCGTCGTCGCCGTGGACGATGAACACCCGCTTCGGCTTGGGGGTAAAGGCATTGATCCACGTCAGCAGACCCTCTTTGTCCGCGTGGCCGGAAAGGCCGGTCAGCTGGCAGATCTCGGCTTGGACCTCGATCGTCTCCCCAAACAGCTTGACGTTGGCTGCCCCTTCGATGAGGGTGCGGCCCAGCGTTCCCACCGCCTGATAGCCCACGAACAGGATGGTGCACTCCGGCCGCCACAGATTGTGCTTGAGGTGATGCCGGATGCGTCCGGCCTCGCACATGCCGCTGGCGGAAATGATGACCTTCGGTTCCCGGTCTGCGTTGATCATCCGGGACTCGTCGCTGGTCACGCTGACCCGCAGACCCGGGAACTGGATGGGGTCGATGCCCTTGTCCAGCAGCGCGCGCGTCTCCTCATCGAAGCAGTCCGGGTCGGTATCCTTGAAAATGCGGGTCGCTTCGATGGCCAAGGGGCTGTCGATGTACACCGGGAAGTTTCCGTGGCCCTTCACCAGACCTTTTTCCTTGATCTCGCGGATGAAGTACAGCAGCTCCTGCGTGCGGCCCACCGCAAAACTCGGAATGACCACATTGCCGCCCCGGTCAAAGGTGCGCTGCAAAATCTTCGTCAACTCTGCCACATAGTCCGGGCGGGGGCCGTGGGTGCGGTCGCCGTAGGTGGACTCCATGACGACATAATCCGCGTCCGCAAGATAGGTCGGGTCTTTGATGAGCGGCTGATTCAGGTTGCCGATGTCGCCCGAGAACACGAGCTTTGTGGTCGTGCCGTTCTCCGTCACCCAGATCTCAATGCTGGACGAACCGAGCAGATGGCCGACATCCACGAATTCGATCTCCAGCCCCGGGGCCAGCTCTAATTTTGTATTGTAATCGACGCCACGGAACAGCTTGATGGCCGCTTCGGCATCCTGAACGGTGTACATCGGTTCCACCGGTTCTGCGCCTGAGCGCTTGCCCTTGCGGTTCTTCCACTCGGCTTCGAACTCCTGAATATGCGCCGAATCACGCAGCATGATGCCGCACAGCTCCACGGTGGGGTTGGTCGCATAAATTTTGCCCCGGAAACCGTTCCGCACCAGCAGCGGCAAAAGGCCCGTATGGTCGATGTGGGCATGGGTGGCCAGCACGCCGTCGATCTCGCCGGGTGCTACCGGGATGGGCTGATTTTCATAGGTATCCTTGCCCTGCTCCATGCCGCAGTCGATGAGATAGCGCTGACCTGCGGCTTCCAGCAGCGTGCAGCTGCCCGTCACTTCATGGTTCGCGCCCAAAAACGTCAGTTTCATAGGTACACCTCCCGAATCGGTGCTCTCTGCTGTCTCTGCTCCTGCGGGGTGGGCCGGTGCAGAGCAGAGAGGACTTCACCTGTATTATATCATATTTCAAAGGTTCAGGACGCCCAAAATGCGGCCCGGATATCGGGCAAAACGCCGAAAGCTTGAAAAAATTTTTATACAATCTTGACAAACCACCCCCTGCTGTTATAAACTTAATTCGTATGACGTAACTTCTACACAGAGATTCAAAATAGAGAGGTTGTAATTTATGGTTCGTAACGATTTGCGCAACGTCGCCATTATCGCTCACGTTGACCACGGCAAGACCACGCTGGTGGATGCCATGCTGCATCAGAGCGGCGCTTTCCGCGACAATCAGGTCGTGGCCGAGCGCGTCATGGACAGCGGTGACATCGAGCGTGAGCGCGGTATCACCATTCTGGCCAAGAACTGCTCCTGCACCTACAAGGGTGTCAAGATCAACATCGTCGATACCCCGGGCCACGCCGACTTTGGCGGCGAGGTCGAGCGCGTTCTGAAGATGGTCAACGGCGTTCTGCTGCTGGTCGATGCTGCAGAGGGCTGCATGCCCCAGACCCGTTTTGTTCTGCAGAAGGCTCTGCAGCAGAATCTGAGCCTGGTGGTCGCCATCAACAAGATCGACCGTCCGGATGCCCGCATCAAGGAAGTCATCGACGAAGTCCTGTACCTGCTGATGGATCTGG
>ERZ1026776.63-NODE-63-length-77542-cov-37.482855_pt1 | contig 77542 bp, 36 predicted proteins | sample MGYA00380125_ERZ1026776 | MGnify/ENA primary metagenome ERZ1026776 (study PRJEB33269, sample SAMEA4719761) | human gut metagenome | biome: human-associated habitat; feature: organic feature; material: feces | place: Cameroon | collected 2013-10 ...
ATTATGCTCATTCCAAGGGCGTCCGTCTGATGATGCACCATGAGACTTCGGCTTCAGTTCGTAATTACGAGCGCCATCTTGAGGCAGCATACAACTTGATGAACAAATATGGATACAATTCTGTAAAGAGCGGTTATGTAGGCAACATCATCCCTCGTGGCGAGCATCATTACGGACAGTGGCTCAATAATCATTACCTTTATTGTGTCACAGAAGCAGCCAAACACCACATCATGGTGAATGCACACGAGGCTGTCCGTCCTACAGGTCTTTGCCGTACCTATCCAAACCTCATCGGAAACGAGTCGGCTCGTGGTACAGAGTATGAGTCTTTTGCGGGAAATAAGGCTTTCCACACCACGGTGTTGCCTTTTACCCGTTTGCAGGGTGGTCCAATGGACTATACTCCTGGCATCTTGGAGGGTGACATGAACAAGATTGACCCTAATAAGCATCATCATATCAACTCTACATTGGCTCGCCAATTGGCTTTATACGTGACTATGTACAGTCCTCTCCAGATGGCAGCAGACATTCCTGAGAATTACGAGAAGTATGCAGATGCTTTCCAATTCATCAAGGATGTGGCTATCGACTGGGATGAGAGCCGTTACTTGGAGGCTGAGCCTGGTCAGTATATTACAGTTGCTCGTAAGGCTAAGGGCACAGGTAATTGGTTTGTTGGTTGTACTGTAGGTGAGACGGCTCACCTTTCCAACTTGAAACTTGATTTCCTTACCCCAGGCAAGAAGTATGTGGCAACCATCTATGCCGATGGCAAGAATGCAAGCTACAAGGCAAACCAGCAGTCATACGTTATCACTAAGCGTGTGGTAACCAACAAAACTTCTCTGAAGTTAAATGCGGGTGCAGGTGGTGGTTATGCCATCAGCATCTTTGAGAAATAATTTATTAGTTAATTAATATAGTCTCCTCATGCTGATCCTTTAGTTTAACATGTGGAGACTTTTTTTGTTTCTTTATATGATGAGAAAAACTGTTTTTTTACACTTTGTTCCAAAGTATCTACTTTCTTTTGCTCTTTCGTTGTTGGCTGTATACAGTTCTGCTGACAATATATCTTCAAAGCTTACAGTGGACATGACTACCGACAAGGCTTGCTATGTGCCAGGTCAGTCTGTAGTGTTTGTATTAAGTGGCAATGCTCCTGCCAATGCAATGGTGCGTTATAGACATGGCTCTAACATTTTGGAGACCCATAAATTGTCTGAAGTGATGAGCGACAATAAGTGGTCTTGGACTCCCCCAATGGCCGATTATCAAGGCTATTTAGTAGAAGTCTATACAGAAACTAACAACCAATCTACTATTTTGGGCACGATAGCTGTTGATGTGTCAAGTGACTGGAAACGTTTTCCTCGTTATGGTTTTGTTGCCGATTTTGACAATGCTGGTGGGAGTATAGACAAGAATGCAAATATTAAGAGCGAGATGGCTTATCTTAACAGACTTCATATCAATGGAGTTCAGTTTCAAGACTGGCAGTGGATGCATCACAAACCAGTTAAATTGGATGCCTATGGCTCACTCATGCCTTGGTATCAGGATATCAGCAATCGTTGGGTTGGTGTAGAATATGTCAAGAACTACATAGCAGAGCAGCATAAGTATGGTATGAAGTCTATCTTTTATAACCTTTGTTTCGGTGCATGGAAGAATGCTGTGAATGATGGAGTAAAAACCGACTGGGCTCTGTTAAAAAAAGATGGTTCGGGCAATTTTTATCAAGACTATCATGGTTTGCCAAGTTCGTGGGCAAGTAATATTTATCTGCAGGTTCCTGGTAATATGGATTGGCAACAGTATATGGCAGAAAGGAATACAGAAATATACAGCCATTTGGATTTTGATGGTTTCCAAATAGATCAGTTGGGCTATCGTGGCGACGTATATGATGCCCATCACAAAGTGGTAGATTTGCCTGCGAGTTATAAATCATTTATTCAAGCAATGAAGTCGGCTCACCCAGACAAAGATCTGATAATGAATGCGGTTTCTGGTTATGGAGCAGATAATATCGTCAGTAGCGACGTAGATTTCTGTTATAATGAAGTATGGGGTAGTGGCAATGGATATGGAGGTGTTTCCGAAGCCGATTTTGCCAATCTTTTGGGTATTATTCAGGCGAACGACAAGTATAGCGACCATCAACGACAGACAGTTTTTGCGGCTTACATCAATTACGACAAAGCGGACAATGGAGGATCAGGGGACAAGATGGTGAATACTCCAGGAGTATTGCTTACCGATGCAGTGATAGCTGCCTTGGGCGGCTCTCATCTTGAGATGGGAGACCATATGCTTACCCGTGAGTATTTCCCTGCAGCACCATTGGCAATGAGTGATGCTCTTAAAACAGCTATGGTAAGATACTATGACTTTCAGACGGCCTATCAGAATTTTTTGAGAGGCACTACTTCCAAGGCCGCTTATTTGCCAAAGGTCAGCACTTCATCCAATTATTCAGTAAATGCTTGGCCCCCAAAGAGCTATTCTATCACTACTTTTGCTAAGAAGGTTGGAAATTGTGATGTACTTCATTTCTTGAATTTTCTCAATACAGACGATCTTTCCTGGCGTGATGTTTGGGGAACACGTACTTGTCCAGACAAGTATACTGGTATCCCCATAACAGTGACTGTCAATCGTAAGATAGATAAGGTTTGGGTGGCATCTCCGGATAGTCATGCTGGAGCAGTACAGGAGCTTGTTTTCACACAGAAAGGAGATGATGTTTCTTTTGTGCTTCCTTCTTTGGAATATTGGACTATGGTGGTGATGGAAGGTCCCAATGATGAGGACCATGTCTATATCACAGGAGAGGCAGTACAACTCGATGGGCATGATGCTTACGACTTGGCCTATGCTGTTCCTATGACAAACAAGGGGGAAGGCAAGGTTTTCAAAGTGACAACTTACCTAAAAGCTAATGAATTGTTCAAGTTTACTAATGGCCGTGATTGGAAATATTGTAAAAGTTATTGTGCTGAGTATAAAGATTATCAGTTTAATTCTTTTGTCAGTCTTGCTCATATTACAACCTTGGGAGAGGATTTTAAGTTCATGGTTCCTGAGGCAGGGTATTATGATATCACCATCGACTTAGAGAAGATGCGAGTTTATATTACTAAGGCAGAACACTCGGGACTGTCTGCTATAATAGCCGATAAGTCTGCTTCTGGTGAGTTTGCTTCTTGGTATTCTGTGAGTGGAGTGCACGTAGACAAGCCACGTAAAGGGATATATGTACGTAATGGAAGGAAAGTTTTGTTTTAACTCCTTTTTACATCCTCATAAAACTTGAATAACCCATAAATAAAGCAAGTGGCTTCTTGGACAAATGAAACAGGTTGGATTAAGCTTCGAAGCTACTTGCATTTTACTTATATGTTTCTAATGTCATTCTTTGTGTATTGTTAGCCCATCTGTCGAGGTTATAAACGTTTATATATAATTTGTATCTTTTAAGTTTGTTGTAACTATTAACAGGCTGAATATCAATAGGTATTGGCTTTTATTTGTTTGTATTTTTAATGAATGTCATCATAACTTATTAATAAAAAGACTATCTTTGCAATCGTTAATGTAAACAAATGCAATTAGTGCAAATAGTCAGACTTAATATTTTAAACCTATTTTATAGTAAAATCATGACAATCAAGAGATTTTTTGCTTTAGCTTTTTCTTTGGTTGTCCTCTTTTTGGCAGAGGCGCAACCTATAGTAGATAACCCAGTGGCATCAAGCGATGCCATTGTCACAAGTGGCAATGCGCGTTTTACGGTCTTGACCCCCGAGATGATACGTATTGAGTATAGTGAAAATGCTCGGTTTGAAGACCGTGCTACGTTTACTGTGCTCAACAGAAACTTAGAAGTACCAACTTTTAAAAAGTCAGAGGACGATACTTTTCTTTATATAGAGACATCTAATCTCAAGTTGAAGTATCGCAAGGGTACAGATCCTCGTACTGTACCTGCGTCAGCCAACAATCTGAAAGTTGAAGTCAACAATCATGGTGTATCTTCGGTTTGGTATCCAGGCAAACCTGACCCACAGAATCTGAAGGGTACCTGCCGAACGCTGGATGGCTTGATGGGTGAAAGTAAGCGCAGTGAGATGGAGAATGGTTTGGTTTCTCGCTCAGGATGGGCAGTGATTGATGATGCTTGGACAGCTACGCGTTCCGATGGAGGAAGTTCTTATGCTCTCGTTTATAATAATGAGGTAGGGTATTCTTGGTGGGCACCTCGTGCTGACGAACATGCCATGGATACTTATCTTCTTGGTTATGGCGACAATTACAAAAAGGCAGTGTCCGATTATACTAAGATAGCAGGAAAAATTCCTTTGCCTCCCGATTATGTATTCGGATACTGGTATAGTAAGTATGCTTCTTATTCGGCACAAGATTATCGTAATATTATGGCAGACCTGAAAACAAACAAGATTCCAACTGATGTGATGATTTTGGATATGGACTGGCATTGGAATGGTAACGACTATAGTCAATCTGCGGGTCGGGGAGGATGGACAGGCTGGTCTTGGAATACTAATTTGTTGCCAGACCCTAAAGGCTTGTTAGCTGATATGCATCGTCAGAATTTTAAGACAGCACTCAACCTGCACCCTGCTGATGGTATCAACGAGGTGGAGTCGCCTGAGTATTTCTCTCAGATGCGAAATGATTTGAATGGCAAGTATCTTGAAGGTAATACCATTAAGTGGAGTTTGGACTATACCGATTTTACCAAGTCGTTCTTTCGTAATATTATCAGAGATCATGAAAGTGAAGGCGTAGATTTCTGGTGGCTCGATTGGCAGCAGTATCTTACCAGTCCTTATACCAAGGCATTAAGCGAGACTTTCTGGTGCAACCATGTCTTTTTTAATGAGGCAACTAAGCGTACAGACCATCGCCCCGTTATCTTTCATCGTTGGGGAGGCTTGGGAAGCCATCGCTATCAGATAGGATTCTCGGGCGATGCCAATATCAGTTATGAGGCTTTGGCTTTTGAACCTTATTTTACAGCTACAGCATCCAATGTCGGTTATGGTTATTGGGGACATGATTTGGGAGGACACATGTATTCTAATGACGGGTTGGTAAACAATCCAAATTTGGTCTTGCGTTGGATACAGTTTGGAGTATTTACCCCTATTTTCCGTACTCATGCCTCAGCTGATGGTAGAATAGAAAGAAGAATATGGAAGTTCCCTAACTTTCCTACTATCCTTGAAGCTGTTCGCTTGCGCTATTCGCTTTTCCCCTACATCTATACGATGGCACGAAAGGCTTACGATACTGGTCTGTCGATTTGTCGCCCTCTCTACTATGAGTATCCTGAGCAGGATGAGGCATATGCCTATGACGGAGAATATTTCTTTGGCGATGATATTCTTGTGGCTCCTATTACGACAAAGAGCGGAACTAACGGCATGACAGAAAAGGAAGTGTGGTTCCCTGAAGGTCAGTGGTGGAGCGTGGATACTCATGAACTGATTCAAGGACCTTGTAAGCGTACCTTGTCATACACTGATGAACAGATACCTTACTTTTTCCGCCAGGGTGCCATTATACCTTATAATCCAGAGACGGTAATGAATGTTACCGAGCGTCCAGACAGAATGATTCTCAATGTTGTGTCGGGAGCTAACGGCGAGGGGACTCTCTATGAAGACGATGGCGACAATCCAGACTATGCTTCTAAGTACGCAGTTATCAACTTTACGCAGGCTTGTGATGGTCAGACGGGCAGATATGTTATCTCTTCTCGCAAGGGTACTGTTGGCAGGGCACCTGTTAATCGTTCCTATCAGTTGCGTATCTTCAACACGCCAACTCCTTTGTCGGCCACTGTGAATGGAAAATCTGCAACATATAGCTATGATCCCAACAAGAAGTGTACTACAGTAGAAGTGCCTTATGGCAGTTGTTCTATTGACAGAACGGTTATTGTAAAGTACAGCGAAACTTTGAATACGGGTATTGTCAGCGCAAAGGCAGATAAAATGAAGGTTGTGTATGAAAGAAACAGCAAAAAACTGAAAGGTTCTTTTGAAAGTACTAAAAAAAAAGTCACGCTCGAAATAAGTAACAGTGTGGGCAAGACTGTGCTCAGAAACACTTACAGCAACGTGAATAGTTTTACAGAAGACCTGACATGTTTGTTCCCACAGCTTTATATCGGCAAAGTGGTAGCAGACAATCAGACTTATGTTCGGAAATTTATCAAAGAATAAAACGACTCAATCATGAAAAGAATAAGTATATGGCTCTGCGCTTTATTTGCAGTTATGATTATGAAAGCTGCGGATATGTCTAATTCCTTAGAGCTGTCGCAGTTGTATATCATAGGTGATGCTACTCCTTACGCTTGGGATGTACAGAAAGCCGGTGAGATGCAGAAGGTTGATGATGGCGTGTTCCGTTGGTCAGGGCATCTTGAGGCAGGCAAAGAGTTTAAATTTATAAACACACGTGCTTTCTTCAAGCATATTGTGGCAACTTGCTCAGGACAGCTTGTAGGCAAGGGCAGAAGCTACAATCTCAATCTCGAGATAAGTTACACTCTGGATAGTAACAGAGACTTAAAGTTTAAGCCCTCTGCCACAGGTGATTATACAATATATGTGGATTTGAGAAGCATGCAGATGGCACTCTATGATGAGGAACGGGCTGTTAATCTGCCAGACAAACTTTATGCTACAGGCTCTGCTCTCGACGGAAAGGTTGTTGAGATGGAAGTGATAGGAGGTATAGAATATAAGTTAGCTGACGACTTCAAGTCTGGCAGTATTATCTTCCGAGATACTCCACAGCCCACAGCTTCCACAAAGTACTATGTCCCTTTGTTTGATGGTGTGGACATAACTTTTGGCAAGGCTGTGAATGCTTCTTTAAAAGAAACCACCAATGGTGATGTAGAGGGATGGAGTGTTGCTGTTCCTGGCAAATATACTTTCTATCTGCGTAAGGATTTACAGTTGGCTTATGCCAAAACATTCAAACCTTTCAGCACGCTCTATTTAGTAGGTGGTTGTTGTGAATTAGCTTGGAACTATTGGGATGCTGCAAGTAGCCGCTTTACTCCCAATCCATCCAAACCAGAAGAGTTGACATGGGAGGGATATTTGACACCGAACTGGAATGATTCCCGTAATGAGCCTGATAAACTGAAGATATTAACAGCTCCCGATTGGTTCTCAGAGACTTATCATCCATATGTGCCCGATTATCCTTTGGTTGGCGAATATAATTTCCGTACAACAGGTAGTGAGGATTTTAAATGGATTATCTACGATGCAGGAACGTACCGTATAACGGTCAATACATTGACGGAAACCATGAAGGCTGTGAAGCTGAACAATAATGCTAAATTGAATGGAGCAAATCAGTCGACAGCTGCAATAGACTGTGTAAAGGAGCCTTCGTTGGTCAAGATTGCATGCAGCCGTGGTGCAGTGTATGTCAAGTCTGCTGTCGGAGAGGTGGCTGTTTCTGTTCACACCATAGATGGTAAACGTATAGCTTCTGCTCCTGTGGTTAAGGAGGGCGTTGTGGCGGAAGGTTTGTCTAAAGGCATTTATGTCGTTAAGTTACTTGGAAATACGATATGTCTTTCACGCAAAGTCGTGATGGATGAATGAAGTAAGAATTATTAACGCAAATATAAATTTCAAATTAGAAGATTATGGTACAAAAAATTACTCGTTCTTTAATGTGCTGCGTTTTGTTTGCCATGAGTGTTGTGGCTTCTTTTGCAGCAGACAAGTTGATGATTGTCGGTGACGCTGTTTGGGGTGGATGGACTCCTGCTAATAGTGTTGTCATGTTGCCTGATGGCGAAAATGTGTTTAAGGCGACGGTTTATCTGAAAAAGATAGATGGTGAGACCGATAATAAGGGCTTTAAGTTGCTGACTGCTGCTAATTTTGGTTGCTTACAATATCATGCAGGTGACAGCGACGTTGAACTTGAAGAAGGTGTGGCTGCTCAGCTGTATGATAACCAGGAGAATGGTAACGACAAGAAATTCCAGGTAAAGGAGTCTGCTAACTATGATGTAGTTTGCGACCTCAATGCCAAGACGATTACAGTCGCCAAGTCTGCTTATCAGGAGCATTCTATCAATCACAATGCTTTGTGGATGGTTGGTGATGCAACTCCTGGTAATTGGGATTTTGGCTCTTTAACCCCGATGACACAGGATTCGGAGAATCCAATGGTTTTTAAAGCTACGACCTATTTGAAGGTTGGTGAGATGAAAATAGCTCAGAATAATGATGGTGGCTTTGGTCAGACTTTCTATTTGAGAGATGCCACAGATGATACTAAGGTGGTTTTGGGCGGTGACGATAACAAGTGGAATATCACCGAGGCAGCTACCTACGATGTGACTGTAGATCTTGCCGACATGACAATTGATTTCAAAAAGCATTATGCCGATTTCGTTGTAGATCATCTGTTTGTGATAGGCGATGCTATCTGGAGTGGTTGGGGATTTGCCAACAGTACCGTACTGCTTCCTGGCGAAGATGGAATTTGCAAGGCTACTCTTTATCTTGAGGCAGATAAAGGATTTAAGTTGATGGCTGAGAGCGACTTCAATGGTTATCAGTTCCGTGCAGGTGAGGCAGATGTTACTTTAGAGAATGGTGTCCCAGCCAATTTGGTATCTTCAGAAGACAATCGTGAAGATAAGAAATTTATGGTAAGCGAGTCTGCCAACTATGACATTGTTTGTGATGTAAATAACAAAACTATAACCCTAACCAAGTCAGCTTATCAGGATGCCCATGCCAAACATGCTGAGTTGTGGATGATAGGCAATGCAACTCCTAATGGATGGAATATAGACAAAGGTGTACTATTGACGCAGGATGCAGAGAATCCTATGGTTTATACCGCAACAGCCGATCTAAAAGTGGGTGAGTTCAAGTTTATTGTCAATAAGTATATGGGATTTGATCAGACTGCTTATGTAAAGGATGCTGCAGACGACAGCAAGGTTGTATATGGTGGTGACGACAACAAGTGGAATATTACCGAGGCTGGTACTTATGATGTGAAATTGAATCTTGCAGATATGACGATTTCTGTCATCAAGAAAGGTTCAACTGGTATTTCGTCGGTGAATGCAGATGTAACTTCTCCTGCCGAGTATTATACACTTGATGGCAAGCGTGTGAATGGTTTTTCTGGTAAGGGGATCTATATCAAGCGCCAGGCTGGTAAGTCTGTTAAGGTAGTTGTTACCAAATAACCCCATTTCTTCATATAGGTATAAGCCCCCATACGTGCTTATGGGGGCTTACATTTGCCTTTTTTTCTTCTTATAGCTCATATTCTCATTATACAATAACATTTCATTCGATTTGTAAGATATTGATTGTTAGTGTATTGTGAAATTATTATTTAACTTTTCGTTATATATACGTTAGTCTTCTTGTATCATGTTGGGAATGGTTGTAATTTTGCACCACAGTCTATGACATACAACAATAATAAGGATTAATAAATATGAACAAGTTTTTGAATGTGATGAGAGCCGTTGTCTTGTCGATGGCATTGGGCTCTTTGCTCCAGGCGCAAGCTTCGGTAGCTGATGCAAGGGAATTTCAGATACCTGAACCCAAGGCTGACAGTATTGCTGGTGCTACCGTTCCTTATGTGCGGTATGATTCTCAGAAGGCATCTTTAGGTGGTGGTGCCACCTTGAAGACTTCGGCAATGATGGATCGTTTCAACATTGCGTCTCAGGCTTCCGAACATAGTTATGTGGAATTGCCTGGCAATGGTGCCAGTGCAGAGTGGACAGTACATGTCATTGAGGATGCCAAAGTCGTAGGGCGTGGCGTTACCATGCGCTTTACTATGCCTGATACAGGTGATGGTATGGGACAGAAAGGTTCCCTCGATGTTTACGTCAATGGCAATAAGGTGAAGACCGTTGACCTAAACTCGTATTGGATGTGGCAGTATTTTTCCAGCGGCAATCCTTCTGATGCTCCTGATGGAGGTGTTGGCTGTTTCGCTTTTGATGAGGTTCACTTTCTGTTGGACGAGCCTCTTAAGGAAGGCGACAGGATCAAGATTCAGAGCAGTGGTGCCAATGGCTTGACTTATGGTGTTGACTTCTTGGAGATAGAAGAAGTTGCCAATCCTATAGGACGTCCCAGTGGTGCGGTAAGTGTCACCGACTTTGGTGCCTGTCCTGATGACGGAAAGGATGACCTTGCAGCTTTTGTGGCAGCAGTGAAGGCAGCTGATGCTGGCAGCAAGGTGGTATATATTCCAAAAGGTACGTGGCATCTCAGTGGTATGTGGAACATCTACTGCAAGGATGTGAAGATTACGGGTGCCGGTATCTGGTACACCAATATCCAGTTTACAAGTGATAAGGCTTTCGGTGGTGGCATTTCTGGTGGTAATGGCAGCAATGGTGGTGCCGATGGCTATTGCAAGAACTTAGAGTTCTGCCACATGTATATCAACTCTAATCTCCGCTCTCGCTATAACCAAATGGCTGTCTATAAGTGCTTCATGGATGTGTTCTGTGACGGCTCTGTGATTCACGATGTGTGGGAGGAACACTTCGAGACAGGTTTTTGGTTTGGCGACTATAATGGTGCTATGGACTATAGCGATGGCGTGAAGGTTATCGACTGCCGCATTCGTAACAACCTTGCTGATGGTGTCAACTTCTGTCAGGGTACAAGCAATGCAGCAGTCTATAACTGCTCCATCCGCAATAATGGCGATGATGGCTTGGCTTGTTGGAACAACAGTTATATGAATGCCAAGGATGAGGAGAACAATGTCTTCGCTTACAACACCATCGAGTTTATCTGGCGTGCAGGTGGCATTGCGCTCTATGGCGGTAGCGGTCATCATGTTTACAACAACTACATCTGCGATATGTTCATGGCAGCAGGTATTCACCTGAATACAACTTTCGATGGATATAAGTTCAGCAACAATAAGGGCATTACTTTCGAAAACAACATCCTTGTACGTTGCGGTACCAATGCCGACAGCTGGAATGAGGATTTGGCTGCCATCGATTTGAAGCAGGATGTGAAGAATATAACATTCCGCAATACGCAGATTTACGATTCTCCTTTCGATGCCGTGCGTACATTGACAGGACCAAGTAATGTCGTGTTCTATGATACTCAAATTTTAGGTTCGGGTCTTACAGGTGAGGATATCACCTATTCTTGCGTGGGGCATACTTGTGGCGCCATGCGTATAGCTGATAAGAATGTGAAGTTTGACGGCTTGAAGATCGCCAACTATGGAAGTGACAAGAAAGGCAATAACTCAACTTATCCATTTTGGACAGACAACAATAAAGATCTGGCCCAGTCTTTAGGTGCGGAACTTTTAGGTAATAACGTTTCCTATGTCGTTCCCGAGGCAGGCAGAGTAATCGGACCAGATCCTGTTGTCGACCCTTGGGAGAATGTAAAGGACTATGATCTTGAATTGAAAGAACTTTCTTGGAGAAATCAGAACGATGAGTATAACCTCCAGGAAGGTGACCAGGTCGTTTTGTATGGTAAGATAAAGAACAATTCGAATGTAGATATTCCAGAGAAGGCTAATTTTACAGTTGCAGTCAATATTGATGGAGTTTCAAAAGGTTCTGTTACTATAAGCGACGGCTTGAAGGCACATGAGTCTGTTGACTTTAAACTTGCTTCTTCATGGGAAAGTGTGAAGGGCGGTCATGTTGCTGTTGCGACAGTGTGCCCGGATACAGATCTCAAAAATGAACTGACCGAAGACAACAACTCTCGTACCAAGCGTTTCAATGTGTCAGCTTCTGCAGACAACTCCAATAAGTTCACTCCTGTTACAGGAGGCTACGACCTGGTTGTCACCAAGGTGTTTGTCAGCAACAAGAAGGACGAGGATGCCATCAATACTGGCGACCACCTCGTGATGGGCGCTGTCATTGCCAATGCTGGTGACAAGGATATTCCAGCAGGTACGAAGATTGGTCTTCAGTTCCAGATGGATGGCAAGACATACGGAACAGGCTTTATCACTTGGTGTGATACTTTCAAGGATGGTTTGAAGTCGCATGCAACGGCTACATTGATTGCTAATGGTGGCGGTGGCTCTGTAACAACAGGTGGCGCAGATAATTACTTCATTGCTCCTGAGGGAAGTCATACCATTACTGCCTGGATTGACGATACCAACAACTGGAAAGAGGTTGATGAAAATAACAACAAGAAGGATATGACCCTTATGATCCCATTCGGTGGCGTTAAGTATCTTGCTGACACAGACTTGCCTGACGATGTTAGTGCACCTACAGGTATTCATTCTGTTCAGGTTGACAACAACGAGAGCGCTGCTTATTATACTCTCAGTGGTGTGAAGATGGCGAAACCTACAACTAAGGGTGTGTATATTTATAAAGGTAAGAAGGTTGTGTTCTAATGGGATTTTAACGGTGTTATAACCGTATTCTAATATTTTAAACTTCAATTGGAATTTCTTTAGCTTTAAGATGAACTTTTTGCCAATAAAGTGGCGTTGTTCCATCAAAAATGTGTATTTTTGCATGCAACATATTGGGTTCTTGGGCTTGAAGAAATTCCAGTTGGAATTTTCGGGTTTGAAGAAGACAATTGTTTTAAGTAAAATGAATATGAATAAAAGAAAAGTTTATGTAGTCCCAGAGGTGAGGATCGTAGAGGTTTGTCAGGAGAATCTGATGAACAATCCTGCGTCATGGGATGACGGCAGTGGCAATAGGAGGCCCATTGTCGAAGGTAATCCTGATGATGGAAGTCTTGATGATGGAAGTGGCAACTATGCCAAATGGCATGGTTATAATGTGTGGGAAGATGATATTAAGTATTGATAATGTATTAAAAAATTATAAGATGAAGATGAAACTCTTTTTCAGAATTTTGGTGCTTGCCTTTTGCATCTCGATGTCCTTGTCGTCTTATGCCCAAGATCAACAGGGTAGTGTAGAGGAGATAGATTGGTCTAATAACAATCAGAGTTTAGAGTCAATTGTCAGCACTTCGGATAAGCTGAAAATAACATATTTGTATGCAACAACTTCCAAAAAGTTTGTGACAGTGGGTGGTCGCTATGGAGCACAGCCAATCCTGGCAGAGGTGGGTATGAACTTCTATGTAGAGAAGGTCGCCGACGATGATAATCGTTATTACATCCACTCATGGGTGGATAATCCTACAACTTCTCAAGGAACTGGAAATGCCGACTATCTTGGTGTCAAGCCTGCCATGGATGAAGATGAGCGCATCTTTTCTGAGCCGAAAAATGAAGCTAAGAAGTCCATTTATTTGTTTGTGGATCGTGGAAAGCTCAATACCGAGGATAATGGAAACAATTCTTCTCCCGATAGGATTAAATGGTATATTGAGTCTGTTGATGACAAGAATGGTTATAAAATCTATTCTAAGTGGACAGACAAGCAGGGATATAACGATAACGAAGAGCGAAAGTATTACCTGAGTTATTACGAAGGTCCTAAAGAAGAAGGCAAACCACAGCAGAAATTCCTGGTGGTTACTACGGAAGAAAGCAAAGCAGAGACGTTCTATTTCATCCAGATAGATGACTACCGTAAGGTTATTAACAGCCAGACTAAAAAGTATATCAATGTATCTGGTCTTGTGCAGGATGCTCGTTTCGAACGAAACAACAAAGGTATTAGAAACAACAAAGGTAGTGATGGTCTAGTTTGGTTGCGTGGCGATTATGGAACATTGTCAAAGGACAATGTTTGGCAGTTCTGTTACGACAGAAACGATGATACCTTTGTTTACCCAAATTCGCAGGATAATGTGCAAGAACTGGCGTATATGACGGCTTGGGTAGGACCTAAAGGCGATTTGAAAGGTCAAACAGGCAATTATTTGATTCAGAAAATTACAGGCTTGAAGCCGGGGCTTTATCGTGTCAATTGCCAGGGCTTTTATTTCAATCCTAATAATCAGAACGACAAGAACAATACTTCTTTTGTCTTTGCCTCGCAAGATTATACGAATATAAGCAATCAGACGGCTCTGAAGACCATTGAATCTGCAGACTGGGAATTGATGCGGAATATGACCTTTAATGGTGCATCAGTAACAGAGGATGGCTTGAATGGTTTTAATAATATGGTTATCAAGTATTGTGTCAATGCAGGTAAGATATTCGCAGAGAGTAATCCTTATGAAGACAAGGATGTGGACAGTCGTAAGTACGACAACAGTGTGGCGGTCCTCGTAAAGGCTGATGAAGGATCTACGACGGGTACTCTCTACATCGGTGCTGGCAAGAGAGCCAACACGGGAGGCTATGCCTATTTCGACAATTTCCAGCTTTTCTATATGGGAGACAAACAGTGGTATCTTGATGCAACGAACACAAGCACAGAAGAGTTTACCACTACCAAGAACGACGGTGACACTTACTACACTCCAAGTGGCATCAACCGCAATTCTGGCGCTGATCAGTATACGTTCCCTGTTATTTACAACATACGACGCTACTTCAACGTGGGTAAGTGGGAAAGTCTTATTCTTCCTTGCACACTGACAGGCGACCAGGTAAAGCAGACATTCGGAGGCGACCAGGAGGTGAAACTCAGTGTCTTTGACAAGGTGGAAGGAACCTGTGTCTATTTCAAGACCGTAGATACTGATAAGGAGGGTATCGTTGCTGACGAGCTTTATATCATCAAGGTGGGTAAAGAGGCCGATATCAAGACAAAGAATGAAGAATACACTTTCCCTTGGGGTAACAATACCACGGTAAAGGTAAAAGGACCTATCTATCAGGTAAAGGGTGTTGTTCCTCCTACATTTATTGATGATGGCGTGACAAGAGAGGAAATTTCTGGTGGCTATAAGGTTCAGTTCCATGGCTTCTATTACGACCCAGGTGCAGCTCCTGCTAATGCATACGTGGTAAATAACGGTGATATGTATCATCTCGATTCTGACTGGAACAACTTTGTGGGTACAAGCTGGTATGTCACCATAACAGATGCCAAAGGCAATGCCAAGGCTCTCTCGTTCAGCTTTGATGACGATTCTTCTACGACAGCCATTGAGAGCGTGGCAGAACAAGAAAATGCAGCGGTCCAAACCGATGGATATGTCTATAACCTGAGCGGGCAACGCGTGGGTACCCGGAATGATATGAGCAATCTTTCTTCTGGCATATACGTCGTGGCTGGTAAGAAGTTTGTTGTCAAGTAATGTATGAACGTCAAATCATGAATGTAATAGAGAAGATCATTATAGGCAAGAAAAGCCAGGAGGCCTGTGAGGATGGATTGGTCGTGACCGATGAATTCATCGCCGTGATAGACGGCAGTACGAGCAAGACCCCAAAGCATCTCAATCCAGAGATGAAGAACGGACGTTATGCCATGATGCTCATCTCTGAATATATCAGACAAGAATTGAAGGCGGATGCCTTGGCAGATGATTTCTGCCAAGGCATCACGCATTATATATGCGATAAAGTGTATAAGCCTTTGGGGGTGGTTGAGCGATTGTTGCAGCATCCCGAGGAACGCCTTACGGCTTCTGCCGTTATTTACAGCAGGGCAAGGCAAGAGGTGTGGATGGTGGGCGATTGTCAGGCTCTCATCGGCGGAAAACTCTATGAGAACGGTAAACCCTACGAGCAAGAGATTGCAGAGAGGCGAGTTGCCTTGATAAAGGAAGGAATGCTTCCTGCTGAGGCTCGCAGGCAAATAGAGCCTTTGCTCGTCGAGGCGATGCTTTCGGGACAAAACAAGACTTATACTGTTATTGATGGATTCCCCATCTATCGGGAGGGGGTAAAGGTTGTGCCTGTATTTTCTTCTGAGATTATTCCTGCTTCTTCTGAGGTGGTATCTGCATCTTCCGAGACTGTTTCTGCCTCTTCCGAGATTGTATTGGCGAGCGATGGCTATCCTTTCCTCAAGCCTACTCTGGCTGAGAGTGAGGAAGCCTTGGCTAATCAAATCGCCAACGATCCTCAAAACATCAGCTGTTTCATCGCAACCAAAGGTCTTGTGGAAGGCAACAAGAGTTTTGACGACAGAACCTATATCCGCTTCCTGCCATAGGCTGTTGGGACGATAAGGCCAGATAAACGTATATAAATAACACGGGCTGCCAGGAGTCCTGGCAGCCCTACTATTACGTTAGTATGTTATGAAAAATTTGAGAGAAATGAAACTTCACAGTTTCAGAGTTGTTTTACTAAACATGATTTTATAGAGAAAGCATAGAAATTTATCATTTCAGTATGTTGGAAGCCGGGTCGGCAGCCACTTGGTTGATATTGGATTGCTGCATGGAGTCGACCGATACCGAGTCGGCAATGGCAGCTACTGATACACCGTGAACCGATTGTCCGTTTCCTGTATTTCCTACGTATTCGGCATCTTTCTGGAAAGGTACTTGGGCGGCATTGCCCAGAGTAAGGAAGATAGCCACCATGGCCGCAGCCTTGAACAGAGGTTTCAGTCGCTCTGTCAGCGATATTACCTTTGCCTTTTCTGTCTTCTGGCTTTCCTCGCCTTCTATGATGTCCATCATCTTTTGGTCAAAGTCATCGCCCAGAGCCTCGTTCTTGCTTTCGCCAAGCTCGTAGGTAAAGAGAGCCTTATAGGACTCCAGCTCGGAAGGAATATCTTCCTGACTGAAGAATGTGCGGAGGATGTCTTCCTCTTCGAGGGAGGTCTCGCAATTCCAGTAGCGCTCTAAAAGCTGTTTGATGTACTTATAGTCCATATTTGTCGAATTGTTGAAATCGTTGTTTTATTGTTTGACGAGCCCTGAAGATATTGATCTTTACCTGTTCTTCGGTGATGCCGAGAATCTGGGCAATGTCTTTGTAGGCTTTTCCCTCAATATCGCGTAGCTGTATGCAACTGCGTTGCTTTTCGGGAAGTTCGTCTATCATCCTCTTTACGATGTCCAGTTTGTCTTTCTGAATCATTCGTTCCGAAGGATTCGAGGTGGCGTCCAGCCTTTCTGTCTTCTCATCTTCGAGCGATCCGTTCTGATTCTCCATCTTCTTGATGCGGTCGAGCGAGAGATTTCTTGCGACAGTGAGGCTGTAGGCTTCGATGGAGTCTAACTGTTGCCATCTGTCGCGCGAGTTCCAGACTTTTATCAGTGTGTCTTGCACGATGTCTTCGGCTTCCTCTCTGTTGAGAGTAATGCGCAGAGCCAGTCTGAAGAGCTTGTCCTTCAGTGGCAAAACATCGTTTCGGAAACTGATTTCTTTCATCCTCTCTAATTGTAATGACGATTTGCTTGCAAGAAAGTTACAGGCAAATGCTGAAAATGTTCATATTTAACAATCTCTAACAATTTGAAGCGAAGAGAGAGGCGCTTATGATGTGGCGTTCTTCACTCTTCCCTCTTTATATTTTTCCTCTTCGTTCTTCACTTAATGACGGTTCCCTGTTTGCCGTCTATGGCTGTTGCCAAGGTGATAATCACTTCCTTTACGCCTGCGTCTACGGCAGCAAGGGCGTTCTCTATCTTTGGAATCATACCTCCGCCGATGGTCCCGTCAGCCTGGTATTTCTCGAAGTCGGCTCGTGTGATGACAGGAATCACGCTGTTGTCGTCATCGGGATTGGAAAGCACGCCCTTCTTCTCGAAACTGTATATCAGTGTCACATCGTAGTAGGGAGCCAAAGCCTTGGCTGTTTCGCTTGCTATGGTGTCGGCATTGGTATTCAGAATATTGCCATTGCCGTCGTGAGTCAATGGAGCCATGACGGGTGTAATGCCTTCCTGAATAAGGGTTTGCAGCATCTTGCCATTGGCACGCTCCACGTCGCCTACATATCCGAAGTCTACTCCGTCCTTGACGGGGCGTTTGTGGCTGTGTATCACATCCATGTCGGCACCTGTCAGTCCGAGTGCGTTTACGCCCTTGGCTTGCAACTTGGCTACAAGGTTCTTGTTGACTAAGCCTCCATATACCATGGTTACCACCTCCAGCATCTGTGCGTCGGTGATGCGTCTGCCATTCACCATTTTGCTCTCTATACCCAAGGCTGCTGCTACTTTAGTAGCGCGTCTGCCTCCGCCGTGTACCAGTACTTTCTTTCCTGGTATGGCGGCAAAATCTGTAAGGAGTTGTGCCAGTTGCTCGTTGTCCTCAACGACGGCGCCGCCCACCTTTACGATAGTTACTTTCTCCATATCTGTCTATATTTTGATAATGACAGTACAAAGTTACAACTATTTTGCTAAAAACCTATACTTATAGTCGGCTCTTTTGTTTCTTTAACTCTACAATGTGCCTTTATCTCTTCGAAAAATTGTATTTTTGCACGATTGCTAAAGCAAATGAATAGTAATAGATTATAAATAACAGATATGAAAAAAGTATTTGTAAGCGGATGTTATGACCTTCTTCACAGCGGACATGTGGAGTTCTTCCGTCAGGCTTCGCAGTATGGTGAGTTGTATGTCGGCATAGGTTCCGATTCCACAATCTTGGAGTATAAGCATCATAAAACCTTCTATCCGGAGCAGGAACGCCTGTTCATGGTAAAGTCTATCCGATACGTGAAAGATGCATTCATCAATGCCGGTTCGGGCATTATGGACTTTGTGCCGACGGTAGAGTTTCTGCATCCCGATGTGTTTGTAGTGAATGAAGATGGAAGCAGCGACACCAAGCGAAAGTTCTGTGAGGAGCATGGTATAGAGTATGTTGTGTTGGAGCGTACTCCTGCCGAGGGACTGACAGCCCGTTCGAGTACTGATATCAAGAATGGAACCTGCGCCTTGCCAACTCGTCTTGATCTGGCTGGTACATGGATTGATCAGCCTTACGTGAGTTGTTATGCTCCAGGCTGGGCCATCACCATGTCGTTGATTCCCACCTTTGAGGTGCGCGAGCGCTGTGGACTTTCCACTTCCACCCGAAACATGATCAAGAAAATATGGCCAGTGAAGTTGCCCGATATGGATCCTGAAATCTTGTCGAAGTTGGTCTTCTGTTTCGAGAACGACCCTGAGCGCAATGATGGCATCGTAAGTGGAGCACAGGATGCCATCGGAATCTGTATTCCTGGTTTGTGCCGTCATTACTACAACAACCGTTTCTGGCCCGAGAAGTTTGAGCGTTGCGATGATGAGTCGATACTTTCCTGGCTGGAGGAACATCTCTGCATGATAGCGATGGAGCCCCGTCGACCTGGCTGCTCTGTGGTCGAGGGTAAGGACATCACCGAGGTGAAGGTAAAGGCTTTGGCTCAGGCTGCCGATGACTGCTGGCAAGCCATTATGGCTAAGGATTATGAGGCTTTCGCCCGTGCCTACAAGGCTTCGTTTGATGCTCAGGTAAGTATGTTCCCTGCCATGATTCAGGGTTGTGTCCAAGGTTATATTGACAAGTATTCAGCTCTACCTGATGTGAAGGCATGGAAGATGCCTGGAGCAGGTGGCGGTGGATATCTGGCCTTAGTGGTAGACGATGTGAAGAAATTTGCCGAGGCTCATCCTGAGACCATCACACTGACGATAAGAAGAAAGTAACGTGACGATGAAGAAGATTGTTCCCGGGCAGTATCTGCTGCCCTTCGTGCTCATAGCATCGCTGTTTTTCTTTTGGGGCTTTGCTCATAGCATCCTCGATATTCTGAACAAGCATTATCAGGATGCTCTCGTCATATCCAAGACTCGTTCAGCCCTGGTGCAGGCGATGGTGTATGGAGGTTATTTTATCATGGCCATACCTGCCGGTACCATTATCCGCAAGTGGGGCTATAAGGCAGGAGTGCTTACAGGACTGGTGCTTTATGGCATTGGTGCCTTGCTCTTCATTCCGGGCGAGATGATTATGTCGTTCAACTTTTTCCTGGTCTGCCTGTTTGTGATAGGCTGCGGACTTACCTGTCTGGAAACAGCATCCAATCCTTATATTGCTGTCCTTGGCGATGAGGAGACCTCTGCCTCAAGGCTCAACCTGGCTCAGTCGCTCAATGGGTTGGGCTGGATAGTCGGTCCTTTGGTAGGAGGACTTCTTGTCTTCCGTGGAGCTGATGGCAACAGTGGCTCGGTGGCTTTGCCTTACACCATTATAGGCATTGCTGTGCTGCTTATTGCGATTGTGATAGGTCGTGTGAAGCTGCCTGAGATAAAAGAGGAGAAACAGATTGCCGAGGCTGCTTCGGGGGTGTCGTTGTGGCATTCCCGTACCTTTGTCTTCGGTTTGACAGCCATCTTCTTCTATGTGGCTGCCCAGACGGGTATCAACAGTTTCTTTATCAATTATGTCACCGAGAGTATTCCTTCTGTTTCGGCTCGAGATGCTGCCTTGATGCTGTCGTTTGGCGGTATGGGCTTCTTCTTTGTTGGTCGATTGTTGGGCAGTTGGGGCATGAACTATGTCAAGGCAGGCATCTTGCTGTTGATCTGTGCCTTGGGCGCTTCAGTCTGTATGCTGGTGGTTATCTTAGGTGCTGGTATGCTGGCTGTAGTGGCTTTGGTGTTGACCTATCTTTGCGAGTCCATCATGTTTCCCACTATCTTTGCCTTAGCATTGCGAGGGCTTGATGCCGGCAGTACGAAGCGTGGCTCTTCTTATCTCATCATGGGAATCGTGGGTGGAGCTATTGCTCCTGTACTGATGGGTGCTCTTGGCGAAACCGACATGGCTGTTGGCTTCATTGTACCTTTGGTTTGCTTTGTCGTTATTGCTGCCTTTGCCCTTCATGTGTCAAAGGCAAAGAAACTGGGGTAATGTAAGTAAGTCAGTTTACGGAAATAAAAAAGAACCGTACTTTGTGTCCTTTTAACACTAAGTACGGTTCTTTCTATCATAAAGGTATTACTCCTATCTTGTCGTTACTTCGTGCTGCAGTTGCCTTTGACTGCCTCAGCTTTCTTGCTACAGCCTCCACAGCCCTCTTTCTTTACTTCAGCTTTCTTGCAGCAGTTTCCTTCTTTCTTTTCGCCGTCCTTCTTGCAGCAGTTACCTTTGACTGCCTCAGCTTTCTCGCTGCAACTGCCTTCTTTCTTTTCACCGTCCTTCTTGCAGCAGCTGCCTTTAGTTGCATCAGCTTTCTTGCTGCAGCCACTACAGCCTTTTTTCTTGGCTTCGCCAGTTACAACAGTTGCCTCGTAGCCAATCTTGGCAAAGCCCTTGGCGATGTTCTCTGGAGTTGTCTTGTCGGCATCATACTCGATAGTTACTTTCTGGTCGGGCACGCTGGTGGTAATCTGTTTGATTCCCTTCTCAAAGCGCAGGTTGCCCTTAATCTTGTTCTCGCAGTTCTCACAGTGCATCTGTGGAAGTGTGGTGAACACTACAGTCTTAATGTCTTTTGCAAACATGCTGATGGCAAATACCAGCATGGCGGTTACTGTCATAATCTTTTTCATAATTTTTCCTTTCTTTTATGATTAAAATCTTTAATTAATAATGAATATTTCTTGTTTTTACTTATCCCGAAGCGAGAGTCCTGTCGGTAATGTATCTCTCGATTAGAGTTTTCCGAAGTTTACACGGATACCGATATAGCCCATCGCGCCATTGATAGGACCCCATACCATATTGGTGTCAAACTGGCTTCCCCAAGGGTTCATGGCATCTACTACAGGGTGCTTTTGCTTGAAACCTGTCAGGTTTTCGCCTCCTATATAGATGGAGAAGTGGCGGAACCAACGAGTGATTTGTGCACTTAGCAAGGTGTAAGCCTTGAAGTTCTGATCCCATGAAGGCTCACCGTTGGCAAGGGTATAGGCTTGCGGCATTCTTCCTCCGCCATTGAGCTGCAAGGTGGCATCAAACTGCCAAAGACCGAGCGGAGTCTTGTAGGAAGCAGAAACCAGACCTTTGTACTTGCTGAGCAAAGGCTTGTCCATACGTATGCCGTCATAGGTTTCCTTGACATAGTTGCGGCGATAGGCTGCTGTAAGGGTCATGCCTTTGAAGATGGGGTAGGTGGCGTCTATCTGGAACACGTGTGAATAGCTCTTGCCATCCAGATTGGAGATGCGTACTTCGTGTACATTGCTGTCGAAGTTGATGACAGCCTGGTTCTGGAATTTGGTGTAATAATACTCAGCATTGAGCTTGAGTGTCTGACCAAACAGCGGTATGTTCATCTGGCTGCTGATGCCATAGTTCCAAGCTTCCTCCTGTTTCAGGTTGTCGTCGATGATGAGTCTTCTGCTGCTTGCCAGGAGATAGTTGTTCTCAGCAAGAGCATGTACCGAGCGATAGCCTTTGCCGGCAGAAAGGCGGAAGCCTATGATGTCGTTGGCCTGCCATTTCACATGGAAACGTGGTGTGACGAAGTTGCCGTACAGACTGCTGTGGTCGGCACGGATTCCTGCCATCACGATGAGCTTGTTGTTGAGATTATAGGTGTATTGGGCATAGATGCCCGGTACGGTTTCCTTCTCATTGTCGCTTGTCTTGGCTTGAGTTTGGTCGTCGGTGAGACGGTATTGCTGACCCAAGTAGTCGTGGTTGAGGCTCACACCTGTTGAGAGGTTGTGCTGCTTGTTGAAGTTGTGCTCAAACATGAGTGATGCATACAGGTTTTTCTCGTTCACGTAGTAGGTCTTATGTCCATAGAGGGCATCTTCCTGGTGCATGGATCCTGTAGTCATGAGGGCAATATTGGTGCCGTGCTCCTTATTGAGAATGAACGCGTGTTTCATGTAAGCCTCATACCGGTTGGTCTTGATGTCTATGCCATAGAGTTCTTTGCCCTCCATGGCTTTTCTCATGTCATCGTCCATCTCCTTAAGGGTCTGTCCTCCGCGACGATGTTCGCTGATGAGCGAGATGCCGGCACGCAGCATGTAGTGTTCCGACTTGAATATCCATCGGTTCTGCAAGTTGTATTGCAGAATGTTGGGCATATCCTTGAAGCCATCCATGTTCATATCGTTGGCTCCCCATCTGTTCTCATAGTGTGTAAGCAACTCGGTAGTGAGCTTGCTGTTCAGATGTACGTTGGCAGAGGCGTTGGCTTCCAGCTTTCCGTCGGTATCGCCATAGAGGTTGGCCTCCACACCAGGCTCGGCATCTGCCTTGAGATATTCCACGTTGATTTGGCCTGTGATGCTTTCGTATCCGGCTTTTACCGATGAGGCTCCCTTGCTTACCTGTATGCTCTGCATCCATGGACCTGGCACGTAGCCTAAAGAGAATGGGGCTGCTGCGCCACGGAAGTTGGGCAGGTTTTCTGTCATCATCTGCACGTATGTTCCTGCAAGTCCGAGCAGCTTGATTTGTCTTGCTCCAGTTGCCGCATCGCTATAGTTGACATCTACTGAAGGATTGGTGGTGAAGCTCTCGCCCAGGTTGCAGCAGGCAGCCTTGAAGAGTTCGTCTTTGTTGATGATAGAACCATTGATGGCTCCAGCCAGTCGACTTACGCCAGCTTTGCGGCTCACCACGGTTACTTCCTTAATCTCCTGGTCGGCTATTGTGTCTTTCTTTTCGTTGGGTTGCTCTTCGCTCTGTGCAAAGCTTGCCAGTGGCATTATGAGGGCGATGCCAAGTAAAGTATGCTTTGTGTTCATTGTTATCTTATTTTTCGTTGTCCTTTTTCATCTTTTTATCTTATTTCTGATGAGGTTTATGCGCATAGCGGGGGCTAACCTTCATCATGTCGACAAGATGGAGGTTCAAATGGTCAGGACTTCAATAAGATAGAGATACAGTTTTGGTGGCGGACTGTATCCGGTTTTGGGAATGATGTTGCTCAGTGTTCTCTTTGCCATGAAAGACAAATGAGGCATTTGCCACTCATGAATAATCGCCATCAAAGGCTGGAAGGCATGAAAGTCGAAAACGGTTGGCTGCATTTGCGTCGTAGGCGATAGCTGTACGCTTGTTACCTTCATGCATCCTTTGGTGGTGTCGGAATTACCGCCGTTCTGTGCTGTATGCGACAGTATTACGGTTGTCTTGCCGGAACATGAGCAATGAAGAAATGTTACCCCGCTTCCCATGATAACGAGTACCACGGCAAGAAAGAATGTAAACGATATGTGTAACAGTTTCTTCATTTTCGGTTGCAAAAATAACACGGTTTTTATTAAATATGCAAGTTTTTGCTTGCTTTTTAATGTTATTTAAATAGAAACATTATCTTTAGTGACTATTCGGCACCCCTATAGCCATGAGTAGTTATTTTAGCACTACGCATTTGTTTTCTGTTACTTATGAATTTGTTCTGTCTCTTGTTGATAAATCTCCGTTCATGCTTTTGAAATGTCTGTTCAAAGGCTCTGAACGCGCATTCAAAGTCTCTGAACGGACATTCAAAGTCTCTGAACGGACATTCAAAGGCTTTGAACGGACATCCAAAGGCTATGAATAGAACTTTTATTTGTGGTTTAATGATTTTAGTTGCCCACTCTAAGTGTTATTGATAATATGAGTTGACTCAGTTATTACTTATTTATAATTCACGTTGACTTACTTATTTTTAGTCATACTTATAGTTGACTACTTATGTATATAGCCACAAATGAAGTTGCCCTTCATATCTCTGCAAAGAAACATGTTGGTGGCTTAAACCATCACGTTATAATAGTCAGCGATGATAGTCTGTTATGCCTATTATGGGTCGTCTATTATGACCAACGTTTGTCGTCTATTATGACCAGCTTGAGGCTTCTATTGTGACCAATGTTGGTTGTCTATATGGTTTCTGTTCACTTTCTAAGAAAAGAAAGAGGGCATATCAATAGCCTATTAAGACTTTGATATGCCCTCTGTATGAGGAATCTTGATTATCTGTTTACTGCAGGTAAGTATATCCGAAGAGTCCGTTGCGATAGGTTGCAAGGAATTCCTTACCCTCTTCGAGTGAAATCTTACCTTCTTTCACACTTTTGGTAACCCACTGCTCCAACTGGCGAACGAGTTTCTTGGGGTTGTACTGCACGTAGTCGAGAACCTCTTCCACAGTCTCACCGTCGAAGATCTGATCGATGTTGTACTTGCCGTCCTTTACTGATATATGCGCCGCATTGGTGTCACCGAACAGGTTGTGCATGTCGCCCAATATTTCCTGGTAGGCTCCTACGAGGAAGACACCGAGGTAATAAGGCTCGTTGTTCTTGAGTGCGTGCAGCGGAAGTACATTACCAATATGGCCATCGGTCACAAAGTTGGCTACTTTTCCATCGCTGTCGCAGGTGATGTCCTGTAAGGTGGCTTTTCTTACTGGGCGCTCGTTGAGTCGCTGTATAGGCATGATAGGGAAGAGTTGGTCGATGGCCCAACTGTCTGGCAGACTTTGGAAGAGCGAGAAGTTGCAGAAATACTTGTCGGCAAGCAGTTTGTCGAGTCCTCGCAGTTCTTCAGGGATGTGTTTCATGTGCTTTGCCAGATTGTTAATTTCATGGCATACACTCCAGTACATGGCTTCTATCTCGGCTCTTGTCTTGAGGTCGACGATGCCATGCGAGAAGAGTTCCAAAGCCTCGTCGCGTATTTGCTCAGCGTCGTGCCAGTCTTCGAGCATATTGCGTGGGTTCAGGTTGTCCCAGATATCATACAGGTCTTTTACCAACTGGTGGTCTTCTTCCTTGGCCTCAAACTCCTCGGGCATCTCTGGCAGCGAGGCTGTCTCGAGTACATCGATGACGAGTACTGAATGATGTGCCGAAAGGGAACGGCCACTTTCGGTGATAAGATTAGGGTGTGCGATATTGTTCTTGTTGGCAGCGTCGACAAACGTATATACGCAGTCGTTCACATACTCCTGGATGGAATAGTTGACGGAGCTTTCGCTGCTTGAAGAACGTGTTCCGTCGTAGTCGACTCCCAATCCGCCTCCGCAGTCAACAAAGTCGACATTATACCCCATCTTGTGCAGGTTGATATAGAACTGTGCAGCCTCGCGCAAGGCTGTTTGTATGCGTCGTATTTTGGTAATCTGGCTTCCGATGTGGAAGTGTATGAGCCGCAGGCAGTCGTGCAGCCCCATCTCATCGATCTTGTTGAGTGCTGTGAGCAACTCAGCGCTTGTCAGACCAAACTTGGATGCATCGCCGCCACTGTCAGCCCACTTGCCAGAGCCTGATGAGGCTAACTTGATACGTATTCCGATATTGGGTCTTACGTTGAGTTTTTTTGCAGTCTTGGCAATGATATCGAGCTCGTTGAGTTTTTCTACTACGATGAAGATACGCTTGCCCATCTTCTGTGCGAGGAGAGCCAGTTCGATATAGCTTTCGTCCTTGTATCCGTTGCAGATGATGAGCGAGTCGCTCTGGCACTGTACGGCAATGACAGCGTGGAGTTCTGGCTTAGAGCCAGCCTCAAGACCGAGATTGAACTTTTTGCCATGCGATATGATTTCCTCTACGACCGGCTGCATCTGGTTGACCTTGATAGGATAGATGACAAAGTTTTCGCCTTTGTATCCATATTCCTCCTTGGCTTTTTGGAAGCAACTGGCAGTCTTTTCGATACGATTGTCGAGAATGTCGGGGAATCGGAGCAGCACGGGAGCCGTGATGTCTCGCAGGGCTAACTCGTCCATGACGTCGCGTAGGTCTATCTGCGTGTTGTCTTTGCATGGAGTTACATAGACATCTCCTTTTTCGTTGATGCCAAAGTAAGAAGTGCCCCAACCTTTGATGTTGTAGAGTTCATTCGAGTCTTCAATAGTCCATTTCTTCATTTCTTTTCTTCTGGAATGAATGTAGTTTTGTTGTGATGTGTTATATTTTAATTGGGTTGTTTCAGTTTGTAGCCTCGTTGTAGCCTTCGGCTTGAAGCCTGATTCCGAGGTTCTTTATATACCCAACTGCAGGCGCAGTTTTTTTACCGTATTCTGTATCTTGTCATAATCGTCGATTACATCGATGTCGAAGATGTGCTGTGCCTTCAGATAGAAGGGCTCTCGCCGTTTGAGTTGTTCCTTGATGAAGGTTTCCACCTCCTCGGGGGTCTTGTTTAGCAGCAGTGGTCGCACGCCCTTGCCCATCTGCAGATGGGCGTGGAGAGTCTCGGGAGTAGCCTTCAGATAGACGGTGGTTCCCAACTGGTTCATATAGTCCATGTTGTCAAAAAAGCAGGGTGTCCCGCCCCCGCAACTTACAACAACGTTCTCGAACTCGGCTACTTCGTGCAGCATGTTGTGCTCAATGATACGGAATCCCTCTTCGCCTTTCTCGTCGAAGATTTCCTTGACGGTCTTGTGCATGCGAGTTTCGATATACCAGTCGAGGTCGTAGAACATGACGCCCAACTCCTTGGCAAGGGCTTTGCCGACTGTTGTCTTTCCGGCGCCCATATATCCGATGATGATAATCGACTTCATAGGCTTACTTACGACGGCTTGCTTTAGGCTCTGGAGCCTCTTTGATGATGTTCATACACTCTTCATATGAGAGTTCCTCTACATGAGTTTGCTTGTTCTTGGGAATGCGGTAGTTCTTTCCATCATAGGCAATGTAGGGACCGTAGCGGCCGTTCAGCAGCTCGAGCTTGGTATCTTCATCGAACACTTTGATGTGGCGTTTCTGCTCACTCTCTCGTTTCTCTCTTATCAACTCAATGGCTCTTTCGAGTGTAAGGTTCATTGGGTCTTCGTCCTTCGGTATGGAAACATACTTCTTATTGTGGAGAACGTAAGGGCCAAAGCGACCTGCACCGATGGTAACAGGTGTTCCCTCATATTCGCCTACCTCGCGGGGAAGCTTGAAGAGCTCGATAGCCTCGTTGAGTGTGATGGTCTCAATACTCTTGTCGGCAGGCAACTGTGCGAAGAGAGGCTTTTCCTTATCTTCGGCAGATCCAATCTGTGCCACTGGTCCGAAACGTCCTATCTTGACGAATACAGGGCGTCCGCTCTTTGGGTCGACTCCCAGTGAACGCTCGCCGGCTTTATGCTCACTGCGTGCATTTATCACCTTGTCCACTTCGGGTTCAAAGCTTTGGTCGAATTTCTTCATCCATTTATTCCACTCGGTATTGCCCTCTGCGATGTCATCAAACTTTTTCTCCACATTGGCAGTAAAGTTGTAGTCCATGATGTCGGGGAAGTTCTTCATCAGGAAGTCGTTGACCACGATGCCGATATCTGTAGGCAGCAGTTTGCCTTTCTCTGAGCCGGCCATTTCCTTCTTGAATTTCTGTGTCACCTTGATGCCCTTCAGTGTGCTGACTGTATATGAACGCTCTGTGCCACTCTTGTCACCTTTCTGCACATACTCACGTTGCTGAATGGTGCTGATGGTTGGTGCATAGGTAGAAGGACGGCCAATGCCGAGATCCTCGAGTTTCTTTACAAGACTCGCCTCTGTATATCTTGCAGGAGCCATAGAGAATCGCTCGGTGGCTGTTATCTCACGGCGCTGCAGCTTGTCGCCATGACGCATGGCTGGCAGGATGTGTGAAGACTCCTCGCCGTTTTCCTCCTCGTCGGTTGATTCGCGGTAAACTTTCAAGAAACCATCAAAGACCACTACCTCGCCGTTGGCGACAAACTTCTCTGTAGTGTTGTCTATATCGATATTGATGGTTGTCTTCTCTATCTGTGCGTCTGCCATCTGTGAGGCGACGGTGCGTTTCCATACAAGCTCGTAGAGTCGCTTCTCCTGATTGGTTCCGTCTATGGTAAGTGCGGTCATGTCTGTAGGGCGGATAGCCTCGTGTGCTTCCTGTGCGCCCTTCGAACTGGTGTGATAGTTGCGGGTCTGGCTGTATTTGTCACCATATACCTTCTTGATCTCGGCTGCACTGGCATCCTTACAGAAAGTAGACAGGTTGACGCTGTCGGTACGCATGTATGTGATACGTCCGCTTTCGTAGAGTCGCTGTGCTATCATCATGGTCTGGCTTACGGTGAAGCCCAGCTTGCGGGCAGCCTCTTGCTGCAGTGTAGAAGTAGTGAAAGGAGGCGCAGGAGTGCGCTTCAATGGCTTCTTGCTCACTGCGTCGACGGTAAATTGTGCGTCCATGCATTTCTCGAGGAAGGCATCAACTTCTTCCTGGGTTTTGAAGTGCTTGTCGAGCTCAGCCTTTACTTCGGTTGCGTTGCCGCTCTCATTGATGAGAGCAAAGATGGCATTCACACGGAAGTATGGCTCACTCTTGAATTTCTGTACCTCTCGCTCACGCTCTACGATGAGGCGTACTGCAACACTCTGCACACGACCGGCAGAAAGGGCAGGTTTCACCTTACGCCAAAGCACGGGTGAGAGTTTGAAACCTACGATACGGTCGAGTACACGACGTGCCTGCTGGGCATTGACTAAGTTCATGTCCAGATGGCGTGGGTGCTCTATGGCATCCAGTATGGCTGGTTTGGTAATCTCGTGGAAAACGATACGGTTTGTCTTCTCCTCATCCAGTCCGAGTACTTCGCAAAGGTGCCAGCTGATAGCTTCTCCCTCGCGGTCCTCATCGGAAGCCAGCCAAATCTTTTTGGCTTTCTTGGCTGCCGATTTCAATTCGGTAACGAGCTTTTTCTTCTCTTCTGGAATCTCGTAATCTGGTTCCATGGTCTGCTCGTTTATACTCAATTCCCTCTTTTTCAAGTCGCGTATATGACCGTAAGAGGACATAACCTTATAGTCTTTTCCTAAGTACTCTTCGATTTTCTTGGCCTTTGCAGGGCTCTCGACGATAACTAAATTTTCTTGCATAAGCTTATATACAATTTTTCTTTCGGTTGGCAAAAGTAAGTAAACTTTTTGCTTATACCTTATTATATGGGGATTTTTTTTGCTTTTTTAATGTTTTAGGCTCTAAAATCGGTCGAATGAGGGTAAAAGGCAGGTTTTTCTGCTTTTTGTCTTGTTGTAATAGTCAAGTCTTGTTTTGGAATAAAGGCATCAACAAAAAAGCCAGACATGTGGTGAAACATGAATGGCTGTTTGTGCTTTCAATTTTAGCTTTTTCTCTTCAGGACTTTTTTAGAAACCGGATGAGCCCCTGACGGATGGAACGCAGACCAAACTCCTCTATCCGTATCTCGTTCAGAGGAATCCACAGGTATTCTGCAGCGTCGTCTTTTGCCTCGACATGTGAGAGGTCTTTCACTTCTACTATATAAAACATATCGAGTGTGTGGATGGTGAGCCCTGAATAGAGATAAAGGTTGGGGATACTGAACTGGTAGGCTACGGATGTAGCCTCCAGTCCTGTCTCTTCCATTACTTCGCGCATAACCCCTTCTTCGCCCGTCTCCTCCATGTCTACGAATCCTCCTGGTAAGTCGAGAGTGCCCTTGGCTGGCTCGTTCTTGCGCCTTACCACCAATAGCTCGTCTTTCTCATTCATGATAAAGGCTACGGTGGCGCTGCTTGGATTGGCATAGTATGTGAATCCGCAACTTCCGCACTTCTTGCTTTTGAAGTTGTTGATTTCGAAGTGTGTTGAACCGCAGATAGGGCAGAATTTGAATTTGCTTAGAGGATGTTCCATGATGGGTTGTGTTTTATTCTTGTTTGATAGTTTACCAGTTGTCTGTGCGGAATGGGAATAGAGGCAGTCCACCTGCATTTGCCATGTTGCTGAGCTGGAAGTTCTTGAAACAATAGCGCAGGGCAACAGGTTTCTTTACCTCAGGGCTTACCACGGTGATACATTCATTCCACGTGTCGTTGCCTGCCTGCCAGAAATGGCGGGCTGTAGCAGGATGGAACACTTTGTCCTCGCCTGCAATCTCGAATCCCTCGATGTTGTCGAAGCGGTTGTAGACACCAAAAGTGTTGTGTCATGAAAAGTCTCATCTTTTGCCTTTTTAGGTTTATGTTTATTTTAGGTTCAGTGTTTCCCTCTATATGGATATAAACATCTGTCTTATAGGAGAATAAAAAGGGGTGTGCGGTGAAGGGGTGTTGTGAAAGAATGGGGGAGACCCCTTACAGCAATGCTTTGATTGCTGCATCGAGGTCTTTGATCTGTACATCGCGAGAACGCAATGTGTTACTTCTGTCGATAAGGAAGAAGGTAGGGATGCTCTGTACGTTGTACTTAGCCACACTTGCTCCCTGAATGCCGTCTTCATCGCGTACGCTTATCCATGGCAGGGCGGCTGTAGATGTCTTCCAGAAATGCTCGTCGGGATCGACTGATACCTGATAGATCTCAAATCCTGCAGCATGGTACTTGTTGTATAGCTCGCGGAGCATCATGATTCGCTTGGTGCTCTGTTCGCCGGCAAAAAGATGGAAGTCGAGCAGAACCACCTTACCTTTCAGGTCGGTGAGTTTGCGTGTCACACCCTTGTTGTCTTGCAGGGCGAGTTCGATGACTCCGTTCACCTGTACCTTGCTGGCATCGAGTTGCTGTGCTGCCATCTGGTTCTCAATGATGCGTATGTCTTTCATGCCCTGTATGGCAATGTTGTGCAGGTTCTTTCCGCGTTCGGCATTGGGATAGTAAGTGTCCCAGCTTGTAGCTACTGCCGCGAATACCTTGACGTCGTCCTTGTTGTTGCGTGGGTTGAAGATAAGAGTGTTCACACGTCCTACCTGCAGAGTCTGGAACAGAGCATAGTAAGATGATGCCATCATAGGAGCCTTGAAGATATAGTTGGTCTTGATATCCTGCTTGTAGGCATTGATGGCACGGTCGATGATGACATCGGCAGAGTCGACACCTACATTGGGATTTTGGGCTATCTCGTTGACGAGAGCCTGCAGTTTCATCTGCTTGAGTGACAGCTCCTTGATGGTGCTGCAGTTTTCAGAACCTTCCACTGTGTACTGGTAGCTCATGCTTGGGTACGCAGCCTTCACGCTGATGGTTTCTGTGGAGTCGATGGAGAGGTTGATGGTCTGTCCGGCAATGCGCAGGCGATAGAAGTCAGGACATACAGAGTCTTTGGCTGTTTCCTCGAAGGCAAAAGAACCGTCTTCACCGAGCTTTACAGAGTCGATAGCTACAGGTCCGTCGAGGCTGATGTTCTCCAGATAGAGCATGGAGTCTTTAGCCTCGGTAATGTTTCCGTTGATGTGGAACTTCTTGTTGTTGCAAGAAGCAAAAGTCAGTGCAGCCATTACTACGACCGCAGCTGAATAGAGTTTGGTTATCTTCATGTGTCTTGTTATTTTGCAAAATTATCGGTTGCAAAGGTAGCAATAAAATCGGAATAAACCATCAGCAAAGAATAAAATATTCAAAAAACTTGAAAATAAATGCGGTTTTCTTTGCTTATTAATAATAAAAGAGGTATCTTTGCGCCGTTTTATATATTAGATGTTAGACAAAACAATAAGTTTTTAAATTTTTAGATGAACGTAATTACAAAAAGTGTTCAGTTGCCTGATGGAAGAACCATCACAATTGAGACCGGAAAAGTTGCAAAACAGGCTGATGGTGCTGCGGTTCTCCGCATGGGTAACACAGTACTTCTCGCAACTGTTTGTGCAGCAAAGGATGCAGTTCCGGGTACAGATTTTATGCCTTTGCAAGTAGATTATCGTGAGCAGTACAGTGCTGCAGGTCGTTTCCCTGGTGGTTTCACCAAGCGCGAAGGCAAAGCCAGCGATGAGGAAATCCTTACCTCTCGCCTTGTGGACCGTGCTTTGCGTCCACTTTTCCCTTCTAACTACCATGCAGAAGTTTACGTACAGGTAATGTTGCTCTCAGCCGATGGTGTTGACCAGCCAGATGCCCTCGCAGGTTTCGCTGCTTCAGCTGCCATGGCTTGTTCAGATATTCCTTTCGAGCACTATATCTCTGAGGTTCGTGTAGCTCGTATCAATGGTGAGTATGTTGTTAACCCTACATTCCAGCAGATGGAAGAGGCTGACATGGATATCATGGTTGGTGCTACCAAGGACAACATCATGATGGTAGAAGGTGAGATGAAGGAAGTTTCTGAGCAGGATCTCATTGGTGCCCTCAAGGTGGCTGCCGAGGCTATCAAGCCTATGTGCGAGCTCCAGTATGAGTTGGCTAAGGAGAAGGGTACTGACGTGAAGCGTGAGTACGACCATGAGATCAACGACGAGGAACTCCGTGAGCAGATCAAGACTGAGCTTTACAAGCCAGCTTACGATATCAACCACCAGGCTTTGGAGAAGCATGCACGTCAGGATGCTTTCGACAAGGTTTTGGCTGATTTCCTTGAGAAGTATGACGCTGCTCATACCGATCTTTCTGAGGAAGACTTGGAGGAGAAGCACGCTGAGGCTACCCGCTACTATGATGACGTAATGCGCGATGCTATGCGCCGTTGCATCCTCGATGAGGGCTTGCGTCTTGATGGTCGTGCTACTACAGATATCCGCCCTATCTGGTGCGAGGTATCTCCACTCCCAATGCCTCACGGAAGCGCTATCTTCCAGCGTGGTGAGACCATGTCTCTCTCTACATGTACTCTCGGTACAAAGATGGACGAGAAGCTTATCGACGGTGTGCTCGAGAAGAGCTACCAGCGCTTCCTCCTTCACTATAACTTCCCTCCATTCTCTACAGGTGAGGCTAAGGCTCAGCGCGGCGTAGGCCGTCGTGAGATTGGTCACGGTCACTTGGCATGGCGTGGTTTGAAGGGTCAGATTCCTGCAGACTTCCCTTACACAGTACGTTTGGTAAGCCAGATCTTGGAGTCTAACGGTTCTTCTTCTATGGCTACTGTTTGTGCCGGTACTCTCGCCCTGATGGATGCAGGTGTTCCTATGAAGAAGCCAGTTTCTGGTATCGCTATGGGTCTTATCAAGAACCCAGGTGAGGACAAGTACGCTATCCTCAGTGATATCCTCGGTGATGAGGACCACTTGGGTGATATGGACTTCAAGACCACAGGTACCCGCGATGGTTTGACCGCTACACAGATGGATATCAAGTGTGACGGTTTGAGCTTCGAGATTCTTGAGGAGGCTTTGATGCAGGCTAAGGCTGGTCGTGAGCACATCCTCAACTGCATGATGGAGACTATCTCTGAGCCACGTGCTGAGATGAAGCCACAGGTTCCACGTATCGTAGCATTCGATATTCCTAAGGAGTTCATCGGTGCTGTCATCGGCCCTGGTGGTAAGATTATCCAGCAGATGCAGGAGGATACTGGTGCTACTATCACTATCGAGGAGACTGATGGTAAGGGTCACGTACAGGTATCTGCTCCTAACAAGGATTCTATCGATGCAGCTTTGGCTAAGATCAAGGCTATCGTAGCTGTTCCTGAGGTTGGTGAGGTTTACGAGGGTACTGTTCGTTCTATCATGCCTTACGGTTGCTTCGTAGAGATTCTCCCTGGTAAGGATGGTTTGCTCCACATCTCTGAGATTGACTGGAAGCGTCTTGAGACAGTTGAAGAGGCTGGCATCAAGGAAGGCGACAAGATCAAGGTGAAGTTGATGGAGATTGATCCTAAGACTGGCAAGTACAAGCTCTCTCACCGTGTGTTGATGGAGAAGCCAGAGGGTTATGTTGAGCGTGAGCGTCGTCCACGTCCTGAGCGTGGTGAGCGTCGTCCTCGCCGTGATGACCGTCATGAGGGTCGTGGTGAGCGTCCAGCTCGTCAGCCACGCCGTTACGAGCATCGTAACGACGAGCAGGCTCCTAAGGATTTCAACGATTCTTTGGACCACAACAATGATTAATCATCTTCAGAAAATGATGGATTAATCATCTTCAGATTCGAATATATCATTTCGAATATATATATAATAAGGTGTATCTCAGCAAATGGGATACACCTTTTATTTTTTAAAACTACAAGGAAATTCCTTAAAAGTTTTAGTGAAAGTTATCGGGGCGTATTGGGCAGATGGTCAGGAATATGTCCTCTTTTTGTCTAAAATATAGTTGCATTCATAGGAATGCAACACCTAAATTATAGGAATGCAACTATTTTGTTGAGGAATGCAACACCTTTTTTCGTTTTTTTTCTCTAAATTTGTCAACCAAACCTATTGATTGAATTTGTTAATGATTCCAGACAGCGTTTTTAAATTACAGTAAAAGAGTGTTTGATTCCAGTCTGAATTTGAATTCCAGTAAGAGTGAATGGTCATGTTCTTTGATATAGGCAAGAGTGAATGATAAAGTTCTTCGATATATATTAATTCTAATAATAGTTTTTATGAAGCATTTTCTACAACAAATGAAAAGAGATGCCCTGGCTCCTCCAAGAAGAGCTTGGGCTATGCGGCATTGGGCATTGAGCCTGCTGCTATTGGTAATGTTACAGTTTGTGGGTTCAACAGCCAAGGCGCAAACGCCTTGGGTGTATGATGTGCATGGACAAAATTTTCCAGGAACGTTGCACGTTTATTTCAATTTCAACTTTTTCTGTTGGGATGGAGATAATGGTGCATACGATGATGAGGTGTGGCTCCAGGTGAACGGTAAAGATGTTATCAATCTTAAAACAGTATGGAGTCTTATTTCGGGTAGTCGTAACAACGAAGATAACCTGAAGAAGAAAAATTATAACTGGGTAGTTGGTACTCCAAAATCTTTTTCCAAAAATGGCTATAGAGGCACGGTCGCTCTCAGTAACATTCGAAATACAGGAGGCAAATGGATGGGTACTACAGTTGATCTTATTCTGGAACGTTGGATTTACAATAATTCAAATGAGATTACGATTCGAGGAAAGTGGAGATATAAGGACAACTCTACCAGTAATGACCTAAAAGTCAAAGTCGGAACATTCAACTTCCCTTCGATGTCTTGGCCTGACATTGATTTTAAGCGTACTGCCAATGGGGTAGTTCAGGCTTATTCCACGAATTTGCTACAAGAAAAATATAATAACTGTGGAGGTAAAGATAAATCGGGTACTTTAAGGTATGCTTATCGTTTCTCGAAGAAATATGAGGGAAACGTAAATTGGCCAAGCGCACCGATCAAGATTGAAACTTATTGGGATAATCTCAATTCTACTCCCAAGAAGGTGAAAACGGATTTTGTGGATTGTACAGAATCTGCAACTTCGGCTTATGTGACAATGAAACTTGACAATTTTGAGGCTCATTGCCTGCATCCTTTTATCACTCGTTTTGCGCCCAATTATAGGTCATATCCTCTTAACGGAAGCCAATGTATAGAGAACAATGTCTATTTTAATAGAAGTTATGAGAGGGACCATTGGGTCAATGGATATCCACGTCCAAAGTCGATTTCTACTTCTACCAATTCCTGGACAAAGAATGTGATCCTCTCTTGGACACCGGAAATTGCTGATCCTAGACATGTGACCACACAGGGTAAATGGGTGGTTTTCCGCAGGAAGAGTGGTTCGAGCACTTATGAAAAATTGAAGGAATTGGCATATATTGACAAGCAGGTATCATATACAGATGAGGATACTAAGGACTACAATACTACTTATTATTATTATGTGGCATTCCAACCGAATGAATGGAATACTTCCATAATGAAGCCAGAGGATGCTACCAATTTGTATAAGAGTACTTATACGTCTATATCAACGAGCAACCCTCTGAAGTCTATATCGGCATCGAATAATTTGGATAATAAAATTACAGTGACTTGTAGTTTCTATTCTTTCGAAAATGCTACGTCTTCTAACCCTTATAAACTTCTGGTTTATCGCCGTGCAAAAGGTACTACGGATTGGGGAGAAGTCTTCCATGAGACAACTATTAGTGACAAGAACGTCACAAGTCATTCCTTTGATGATACCAAAATTGCCAATGCTTGCGTGAAATACCAATATATGATGAAAGTTGCAGCACAAGAAACAACTTTCACAAGTAACATATGTGATGGTGGTATTGATGGAAACTCTGAGGTGACTAGTGTCAATGCAAGCCGTGGAGCTTACAGCGGTACAGTGCGTGTCAACTGGGATGTCAAGCAAGTAGGTACAGACTTGACCTATTTCAATGTGCGCCGTCGCCTCTTAGGAAGCGATGCGGAATATCAAAATATATATACTACTTCTGGTGTGGCTGAGACTTATACATACGAGGATAATTCTGCTCAACCAGGCTCTTACTACCAGTATGAGGTGGAATGTTATCGCAAGTGTAAGGAAACAGGAACTATTAGTCCTGGTGCATCACAAGAAACGGATGGTTTTGCTCTTGCTACGGGAGTTGTCAGCGGTCGTATATCTTATGATACAGGCACGGCAGTGGAAGGTGTGAAAGTGATAGCGGAAGCAAATAATGCTGATGGAGAAAAACTGACGGCATTCCATGCGCTCAGCACTACCAAAGATGTGACCTGTCAGGTGGGTATTGCCAAGCCTAAAGAGACGATGGCATCTTTGTTCGGTAATCCATGGACTGCACAGACGTATATCAAGATAGACCAATTCCCGGAAAATGGTATGCACGTCTTCGCTACCAATTTTTTCTATTTTGCAGTTGGACCTACAGGTGATCTCAGTATAGGACTATCTTATCTTAAAAATAACAATCTAGAGATTGACCGCCGTTATTTGGACAAGAAAATTACAATAGCGAAGGGCAAGTTCTATAATGCATCTGTTTCTTTCGATGGAAATGCGACATATACAGTGCGTGTTATAGGGGAAAACGGAAAATTCCAAAGTGCCAAGGTGCAGATTTCAGATCCAAGTGCATATAAGATGGTTGATGCCATTTTGTCTGCAAATAGGGATTACTTGCCTGAATCTGGACTTTGGTATGGAGATAGCAGAGTTGATAACCAAACTTATTCTGGTGTCATCGATGAATGTCGCTTCTGGACAAAGGATTTGACAGACGACCAAATCAAGAAGAACTATAATCACACGCTGTCGGGCAGTGAGGATGGTCTCTACTTGTATTATAAGTTTGATGAGGGTATTACTAATCAAACCATAGCTTATGACTACTCGAAGACTGGTGGCGTCTCTAATGGAAACCATGGAAAAATCGTCGACATGGAAATCACCGATGACGTGCCTTCTGAGAATCAGTTGTCCTTGTCGGCTATTACTGATGTGAATGGTAACTACACCATCAGTGGCGTGCCTTTCTCTGGCGATGGTACCAGCTATACTATCCGCCCTTCCATGGGCGGACATGAGTTCTCTGCTGCCAAGGCAAACCGCTTTGTTAGTGCACAGTCGCTCGTTCACAATGGTGTCGACTTCCAGGATGTCAGTTCATTCTCTGTCAGCGGTGTCGTATATTATCAAGGTACTACAATCCCTGTAGAGGGTGTGCAGTTTGCCGTGGATGGTGTGTCTTGTACCAAGGACGGCGAGTTTATCCAAACCAACGAAAAGGGTGAATATACCATCAGCGTGCCTATCGGCTATCACTATATCAGTGCCAGCAAGCTCGGTCATGAGTTCTGCAATGCAGATGGCAAGTCGTATAAGGGTATGGGATATTATCCTACCCAGAACGAAGATGCTAATAAGATGGAAACAATCGAGTTTACCCAAGATCTTCCATCCATTACGTTCTACGATACAACGCTTGTGCCTATCGTAGGTCGTGTGACGGGTGGTGCGGAAGAAAATGAAAAACCGCTTGGTTTGGGACAGTCTGTCAACAACATTGGTCAGGCTACATTGACCCTGAAGGCTTCTGATACTTATAGTATGAATGTGAGTCTGGAAAAGAATGGACAGGCTTATGAATATGTGACGGCAAAGACCGATAGAGTATTTGCTGTTCCTGCTGATGCTGTTTGTAACTCAACTACTACTGTGGGTTCCGGTTCTGCCGATAATGCTCGTATCATCACCATCAAGACCGACCCTAAGACCGGTGAGTTTGCTGCCATGGTTCCACCGCTTCAATATACGGTGACTGGAATTAAGATTGACAGCAACAGCGATATCAGTTGGAATACGGCTGAAATCATCAATGCTACTGATCCACAGGCTACATCTGCCGATTCTATCGAAGTAGAGGATGGCTATAAGAAGTTTGAATACGTAGCATCGCTGAAGAAGAGCTACCGCAGTTCGGCTATCCTGGATGTGGTACAGAAGAATGTAGAGGCTGAAGGTGCCTTCGGTGAACCAACCTATGAGCTGGTTGCTGAAGACGGCAGCAAGAAATCGATTGAACTATATAATAAGGAGAAAACGTTTACTCTGCCAAAGACTGAAAATGCGGATGCCTATACCTTTGGTTATCCTATCTTCGTTCAGGGAGGCAACTACGAGTTCGACCTGAGTTTGTATGAGAAGTATTACAACCATGACGCAGATGCTCCTGTTAAGGAGTCAAAGGTGCCATTGGCAAACAATACGGTGAACATCACCAACCAGATGGGATTTGGTACTTCTGTCTATGTCACTGGTGACAAGGACGGTGAGGTATATGAGTCTTCTCAGACTGAAATCGAGCTCGACTCTTTAGGTCATGGAACCTACTCTTGGCAAGCTGGTTCTCCAAATATCCTGACTCCTTACACCCGTACGCTCACGATGAGCTATCCTATAGATGGTGTGGAGAAGAATTGGAGTGGCAACGGATTCCAGGGCATTGTCTTGGGACAGTTGACTTCGGGCAGCAACTTCGTGACCTCTGGTCCTGACGAGGTGATTATGATTCTTCGTGACCCAGCAGGCTCCGGATCAAATGCTTATGTTGAGGAAGGACAGTCCTTCTCTACCACCAAGATGCGTGGTGGAACTATAAAATATGCCAATGAGACGAGCGTCAAGGCAAGCATGGGTTGCGAAACTACCATTACAACCGGTACGGCAGGTATGGGTGCTTTGGTAACTAAAGATACCAAAATAGAAGTGAAGAACGAGTTGGAAGTGGGAGTCAAGATTGACGAAGAGGTGAGAATGGGAAATACCACTGTTCAGACCGTTACCACTACCAAGCGTATCTCTACCAGCGATCAGCCGGAGTATGTAGGCAATCAGGGTGACGTATTCATCGGCTCTTCTGTGAACTACAATTTCGGCAATGCCCGACAGGTAGGTATTTATGCGGCTGATGCTAATAGTATGCCAGCGCTGGAGAAACGCGATGTGATGAGCGTGGGTACTCGTTATGGTACTGAGTTCTCTTATACTCAGAACTATGTAGAGAATGTACTGCTGCCAAACTTCAAGAAGTTGCGTAACTCTTGCTTGGTACATGTGAACAGCTATGATGGCTATGTCAATAACACAGACAAACCTGTCTATATCACCAAGTTGTCTAATACTGATTCCAGATTTGGCTCCAACAATAGTGATAAGAAAGTTTGGGGAGCCAAGGCTTCCAAGTCTGGTGAACTTAGCGGTGAGTCTTATAAGATGGTCTTGCCAAAGAGTGCATACAATGGTTCTCAATTGAAGGACGACTATGTGGCAAGCGATACCATCGCCTGGTATAATGCGCAGATTTCTGCATGGACACAGGTTTTGGCCAACAATGAGAAGGCAAAGGTGACTGCCATCGAGAATGCTGAGTACAAGCGTACGAACTATTCTTTTGATGCCGGTTCAAGTGTGTCCAGTTCTACCCAATCGGTGAACAGTAAGGATTTCACCGTGGAAAGCGAGACTTCGCTGCTGATTGTAGGTGGTGGAGAACTTGGATTTGCACTTGATGGAAATGGTGTTGAGGTATTGACAAAAGAAGAAAAGGGAGGTGGCGTGATTACAAGTGATGGCAGCACCGAGGAGACTTCTCGTGAAGTGGGCTTCTCGCTTGTAGAAACAGGTGATGCCGATGCTCTTTCTATTGATGTCATCGATGCTCCTGATGGATTTGGACCTATCTTCTATACTCGTGCCGGACAAACCAGTTGCCCATACGAGGATGAGGTGAAGACCAAGTATTACAGACCGGGTACTACCATCCAGACAAAGACTGCTCAGGTGGAGCAGCCTCATCTCAGTGCCAAGGAAACTTCTGTGACGGGTGTACCAAGTGGCAAACCTGCTACATTTACCATCTACTTGCAGAATACCAGTGAGGCTGATATCGACAGTTACTTCAACTTGAATGTGGTCGATTCTTCCAATCCAAATGGTGCTGCTGTCAAGATGGACGGTAAGGATGTGACCGCTGGTCGTACAATTCTCGTACCAGCAGGTGAGACTGTAACCAAGACTTTGCAGATTTCACAGACCAATCCTGACATTTATGATTATAAGGATTTGCAGCTTCGTATGTCAAGCACCTGTGATAGCAATATCGAGGAAATCCTGAAACTCAGTGCCTACTTCCAGCAGACGAGCAGTGATGTCTCTCTGAAGTCAGCTGAGAGTGCCATCAATATGGAGACTGGTACTTCGATGCATCTTACCATCAGCAATTATGATAAGAATGCTCGTGGTATGAAGAGCGTTCGCCTGCAGGTACAGCAGCAGGGCAATCCGCAGTGGCTTACCGTGAAAGAGTGGGTAGTCAGCGAGAAGGAAGCGGCTGCTGATAAGAACAAGGGCTTGTTGCCTGATGAAGGTACATTCAATTATGTATTCAGTATGGCAAACAATGATACTTATCCTGATGGACAATGGAATATCCGTACCATCACGGTGAGCAACTTTGGTGGTGAAGAGGTGACGAAATCTTCTGAGGTCATTTCCTTCTATAAGGATATGGCTCGCCCACAGGTGATTAGTAATCCTAATCCATCTAATGGCGTACTTACCGCTGACAGCGAAATCTCCTTGACTTTCAACGAGGATATTCGCTCGGGTGCGATGAGCAAGGCTGACAACTTCTCTATCCAGGGAGAATTGAATGATGCACAGGTGGCTCATGATGTGGCCCTGAATCTGACAGGTGGCGAAGGTGCCAAGACCAATGCCAACTTCAATTTAAGCAATAAGTCGTTTGCCGTCAATATGTGGATGCGTTACTCTGCCAAGGGTGAGGTATTCTCACATGGCACGAAGGCTGGCAGAATGACCGTGAGCGTAGCTGATGATGACAAGATGGTAGTTGATGTCAATGGACAGAAATATACCAGCTACAATGCTCTCAAGAAGAATACTTGGCAGTTTGTCAGCTTCAGTTATGATGCTGAGAAGCAGACCATCAACGCCAACTATGCTTATGATGCCTTTGATGTTGTCTTGTTCAACAATTTAAAGGTAGGTGAGTACAAAGGCAATGGTCCTATCACATTGGGTGAGAAGATGCAAGGTCAGATACATGACGTCAGTCTTTGGAATCAGGCTCGTCCTTGGAGTGAGGCTCAGAATGAAATGTATGAGCGGAAGACTCGTTATAGCGATGGCTTGATGGGCTATTGGCGACTGGATGAAGGCCATGGCGGTTTGGCTACCGACTATGCTCGCAGTCGTGATCTCGTTTTGCCTTCTGCTACTGCCTGGTATCTGGCAAGCAAGAATTATGCACTTGCCTTGGATGGAAAGACCGTCGTTGCTGTGGATGCTTCCAAGATTGCCACAACTAATGAGGAAAGCTATTTGGCTGAATTCTGGTTCCGTGCTGAAGAAAAACAGAATGGAAAGGCGAATGTCTTCGGATTCAATAGCAAGGATAAGTTCGATCTGTTTGTTGATGAGGCTGGTTTGCTCAAGATGAATGTGAATGGCGCTGATTATGCCATCGGTTCTGACAAGGTGAATGACAACCAGTGGCACCATGTAGCTATCAATGTGCTGAAGAGTACATCTGGTTCTGCTACGGTTTATCTCGATGGTGTGGCTAAGAAGCAGATGATGGCTTCTGTTCTTCCTGCCATCCAGATAAGTAAGTTGCTCTTGGGTGGTAAGTATGATGGTGCTCAGGCTACGGATATGCTGAAGGGTGCAATAGATGAAATCCGTATCTGGAAGGGTCGCCGCATGGGTGATGTCATCAAGAACAATATGTATGCTCGTGTCAATAAGGCAAGTGATGGCTTGATAGCTTACTATCCTTTCGAGGAGGGTGGTCTTGATGAAGGTAATGCGCCTACCATCTTAGCAACGCTATCTGACCAGAGTGCTACACAATCTGGGGCAGTTAAGCCTATCAATGTGCCTGTAACTCTTGCGCCTGCTTCTGATAATGTACCGGCATTGAAGTCTGTACCTGATAAGCAGAATGTAAGCTTCGAATATGTGGCAAGCGAACGTAAGATTCTGGTAAATCTCACAGAGCAGCCACAACGTATCGAGGGATGCACGCTGACTGTAACGGTCAAGAATGTACGTGACAGTCACAACAACTATTCTGAGAATGTGACATGGGATGTCTATGTTCGTCAAAACCAGCTGGTATGGAAGCAGGATGAAGTAGAAACCGTGAAGCATGGTACAGAAAAGGTAAGCATCGAGGCTGAAATCAATAATAATAGTGGTACAACAGAGTCTTGGACTGTAAGCGGTTTGCCATCTTGGCTCACTTTAGAGAATGAAACGGGCTATCTGCCTGCGCTCTCCAGCAAGAAGTTGACCTTTGCGGTTGATCCTGCTCTTGCCATCGGCAGTCAGGAGGCTACGATTTACCTGACCGGTAACTTGGGTGTACCAGAACCTATGGTCATCAAGGTGAACAGTACAAGTGTGGCTCCAGACTGGAGTGTAAATTCTGCAGATTACGAATTTACGATGAATGTCAATGGTCAGCTTGAAATCAATGGTGAGATGTCACAAGACGTGAATGACATCGTGGCTGCCTTCCGAGGTGACAGATGCGTGGGTGTGGCTAAGCCTGCTTACTTCTCTCGCTATGATGCTTACTATGTGCTCATGAATGTATATGGTAATGCTGAGGACAACGGCAAGGACTTGACCTATAAGGTATTTGAGGCTAAGACGGGTAGAGTTCTTCCGATGGTAGAGGTGAGCATGGACAAGGCGAACATGTTTGTGACCGACAATATCGTTGGTACCATCTCTTCACCTAACGTTTGGAATGCCCAGGAAAAGGTAGAGCAGATCCTGAATCTCAAGAAGGGATGGCAATGGAGCAGCTTCTATGTGAATCCTGATAATGGCAGTGCTGATGAACTTCTCGCTGGCATCAAGAATCAGGTGAACTATATGATCAGTGAAAATGGACAGTGGACTCCTACCAGCAATTCCATCAACGAGGTGGTAGCTGGCGAGATGTACAAAATCCAGGGCAATGCGCCTGTATCTCTGTCTGTTGTCGGTGATGCTATTGATGTTGCCAACGATCCTGTTGTCATCAAACCTAATTGGAACTGGATTGGCTATAAGGCTCCTGGATACGTTTCTATCGGCAATGCGTTTGCTGATCTCGAACCTCAGGAAGGTGATGTTGTCAAGAGTCAGACTGCTTTTGCTTCTTGGAACAGTAGTGAATGGGTAGGCTCTTTGGAGGCTTTGAAGTCGGGCGAGGGTTACTTGTATTATTCTACTCGTAATCAGCAGCAGACTTTCCATTATCCATCTGCAACTTCTTCTGCTGCCAGGGAAACCTCTATGGCTAAGAGCATGAGACTGGGTGGAGATGATGCAGTGAATGAGAAAACTGAGATTGCCCAGATGCATCAAGGCAATATGAACGTCATTGCCCGTGTGGTAGATAAGCATGGTGCTGTCCGTTCGGATGCCGTAGTCAGAGTGATTGATGGTGATGGTGAACTTCGTGCCTTGACTGATGAGGCTCATGCTGATCTTTATTTCATCACGATTGCTGGTGAGAACAGTGGTGCTAACTTGCGCTTCATCGTCAGCGTGGATGGAATGGAACAGGTGATTCCTGGAACCATGTTCTATCGTGACGATGCTATCGTGGGCAGTCTTGACCAACCTCTCGTCATCGATTTGGCTTCTACCACGGGTATTGGCTCTGTCAAGACGGATGAGGATAGTTCAGAAGCAACGTATGACTTGAACGGTAGGCGTGTGGCTAAGCATGCTATCGAGACTGTTGTCATTCGTGGTAACAAGAAATTCGTTCATCTTAACAAGTAAGATTTATGAGAAAATTCTTTTTAATATTATGTCTGGTTTGTGCGGTACAGGGAATGTCCGCACAGACCGACATTCACGACAAGTATTCTTCCAAGTCTGAGGCTTGTGAGGATGGTACTTATCGAAAGTCTGACGGATATAAGAAATTTGGTCAGATTGGTTGGGAGAAAGAGAGCGGCTGGCGCAAAATCCAATATCTTGACCGTTATGAGCGTGAACATCGCATATACAATACCAATTCTTTCTTGTACTGTCAGGTGATGTGGAATGATGTTCTCCTGGATGATTGTGAGATTGTGGCTTTTGATTCGAAGGGCAATGTAGTGGGCAATCAGTGCCCTGAACCTTTTCCGCAGAAAGCAGGCAACCTGCATCACGTGGCCATCATGGCTATCTTTGGGGATACGCCTCATGAGAAAATCACCTTTAAGGTAATCAAGGGTGCTGGTACGGTTGCGGATCCTATCAGTGAAAAACAGGCTGAGGAAGTTCATCTGTTTGTTCCTAATGGAACGACAGGACTTGTTGATGCTGATGGGGATGGTCGTCTGGATACCTGGAAGCCTGTTGTGCTCCATGTCAAAGAAACGCCTACTGCTATCAGGGAGGTTTCATCAGACTCTGTGAAAGGTATAAACGACAAGATAGTCTATACTTTATCTGGCCAGCGCATCCACAAGGATGCTGTCTCTCCTGGTACAATCATATTGGTCAATGGAAAGAGATATTTAGTTAAATAAGTTGTATTCAGATCGTGTGCTTGCCTATGGCAATAAAGTGCCCTCAGTAAGGGCACTTTTACGCTATGGGCAAGTTTTTTTTCTATCTTAGTCCTTTCTCTTCAACTCGTATAGGCATTTACCCTTCACCCTTCATCTTTTTGCCTGAAACCCCCATAAACACTTGGGTTCTGGAGGTGAAGGGCAAAAATTCACCCTTCACCACCCATCTTCACCCTTCACCGTCTGTCATCTGAATGTTATTTCTGCCTTAATAGAAGCCTGCTTCACTCTTCATAGAAGCTTACTTCACTCTTCATAGAAGCCTACTTCACTCTTCATAGAAGCCTGCTTCACTTTTCATGGAAAGCCGGAAGATGCTAAAATAAATAACGGGTGGTGAAGAATGGCGAAAATTTTTACAAGACGAAGGGTGACGAAAGGTGATGAAAGGTGGTGAAGGGTGGAAATGAGTAATTGTTTGAGTAACCGTCTGAGTGTCAGTTGTTTATGCGGCAGATGTGAAGGGTGAGGCGCTTTTATACAAACGAAACGCTTTCTCGCAGGCGAGAAAGCGTTTCTAACTTGTTATATCAAGTGTGGCCACTTGATGTTTTATAACTCATGTCCGAGCCTTTTATTTGAATGGCATAAACCAGTTTTCTGGATTGCTGAGGTCTATGCTGAGATTCTTGAATGCAAGCTTGTCACGAAGCCAGAGTGAACCGTAGTTGGTGCCCCAATAGCTGTCTGTGTTCTTGTGGCGTGCAATGCGGCAGAGGTCGCCATAGCGGGAACCTTCCCAAGCAAGCTCTAATGCCATTTCATCACAGAGCAGGTCTTCTACACAGTCCTGGTTGATTCTCAAACTGTCTTCTGCAGTTGCATTAGCAGGATAAGCATGGCCCAACTGAGCCAACTTCTTGTCAATCTCATTCTGGAACTGATAACCGGAACCATTGCCCATGGTGAAGCCAGCACCGCGAGCGTGAATACCCTGATTACCAAAAGAAACACCGTTGGTTTCACTTTCATCATCGAAGACGACACGGTTTTCTGGTGTCAGGAATGGCAAGGTGGTCTTGAGGAACTTGATGCCTTCCTGGGTCATATAGGTGGTGTCCTCTTCCAAGGTATGATTCCAGCCATCCTTCAATACGGCGAATGCTACATCAGGATGTCCCATACGGTTTACAGCCTCAGCTAACTTCAGATAGATACCTGCAGTTCGGTACAATGTGATATTGGCATTGTAATACTTCAGGATGACCTTAGTCAATTCCACCTGTGTACTAAACTTCACTCTTTCGTATGAACTGTGGTAGCGCATATCACCGATAGAGGCTTTAGCGAAAATCAGGTTCTTGATATTGAATTCAGAACTGCCGTTACCGTTTCCATTTGCATAGTAGAAGTCCTGGCTGTTGGTCAAATTCATATAGGCATTGGTAGGTTCAAGAGAAATCTTCTCGTTTACTTCCGTACCATCTGATGAAGTATAGTAATTGTAGCCGAAGAGACCTGGCAAAGCTGTAATCTCACCACGCAACTTATTGGTAGCCATTGCTACGTAAGTATCAGTTTCCAAGTCGTTGATATAGCGGCCTTTCCAGTCTGATGTATTGGAAACCATACAGTAGTATCCCATCTTTAATGAATTAGGGTAGCTATTGTAATCAGGACTGTAGGTCGGTCTTGCCATATAGTTGTTGACCGTCTCTTTGTTCTTCTTCAGGTAGTTGAAGTAGTGCTCAACAGCCTTTGCATAGTTGCCGGATTCCAGATACAGGTCTGCCAAGATCAATCTTACAGGAATCATCATCTTCGCTGTATTGACAGTCTTGTTGTTTCCTGCATCGTTGGTACCTGCATCAAAGTTACCCCAGTTAGGTACTGGCAGATCTACATACTGCTCCAAGTCTGGAGCCAACTCAGCAGCAATTCCGTAGATATCTTTCTTCTCAGAACTTGCTGCATTCTCGATGCCGGCGATATCAGTCAACGGCTTGGTATAGAAAGGTACCTTGCCGTAGTTGTGGGTCAACTGGAGATAAGCCCATGCACGGATAGCCTTGGCCTCTGCATACTCCTTCATCGCAACTTCACTGGAACCGGTAATCAGCGTGGTATCACGGTGAGCAATGTAGTAGTTGCAGTTGTTGATGATACGGTAGTAAACGTATGCAGAATCGTACTTGTTGGTGCCGGAGTAATCGAAAGAAGCCAGTTTCTGCAAATCGGTTGAAGCGTCCTTCGTGGTGGTCAATAAGTCACCACGAAGTTCGTTGATAAGCACATTCTGGTCGATGGCCTGCTGTACACCCTTCAATATACCATTGATGTAGAACATGGAGTCCACTTTTTCATCAAGCGATGGATTGGTGATGTAGCGGTTGGATCCATCATCGAACATATCACTGCATGAGTTGAGTGTGATAGCAGCCATGAGTGCTGCAATAAAATATTTAATTTTTATCATTTTTTTATGCTTTGTGATTGTTGTACTTTTATTAGAGGTTGATCTTCACGCCGACAGTGAAGGTGCGACCTTGTGATACGCAACCTGTGTCAATGCCCTGGTAAAGAACTGCATTGGATACAGACATCTCTGGATCTCCGCCAAGATACTTGCTGATGGTGAAGAGGTTGTTTGCCTCTGCCCATACCTGAAGTCCCTGGAGCCATGAAGAGTTGACTGGTATCTTGTAGTTGATATTGAGGGAGCGGAGCTTCAGGTAGCTGCCATCCTCTATCCATCGGTCGCTGAAGCGTGAGTTGCCCATCTCGTCTCCGTAAGAGATGCGAGGCATGTTGGTTACCTGGCCTTCTACTCTCCAGCGGTCTGTCATGGCGCTGGTCTGGTTGTAGAAGTTGTTGCCACCCTCGAGGATGCTGCGCTGATAATTGTAGATATCATTGCCGATAGAGTAACCGAAGATGGCTGATAATGTCAGGTTGCCCCATGTAGCGTGAGCAAAGAAGTTACCATACAACTTAGGGTTTGGATCACCAATAATGGTCTTGTCGCTCTCATTGATGATGCCGTCGCCATTGAGATCTACGAAGTGCATGTCACCAGCCTTGAAATAGCTCTTGGCTCCGGTTTCATCTACCTGGTAGAGATAGCCGTCCTTGCCTGCTGCCTTTGCTTCTGCATCGGTAGAGAATACACCGGCTGTCTTGTAACCGTAGAATACGCCTGCACTGTGATTGACGAGTGTTGCGATGTTCTGGTTGCCGTAGATGCTGGATGTGTAGCCTACTGCTGCATTCTCCTGACCATTCAGGGCAAGGGTTGTGTTGTTAGGAAGCGACTTGATCACGTTCAGATAATGACCGATGCTTGCTCCTAATTCCAGAGTGAACTTGCGGCTGACGATAGGCTTGCCGTTGATGTGTACCTCTACACCCTTGTTGTCCAGACTACCCTCGTTGCTCCAGTAGCTCTTCACACCTGCCACAGGAGTGGTGAAGTCCTTCAATGTAAGAAGGTTGGTGGTATGGTTGAAGAAGAAGGTGAAGTCCAAACCTAAACGGTTCTCTAACCACTGGCTCTCGAAACCTGTATAGAAGCGACGGGTCTTCTCGTAAGTGATGTTCTCGTTACCGATATTGTTGAGCTGTACGGCTGGAATGTTGTTGTGCAGGAACTTCAATACTTCGAAGGATGTGCGGGCAGCCTTGTTGTTGATGTTGTCATTTCCTGTCACTTCATAACCAGCGTTGAGGCGCAAGTAGTTGAAGTTCTTTCCCTTTGGCACCCAGTTTTCATTGGTTACTACCCAACCAGCCTGTACGCTTGGGAAGAAGCCCCATGCCACATCACCGATTCGCAGACTTGTAGCCTTCTTGCCGAAGGTACTGCTGCTCTCCATAGAGGCAGCTACCTGCAGGAAGTAGCGGTTGCGGTAGTTGTAATCTGCCTGAGCATACCAGGTGAGTGAGGTATTCTTGTAGTCATTACCTGTGGCATCCTTGAAGTCCATGTTGTTGGATACATTAGGCAACTTGTCATTACCGGCTGTACTATACTGACCTGTTGGGTTGTTCATCTCATAGTTGTAGCTGAGGTATCTGAAACCACCCATAGCCTTGAGTGAGTGAGCACCGAAGAGGCGTGTGAAGTCCAGACGGGTATCACTCATCAGGGTTTCTTCCTTAGCGAAGATAGAAGCTGACTGCGTCTGAACTCTACCCAAACCTTCTACATAGTAGGTAGGAACACCGCCCTTTGGACGATAGTAACGCTGGGAGTTACGGTTCAGCGTATAGTTGATGTTCTCTCTCAATGTCCATCCACCCTTGAATTCAAACTTAGGAGCCAGACGGATATGGAACATAGAGTTCTCCATACGGTTCTTGTTGTTGCCGCTACCATTTTCCAACAAGGCTGTTGGGTTTGCCAATGAGAGGTTCTGATTCAATGGAGTCAGGAAGTCATCTGCATCTGCCAATGTAGAGGTCAACTCGCGGGTTGTATTGTTGTAGAGGTATGGATTCAGGATAGGAGCCTTGATCAGCGCGAGGAGGGTAGGAGATGTGACGGTACCCTTGCTGAAATCGCTTGGTGCTCCATCGTCGAATACATCACGGCTCAACTTGACATAGTCGATGTCAAACTGGGTTGAGAAGAAATTCTTGATGATGCTCAGGTCACTGTTGAAGCGGATGTTCACACGGTTGAAACCATTCTTCTTCACGGTGCTCTGTCCGTCTGTATAGCCGAGTGAGAGGTTGTACATACCTACCTCGTCACCACCCATCACGTTGATGCTGTAGTTCTGGCTCAATGCAGTCTCATATACTTCCTTGCTCCAGTCTGTATTATTATGGTATGTCTTATAATAATAGTTGTTTGGATCTGTGGTCAGGAAGTTGAGGGAACCCTTTTCCAAGAACTTGTCTATCTTAGGATAGGTACTGAGCATTTCGGTAGCGTAGCTCATATACTGGTCTGCATCCATCACCTTTGGCAGGCGTGGCACCAGGTTGACACCCATACCGATGTTGGCATCGATACGTGTAGCGATGGTTCTGCCGCGGCGGGTCTCCAGTACGATGACACCATTGGCGCCCTTGGCACCATAGATGGCAGTACCATTCTTCAATACGGTAACCTTCTCGATGTCGGCAGGATTGATGTTCAGCAACTGGTTGTTGAACATACCTGTCTGAAGTGAAGTTCCGTCGTATTGCATGTCCATAGGAACACCATCCACTACGATGAGAGGCTGGGCGTTGGCATTCAGGGAGTTCAGACCACGGATAAACATGGCTGAACCGATGCCAGGAGCACCTGAGCGCTTGACGGTGCGTACATCAGCACCCAATTTCTCGCCGATGAGGTCTTCTATAGAAGTCTGTGTACTTACCTGTGCTTTCATGCTTGCCTCGTTGCCCAACTTCGTTCCGTTGGTGTACATCTCGTTGAACTTGTCGCTGAGCATCTTTGCCTGAATGTTGTTGACACCTGCGATAGATACCTGCTGGCTTGCATATTGTGAGGTAAACAGATAGAGCGAGGTAGTGAAGGTAGGTACCTTGATCGTGAAGGTACCGTCCTCGTTGGTCATGGCAGCATAGCGTGCATTTCCAAGTGCCTGGATCTGCACACCGCTAAGAGGCTTGCCGGTGGCAGCATCGTAGATGGTACCAGATACCTCTTTCATCGGATAGTTTGGCTGCTTTTTGTTTACCGTTTCCTTCGCTCTCTTTTCGGCGTTGTCGGTTGTCTCTTGGGCATTGATTTCAGCAGCTACTGCCATCAAGCCCATTATAGCCAATATTCTGAAATTTATCATTGTCTTCAATTGTTGAGTTCGTGTTATTAATAGGTGTATGAATTGAGATCCCAGAAGATTTCTGGCATTTCATCTTTATATTCTTCACCACTTTCTCCGTTCAATGCTTTCTGAGCCTGATAGTACTTCACGGCTTCCATAGGAACTAAGGTGATGCCTGCGATACGCAGTACTGCACTCTGGTTTTTGACTGCACGGTCTCCACTACGTATGTTGAATACTGGATATGCTACAGGGTCTGTGAAGTTGCTCAGGTTGCGGTAGCAGAATGATGGATTGAATACACCCATGAATTTGCTCACAATCTTGGATTTCTCGTTCGTACCATAGTCGAATACTACTGATGCTTGGTTGGAAGAAACGTTGAAGTCTTTCTTCAATGGTACAGGAGAGAATCTGGTCAGTGTTCCACCCGCAGCATCGTTCTGGAACGAACGTACCTGGAGCTTCTGTGAGGTTACCTCTGCTTCTTCATTGGTGATGTTGGCAGGTACCATCGTCAGATATACGGCGTATGGAGTGTACCACATTTCTGGTATATAGAAGTAAACCTCTGGCACTGCACCCAGGTTGGATGTTACCTCATAGTATTGGTTGGCGTGCATGGATCCTTCTACATTCTTGTTTCTGTTGTCGCTGCTTACTGCTACGTTCTGGTTGATGGATACTTTATCCACTGCTGCCTGGAAATTACCGTTCTGTGCTCTCAGGTGAATGATAGGACACCAGCTGTCCCAAGGTTTTACGCGGAGTGAATCTGTAATCCATGCGTTACCGTTGCTCATCACTTTCTTCTCTGCATTCACAAACAGATCCTTGGCATCATAGACCAAACGGCTGTTTTCGCTACGGTAGTTCAGGGTGTTGCAGATCACGTCGCCTGTTGTACTCTTGATAGAGTCTGTTGCTCCTGTAGGAATATCACCCTTCTGGAAAGCAGGATTGATGGTATGACTGTAAATCAGTGGTCTCAGGATAGATGTTGTAGTATATAATTCTGTCAGACTATCTGCATCTAAGGTTACGGCACCTGCCTGATTGTATTCCAATACGCCTGTTTTATCGTTGTTCTTTACGGTGAAAGGCTTGATGGATTTCGGATACTTATAGTAGGACTTCACCTTTTCATAAGCAGTTGCCCATGCCTTGTCTGTAGGAACAATCATGGTATAGGTACTGTCCTCTGTGGTCAGTTTGGAGTTCAGGTAGTTGAACATCTTGTTGCTCTCTACATATACGGTATCAAGATAGGTCATTGCTCCATCCTTGATAGGACCCTCGATACTGTTCTCCTTGTCGATTTCGCGCTTCATTGCACTCTTGTAGAGCTTGGCAAGACTGGTTGTGTTCTCATTGCGCAGGAACTCTTCATAGAAGTTAGGGCGGAAGTCCATGTAACTGCTCATCAGATGTATGATACCGTTCTTGCCTAACATGTTGGTGCTGTCGATGGCGATATTGCCCAATGTATAGCTTCCATTGCCTTGGAATGACATCACCTTCTTGTTGAGCAGGTGGACACGCTCATTGATCTCACCGGTAGCTCTGTGATAACCGCGGGCGATATGGTTGTTGAGGAATTCTGCCTTCAGCAAGCTGTCGCTCATGGCATTGTATTTTTCGAAGTCGAAAGCGTCGTTGGCTGGTGCCCATACGGTGTAGCTCTGGTTGTTGGACAAAGCCTTGTCGTAACCTACCTTTTCCATCAGGGCAGCAAAATTGCTGAGCTTCGGATTGTTGCTGATCTGCTCCCACAGTGTCTGGTCTGATACGCCGGAGCCGTCAGTAGTTACGTCATAATGGTCATCCCAGTCGGTGCAGCTCTGGAAACCCAAAGCTGCTACTGCTGTCATTATTATATATTTTACTTTCATATCTTTTGTATTTCTATGTTTGTTTTCTTGTTAGAATACATTCACCTGATTAGAATACATCCTCTGTCAGAGTAGGGTGGTTATACACGCTTGCTGGAACAATCTCGATGTAGTCAAGCTCAAACTCAGCTTCTGTATTCTCTGGCATGGCTGTCTTGCAGCGGAACCAGTTGTCCTCACCTTGTTTGAAGAACTGCTTGGTTACGACACGGCGAATATGTGGCTGACGGCTGATGTTTGTACGGGCTGTACCCTCAGCTCCCTTCTTGTAATTACTGAAGTAGTTAGGACCTCTCATCCATCCACGGTTATGCATTGACTTGTCGGTCGCTGCACCTAAGTCGCCGTCCTTGTCTGGGTCTGTCCAGCCGATGGTGGTTGACGCGATGCCCTCTCGCTGGTCGAGTGGAATATCGCAGGTCGTCATCTTGGAACGGTCTGAAGAGTGACCCAAAGAGAACTGTACCATCGTACGGTGTCCGGTGATTACATAGCCGAAGCGCAATTCGTAGGTACCGTCTTTTGGAACTGGTGGCAACTTGATGGCAAAGTCGTAGGCTCCTCTTACGAACAACTCGTCGCCCTGATAGTCCAACCAGCAATCCCAGTCTTTGATAAAACCGTTGTTACCGGTCTTTGCTTCGTCCTTGGTCAGATAATATACACGGGATGACTCACCGTTGTAGATGACCATGTTCTCAAAGAATCCCTCAGGGATGCGGATGGCACCAATCTTGCGGTCGTTGCGACCATATCTTGATGAAAGCTCCTGATATGAATAACCTCTGATCTGATTGGTCATACTTTCATCAAACAATGACATGAATTCGAAGCGCATACGCTCGTTGAGTACCTCGTTAGGTACTTTTTTCTCGTAGCAGAGAATGTCATTGATAGGGTGAATCCAGCCATTGGAAGCCTGTCGGGAGAGTGCTGAACCGCCAGCTACTTGGATACCATCTTCTACAGGTGTATTTGCAGTTTTATATGCATCCTTGGAGTTGGCACCTGGTGTGCTGGTCAATGTAGGATTGTTCAATACACGGTTGATCCAGATTGAACTGACGGCACCGTTTTCCTTTACACCTGTCAGCTTGAACATGGTGTATGGCAATAAGGTACGTACATATTCATATACATCTGCATATTCCAACTCGTTGTATGAGTAAACCAACTTATCCATAGAAAGTGAATATTTCAGGATGTGATAGCGGAGGAACATGTTCAAAGTATTCCACTGATTGGTATAGTCGGTACCTGTGCTGATCTTGATTTCCGGATGATCTTCCAAGTAGCTGTACCAGGAAGCGCAATCCTTGTACCACTCGTTAGCCTTGGCTGCCAACTCTTTCCAGTTGGTAATACCTTTATTCTGGAGTACCTTGTCGGTCTCTGCAAATACGGTGAATCCCACCTTGCAGGTTGTAGGATACTCTGCAAAAGGATATTTGGTTTCTGGATCGATGGTAAACCAGTTGATACCGTTGGTACGGATATGCTCCTTCAACACCTCATCCAGACCCGTCTGCTTCAAGGCATCGCACCAGATACTATAGATACCCATGTTCTCCATTTCGTCTATAATATAATTGGTAGAGCGGTAGAAGAGTTTGTCGATGGTATGAACCACACCGTTTTCCACCTCGTGGTCTTTGTTGATGATCTTGGTGGTTCCATCAATGGTGATGTCGTCACCTACACGCTTTGGTGAGTGGGTGTTACCGCCCATCATGGTGATGTCTGAACCTGCCAGCAAATCATTGCTCGTCTTCTTCAGACCCGTAAGGTGTGCCTCTACGATATCTTTGCAGAGTGAGTCACGTTTCTCGGACTTCCAAAGGCGATCTATCGTGTTTCCCTCACTTACATCACCTGTATAGAGTCCATTGTGATTTGCAGACTTTTTATCTTCCCACAATTCTTGGATATATTCTTTTACCGCCTCGTTGGTTGGAGCGAAGCAGGTATAGGTTCCGTATGCAGACAAGCGGTCTGACAAACCAGCATACTCTGTTATCTTTGCGAAATCCGAAAGAGTGGAATCGCTTCGCAAGTAGTCGGTGATGGTTTCACCGGTGAAAGTATAGAGGTTGCTTTCATCTATTTGCTCGGAGCATGAAGTGAAGGCGAGTGCACCGAATGCTACACCTGCTACCATGCCACCTATCTTATGAATGAACTTTGTCATAAAGCTATACTTAATTATGAATTTCTTGAATGTTATTCTTCTGTTCTCTCAGAACTTTGTGTCTCTACCCAAACAGGATTCTGGTGAATCAGCTTGTTGGTCTTGGTCTCACTGTTCAGAATTGGCCAGTAGAGATGTCCCTCGTTTTTAAACTTGTATAGGTTTGTACTATATTTGGTAGCGAGGATGTCCTTGAAATTGTTGCCCTTGTTGGCAAGACTTGGCAGATTACTGCCGTTAGGGTCTATCTCATAGAGCGTCTTTGTAGGATCTACACCCGTCATGTGGCGGTAACAGTAGCGCACCAGGTCAAACCAGCGCTTACCTTCATAGCAGAGCTCGCGTCCTCTTTCCTGGAGGCAAAGCAATTCCATCTTGTCTGCCTTGTTGTAGTTGTCTTGATAAACCAAGGTGTCCTTGAGTGCCGTCGTACTGATAGAACGCTGGTTCACAGCCTGGATCAGGGCAAATGGATTCTTCAGTTTGTTGGTTTCTGTACCTGCTAATTGAATCTGAGCCTCTGCCTTCATCAGCATGACGTCTGTGATGCGGTAGATAATCCAGTTCTGGTCGAACTTGTCGAAATCACGGAGTGGTTGGATATAGATACTACCTTTCTTTCGGGTTGGAATGTCGTAAATGGCATTTTCTTTGTTCACCATCTTCTTCACCTCATAAGAAGAGTAGTTGTCATCATTCACACCATAGCTGCTGTTGTAGAAGCGGTAGTCGTTTTCAGACTGGAAGTATGTTGCCGTAGAAGCACTCTTGGTTGCTGGAGATGGATTGTCGCCGATGGCACCACCCACTGTAGATGTACCTACCATCATACCGTAGCCAGACTCCTGCTTCTCCCACTTGAAGTAACTCTTGCACAGTAGGGTGTTTGAGTTCTTCTCTCCGTCAAACTGAAGTTCGAGGACGCTTTCAGAGGAGTTACCTCTTACGAAGTTATAGTAGTCAGCCCACAGACCTTTATATAAGTAGTACTGCTGTCTGCTGTTGCGGTAAACTGACTCCTGGCTGGTGCCCTTGATGTTAGCCTCGAAATAGTTTCTGTGGGAGTTGATGACCTTGTCAGCATGGTCAATACATGCCTGATAATACTCTTGGCTCTTGGCAGCATCTGTACCGCTCCAGAGAGAAGCTCTCCAGAGATATACGTCTGCGAGAATGGCATTGATGGCATCCTTGCTGAGAAAACCGGTTGTTCGCCAGTCGTCCTCTCCGAAGATACCGTAATTGTAGCAACCCTTCTCTGCTTCTTCCAGGTCTTCAATACAGAGCTGGAGGGTAGAATCTGGTGCCAGCTGGCCGTCCAACTTCATGTCGTCTGTATTTTCGTATGCCTTTGTCACGTAAGGAATATCGCGGAAGGCACGAACCAGATAGAAGTGGCAGAGGGCACGCAAACCTAACATCTGGGCACGGGCTGTCTGGTAGTCACCCTCGGTGAACTCAGGGTCTTTCTCCATCACCGCTGGGGCATGAGCCAGTACGATGTTACAGGTATTGATGACATTATAGAAGCATGCCCATGAGTTGTAACCGCTACTTGGGTATAAATCTCCTTTGGAAATATCATCCAATGTAGTGTTTTTCAGTGAAGGATGTTTCTTCAACTCGTCTGAGCGGTAGTCACCCCACATAATCATTCTTTCTATGATTCCTCCATTAATCATGGCGGTGTAAGCACCAGTTACCACCTGTGTGACATCATCTTTGGTCTGCCAGAAGTTCTCGCCGATTGTCTTGTCGGTAGGATAGATGGTCAGGAAGTCATTGCATGAGCTAAGCGACAGCATACCTAAGGCTGCTACGGCTAAACTCTTGACGATATTGTTTATTTTATTTTTCATTGTTAGTCTCTGTTTTTGTGTTGGATTAAATTCCGATTCTCATGCGGAGGGTGAACGATTTGCTTCGTGGTGTCTGTGAACTGTCTGAAGCAAAGTTCCAACCGTTGTTTGCATGCTCTGGGTCTGTACCGCTATATTTGCTCCAAACGAAGATGTTCTGGCCGCTCAAGTCGAATCGCAAGGTGTTCAGACCTACGCTCTTGAGGAACTTCTTTGGAACATCGTAGCTCAGACTGACGTAGCTGAAACGCAGGAATGAGGCATCCTCCACGTAGCGGTCGCTACCGAGCCAGTTGTAACCGTAGTTGTAGAGTGCGCGTGGAATTTCTGTCATGTCACCGTTCTTGCGCCAGCGCCAGTTCACAGCTGTACTCTGGTTGGTGGTGTCATACATCTTTTCTACTCCCATTCGTGCGAAGTTTACAACCTTGAAACCGGTACGGTAAACGAAGTTGGTACGCAATGACCAGTTGCCATAACGGAAGGTGAAACCGAAACCTCCTGAGAACTTAGGATTTGAGTTGCCTAAATAAACCATATCCAATGAATTGATGGTACCGTCGTGGTTGACATCTTCGTAAATCACATCACCACCGTCAAACTTGTAGGTCTCACCACCGTCCTTGGAGTTGTAGGTCATGCGCAAAGGCTTTCCGTCGGCACCTGTAATCACCTTGCCGTCTCTGTTCAGGGCGATAGGAGCTGTCTTGCCGGCTGGCAGGAAGCGGTTGTTGAGGTAATCCACGAGGTCGTTGTTGTCTCTGATCATGATCTTCTCGTTGCCCTCCATGACATAACCCTGGCGACGTAAGTTCTCCAGATAGTCATAGGAGTACTGATATACGCCCTTGTGGCGCAAACCGAAGATAGAACCTAAGGCATTACCCACCTGGATACGCTTGAAGTACTTACCGCGGCTATCTGCAGACCAGTCCTCGTTGATACCATCGAGTACGGTCTGGTCCATCTCTGTAATCTTGTTGAAGTTCTGTGCCACGTTGAAGCTGGCATCCATTGAGAATTTACCTGCCTTGATGAACTTCTTGGCGGTGATGTTGAATTCCCAACCCTTGTTCTCCATAGAACCGATGTTCTTCCATGCCAAAGTGGTATAACCGGTCTGTGAAGAAATGGCAACACCTGGGTTCAGCAAGTCTTTCGTCTTCTTATAATAGTAGTTGAAGTCAGCCTCAATCATGTCGTCGAAGAGTCCTAAATTGGCACCTAAGTTCCATGAGGTGGTCTTCTCCCATTTCAGGTCGCTGAGCTGCAGTCCATCTACACGGGTAGAAGGAAGCAGGGTATTGCCGTTACCATACTGGCTGCCGGCTGCATATTTCGCATACTGCAGATACTCGCTGCTTGGAGTTCTACCGTTCACACCCCATGATGGGCGGAATGCCAACATAGAGAGCACCTTGCGAGACCATTTCATCCAAGGCTCGTCGCTGATGTTCCAGCGGACTGACATACCTGGGAAGTAACCCCACTTATTATTGTCGCCGAAACGGGTAGTACCGTCGGCACGTACTGTAAAGTCGGCATTGTAACGACCCTTGTAAGACAAGTGTGTAGAGAATACGCCTGCCATGCTGCGCCACTCACCATTGCTGGTTGACATGTTGGAGATTTCGGCAGGAAGGGTAGGAGACTGCGCACCCAATGGCAACTTGCGCTCACTTACGTTCTGACCATAGCTGGTACCAGAAGTCAACTCCCAACGACCCAACATCATCCAGGCTATATCTTCATTCTTGAACTTAGGAGTGAAGATCAACTGGTGACGGGTCTGGAACTGGAATGAGTTGTAGTCATCCATTGTATAGAGGTTGTAGCTATTATCCTTCCAACCATTTGTGCTCAACGAACCTGGGCAATAGGTAGGATTACTCTTGGAGAAGATATCCAGATAAACCTGACCCTCGTAGTCGAGACGGGTCTTATGATCGTCATTGCCTAAGAAATAGTAGTTGATACGGAAGTCTGGAGTGATACGGTAGGTACTCTCGTTGTTCCATGCCAAGTTGGCGATAGCCACAGGGTTACCGATATCGCGTACAGACTTCAGCTGGAGAGAAGAAGTACCGCTGATAGATGAACCATATTCGTCCTTTTCTGCTGAAGGCAGCATGATGTAGTACTCGTTGGTGTCGATGCCGTTACCATCCTCACGGTAGATACTCATATTAGGAGCCATGGAGAGCGCCTTACCCAAAATGTTGGCATAGCTCTTCTGGTTCTTGGTATATGTCAATGGGAACTCGGTGGTGAACTTCAGTTTGTCACTCACGTAGTATTCCAGGTTCAAACGGGTAGAGAAACGGTTCAATACCTGCTTGATGATGGTACCGGTCTGATGGTCATAGTTGGCAGAGATACGGAATACAGCCTTTTCACCACCACCCGAGATGGTGAGTCCGTGGCTCTGGTTCCAACCGGTCTGAGTTACTGCCTTCACCCAGTCTGTATTGTCGTTCCAGTTGTTGTACTCAGCCCAACTCTTGTTGTAGTTCAACTCATTGATGTTGGTGGTAGCAGAAGGATTCTGTGTAGGGTTGTAGAGTTCCTCCTTCATCAGCATGGTATATTCATCACCCGAGAGGAGGTTGTAACCCTTAGGCTGCCAGTTGCCCTGAAGTGAGAAGTTGTAGTCGATACGGATCTTACCGCGCTTACCGCGCTTGGTCTTGATACTGATGACACCATTGGCACCACGGGCACCCCAGATAGCGGTAGCAGCGGCATCCTTCATGATGTCGATGCTCTCGATATCGTTCACGTTGATGGAAAGCAAAGAACTGTAGGTCTCCTCTGTTGCGGTTGACCAGTCTGTATCCTTGGCATCTGGCACGTCCATGATGTTGCCGTTGACAACGATCAGAGGTTCTGAAGAACCGTTGATGGTGGTTACACCACGCATACGCATGGTAGTACCGGCACCGAGGTTACCGGAGTTGGCTACGATGTCGAGACCGGCAATCTGACCCTGCAATGCCTCATCGGCACTGGTGAAGGCAAGACCATCCACGATTTCCATGTTCATGGTCTGGGTAGCAACAGATACCTCGTCCTTAGGGATGCTCAAACCATCACCGCGGAAACGCTGCTTGGCGGTTACGGTGACTGTTCCCAACTCGTTGGCGTCCTTGAGCTGTACCTGGAAATTGGTCTGCGAACCGATGACCTGTGAAAAGGTCTTGTATCCTACGTAGCTGACAACTAACTTGTTCTTCGGGTTCTTGATAGCTAACTGGAAGTTACCATTCACGTCGGTAATCGTAGCGTTCACGTTACGGTTGTTGGCATCTTTCTCTATCACATTACAGCCGATGACAGGACCGAACTCATCAGATACGGTACCTGAGATACGGTGGTCTTGAGCAGAGATTGTCATAGCGCTGCATAAGGCACCTACGGTTATGTATGTTCTTATATTGTTCATTGTGTTATAAGCTTGGTTGTGAAATTATTTGTAGAACTTGATTCCATGCTTCTGTGCATAGTATAGGTTCTTGAGATTCTTCAGGCGTGCCTGCTTGGCTTCAGGGGTATTGCTGGCAAAACCGTCGTCGTAACGTTTGCTCCTGCTGAAGCAGAGAGGCTTTGAAATCTCATGGATGGCTGTGAATGAGGATGTTTCTATAGCACCACTCTTGAAGATGTAGTCACGAGCCATGAAGTTGACCAACTTGTCGCCATTTGCATTGATGATGACTGGGTCACCGCCTTCGTCAGTTACATACAACTTGCCGCTGCCACCCTTGACTTTGAGTCGTTTGTAGGCAGAACCGATGGTGCAGGAGGTCATGTATGATCTGTTGCCGTTTTCTACTTCCTGTGCATCTCCGTAGTCGATGGTGTTGTCGGCATAGAGTGCGAAGTCCTGGAAGTGATAGCGGATGAAGTTTCGGATAGCTTCAGCCATCTTCAGTGCCTTTGCCTTGGCATTCTCGTCATTTGCTGAAGCATTGTCCATCACTTCCTGTACCTGCTCCCAGGTTGGGAGACCTTGTTCGAATGCCAGGTCCATGGCTTTATTGTCTGGTGCATACAGCGTGTAGTTGTATGTGTTGTAGAAGTTGACGTTCTGGTCGAGACAGTCGTACTTCTTGTTTTCTGTTGTATTGTTGGCAAAGACATCGCTGAATACGGTAAACTGCTTCTGCTCGTCTGTCTTCATGCCGATACTGGTCAGCAGATTGCTCAGATTGGCTGGTGTACACAGATCCAGGAATTTAGAGAACTGGCTGTTGTCGTTGAGGCAACCATATACACTGGTCTGAGGTGCCTGGATGAGGTGGTCGATGACAAATGCCTTACCATTGCTGTAGCTGGTAGCTTCCTTGATTTCTGAAACTGGATAGCTGTAGGTACTGCCTGCAATACCATTAATCTGTCCACCGCTTACTACGTTTCCGCCGATGTGACCTCCGTTGATGGCAATCTCACCGCCATGCTTGGTCTTGTAGTATTTATTGGTTACACCTATGTTGTCCTTGGAAACGGACTGTGAAAGTGATACGGTATGATAGTTCAGAATGTCAATCAAGCGGTCGGTAACTGCGCCCAACTGAACGATTGTTGAGTCTGAACTGATAGAACCTGTAGCTGGATTGTATTTGAATGCAGATACAGAGATATTCTTGTCCTTATGCACATCTTTATAATAGAAGTGGAGTACGCGAGGACCATCCTTGTAGTTCTTACCTAATGATACTGGATCTACATAATACATGTCGAAAGCTCTATTGCTTGGCAGGAACATCGCATAGTTGGCTGAGCTGGCACGCAGGTAGGCATAGTAGTTTACCTTCAGCATGTCCTTGTCCTGGATAGCCCAGTTGATCACACCTAAGTCTCTTGCCTTGCGGAGCAATGCCGGTGTAGATACGATGTTATATGAAATAGGTGGAATCACTCGGTTGAGCATGTAGATGGCACCATTGTTGGCGATACGTACATCGTAGGCATTCTCTTTCTTGATGACATCTTTCAATGTGAGTCCGATTGGGTCACTCGCCTCGTCCATGATGGTACCGAACTTGCTTGGTACTGACTGTACGAAGGATGCGTTCATCATATTGTTGACGAATGAGCGGATGATGTTGGCAGGAATACTGTCTAAGTTCTCGCCGAAATTCTCCTTGGTGAGAGGCTTCTTGGCATAAAGTCCAAGAATGTTGTAACCACCATTGGATGGATTGAGGAAATAGTCTTCTACTGCTTCATCATCAGGAACGAACATCGCACCCATATCGGCGAGCATCGTGCCGTATGTGCTGTAATACTGGTTCCATCCCGGGTCGAAGTTGAGAAGCATATCCTGTGCCAATGCCACCTGTTTTGGATCTCTCTGAAGAGCAACTGCTCCCTGAGAGCGCTCGCTGAAATAGCGCCACTGGAAAATGGAGTCAATCATTGGCTTGCCATTGAGGAGGGCATTGTCATTATAGTTTAATGTGGTCTGGGCATCATAGTATGGAGCACAGAAACGGTCGAGCATGCGGTTGAACCACTTGGTATCCTTGCTCTCTCTGATCATCTGTGCCATGTTGCCTGGAGGTACGATGACACCGTCAGTCTGGTTTACATAACCGTTCTGACAGGTTACGTCCTTAGCTATAATCTTGTTCTTGAAGATAAAGGTACCACCCGACTCGTATGGTCTTCCTGTGATGGCAGCAAAGTCTTCGCTGTTGATACCATTGTTGAGCATCTGCTCCTGGGTAAAGTGAACCATCATAGGACGGGTGTTGTCCATTACTACGTCGATTCCACCTTTTATATAAGGAGTCCAATAAGAGTTGTTGGCTGGCAACTCAGAAGCCCATACATGATAGATGGTGTCGGTAGCGTTGGCAGAGGTCTGGTGTTTCATGGCAATGCCTCGGGTAACAGAACTGTTGGAACTTTCTACATTGGAAAGCATTTCCGTCAGGATGGCATTGTCAAGGATAGAAGTGTAGAACAGTTGTTTCTTCATGGACTCTGTCAAGTCTTCATACGACTTGGCGTTCCATTTGTTGTTCTTGAAGAACTCGTTGAATGCAGAGTCGTTAGCTGCAAACACAGTCTTTGAACCTGTTTTTGACATGACCTCCTTGTATCCAAGGTCATCAATCAGGCGAAGATAGGTTTTGAATGTACCATGAAGACTACTGGCTTCACTTGGATTTTCCAGCTCTTCATAGATACTCTTACCCAAATTCGTCGGGATGTTGCCCTTGTCGTCGAGGTCGTAAGAGTCAGTACATGCATAGAAGCCTGAGATGGCTAAAGTAGCGCATATACCGAGCATCGCATGACGCGATTGATTGATAAAGCGGTTGCTCATGTTATTGTTTATTTTGTTGTTTAGAAGTTTCAATGTGTTGATGTTTAGATTTCTCCTTTTAACAGTTATTTGCTATCTTAAACGAAATTTGTCCTGCAAATAAAGCCCTCCGATGGTGCTTGTGCAGGCGGAAAATTCCACGCTTTACCGGATTTGGGTATAGGTTCAGTTTCATTTCGATTGAATCAAATATTGTTGTTAGGATACTTTCGTTAGTTATTTTGGGTGCAAAGATAGTAATACTTTAATTAAATAATGCTATTTTTATAGAAAAATATCTCTGCGTTAACGAAGATTAACTAAGTATTTTGTTTTTCTCTCGGGTTTTCTTGTTACCTTTTTGGAGTGATAAGTGCTAAAACTACACTATTATATAATGTATATTCCTGCTTTTATGTAGTTTTCACACCCATTTTGGTTAAATAATCTAAAAACTAAGCATTTTTTTCGCTTAAAAACTTGTATGTTACGGTTAAATTACTAATTTTGCAACCAGATAAAACTTTAATTAAATGAAGCTAATAACTTCATCAACCTATTAAACCAAAAAATAACGCATGGACAAACGTTTACTTTATTCAGCAGTTTTGGTTGCTTCATTAAGCACCAATTATGCACAAGCTCAGGTGAATGATCCTGTTCTTCCAGATCCAGTACAGTTGAAACTGGATGGTACTGATACTGTAGCTATCAAGAATATCAAGGCAGACCAGTGGCTTACCAATGGTAATGCTTATGGCACCCAGACAAGTTTGGGAACGTCAGGTCTTGGCTTTGTTGTCGTTCCTAATAAGGGCGATGATGGTCAGCCTAATGGTACCTATTCTTTCTGTAATGATAAATCTGGTAAGTTTGGTGCCTTTTCTAACAAGATATTCATTAACTCAGTTGATGAAGATGGTGGTAACTCTTATGTTGATTACAATAATCAAGGTATAGAGAAAACCTATTGGAAAGTTACACCTAATGGTACTCAATTCAGATTCCAGTCTAATGAGCATCCTGACACTTATGCCGGCTACAATCCAAGTGACACTGGTCTTGATGGCAAAGGTGAGTCTGCTAAAGATGGTCTGTTCCGACCAGCATTGGCAGAAAGCAGTGACTATGGTCTTGATTGGGCTGCTTATCCTTATACTTACTTCTATCGCTTAGAGAAGTTGAAGGATGCGATTAATGAAGCTATTAGTGAAGGATTAGATGTATCTGGATCAGAAGCGATCTACAATAATCCAAATGCGGAATATTGGCAGTTGAAGGAGGCTTATCGCATGATTAGTGATGCCAGAAGAAATAAGGCAATGGATGGTGCTACTGCTGATTCTCCTGTGTCTATTACTGAATTTGTTGCTGATGCGAATTGTGATGCTTTGACAGGCTGGACTCATGACTGCGAATATGATAAAGATGGAAATGTCGGCTCTGGTGGTCATGGTACTAATTGGCAGATTCAGTCAGCAAAAAAAACTGCATCTGATGGCTATCAGACAGAGAAATTTATTGAGCGCTGGGTGAATGGAAATTCTGATCCTGTAACAAATACTGAAGTAGCTGGTGCTGGCCGCCTCAGTGATGGTGTTCTTTCTCAGACTTTGCACAAACTGCCTGCGGGTGGTTATAAGGTGACCTGCTATGCGATGGCAACCCAGCAGGCTAAGGGTGATGACTTTAAGGTAGAGGGCGTTTCTGTATTCGCAGATACCAAGGCTACTAAAAACTCTCAGGCTGTAGCTACCAAGGCTGGTGTACCACAGAAGTATGAGTTCCTCCTGGATATCAAGGAAGGTGAAGATTTGACTATCGGTTTCAAGCTCGATCAGTGTACTGCTAACTGGGTATTCGTAGATAATTTCCAGATTGTGTATTGCGGTCCAAGTTTCAAGGCTATGAACTTGAATGATGTGCAGACTGCTGCAGCAGACCTCGATGCTAAGTTGGCTGGTATTAATGCATGCCCTATTTATACCGATAAGGCTGCCGAACTCATCGCAAGTGCAAATGAGATGACTGTAGATAGTACTCCTGACGAGGACATCAATGTCATGAAGAAGAATCTTGCAGATGTCGCAGCAGAGATTGAAAAGAGTTCTAAGTTGTATGCAGAATTGGAAACACTGAATGGAACGATACAAGAATTCTTGGCATTAGATCCTGCTGGAGATGAGTTTGATGCTTTCATGGAATTATATAATGATTGCGGAACGGGCGAAAGTGCAGAAGACTTGACGAGCACCTGGTCTCTTAATAATGAGGAGTTGACACAGTATATGGCTGACTTGAAGGTCAAATTGGAGAATGCTCAGAATGCAAGTATCAAGCCAGGTGATGATATCACAAGAAAGATCGTGAACCCATCATTCGATAATGGTAAGGAAGGCTGGACTGTCAAGGAAGGAAACCCTACATTTAATGAAACTTACAAAAACTGCGAGGTATATCAAGGCACATTTGATATCTATCAGGATATTACCAACATTCCTGATGGTGTTTATGAATTGTCAGTACTTGCATTCCAGCGTGTAGCTGAAAATAATGTAGCTTATAAAGCTCATGATAATAGTATAGAGGATATCACTGCGTTTATCTATGCAAATGATTTGGAGACTCCATTTACCTCTCCTTATACTTACGGTATGAAGGAAAATTCAGGTGATGACTTTAAATATAATCTGAATGGCGAGGAAGTTTACATCCCTAACTCTATGAAGGGTATGGCTGCTGCCACTACGGAGAATCCAGACGCTTATACTGTAACTGTTCCAATGTTAGTAGAGGGTGGTACGCTTCGTATCGGTGTACGTGAGAAGAGACGTCCTTCTAATGTGAATGGTTCTTGGGGTGACTGGGCTATCTGGGATAACTTCAGATTGAAGTATATTGGTAGCAAGGGTGAGGCTCTGAATGCGGTAACAACACCATTGATTGCTAAGGCTGCAGGCTTGCTTGATTCTAAGATGAATGCAGAAGTACGCGCTCAGTTGGAGGCTGCTAAGACTGCTCTTGAAACTGAAGCTACCGTGCCTGGTATTCATACTTTGAGTGCTGCCATTGAGGCTGCTAACACCTCTATTGAGGCTTATAAGACACTTCAGGCTGCTATTGATAACGCTCAGACTCGTTATGAGGAAAATGAAGCTTCTTCAACAACTTCAGACGCAGCTAAGGGCTTCTACAATGCAGCTAAGACTACTGCTGAGGATATTTATAATAATGGTACAGCTGCTGATGCTGAGGTACCTGCTGCTATCAAGGCTTTGAATGTTGGTGTGACCAAGTATGTCATCCATGATGTCATTGCTGATGCTTCAGAAACAAAACCTGCAGAGATTACCAAGGTTATCGTCAACAGTGATTTCGCAACCATGAATAGTACCGGTTGGGAAGTGAAGGATGGTAGTATGGGATTCCAGGCTGATAATAACATAGAGGCTGGTGAATTCTACAATTGTACATTCAACTTGCAGCAGTCATTGGTAGGTCTTCCTGCTGGTATGTATCGCTTGACAACTCAGGCTTTCTACCGTAATGGTAATAACCCTTCAACTAAGGTTGACGGTAGTGATGAGCAGTTGAAGTATGATGTGAACGAGAATGCATATCTCTACTTCTCTGATAAGGAAATTCCAACAGAAGAGGGTAAGAAGGTTGCTACTGAACTCCCAGAGAACAAGCAGGCTATCAAGACCATTACTGCACTTAAGGTGGCTGAAGACGACTGGAATAGCGTAGGCTTAAGTGATAATGGAAATCTGGCAAAGACGGATGACGGTATGTACATTCCAGACAGAATGATTACAGCTCAGGCATACTTCAAATCTGACCGTGGCAGTGCATACGATTCTGATCCATTGAATTTCACTTATGATGGCCAGAGCGATTTCCGTATCGGTTTGATCAAGAATGTGACTGAATCTGCAGACTGGACAATCGTTAAGAACTTCAAGTTATATTATCTCGGCGTTGATCCTACAGGTATCAGCGAGATCGTTACAGATGCAAATGCTGTGGCAACTAAGATCTACAATGCAAGCGGTATGCAGATCAGCAAGCTTCAGAAGGGTATCAATATCATTGAAACCGTGATGAAGGATGGTTCTAAGAAGGTGAAGAAGGTAGTCGTGAAGTAATAGCGACTGGTTTTTGAACTAACATAACTTTCAAGGCAGACGGAACGCAGAGAGTGAAAACCTTCTGTTTTCTGTCTGCCTTTTTCCTTTTCTCTATTCAACTTATCTTTTATATCAACTCTATCTCTGTATCATTCATGAACTTAAGTAAACCTATACTCTTCTGTACTTCTCTTTGCATGTCATTGGCAGCTACTGCGCAGGTATCGATGACTATCGATGCCCAAAAACGTGCGGCTGCTATCAGCGAACACCAATACGGACTGTTCTTCGAGGAAATCAATCATGCGGGAGATGGTGGCTTATATGCCGAACTCATCAGAAACCGCTCTTTCGAGGATCATAATACAACCCCTGAATACTGGTCGGCTATCCAGCAAAACGGACAGGATGTGAAACTCACCCTGAATAAAAAGCAGGTGATGAACAAGGCACAGCAAACCTGTCTGCAGCTGACGGTTTCCGGCGCAAGTGCAACCCGAAAAGCTGGAGTTTGTAATACGGGCTTCTGGGGAATGCACTTTGTGACAGATTCTACCTATACGCTCCGTGTATGGGTAAAAGCTTCAACAGATTTTAATGGAAAAATATACGGACAACTCCAGCAGAATGATGGAACTGCAGTTTCAGAGGAAGTGCAGTTGGAAGGCTCTTTGAAGTCTAATTCCTGGACTCTGTTGACTGCCCGAATCAAGGCAAATGCTTCTTGTGAGAAAGGTCGTTTCGCATTGCTTACCTCTTGTGACGGCAGCATGCTGATCGATGTGGTCTCACTCATGCCTTATACTTGGAAAGGACGCAAGAATGGTTTGCGCCCTGACCTTGCCCAACTTCTTTATGATACCAAACCTACCTTCCTCCGTTTCCCTGGCGGTTGTTACGTGGAAGGACAGGGTGCACTGGAAAATTCCTTCCAGTGGAAGAATACGCTCGGTCCGATAGAGGAACGTCCGGGACATTGGAACCATAACTGGCGTTACCGCTCTTCTGATGGTTTGGGTTATGATGAATACCTGCAGATGTGCGAGGATCTGAATGCCGCTCCGATGTTTGTGGTCAATGTCGGTTTGGGACATGGCTTCACCGTTCCTTTTGAACAGGTAGATACCTTGGTGCAGAACACCTTGGATGCCATTGAATATGCCAATGGGGATGAGACTACCGAATGGGGACGCCGTCGCATCGCCAATGGTCATGAGAAACCTTACGGACTTAAGTTTATTGAGGTGGGCAATGAGAATGGCCAGCCTGAGGCTCGTGAGGAATACAGTCGCCGCTATGCTAAATTCTATGAAGCCATCCATGCCAAATATCCGGAGATAGTTATCATCGGAAATGTGGAGGCATGGGGTACTGACAATCCTGCATGGGTCTTGGATTCACCGGTTGATCTCGTGGATGAGCATTACTATCGCTCCTACCAGTGGATGAGAAACAATTATCATAAGTACGACCGATACAACCGTACCATCGGTGTTTATAATGGTGAATATGCTGCCAATTCCGGTTCTTATGGCAGGTATGGCAACTTGAACAGCGCCTTGGGAGAGGCTATCTACATGTTGGGTATGGAGAAAAACTCCGATGTCTGCAAGTTGGCAAGCTTTGCACCAATCTTTACCCACGAGGAAGACCCGCTGTGGGCATACGATATGATCCACTTCAATGCTGCAAAGAATTTCTGTACACCTTCTTATTATGTGCAGAAACTTCTGGGCAACAACTTGGGCAAGCAGAATTTGCTATGGACTGAAACGGGTAATTCTTCTTCTTCAGTTCCAGACTGTCAGGTGGGAGTAGGCTCCTGGAATACTCAGGTCTCTTATGATGATGTGGAGGTCAAGGGAAATGACGGAAGTACAATATGGAAGGATGATTTCTCTTCTTCACAGAATACCTGGAATGCAGGAACCGGTTCATGGAGTATCCGTGATGGAGAATTGAAGCAGACTGCTTCTTCTACCAACTGTACTTATATTAATACGCAAAAGCTTTCTTCTAAGAAATATACCTACAAGCTTCGTGCAAAGAAAAACGGGGGTGGAGAAGGCTTCCTCGTTATTTTCAATTATCAGGATGCCAATAACTACTGCTGGTGGAATCTCGGGGGTTGGAACAATACGGCTCATGGAGTAGAAATGTGTGTGAATGGTTCGAAATCTACACTTGCCACTGCTTCCGGTTCTATCAAGAACGACCGCTGGTATGATATCGAAATAGAGATGGATGGAAATGATGTTACCTGCAAGTTGGATGGTACGATTGTCCATCAGTTTACAGTACCTGCTGAACAGCAGATTTATCAGTCAGCACAGTTGGACGAGGAGAATGGTATCCTCTATCTGAAAGTGGTAAATCCTAATCAGACGGCAACCACGCTCCAGCTGAATCTCAAGAATATGAAGGCTGATGGGGGTACTGTAGTGCGACTGACCTCTGCCAATGGTACAGATGAGAATACAATGGACGAACCTTTCAATGTGGTTCCTACAGAAGAAGTCAGTCTGTCTGATGTCAAGACCTTGGAGATTCCGGCTTTCTCCCTCAACGTATTCAAGTTGAAAGTGAGTGAGGTGGCTACTGAGGTGAAGGACGATGTCTTGGCTGAGGATGCTGATAAGTATGGTTATCTCTATGCCCACATGCATGGTTCTCAGGAAATAACCTCTTTCGCCCTGAGCCGCTATGGCAATAGTTACCGTGATCTCTTCAATGGTGGTGAGGTCTTCGATACCAAGAAGTTTACGCAGACGGGCGGTATGCGTGATGCGTATGTGATGCGTACGGAGAGTGGCAAGTACATGTTGGCTGGTACTGATATGACTTCCAAATTGGGTTGGACAAGTAACCATATCATGGTTCTGATGCTCAGCAACGACCTCGTTCATTGGGACAAGAGCATTAGCATCGACCTCGAGAGTGAGGAAAATATGAAGGCACTTGGTCTGACTGATGTTAAGGATATGACTGCAGCCTGGGCACCGCAGGTAATCTATGATCCTGTGACACAAAAGTATGTGGTTTATTATTCTGTTGGTTTCCCTGATCGTCATCGTATCTATTACTCTTTGGTCAATGAGGATTTGACTGAGATTTCAGCACCTAAGCTTTACTTCGATCCGGGCTATGACATCATTGATGCCGATATCGTATATAATAAGGTGGATGGCGAATATGTCATGATCTACAAGACGGAGAGCGGGGAGCATCATCTCAAACAGGCAAGAGCAAAATTCCTGGTGCCTACAGACCAGACTACGGGTACCTGCCAGTGGCAGTTGGATCCGAACTTTGATGTCTATGAGCCTAATAAGTCTATCGAAGCGCCAAGTTTGTTCAGACCGATCAACAGCCGTACCTGGAAGTTGGCTTATGTGAACTATAGTGGTGGTGGTTATCGTATGCTGGATCTGGATGAGCATTGTCAGAATCCTACCGGAATGACCAATATCAAGGGCAGTGTAAACCCTCAGCATGGTTCGTTCCTGAAGTTGACCGAGCGGGAATATACCCATCTCGAAACATGGGAAAAGGTGGTCAATGCACTGGATGAGGCTAAGAAGTTGCAGGCTGTTCGCCCGATTGATATGCTGGCAGAAGCCATCGCCTTGGGAGAACAGGCTTTGAACGAATCGGGTACTTTCGATGAAGAATACGAGGCAATGCAAAATGCTTATATTGCCTTACAGAAAGCTTTGGCGGGTTATGATGAATATCTCCGCCAGTTGGCAGCAGAGGGTAAACTGTCTGATATGACCTTCCTGCTCCAGAATCCGGACTTCTCTCAGGGAGGCCAAGGCTGGAGTGGAACTGGCTTTACGGCTGCTGCCCAGGGCGTAGCTGAGCATTATTACAAGACATTCGATTTCTATCAGCAACTCTCCGGTCTGCCAAATGGTCGTTATCGTGTAGAGGTGCAGAGTTTCTACCGTGCAGGCGGTAAGGAGGATGCTTCGGCTGCTCATGAGAATGGTTCTGAGACCATCAATGCCCTTTTCTATGCCAACAATGAGGAGAAGCCGGTTTGCTCTCTTTATGATGCGGATATCTATACCGTTTCTCCTTATACCTATCCAGACAATGTGACAGAGGCGAATGCGGCATTCAATAACCATGACCTCTATCATAATACATTGGAATGTGTGGTAACGGATGGTACTTTGAAATTAGGCATCAGGAGCAATCAGATGATCAGCCATGACTGGTGCTGCTTCGACAACTTCAAACTGACTTATCTGGATGCTGAGACGGGTATCCAAGGAGTTCTGGGTGATAAGAAGGAAGGAAAGACTTCCCCTATCTACAGACTCGATGGTGTCAAGGTTGGCAAGAAACCCGCTCAGGGTATCTATATCCAGGGTGGTAAGAAACATTTGAGCAAGTAATGCGCTAAATATCATAAACTGACAATACGCAAAATATCATCAACTAACTGACTAAATAATAAAGATGAAAAAGATATATCAAAAAGCAATCATCATGCTAAGCGTAGCCTGTATGGGCTACGCTACACCTGCTTTTGCAGCAGATGCAGTCGTGAAGACCAACAAGGTCTGGTTGAGCGGTGCTACCCATATCTATGGCCGTATGACCGTAAGTGGCATTACATCAGGCAACATCAAGGAAAAGGGCTTCTGCTATTCTTCTGTCAACCAGATGCCAACGGTGGAGGATGGAACAAGCAAGAATTATCTGTCTAATCAGGGAGAAATCTACAATATCTCCAAGTTGGAGCCTGCTACGGTATATTACATCCGTGCCTACGTCAAGCAGACCTATGGCAACGTAGTCTATGGTGATCCTGTGAAAGCCATTACCCGTCCGAAGGGTGGTGTTACTTATAACATCAATGATGGTTTCCCTTCTGATGCGCTGACTCGTGTTCAGTCTGCTGCCAAGGATGCTATTGATTTATGGAATGAATATACGGGTATTCATGGACTTCATATCACCATTAATTATGGTGCTCAAACGCCTACTGCCGACTGTAGTTATGGCGGTTGGATGCGAGTAGGCCCGAATGCTTCTTACCAGAAGACGGGTACTTTGCTCCATGAGATGCTGCATGCCATCGGCGTGGGAACCCATGCCACCTGGCAGAATTCTTTCCTCCGTTCCAATACTACCAGCGGTTATTGGTTGGGTGTGCGTGCTACCCGTGCCTTGCGCTTCTTGGACAATAGTACGACGACCCGCTTGAATGGCGATGGTACCCACATGTGGCCATACGGTGTGAATGGAGCACATGAGGATAATGGTACTCAGATTCTTTATGTTGGAAACTCGCTCTTGGCTGAGGCTTTGGGAGAAGATGGACTGTCGCCAACAAGCAGTCAGTTTGCTACTCCTGCCTATGTCTTCGAACAGGATGACCAGCAGAAGTATTATCTCAAAAATGAGGGATATGGTCTGGGTTCGAAGTTCTTGCGTGTGGATAAGAACGGTAACTTACAGTGGATGGCGATGAGTGATGAGGATGCTACGACCAATGACAGTGTGGCATGGAACATTACTTTCGACCCTGCTACCTGCTACTATTCCCTGAAGAATGTGGCAACAGGCAAGTATCTTTCATACAATTCTACCGGTATCAATGGTATCAAGACCAAGGAAGTGACAGAACTGACAAATCGTGAACGTTTCCATTTCCTGCCTTCCTCTGTAGAAGTGGAAAAGGTGGGTGGCGAGATGCGCACGGGTTATTGGATAGCTCATGTGCAGAATAATTCTGCTTATTGTCTGACTGCTCAGAAAACGAATGCCACAACTTCTGCTAATTTGAAATTCTCTCAGGAGGCAGGTGACCAGCGTTGGTTGATTCTTACTGCTGATGAGGCGAAGGAGTTGTCACAGAATTACAGAAATGGTGTTGCCGATGAACTGAATGCCCAGATTGAGAAAGTAGAAGCCTTGTTGGCTGTTCCTCATCAAGAAACCGTGGAAGGTGCGGATGCTACTTTCAAAGGTGTGTTAGCAGAAATGAAAGAGTTAGCTCAAACAGGATTGGCAGACGAATTGGAGCAAGCAAAGACAGACCTTCTGAAAGCAGTGAAAACATTCTTGGGTGGTGTACAGGCAACAGAAGCTGATAAGCCTTTTGATATTTCCTTCTTGATTCAGAATGCAGGAATGGATGCACTTGAAGGATGGACGGCTTCTCCAGAACCTACCCTCAATTATTCCTGTGCTGAATATTTTCAGAAGTCTTTGGATATCAGTCAGAAGTTGGCATCTATGCCTAAGGGTGTGTATGAGATGAAGGTTCAGGCTTTCCAGCGTCCAGGAACCACTACTCAAGTGAATACTGACTATGCTGCAGGAATCGATAAGGTGGCTACCTATATATATATGGGAACTGAAAAAAACAAGCAGAACATCTGTAACATCATGGCTGATGCTCAGACCCGTAAGTTGAATATAGGTAAAGAAGCTGCTGCAGGAACGAAGTATGTGCCGAATGATATGCAGTCTGCTCATGCTTATTTCGAAAAGGGGCTTTATGAGAATACGTTGAAATATACTACCAAGTATAAATTGGCGATTACCATTGGTTTGAAGGGAGATAATGTCCTGTCAAATTATTGGGTCATCTTCGATAATTTCCGCCTCTACTATTATGGTGAAAAAGAACCTGTCGCTTCTGGTATTCAGGAGATCAAGGTAGAGAAACCTGTTGAAAAACAGGGTGTCTATACTTTAGGCGGACAGAAAGTGAAAGACCATGCTGAAGATTTGCAGGACTTACCTCAAGGCATCTATATCATCAATGGAAAGAAGATGGTAGTAAAGTAGAAAATAACAATAACTAATTTTTAAATAAGCATAAACTTAAACCATGCAGAAAAGAAAACTGTTTTTAACCTGTTTGCTGGCGGCTTCCCTGTCGATGTTCGCCGACAACACGAGCCAGACGGTGAAAGAGGTAACGGGCTCGGTTACCTTGGACGGAGAGGTGGATTATCACATCTCTTCGACGACGCCTTTCGCCACAACCGGTAGTATCAACATCACCAATACGGATCATGCGACCGTCATCTTTGATAATTTGTTGCCAAGCAAGGCTGTAAAATTCCTGAGCAACGTGATGATCAATGGTGAAGCAGCGAGGAATGGCTCCAACTGCCAGTTGCGCATCTATAATGCCGGTGCTATGATTTTGCCTTATTCCGGAAACCAACCTTTGACCATATTTACAGAGGCAGATTTCGGTGGGCAATCCTCTCATAATTTTGTTGTCAATACTAAGTATAACTTGACAACAAGTAATAAAACTTTTAATAATAATATCAGAAGTTTCATCCTGAAACGCGGATACATGGTCTGTTTAGCTACCCAGGGAGATGGTACAGGCTATAGCCGTGTGTTCATTGCCGATAAAGCTGATAAGAAAATCAATTTGCCAAGTGTTTCCAAGCCGCTCAACGGCAGAGTCTCTTACATCCGCATCAGTAAGTGGAATGATGTCCACAAGCGTGGATGGGCTGGATTCTGGAACAATGAAGTGCAGGAAAAATTCAAAACGGGATGGGCTTACAACTGGGATGCCAGTATTCATGATGATTGGGTAGATCGTGAGTATGTGACCCAGCACCACCATGAGGGATGGCCGGGTATTGAAGATGTGGGTAATAACTCGGGTAGTGCCAATATCTTGGGTAACAACGAACCGGATAATAAGGCTGATGACAAGGAACAGGATATTGATGTCAAGAATGTATTGGCCAACTGGCCGAAGATGATGGCTACCGGTCGCCGTTTGGGTTCTCCTGCCGTAGCTGGTAATTATAATTGGCTTTATGAATTTATCGACTCTGTGGATGCCCGTGGCTGGCGCTGTGACTTTATTGCCGTTCATGCTTATTGGTATAAAGATCAGCCGGGCTGGAAGAGCCAGCTGGAAAGTATCAGTAAACGATGTGGCGGTCGCCCTATCTGGATTACAGAGATGAACTATGGTGCCAACTGGACAGGATGGCCAGGAAGTGATACCAAAGGAACTGATGCCAATTATGCAATTGAGTTGCAGCACATGGGTCCGGTTCTCGACTATCTGAATGATGCTCCTTATATAGAGCGTTATGCTTTCTATAATAATGTACAGGACTGCCGTTATGCGATAGCTGGAGATAAGTTGACGCCGATAGGCGAGAAGTATGCTGCCTTAGCCCCTAAGTTGGCTTACAACTCCGACTATGAGTATGTTCCTCGGAATCCTCGTACCTATGATCCTTCAGACCTGACCGTATCTTTTGTGCCACGTACGAAGACTTGTACCATGACATTCAAGAACCATAGCGGAGAGTTTGTAGATGATATCATGGTAGAGCGTAAAAAAGGATTGTATGGACAGTGGGAGTGTGTCAGTCATCTTGAAGCAGTAGAGGATACTGCCCGCACTTATTCTTATCAGGAGAAGGTAGAAGAGGCTGGTAATTATTTCTATCGTATCCATGTGATAGATTTCTTGGGAAGAGACCGCCTTTCTTCTGAGGTAGCAAATACGGTGAATGGTTCAGAAGGTTCTGCTGATTTCCAATGGGGAACCATGTCTGCTGCAAATGATGAAGATGTCTATAGTTTCTATGAGCATGGATTCGAAAGTATTCCTGCTGTAGTTTTTGGTGGGACAACCAGCGTAAATCCTACTACCCATGCTCAGGAAGTTGTCAATGCAGTCACTACGAGTTATTTCACATCGAAGTTCTTTCCTTGGAATGCACTCGAATCGGATCCGAATAAATTCACCGGAACAGAGCATGCCTCGTTTATTGTAGCAAAACCTGGTAATGGTACCTTAGGTTCTCTTCATTATGAGACGGGTTTGATTACGAATGAAGCTGGTACAATGGTAAGAGTGGGCGGAGATACAATAGAGTATAAGTTTAAGCAACCATTTGCTGAGGCTCCTGTAGTATTCGTAACTCCGATTTCTACTTTGAAATATCCTGTAAAAGCTCGTGCTTGGGAAATTACCAAAGATGGTTTTAAGGTAGTGCTGACTCGTCAGGTGGAAGCCAGTAAATTTGGAAAGGCAATCGTTAAGCAACGTGTTTCCTTTTTTGCCATCGAGAAGGGTAGTACGACTGCATTTGACAAGATCATCTCTGTAGGCAACCAGGATATGGAATTTTTGAATAACTATAATCGTTTTCGGTTAAACTTTGGCAAAGAATTGAACAATCCAAAACTGATTTTCCAATATCAGTCTTTCAATCGTCCGCTCTTGTCATTGCTGCGATTGATAGATTTGGATGATCTTTATAAAACAAAGTCTTATGCTAATTTAAGAGTCTTTGCTGATACTTCTGATCCAAATAAAACGATCAGTAAAATTAAGCCAATCAGTGAGACTGTGGGCTGGATGGCTATCAGTGATGACGAATCGGCAGGTACAGGTATCCAGAATGTTGCTGGCGGTGAAACGGCTGATCTTTCAGTAGAGGTAAATGGCGGCATGGTCAATGTTCGTGATGCCAAGGCTACAGTTGTGGCTGTCTATACTGCTTCTGGTGCAAAGGTTGCTTCTGCCAACTTCCAAGGTGGTGAGGCGCATTTCGATTTGGCTTCCTTGCCTGCTGGCATCTTGGTCATCAAGGCCAATTCCGGCAAGTTCTCCAAATTGGTTATTCGCCGATAAAACCGAGAATATGAGCGTTTTGTAGTATATATAATAAGGTGTGTTCCGAAGAACGTCGGAATGCACCTTTTTTTACATGAAGGGTGTATCATGAGTCAAATCCTATACACCCCAAAAAGTCCCTGTCATGACCTTCAAGCGGTCCCTCGGGGATCACGTGTTGGGGAACCGATGAACATGAGACGGGCTCACCCGATAAACCAGGGGGATTAAGCATATAGCTTTGTAAGTCTGAAAAG